>Ga0316208_1003285_pt1 | contig 11885 bp, 8 predicted proteins | sample 3monopyrite_MG_FD_204944 | JGI IMG/M metagenome (GOLD analysis project Ga0316208, IMG submission 204944) | Microbial mat bacterial communities from mineral coupon in-situ incubated in ocean water Damariscotta River, Maine, United States -... | ecosystem: Environmental > Aquatic > Marine > Coastal... | reverse complement strand
CTTCTGGTTCAGATGTTACAGGCGACGGTGAAGTGAACAGTACAGATAGAACAATTGTTGATAATAACAGTGGAATTCACTGGTCATTGGGTGATATCTTTGATAGATTGACTTTTTATGGTGTTACATCATCAATAGAAGTTGATTATACTGCAACTGGTAGTAGCAATATTATAAATAAAAACGATGTTGCAAAATCAATGATTTATAATCAAATGAATAATGCTGTTGAAGCAAATCCAGATAAATTTATTAATTTATTATCGCAATCAAGAACTGCAAAATTATCAAACGAATTACAAGCCGAAGTACCAGCGTATGTTGATTTGACAACAGATGTTAGAATTGACAAAGCTGAAGGACTTGTATACTTAGATGTATTTATTGAAAATACTGGCAGAGAAGTAGCCTTAGGTAACTGTACTTTTGCATTTACATATGATAATAATAGATTAAAGTATTTAGATCTTACTGGTACTGAAGAAAATATTTGGGATGATAATTCTGAATTAGGATACTTCAAACTATTCTCAGCACCAACTAATGCTACAATGAATCCACGATCTAATGTTAGAACAATAGAAATTGATTATAATAACTCAAAACCTGTTGGAATACAGTTTGCTGGCTCTAAAGTGCCTTATTCTGTTACTAAATTAGGTACATTGGTATTTGCAATCAAAGATATATCTATTGCTAATTCTTATGAATTCAATTGGTATAAATCCACTGCATTACATGATATCGATGGTGAGTTTATTAAATTCCAAAAAGATGGCGGTGGCGATGGCGAAAACACAATCGCAGCTAAAATAATCTCACCTAACGGCGGAGAATCTTGGAAAGTTGGTAAATCTTATTTCGTATCTTGGACTAAACCAAGTAATGATAATAACATTAATATTCAATTATCTACTGATAATGGCTCAACATGGATGGAAATCAATGAAGATTTGTTAGATATTAAAAATACTAATTTCGAATATTTTGTTGAGACTTTTAACTCTACTGAATGTTTGGTTAGATTAGTTAATCAGAATGGTGATGAAATAGATGTATCAGATAATGTGTTCACAATCGAACCACCTGCATACTTTATAACTAAACCTTCTTCAAGCGACCCTGTATATGTATCAGGAGACAGATCTACTATCGAATGGTTATCTAACGAGCCTGTTGATGTTTATTTTGAGTTCTCTGCTAATGGCAAAGATAACTGGATTCAAGTAACTGATGTTGTTTCTTCAGTAGCTGGTACTGTTCAATGGACTGTTCCAAACACTTTAGAGAATATTAATACTAAAAATGCTGTTATTAAAATGGTAGAAGTGAATGCGAATGGACGTAAATTAGACGCTTCTGAACCATTCAGAGTATTGAAAGGTACCTTATCATTTACTAATCCTACTCCTGGTTCAATCTTGACATATTCTGATGAAAATCCAACTGCAAATGTTAATTGGATTATGAATAATGTTTCTAAGTTTGATCTTTGGTATAGCGGTGACGCTGGAAGCACTTGGGAAATAGTTAGGTCTAATCTTAATGCTATTAAGCGTTCTTATGATTGGGACATAGCTAGATATAATTCTTCTCAAGCAATGTTGAAAGCGACTTATGGCAATGACGAAGATTTAGAGTATGATAGAACTGGAATCTTCGATGTTAAAGGTAAAGGTTTAAGTGTTAATGATGGCGATGCAATTGCATTCGATGTTAAAACACCTTATCCAAATCCTTTTAACAATACTACGAATGTAGAATTCACAATTCCAGAAATGAGCAATGTAAAAGTGGTAGTTTATAATGCCGCTGGTCTAAGGGTTGCTGATCTTGGTAATAAATTATTCGTTGCTGGCACTCATAAAGTCAATTTCAATGGAAATGGGCTTGCTGGTGGAGTTTACTTTATCCAAATCACAGCTGGGGACAAAACTCAAACTGTGGAAGTGGTTCACGAAAAATAATTAAGGCAAGTTCTTAATTTTGAAAGGCGACCTTTTTAAGAAAAGGTCGCTTTTTTTTTGTTTCTAATAAATTGTAGCTTATTAATAATTTACTATGATTTTTTTAAGCTAATTTACATTGTAAATATTATATTAGAAATAATTAATGTTATAACTACTCATTTCCATTAAAATAATTTAGGTAAATAAGTTATGATGTTGTGTAAAAAGAATATTATCGCTATATTCGTATAATATGTAGAAAAATATATAAATATTCATCTTATGCTAAACTACTTAAACATAAGCCCAGATTTAGAATCAAAAGAAATTCTTAAACTTACTATCAAAGTTAGTAGGGAGCTTGCCGAATTTAAAACGGAAGTGAAAAACTTTACATCTCATGATATTTTATTCAATTTACTTAATTTAATAGATGCTAAATTTAACCTTGCTATTGAAAATAAAGAAACCAGTTTTGACAATATTTATAAAGAAGTAGTTGGATTCGAAACTCTTGATAGAAATGCTAAATTTGTTATTAAAATATTAGATTCTCATAGACATGGCAACTACCAACTGCATATAAACAAACTTCTAACCATAGGCACATTTTCTGGTATGCAATATATTCTCGTAAATAATAAAGCTGGTCTGAGAAAAGTGCCAGGCTTAAGAGTTAGAGATAAAAACGGAGAAGTTATTTATTATCCACCAAAAATGTACGACGAAGTTTATAAATATATGTTAGACTTCGAGCGTTTATCAAATGATTCTTTTATAACTTCTCTTGACCCAATAGTTAAACAAGCACTTTTGCATAGCCAATTCATTGCAATTCAGCCATTTATTGACAGTTCTAATATCATGGCAAGAATGATGACAAGCCTCTACTTTACAAAAGATGAGTTGTTATCAAAGTCTATTTTTACTATTTCACCTTACTTCTATAAAAATAAAAAAAGATATAACAAATTAATCCATAATATTAAAATGAATGAGGACTCAAAGGAATGGATTTTATTCTATTTACAAGGAGTACTCCAATCAGCAATTATGGGAAAAAAATTCCTAAAAGAACTTGATATACTTATCCGAAAACAACATAATATTATATTTCAAGAAACTAATTTTTATTCAAAAAAACTAAGAAATTGTATTATTAAATATCCTTTTGTAACAATTAACACAATTGTCGAAAATTTGGGAATTCATAGGCAGACATCCTCATCCTATCTAAAAAAACTCTGTCAACTTGATATACTAAAGTTAAGAAAAAATGGTCGTAATAACTTTTATGAGAATATTGAACTAATGAAATTAATTAATGAATTTCATTTTTAAACTAATTATCTATCTAATCAAAAAAAAATAACAAAATCATTTTTTAGCCTCTTGATAGTATTAATAAATAAATAATTCTTATATTTACAGTTGAATAAAATAAATAAGATAAAATATTGAGGCTTTATATGTTTAAAACATTAGGTATTCTATTTGTACTTTTTACAGGTTCACTTCTGGCACAGCAAAGTGAGGGTTTTATTAAAACTGCGTTTAATGCTTTGCAAAGCGGCGATAACAAGTCTGCAGTTGAGAATTATACTAAATCGATCGAAATAAAAGGAACGTATGCACCGGCTTATTATGGTAGAGGTCTTGCCAATTATCATTTGAAACAATATGACACTGCATTGAAAGATTTTAATAAAACATTAGATTTAGATCCGAATCACTTTGAGTCATTTTATAGTATTGGAATAATCTTAACACATAAGAAGGATTACCAAGGAGCAATAAAAAACCTTAGTAACTCTATTTCTTTAGCAAGTTCATATCCTGAGGCATATTACGCAAGAGGTAACGCCTATTATTACCTCAAGAATTGGGAGAGAGCATTGCAGGATTATAATAAATCTATTTCTCTTTTGCCTTCCTACGGTTTACCATATTATTCCAGAGCTGTTGCACATAAAATGTTAGGACATTATAGTGATGCCCTTAAGGACTTTGATAAATATTTAGAAATTAATGGTAACAAGGACAATCTACAAAAAGAAGTAGAAAGGTTAATAAAAGAAATTGAAGAATCAAGTAAAGATTGAATATATAACAATTAATAATGATCTTTGCTCAAATAATTGATAAAATTCAAACACATTTTTCAGTTACAAAAACTGAGATAAATATCTCTGTAATTATAATTTTTGGTCTTACATTCGGTTATATTTATAATCTTATTTTTAATAATAACCTTGATGAAGAACAGATAAAGAGTATAAATATAATTTTAGATAGCTTAGAAATTGAAGGGAAATTAAAGTATATAGGTACTGATTTAGATAATAACTATTACATAGAATTGATGAATGAGGATGCTATTCAAAGTCAGAATAAGATACCTATTATCGATATAAGGTCTGCATCGAAAATAGAATTTATGAAACTTCCAATCATTGGCGAAAAAACTGCAACAGCGATAGTTAAATATAGGAATGAAAATGGATTTAATTCGACTAAAGATTTGAAAAATGTTAAAGGAATTGGAAAGAAAACTTATGCTAAAATTAAAAATTATTTAATTAACTTTGGAACAAATAATTTACAAAATTCGTATAATATTGAAACGGAATCGAAGGGAATTGTGTTAATAGATTTGAACACTGCCTTAGAAAAAGAATTAATAATTTTAAATGGCATAGGCGAATCGATGGCAAAAAAAATTATTGATTATAGAATCAAAACGCCTTTCAAAAATATTCAAGAATTAATGAATATAAAAGGTATAGGGATTAAAAAGTTTGATAAAATAAAGAATCAAATAAAAGTAGAAGATATAAATAATTAAAATTAAAAAAGGATTATAGTAATGATTACAACTGATTTTTATGAAAATCATATAGAAAGTGGAGCAAAAATGGTTGATTTTGCTGGCTTTAATATGCCAATTCAATATAAAAATGGTATAATCCACGAGCATAAAATTGTTAGGGAAAAGGTGGGTTTATTTGATGTTTCCCACATGGGAGAATTTAAAGTTACTGGTCCAGATGCATTAGCATTTGTTCAAAAAGTAACTATAAATGACGCATCTATTTTAAACAGGTGGGATGCTCAATACTCAGCTATGTGTTACCACAATGGAGGAATAGTTGATGATTTATTAGTGTATAATATGGGTCCTGACGGATATTTATTGGTAGTAAATGGTGCGAATATTGAGAAAGATTATAAATGGTTGGAAGATAATAAAGTTGGTTTTGATGTAAATTTGAAAGATATATCAAATGAATTACATTTGCTGGCTTTGCAGGGTCCTAAGTCTGCTGATACACTTAAAGGATTAACAAATATTGATATAGAAGTAATACCTTTTTATAAATTTAGAGAGGGTGATTTACTAGGGCAATATATGCTAATATCCAGAACAGGATATACTGGCGAATTAGGTTTCGAACTCTATTTTAGAAGTGACAAAAAAAATGCTCAGCGTATTTGGAATGAACTATTAAAAGCTGGCGAACCCTACGGTATTGAGCCTGTTGGATTAGGTTCAAGAGATACTTTAAGGCTTGAAAAGGGTTACGCCCTTTATGGAAATGATATTGACCATACTACTTTACCAATCGAAGCAGGCTTGGGTTGGATTACTAAAGTAAATAAGGGTAACTTTAATGGGAAAGAAAAAATAGTTGAAATGATAGAAAATAAACCAGATAGAAGATTAGTCGGATTTCAAGTAGAAAGTGAGCGTTTTATAGCAAGAGCTGGATATAAAATATTCAAAGATGGTGTACAAATTGGCAGTGTAACTTCGGGGAATCATTCTCCGTCTTTAGGAGTGCCAGTAGGTATGGGTTATGTAGAATCCGAATATAGGAAACCAGGTACGAATATAGAAATAGAAAGAAAAGGGAAGTTATTTAAAGCAATTATAAAAAAAATGCCTTTAGTATAATAATTGATTAATACATTCGTTACGAAACATAAATTATTATTTTAAATAAAAATAGGAAAAAAAATGAATAAAATATTCTTATCACTAATCCTAATTGTTGGATTAGTATTTAGTCTTAATGCAAAAACAGAGACTGTAGATATAGTAACAAATCTTAGTTGCCAAAGCTGTGCGGATAAAATTACAACTGCTATGAATGGAGTAGATGGGCTTAACTCTACAACGGTTGACGTTGCAACTAAAACTGTAACATTTCAATATGACAATACAAAGCTTACTCAAAAAGATTTGGCAACAAAAATTACAAACCTTGGCTTTACTGCTGGAAACAAAACAAGTGTGAATAAAGAAGCATGTTCAAAAAAAATGAAAGATGCTTGCTCGACAAAAACTGCTAAGGAAATAGAAGAATGCAAGACTAAAAAGAAGAGTTGCTCAACTAAATCTAAGAAAACAAGCAATGATAAAAAGAGCGAATCTGATATAAAAAGTTAGATTAAAGAGCCAAATTGTTTGATATAATATAAAAACTAACTAAATTATTTTTAGTTAGTTTTTTTGTTTTTTAACTGCTATTTAATGTAGGTGCTTAATGCTTTAATTTAACTTAATAAGATTTGGAACTAATTCAATTAAGAAATTAATTCAAAACAAACATAGCAAATTAATGATTTATTACAGGATCACCGGGTTTCACTGTGGTTAAATTTTATTTTGGGAAGGCGAAACGGTAAGAATGCTGAGTTGTAAAAAATCTTAAATATTTTGTTACTAATTATTGGTCTTAGGGTTATTTAAATAATTCTTAACAGACAACAAGGAAATTATTATGAAGATTTTTACATTAATAGGTATTATCATTTCGCTTTTAATAAATGGAAGCAATCTATTCGCTTCAAAATTTATAGAAAACAGAGGACAATGGGCAAATGATGTCAAATTTGTATATCAATCCGATAATATGAATATGATTATAAAAAATAGCGGTATTTATTATGACCTATTCCGCATTAAAAATAAGAGTAAATCTGGGAATGTCATTAAATTAGATTTTGATATAAAAAATAATTTACTTTTTAATGGAATTGAGCAAGACAGTGAGGTAATCAATATCTTCAAAGGAAATAACCCGAATAAGTGGCTGAAAAATATTAAAACATACAAAAGCGTAAATATTGAAAATGTATTTAATAAAATTGATATGCGTTACTATTTTGATGGTAAAAACTTAAGATATGATATGATAGTTCGGCAAGGTGGGAGCGTTGATGATATTAGCCTAAAATTTCTTGGAATTGATGGACTCGAAGTTAATGAAACTAATTTTATATTAAAAACTCAGATAACTGACTTAAATAATAAAAAGTTGTTCGTATATCAAATGATAAATGGTATGAAAAAACAAATTGACTGTAAATTTATAGAAAATAATGGCAAAGTTGCTTTTGACATTGGAGAATATGATAAAAATAAAGTATTGATAATTGATCCAGTAGTATTTTCAAGTTTTGCAGGCGGATCTGGCGATGATGAATTCAACAGCATTGCATTGATAGAAGAAAACCATTTTGTAGCAGTTGGAACAACTAATTCCATAGATATTAATACCACTGTTGGGGCATACTCGACAACTATTACCGGAGATAAAGACATATTTTTACAAGAGTACAAAATGAATGGTGTTTATGTTGATATATTAACAACAACGTATTACGGAGGCAGTGATGAAGATTTGGATGTTGATATTGAAGTAACTCAAAACAAAGAAATAGTAATAACAGGAAATACAAGGTCAATTAATTTGCCTGTGATGAGTGCATTTCAAAATCAGAATAAAGGCGGGATTGATATGTTTTTTACAAAATTTAATACTGATTTATCTGAAATAATAGTAAGTTCATATTACGGTGGTTCGGCAGATGACGAAGTACGAGATATGACAATAACTAATAACGGGGAAACATATTATGCAGGGGTAACTCTTTCCAGTGATTTGGCAACATCAGTAGGTGCATTTAGCCAAACTAAAAATGGATTAAGTGATGGTTTCGTACTTGGGATTAAAGTTAATGGATTAACCCAATTATTTTCTACTTATATCGGTGGTAATGCAGAGGATGAGCTGAATGGTGTTTCTGTAGACTCTCAAAATAATATTTATCTTGCTGGCTCATCTAAGTCATCAGATTATCCAGTAGAACCAACGGGATTTGGTGATCGCCCCTATGATGGAGACCAAAATGGTGGTTGGGATATGGTATTTTCCAAATTATCAGCTGGAGGATCTAATTTATTATTATCTTCATTTTATGGAGGTGCATTAGATGATTTTGGCAAAGGAATAGTAGTCGATAATAATAGTTCGGAGTATTGGTTTGTTGGGGAAAGCGAAAAAGAAACTGGCATGCAAACAGTTGACATATCTCAAACTGCATCCGACCCATCACATAATGGTGGTTTTGATATTATCGCAGGAAAATTTTCTGATTTGGAGAAAGTAGGATTTTGGGAGAGACAGAGATTAATATTTGCAACATTTTTGGGTGGGAGTAAAGATGAACGGATTAAGTCTTTTACAATAAACCCTAATAGTGGGAGTTTGTTAATAATGGGTCATACAAACTCAAAAAATTACCCAATCAAGGGTGCAAATACTGGTTCTTATGAAGGGAAAAATGATTTTTTTATGTCTGAGATGGGGAAATCAGATGGTTTGGAATATTCTAATTTATTTGGCTCGAAAGCCGATGACTTTATGGGAGCTTCTGTAATAGATAAGAATGGCAATATATATTATGCAGGATATACTAATTCGGACTTGAGTAGTGTTAGTAATAATGCAACTGATAAAACATTTGAGGGGAGTACCGAGGCATATATAGGGAAATATACATTTGGAGTACTTGAGCTGAACACATTAGCTCCAAAATTATGTATAAATAATACTTATAACATTGTTTGGGATAAAAGAGATTTTAGTGACGAAGATGGAATTAAGATTGAATTGATAGATGCTGAAAATGGAGTTTATGAAATTGCAACTGGGGTAATGGAAAACAAATATAAATGGAAAATTAGTGATGATATTCTTGGAGGACAAGATTATACTCTTAGGATATCTCATAAAAACGGTTTGTATTCCGTATTACAATCAAAGTTTGAAATTATGGAATCACCCAAGATTGATTCAATTAGAAATAATATTAGTAAAGGCACATATTGCGTTAATGACAATTTTTCTATTGTAATTTATACATCAAGCAATCAAGAAGAGCCGACAGTTCAGTGGTATAAAGATGACAAAATGATTGATGGTGAAAATTCATCTACATTAAGTTTTGAGAATTTGAATATAGAAGATAGCGGTGAATATTATGCTAATGTATCAGGTTTTTGTAATCCAGATAGTCAATCCGAAATAATAAATGTTGAAGTAGAAAAAAATACAAACATTATCGATCAAACAAGTAGCTCTACTTTTAAAGAAGATGATACCATGGTCTTATCAGTTGTAACTGAGGGCAAAATAATAGGATATGAGTGGTTCAAAAATGAAGAATTAATTGAAGGAGCAGATGAGTCTGAATATATAATAAATAATCTTATGATTTCCGATGCAGGGATATATAGATGTCTCGTAATGGGATTATGTGGTGAATATAAAGAAAGTGAGCTAATGGAAATTACCATTTTGCAAGGGAATAGTGTAGCAGATAAAACAGACTTAGATAATCTCAATATAACTCAAATTTTATACGGAAACGATGATATTAAGTTTAAAATCAATTCAAAGTATAATTTAAATTCCAATATTACAATCATTGATAACTTAGGGAAAACTGTTTATAATGCTTCAAATTTTGATATTAGAAGTGGCTTAAATGAATACATGATAAACGGAATTGGACTCTCCCCAGGAGTCTATATAATGTATCTAAGAAACGAAAAAGTAAATGCAATTAAAAAATTTATTAGTTATTAAATTAATAATATAAAATGAGTTAACTGAAATTAGTGTGAACAGAGATTGTTTGAAATAAAAGTAAATAATTAATATTTTTATTAATATTAAGAAACGATTATTCAACGATTCTCAATTGATCATTTATTTGGTTTTTTATATTGTTTTTTGAAATGTTTTTGCACTTCTTTGTCAATTTTTTCATCTTTACTTTCCATCAGGTCATCAAATTCTCCAAAAGTACCAATTTCTTCTAAATTGGCATGGTCAGAAGAAGGTCCTAAGCCAAAATCTACAATAGTAAACTTTCCAATATCTTTAGCTTCTTTAGTGAATAATAATGCAAGCATCATAATTAATCCGGTAGCTAAGACGACAAAAAATAAAACTTCTATACCTAACTCTTTTAATTGGTTTTCCATTGGAATAGAATAAAATAATAAAATAGTAATCAAACCACGTGGAGCAAGAAAAATTTCTGGATAAACGTCAGTTTTCAGGAAAGTTTTAAAATTCATATAACGAACCAAATATAAAACGGAAACAATTGCGGAGCCAATTCCAACTACTTTTAAGTCAATTAGGCTTTCCAAGTCTATGCTCATACCAAAGGCAATAAAAAAGAAGGTACGTACAATAAATGCTGTTTCTGAAGTAATAATCCTAAAATCTTTTATAATTGACTTGATAGCAAATGGACTAATTAGTTTTTTTAATCTACCAAAGAAAAATAAATTAGAATTATTTAAAACAATTCCAAAAATAAAAATCATCAATAGGGAGGAAAAATGAAGTTGCTTGCCCAGTGAATATAAAATAGCAAGAATCGAAATCATCAAAAATATTTTAATTTCTGTTTTAATCTTAGAAAAGAAATAAACTAAAAGGTAAGAGATTACTATTGAATAAGCTATTGTATTTAAAATCATCCATATACCATCGAAAGATGCAATGTCGGCTTCTTGCAATACTATAAAGTTGAAAAACATAATCCCAATAATATCAGAAAAAGAAGATTCATATATAAGGAATTCTTTTTTATTTTGAGTTAATGTATGTACTGACGGAATAAGAACAGCACTGCTTACAACAGATAGAGGAATTGCATAGACCAAAGAATTAAAAAATACTTCATTGGTGAAATACATAATAATTCCAGTAATAGCAAATGAAGAAATCAATAATACCATAATAGCAAGTAGAATTGATTGCCGTATCATAGGGATTTTTGATTTGCTCAAACCCAAATCGACGGCGGCCTCCAAAACAATCATTATAAGACCAATTGTCCCTAATAATGGCAGATACCTTTCAATACTGATGTGTACTGAATTATAATGAGTATATAAAAGTTGCAAAGAAATTCCTGTCGCAAGAAGGAATAAGACAGATGGGATTTTCAATTTTTTTGACAATATATCAAAAATATACGAAAGAGCAACTAATATGCCTATGATAATTAAATATAAATTTGGATCGAATGCTTCCAAAATTTTTGCCTGTAACTTAAAAATTTAATAAATATAAGGAAATAATATTGAATATTCCTAATCATATTTTATACATTAATAAAAATGTTTGTTAATAACTATATAAGTCGTATATTTGTAGTCCTTAAAAAAATAAATTTCTGGAGAAAGAATAATGGCTAAAAAAGGTCACAGAATTCAAGTTATACTAGAATGTACAGAAGCTAAATCAGAAGGCAGACCAGCTTCAAGATATTCTACAACTAAAAACAAGCAAAATACTCCAAGCAGAATGGAAGTAAAAAAATATAATCCCTTTTTAAGAAGACACACACTTCACAAAGAGATAAAATAATTAAAATTTTAAATGCTTATTAAATTAGCTGTCTTATTAATTTATGACAGCTTTTTTTGTCTATTATTTTTAATTCTATATCTTAGCTCCAAAATTTCCAATCATTATTCTTCTGAATCTTCCTTTGAAAATATAAAATCAAGTTTATCTTTTTTTAACTTCAGAAAAGTACCTTCATTCATATTAGATTTGACTA
>Ga0316208_1003282_pt1 | contig 11898 bp, 11 predicted proteins | sample 3monopyrite_MG_FD_204944 | JGI IMG/M metagenome (GOLD analysis project Ga0316208, IMG submission 204944) | Microbial mat bacterial communities from mineral coupon in-situ incubated in ocean water Damariscotta River, Maine, United States -... | ecosystem: Environmental > Aquatic > Marine >... | reverse complement strand
AGCCGTGAAGCCCTTGAACGTTTCGTGACTCAGACGATTCTCGGCTGATCGCCGGTCGGATCGTCACGAAGCGCAGGCATCGGCGCGACGTACTCTATACTGCCGCCCGCCGAGCCCCGGAGCGGGCCCTTTGATTCGGGCTGCGCGCGTCCCGATTGGCGCGCGCCCCGTGATTTTTCTGTTTCCAACTTCCATCGAAAGCATCAGGCGGATTTCCAGTGAGTGACCGAGACGACCAGCTAGCCAAGGTACGAACCCAGGATGGCTTCATCGCCGCCCTCGACCAGAGCGGAGGCAGCACGCCCAAGGCGTTGATGCTCTATGGCGTCGAAGAGAGTGAATACAACGGCGACGAAGAGATGTTCGACTGCGTGCACGCCATGCGCAGTCGCATCGTGACGAGCCCGTCCTTTGGTGGGGACCGAATCCTCGGTGCGATCCTCTTCGAGATGACCCTCGATCGGGACATCGCCGGCATGAATTCCGCCGCGTACCTCTGGAACGAGAAGAACGTCGTCCCCTTCCTGAAGGTCGATAAGGGCCTCGCGGACGAAGTTGATGGCGCGCAGATCATGAAGCCGATGCCCGACCTGGCGGCGTTGCTCGACAAGGCGAACGAACGGGGCGTCTTCGGGACGAAAATGCGATCGGTCATCAAGCAGGCGAATGCCGCTTCGATCAAGGCGGTCGTCGCTCAGCAGTTCGAGATCGGTCAGCAGATCTGTGCGGCCGGGCTCGTTCCGATCATCGAACCGGAAGTCGACATCAATATTCCCGACAAGCGCGAGGCCGAAGCAATCCTTGCGGAAGAGATTCTGGCGGGCCTCGATGCGCTCGATGGACAGAACGTGATGCTCAAGCTCACGCTTCCTGAAGAGACGGGGCTCTACGCGCGGCATATCGCGCATGACCGCGTCGTGCGCGTGGTTGCGCTCTCGGGTGGTTATGCGCGAGAAGAGGCGAATCGACGCCTGAGCGAGAACGCAGGCATGATCGCCAGCTTCTCCCGCGCGCTGACCGAGGGTCTTTCAGCCAAGCAGAGCGATGACGAGTTCAACGCAACCCTCGACGAGTCGATCGCAGCGATCTGCGCCGCGTCGCGTACGTGAGTCGGGCGAACTAACACATCGTGGCAAGCGAACGCAGCTCTGACGAAATCCGGCGCGAGATTGAGCGCCGTCGAACCTTTGCGATCATTTCGCATCCGGATGCGGGCAAGACGACGCTGACGGAGAAGCTGCTGCTCTATGGCGGCGCGCTTCGCGAAGCGGGAGCGGTTCGAGCGCAGAAGGCCGCGCGCCACGCGACAAGCGATTGGCTCGAACTCGAAAAGCAGCGCGGGATCTCGGTTTCGAGTTCGGTGCTCCACTTTGAGTTTGCGGACCATCGGGTCAACATCCTCGATACCCCGGGCCATCGCGACTTCAGCGAGGACACGTACCGAACGCTGATGGCCGCCGATAGCGCCGTCATGCTGATCGACGCGGCACGCGGCGTCGAGCCGCAGACGCGCAAGCTCTGCGAAGTCTGCAAGCTGCGCAGCATTCCGATCTTTACCTTCGTGAATAAGATGGACCGGCACGGTCGCGATCCCCTCGACATCATGGCGGAGATCGAAGATGTGCTGGGGATGGACGTCGTGCCCGCCAATTGGCCCGTTGGCGCGGGGTCGGACTTCCGTGGCATCTACGATCTGCAGGGCCGACGTCTCGTGACGTTCTCCGGCGGTGATCACGGCACCCATCGCGTCGAGGAAGTGACGATCGAGGGCGAGCCGGACTCGGATGCGGTGCGTGAGGCGATGGGGACGTTCGCGGATGATGTCTGCGACGGACTCGAACTGCTCGAGGGCGCGGGGGCAGAACTCGACCCCGCCGCAGTCGCGAACGGAACGCAGACGCCGATGTTCTTCGGCAGCGCGCTTACTAACTTTGGCGTCCATCCCTTCCTGCAAAATTTTCTCGAGATGGCGCCGCCGCCGGTTCCCCGATCGAGCAACGGGGTTGGTGTCGATCCCGTGACGCACCCCTTTTCGGGCTTCGTCTTCAAGATCCAGGCGAATATGGATCCCGATCATCGCGATCGCGTCGCCTTCATCCGGATCTGTTCGGGTCGCTTCAAGAAGGGCGAACAGACCTCTCACGTCCGTTCGGGTAAGCCGATCCGCCTAACGAACTCGACCCTCTTGATGGGGAAGGATCGTGCGGAGGTCGAGGAAGCCTTCGCTGGGGACGTCGTCGGTCTCTTTGATCCGGGCATCTTCCGGATCGGGGATACGCTCTCCGACGAAAAAGATCTCCACTACGCCGGCATTCCGATCTTCGCGCCCGAATCCTATATGCGGGTGGAAGTCGCCGGCGTCCAGAAGCGCAAGGCGCTCGAGAAGGGCATCGAGCAGCTCGTGCAGGAGGGCGTCGTTCAGCTCTTCCGCGATCCCGAAGGCGGATCTGCGAGTTGGATTCTCGGCGCGATGGGCCCGCTCCAGTTCGACGTGATGAAGCATCGCCTCACGTCGGAGTACGGGGTCGAACTGACGCTCTCGAACTTGCCGTACACGCTCGCGCGATGGCCCCAGGCGGGATTCGACCCCGAGGACTTCCGCTATTCGGAACGCATCCGCGTCGTGCGTGATCGCGACGATCATTGGGCATTGCTCGCGCAGAGCAGCTGGGACTTCGATCGCGTGCTCGAGCGGAACGAGACCCTCCAACTCGCGGAGACGCCGGATCCGTCGCTCTTCGAGAGCGCTCGTTAGGCCGCGACCAGCGCGGACTTGATCGCGTTCGACAGATCCTCGAGAGCAAAGGGCTTCTCGAGGAAGCCATCGATGCCGACGCGCGCCGCTTCCGCTTCAAGGTCGGCGGTCGGGAAACCCGTCATCAAGAGGATGCGCAGGTCGGGGCGTTGGTTGCGGAGCGCTTCACCGACCTCAATGCCATGCATTTCACAGCGCAGCATCCAGTCCGCCAGGAGGATGTCCGGAGCAAAATCCTTGGCGAGCTCGATGGCTTCGGCACCGGTCTCGGCCGTCCGTACGTCGAGCCCGTCCCTGCTCAGAAAACGTTCCAGGTATTCCCGGTAGGTCGGCTCATCATCGACGATCAGAATTCGCGTGGCGTCACTCATCCGCTGGTGCCTCTTTCGTCTTGCCTTGAGTCATTAAGCTAACACGACGAGCTTGCCGACACCCTCATGTTTGTTGGCTGCACTCGCGAAGGCGTTCTCGATATCCTGGAGCGGGAATTGGTGGGTGACAAGGTGTCGCAGAACGTCCCATGCTTCGTCGAGAATTTGGACCGCTCGCTCGAAATCGCCGGGCCCCGGTTCTCCGTTGCATCGCTGCGTCGAATAGACGCTGGACCAGAGGAGCGTGGCTTCCTTCACGAGAGCGCCGAGTGGATCGAGAGGCGGATTCCGGTCGAAGAGCCCGAGAATCACGATCCTTCCGCCGGGTCGAATCCCGCGCACCCCTTCGCGCAGTGTCTCACTCGATCCTCCCACGGTCTCGAGTACGAGATCGAAGCGCGATTCGAGCCCCTGCTCGCGAATCGAGGTTTCGGTGTCGTAGGCGGTTGCTCCCGCGATGTCTCTCGCGCGCGCCTGTTGATGGTCGTAGCGGGCGCGTACGACGACTTCGCTGGCGCCGGCTCGCAGCGCGGTGAACGCGCAAAGGATGCCGATCGCGCCGCCACCGAGCACGAGGACGCGCTCTCCGGCTTGAAGGTCGGCACGGTCCAGGGCGTGGAGCGCGACGGCGAGGGGTTCGCAGAGCGCAGCGGCGACGGTCGGGACATCTGCGGGAACGGGATAGACGCGATCCGTGGGGACGGTGATGTATTCGGCGAATCCGCCGGAGGCATGGACGCCGGCAATCTTCAGGTCGGGGCAGATCGGTTCGCGGCCGGCTTCACAGGCGAAGCAATGGCGGCACGCCACAAGGGGTTCCACGACGACCCGCGCGTCGACATCGAGACCGCGTGCGCGCAGCGTGTCCCGCGCATCGGGACCGATCGATTCGATGCGGCCCACGATTTCGTGGCCGGGGATCATGCCCGGCGCCCAGGAGCGGTCGTGATAGGTGTGGAGGTCGCTGCCGCAAAGTCCGCAGGCCTCGATCTCGATTCGGACTTCGCCGGGGCCGACTTCGGGATCGGGTGCGACCCCTGCTTTGATGCGTCCGTCGGCATCGACGACCGCGGCGCGCACTAGGAAGGGTTCCGTTCGAGTCGCTCGAGCACAGCACGCACGATGATCGGCCAGGCGATCGTGGCATCGGCGTGGACTTCGACGTGTCGGCCGCCTTCGCTCTCGGGCACGAACTTGCCCCAGGAAACGCCCTCGGTATAGCTGCAGCCCGAGAGCCCACCCCAATGTTCGGGCTCGGGGCAGATGCGAACCGCATAACGATACCGTCGGACGGGTTCGCCCGTGCCGAGGCGATCCGCGGTGATCTCGAGATAGGGCGCGATCTGCTGTGCCCAATTGCGGGGGACGCCGCCGCCGATCGTGAAGATGCCCAGGGTGTCGTGCTGGCGGACGCGATCCGCGAAGTCTTCGAGATCGAGGAAGGGGTCGAAGGCGAAGGGCGTCTTACCCGCTTCGCGCAGCTTCCGATTGTGAATCGCGAAATCGAGTCCAAGTTCGGAGTCCGTAAAGGCGGGGACGTAGATCGGGACTTCGTGCTGCACAGCACTGCGCAGAATGGCGCGCCCCACATCGTTCCGGTCGAGCATATGACCGACCCGAGAGAGCAAGTCATGACTGCACATCGTCGTGCCCGGCTCGATCTCTGAAAGCACCGCGTCGAGCAGCGCCTCCGCATCGTCGAGATTCTTCTCGAGTTCGATCGTGTCGTAGACCCGGTTGTAGCCCTTGTCGAAAAGCTCTTCGTCGCGCATCGACTGGCGATGCTTGAAGTGGAGCATGCCCGCGCCTTCGACGAAGCCATGGGTCATCAGCGCGCCGGTCGCGACCACGGCCTGCACCCAGCCCCGCTCGATCATCTCGCAGAGCACGAGCCCCTGCTTGGCGATCGTCATTGCGCCGGAGATCGTCACGACCCGAAAGCAATTCTCGTCCCGCACCATCGCTTCAAGTGCGTCGGCGGCCTCGCCAAGGCGCCGCCCCCCAAACGCGGTATTCGACATCGCCGAAACCAAAGCATCGACGGAATCGAGCTTCCCGATGTCGAGGGGGACGAGGGGCTCAAGGCCGTCATCGTGTCCCGTGCCGTAGTTCTTCGCATCCCGCTTTTTCGGGTCGTTAGTCATGGGAGATCCTGTGATGGGCGCCCGGACTCGGCGACGCAGATCCGTCGACGGGTGAGTCAGCGCGTCGGAATGAGTTCGGCGACGAGTTCCGCCGGTTCATGGACGGGGAGGGAGCACGCGTGTCCGAGGCAAAGATAGGCGGTCGCTCTGCCGTCGATGGCGATTCGTTCGGCGAGCCAACTCTCGGCGATCTGCGCGGGGGGCGCTTCGTCGGGGGCCAGCACGATCACGGCATCTTCCGGTCGAAGCACGCGTCGAGCGCGGGTCGCGAGGGCCTCGGTCTGCGGATCGTCCTGGGCGCCGACGACGACCGCGACGCTGGTTCCTCGTGCGCGAAGGGCGATCGCGCGCAGTAGGGTCGGGAAGGCGTGGGGCGTCTTTTCGAGAAGGAGTGCCTGATCGGCGATCGCGCGGTCGATGGCGACCTCGAGGGCCTGGTCGTGGGAGAGCGCCGCGAGGCGGACGAGTCCGAGGACCGCGAGGCCGGCGGCGTCCGGGGTGGCGCCGTCGTGTTCGGCACGGGGGCGATGAATCAGCCGGGATTCGCCGCTGCGGGTGAGAAAGAGGCCGCCGGAGTCGGGATCGATGAAGTGAGCGAGGATCTCGTCCGCAAGCCACTTCGCGCGAGCGAGCGCGGTCTCTCCATCCGAATCGCCTGCGCCGCCGCGATGCAGATCGAGACACGCGCCGAGCATTGCCGCGTGATCGTCGAGAAAGGCGGGCAGTGTCGCACGGCCTTCGTTGTGAACGCGGAGCAACCGGACGGGATTCCCGTGATCGTCGCGTTCGACCATCTCGGAAAAGACGAACTCCGCCGCGCGTTCCGCGTCGCGGAGCATGTCCGCGTCGGCGAGGGCTGCGGCCGCCCGCGCGAGCCCCGAGATCGTGAGGCCGTTCCAGGCCGCGACATGCTTTCGATCCGTCTCCGGCGCGATGCGTTCCTGTCTTGCTTCGACTAGGCGCGCCCGCGCTGCCGCGAGCGAGGCGCGATCTGCGCGTGCCTCGTCGACGAGATGGGTCGTGCCATTTTCGAAGTTGCCCGCGAGGCGAACGCCGTAGGTCGTGCAGAAGGGGTCGGCATCGTCGCCCAGGCGATCGGCGATCTGTCCCGGTGTCCAAACGAAGTAGCGTCCTTCTTCGCCTTCGCTATCCGCGTCCTGACTTGCGAAGAATGCGCCGCTAGCGCCCCGCATCTCGCGACGGAGATAGTCGACGGTCTCGCGGATTGGCCAGATCAGGTCCTCGGCATCGTGGGCACGGCGCGCGAGTTCGGCATAGAACGCGAGCAGCTGGCCCTGGTCGTAGAGCATCTTTTCGAAATGGGGGATCGTCCAGTTTCCATCGACGCAGTAGCGATGGAAACCGCCGCCGATCTGATCAAAGAGCCCACGCCGGGACATCTCCCGCGCGGTGAGGGCCAGGAACTGCGCCGTCTGATTCGCTTCTTCGTGGGGGACGAAGTCGAGGGCCGCGGTCAGGAATTCGAGGTTCGGCGGGGTCGGGAATTTGGGGGCCTGACCGAATCCGCCGTGGGCGTGATCCGCTGTGCGCATGACGAGCCGAGCCGCCTCCGCAACGGTTTGGGGGCCAGCGACAGATTCCGCGTCCCCTTCGACGCGTGCCCGAAGCGCCTCGGCAATCGTGCCGGCATTCTCTTCGACCTGATCCCGGTCCTCGCGCCAGGCGTTCGTGACGGCGGCGATGACCTCCGGGAACCCGGGCATGTTGTTCCGCCGCTCCGGGGGAAAATACGTTCCCACGAAAAAGGGGCGTCCGTCGGGGGTGCAGATCGCATTGAGAGGCCAGCCCCCGGAGCCGTTCATCTTGAGCGAGGCGTCCATATAGATCTGATCGACATCGGGCCGTTCCTCACGATCGACCTTGATACAGACGAAGGACGCGTTCATCAGCTCGGCGATCTCGGGATTCTCGAAGCTCTCCCGCTCCATCACGTGGCACCAATGGCAAGCGCTGTAGCCGATTGAGACCAGCAGCAGGCGATCTTCGGCTTTCGCCCGATCGAGGGCTTCGTCGCCCCAGGGATGCCAATCGACGGGGTTGTGGCGATGTTGGCGCAAGTAGGCGCTGGCCTCGTTGCCGAGGCGGTTCATCGGTCGGTCGTCGCTGACTTTGGGATCGCTCATGGATGGGGCGGGAGCTTAGCTGGCCCATTTCCTTTCGGGGCCAGCGGCGCATCCGCTGTCCAAAGACTACTTTCCCGCGCGTGAGCATCGTGACCCTCGATACAGGCGACGGCGGCGGTGGCGCGGAAGACGATTCCGCGCTGATCGATGCCCTGCGTCAGCGCGCCGCGGAATCCCTCGAACGCGCCTACCGATTTCTCGAAACCCAGCCGGATACGTGGGCGTTGCTTCGTGCGCAGGTCCTCTGTGAAGCGCGGCCCGGGGCGGATCTGGGGGCGAAGCTCGGTGAGACCCAGGCGTCGGATGGAAGCCTGCCGATCGGGACGCTGGTCTCGGGAGGCGGTCTCGGCTTTCCCCAGATCGACGCTGCATCGCTGACCGATGCGGAACGCGCATTGCTCGGGAGCCTGGAAGCGCTGCTGATCGCCGGAGATGGCAAGGTTCTGCATGCGCCGTGGGTGGAGCCCGCGTGTCGCTTCGTCGAATCTCAGCAGGCAGAGGATGGCGCCTACCGGATCGCGACCATCGGGGATGCGCAAGCGGTTCAAGATGCGGAAGTTTTCTGGACGGGCATGATCGCTGGCATCTTGGGCCGCACGCCCGTCTCAAAGACGAGTCATCTCGAAGCCGCGGGGAATTTTCTGGCGACCCGCTTCAATCCGGATGCGGTCGAACACGACGGCTACCCGGCGCTGATCGCCTACTCACATTTCTATACGAATGTGCCAGACGAGGAAGCGGACGAGGCCCTGCAGTGGTGCGGACGGGCGCTCGAGAAGGGGTTCCGTAGTCGCAGCCTCGATGCGGTGGCGACGGTTCGCGTCTTGCTCACCTGCGATGCGCAGGCGATGCCGGGGGCGACCTTCGACATCGTGGAGCTGCTCGAGCGCGTAATGGAAGAGCAGGCAGGAGACGGCGGATTCGCAGAGCTCTCGCTCGATGGGCCTGAGTCGAGGACGACCCAGACTTTCGATGCGATGCTCGCGATCGTTCGGCTTTGTGCTGCGATCGATCTGGCGGACGAAGGTTAGGCGCTGCGTCTCTGAGGCGCGTTAGGCTGAGCTCGGCCTAACTCTCAAGCTCCGCGAAGAACGCCCTGATGCGCTTTGCGTTGGCGCCGAGGTCACTCTTGCCGTCCCGGGACTTGGATCGCATGTCGATCTTGGAGCCGCCGGCGGTGGGCTGGATGCGCACGACGATGTCATCGACGAAGCGAAAGATCGTGGACGTGTCCCGGGCGTAGAAGGCGAGGGCGCCGCCATCTTTCGCGACGACTTCCCAGCCAAGGGCTTCCGCGGCACCGGCTGCCCGTTCGAAGGCGGCGGTCGGCGCTTCCGCGAGAGTGACGGGCGCAAGTTCGGGATAGTTCTTGGCGACGATGTCGACGAACTCGGCGGGATAACCCATGTCGCGCCCGCGGTAGTCGGGCACGAGGTCGGCGTCGGCGAAGGCCGGGGGATTCGCGAGGTCCGTCGTAATGTCGTTGATCGGCGGGGCATCGCTGCCCGGCGCGCCCGCGGCGAGAACCAGGATCAGCAGGCCGAGGGAGAGGGAGAGGGCCATCAAGGCCTTCATGCGGCCGTCGGGATCGGCGCCGCCACGGGTCAGGAAGATGCCGATCAGGGCGACGATCGTGGCGAAGAGTCCGCCAAAGAGGGCCCCGGAAGCGAAGGTGTAGAAGCCTTGGAGCGGTTCGAGGAGGCCCAGAAACGCGCCACCGGCACCGACGAGGGCGAGTCCGGAAGCGATGAGGGCGATGATGGGGGAGGCAGCGGCCATGGCGGGGCTCCTTGCGATGCGGCGGCCCGTTCAGGGCGGCGCGCTTGGCGGTCTGGGCTCTTCGGGCTTACGGCGCAGAACCATATCACGCTGGCCGAAGGTCCGATTTTACGAGCAGAAACCGTCAGTCGGCGCGTTACCCTCCCGCGCCTGACCAGAAGCCGTCGACCAATCGCGGGAGTAAGACATGGGTAATGTAGTTGGACTTGAGAAGCAGGGTGCCGTCGCGGTTGTGACGCTCGATCGGCAAGAGGCGCTCAACGCCCTGAACTCGTCGGTCATCGAGGCTTTCGGGGAAGTCCTCGACCAGATCGAAGCGGACGACGGGATTCGCGCCGTTGTCGTGACCGGGGCCGGTAGGGCTTTCGCGGCCGGTGCGGACATCTCGGAGATGCAGAGCATGACCCCGCTCGAGGCCGAAGCGCATTCGGCGAATGCCCATAAGACCTTCGCCCGACTCGAAGAGCTTCCGATTCCGACGATTGCGGCGGTGAACGGATTCGCCCTGGGTGGCGGTTGTGAACTCGCGCTTTGCTGCGACTGGATCTACGCGTCGAGCAAGGCCAAGCTCGGTCAGCCGGAGACGAAGCTCGGCCTGATTCCCGGCTTTGGCGGGACGAGCCGATTGCCGCGCCGCGTGGGGATCGCCTGGGCGAAGGAGCTCGTGATGGTGGCGGACCCGATTGGGGCCGACGAAGCGGCACGAATCGGTCTCGTGAATCGCGTCTTTGAACCGGAGGAGCTTCTCCCGGCGGCGATCGCTGCGGGCGAGGCCGTGGCGGCGCGCGGACCCGTCGCGATTCGTCTCGCGAAGGAAGTGCTTCAGCAGGGCCAGGACGTCGATGTGCGAACGGCGCACTCGTTTGAGCAGCGCGCGTTCGGCCTGTCGTTCGCGACCGACGATCGCGTCGAAGGCACGACGGCCTTCGTCGAAAAGCGGGATGCGGCGTTTACGGGGAAGTAGGCGTTTGCGAATCGCCCGTTCGGGCGATGCGGGTTGAGGAGGTTCGGAGGGCGCCGCCCTTGTGGCTGAACTAGCATCTCATCAACTGAGACGTTTCATTGAATCGTGGAGGCGGTGTGGCGAAGGGTGAAAAGATCTTCGTGAACTACCGGCGTGAGGACAGCGCTGGCTTCGCTGGGCGCCTGACCGACGCACTCGCGGATTATTTTGGGCCCGAACGCGTCTTTCGTGATGTGACCAACATCGAATACGGTGAAGACTTTGTGAAGGCGATCGACACGAAGCTTCGCGAATCGGGCGCGCTTGTCGTTGTCATCCGCGATCAATGGCTGACGCTTGAGGACGATCAGGGCCGACGGCGTCTGGATGACCCCGACGACTTGGTTGTGGCGGAGATCGCGATCGCTCTTGAGCTTGGGTTGCCGGTCGTCCCCGTCTTGATCGGGGAGGCGAGGATGCCGACCCCGGATCAGCTTCCGGAGCGAATTCGAGCCCTCGCTCGACAAAATGCGATTACGGTGACGGATGAGCGCTGGCAACATGATGTCACGCGTCTTGCGAAGGTCCTGGCGATCGACGTTCCAGGTTCGGTGGCGCAGCGAAAGTTGAACCGGATCAAGTGGGCGACCGTGGCGATGTTGTCGGTCGGGGCGATCGTTCCGGCCGGCCGTCTTGCCTACTCCGTTGCGGGGCTGCTGACGGAACACAACCTACTCGTCGATCCCGAGTTCGCGCGCTCGACGCTCACCGTGCACGGATTCCCTCCGATCTTCGCGGGAGTCGCCTATGTCGCGATTCTCGCCTCGGCGGCGTTGGGACTGCTCGCCATGCCTTACGTCGCCCCTTGGAAGCGCCGCTTCGTCGGGAGCGCGGTCGTCATCGCGATCGTTTCAACGTTCGCCTCGTTCCTGTACTACACGCTGCATAACGTAGAGTCGCCGACGGAGTCGTTGCTCGTCGCGTACGTCGTGGGCGCGACCGCGATCGGAGCGATCTTCGCTTCTCTGGTGCTCTCGGGATACGAATCGGAGTAGGCTGCGGCGGAGCAGGCCTGCGGGCCGGCTCTACGCCGGAAGCTCCACGTAAGGCAGTCCCGCCGCCGTCTTCTCGATCAGATCTCCTGCATCGAGGAGAACTCGCGTCGCGTCCCAGGATCCTTCGAGGAGCTGCTGCTTCGTTCCTTCCGGAATGCCCGCATCCAGATCGCCCGCGCGGCATCGTACCTTGCTGGCGGCGACGTCGATCGTGATCTCCTGGGCCGGGTCGAGTTCGACCGAGTCCATCAGCTTCGACAGGTTCTCTTCCGAGAGCGTGACGCACGGCAGACCGAGGGCCGTGCAGTTGCCGAAGAAGATCTCGGCGAAGCTGCCGCCAATGAAGCCGTTGAAGCCGAAGCGCATCAGCGCCTGCGGTGCGTGTTCGCGGGACGAGCCGCAGCCGAAGTTCTGGCCGACGATCAGGATCCCGGCGCCGGCATATCGTTCGTCATCGAGCGGGTGTTCGCCCTTCGCCTGGAGTCGCGCGTCCTCGAAGGCATGCTCGCCCATCGTGTCGAACGTGACTTCCTTCATGAAGCGGGCGGGGATGATGCGGTCCGTGTCGATGTCGTCTCCACGAACGACGCAGCCGGTTCCCTTGACGGTATCGATCTTGACGAGTGTTTCTTTGCTCATTTCAGTTCTCTCTGAGTACGCGGGTTTTGCGAAGGAGTCTTTAGTTCGGGGCGGGGCGGGGCGGGGCG
>Ga0316208_1003281_pt1 | contig 11898 bp, 7 predicted proteins | sample 3monopyrite_MG_FD_204944 | JGI IMG/M metagenome (GOLD analysis project Ga0316208, IMG submission 204944) | Microbial mat bacterial communities from mineral coupon in-situ incubated in ocean water Damariscotta River, Maine, United States -... | ecosystem: Environmental > Aquatic > Marine > Coastal... | reverse complement strand
GCACACCTTCGCTGCGCGTCGCCGATTCGGTGCGCCTCGATGCGCCCGCCTTCGCCGAAGCCCTGCAAGAAGGAGTCACCGCGGCCTTCCTCAGCCCTGATTCGCTCAACGTGATTGGTGGTTTGGGCGCCATGGTCAAGACCGGCGGTGGCGTTTCCGCAGACTTGTTTGCCGATGCGAATTCGGCGGCGCAAGTCCTCAATGGGGCCAACGCACTCAAGGTCAGCCTCGGTGGCGATGCTTCCCGCGGCAACTGGACCCCGAGTGGTCGCTTCACTTCGAACTATCGCGCACGCCGTCCCAACACCCGCATGGGCACGGTTTGGGTGATGCGTCGCGAGTTCTACCGCGCCATGGACTATGTCGCCGCGCGCGAAGCTGGCGTTCCCATGTACGACGCCGACCTCGAAGTTCTGGCGCAAGCCTTGAGCGGGGAGATCGCGGTTCGCTTCCAGGCACGCCGTTCGCACGACGTCGAAACCGCGCTGCGTTTGCAGAAGGAGTTTTCTCTGCCCAACATCGTGATTGAAGAGGGCACCGAAGCCCAAGCAGTCGGCGGTGTGTTGGCGGCGGGGGACATCCCTGTGGTGACCGGCCCGGCCTACGACGCCGCTGCGCGCATGGTTGCGCGCGGTCCACAAGCCGCAGAACTACGCGCTTTGGTTGCACCGGAGCCCGTCTGCTGTGAAGATCAGCACGATGACCCCGAAGGCGTCGGCGTGCATGAAGATCACAAGGAATCTGGCCTCATGCCTTTGTCCGACTTCGTGCTCGACAAGTTGGTTGCCGTCGCCCCGCGTTACGGCGCCAGTGGTTACTTCAGCGGTCGTCGTTCCGAAGGCCAAGATGCCACACCAGCCTTGGCAGCATTGCTCGCAGAGCAAGGCGTGTCGGTCTCGCTCGGTGGTGCCGAAGCGCACGACAATCCTCTCACCGAAGCCAGTTTGATCCACCAAGCCCGCAACGCCGTGCGTTGGGGAATGGATCCTGCCGCGGCCATCACCGCCATTACTTCTCGCCCAGCCACCTTGTGCGGCTTGGGTGATCGCCTCGGCCAAGTGGCCGTTGGTTTTGACGCCGACCTCGTGTTGTGGTCCGGCGATCCTCTCGCGTCTACCTCGCGCCCTTTGCTCGTCTTCCTCGATGGCCGCATGGTCGTCGATCACCGTTCCCAGGACTAAGCCCCGACTCATGCGTCTTTCTCTTTCCCTTCTGACCCTGGCCCTCGTCACAGCCCCACTGGCTGCGCAAGGGGGTTCCATTGCTGTACGTGCTGGCAAAGTCATGCATGCCGACGGCAGCGTCACAGAAAACGGCACTGTTGTCATCGAAAACGGTCGCATCACCGCAGTCGGCGGTGCCGATCTGGAAATTCCCTTCGATGTCATCCTCAAGGAAATGCCTGAGGCCACGATTTTCCCCGGTTTCCTCGAAGCGCATAGCTCGAGCGGCATGGACCGGCCCAACGAAAACGTGCCGGTGGCGCCATTCCTCAACGTCAAGGATTCGATTGACCCGGTCAGCTTCTACTTCGAAGACGCTCTTCGTGGCGGCACCGTGGCCATCGGCATCATGCCTGGCAACAACACCATCATCGGCGGCCATGGTCGCGTGGTGGCGCCATCGGGCATGACCATCGAAGCCATGACCATCGACGATGGCATGGGCATGAAGATGGCGGTTGGCCCCATGCGTGGCTGGAGCCGTGCTTCGCAACTGTTGGAGTTGCGCGAAACCATCACCAAGTTGGAGCGTTCGCTGCACAAGCTCGGTCAAGCCAAGTTAGATGGCGAAGAGACCAAGTCCGATCGCAAGAAGGCTGGAGAAACCATTGCTGACGAGGAAGACGACGGCGATGCGTGGGACAGTCAAGGCGGCTTTGTGCGCTACGGCGAAGATTTCCCCGGCAAGGACATGATTGCTGAGGAAGACCTCGACGATGCCCAACGCGGCATGGTGTCGATTCTGAATGGCGACGAGCGCCTGTGGATTTGGGCGCCCAGCGCTTCGGACATTGCCCACACCAAAGAGTGGTTGGAGCAAACCGGGCTCACCGAGAACGCGGTGTTGGTCGTGAGCTCGGAAGCTTGGAAAGCTGCCGATATGCTCGCCGAGATGGGCCGCCCAGTGGTCATCAGCGGCGACCTCTGGCACGTCGAACGCGACCCGGTCAGTTGGAAAGAAAAGCGCACCTTCGCGCCACTGTCTTTGCACGAAGCAGGCGTGAGTTTCGCTCTGAGCTCGGTGCCTGGCCGCATGGGCCCAGACCGCTTGGCTTACCAAGCTTCCTTGTGCATCCGCGAAGGCGTGCCACGCCAAGTGGCTTTGGCTTCCGTGACCTCCAACCCCGCCAAGTTCTGGGGCCTAGAAGAGGAAATCGGCGGCTTCCTGCCGGGTGCCGAGGGCAACTTTGTGATTTTCGATGGCGATCCACTCGACGCCACCTCGCGCGTGTTGGAAGTTTGGCTCCATGGCTCTCAGGCCTATGACCGCGCTACCGACCGTCGCCTAGAGCGCCTCGAGGAGGGCCGCCTGAAGTGAAAAGCCTACTCTTAACCGCCGCCGGCATTGGCGGCACGGTGGCTTTGGCCGCCGCTTTGGTGGGGGCGAACGGCCCCGGGACTTCGCCCGAGGAAACACCTGTGGTGTTGTCCGGCGATGGCCAAGCTACGGCTTACCACGCCAGTGCGATTCATCTCTCCGGCGGTCGCATCGCCGAAGACGCCTACCTGTTGGTGCAAGACGGCAAAGTCGTCGACGTTGTCGAAGCTGGGCGCTTGCCTGCCTTCACCAAGGTCGTGGACCTTGGAGACGCGCACCTCACCCCAGGTTTAGTGGCCGCTTCGAGCACCGTCTCCGGCAACTCGGGTCACCCCGACCGTTCGATGGCCGCGCACATGCTCGCCATCGACAGTTTTGAACCATTCCAAGACACCACCAAGGTGTTGGAGCGGGGCATTACCACCTACTACTTGTCGCCAAGCTCGCGTCGCTTGATTGGTGGTCGTGGTGCTGTGGTCAAAGCCGCCGGCGAAGATCGTGTGCTGCGCACCGAGGGTGACCTCATGGTCAACCTCACGCCAGAAGCTTGGAATCCTCCGGCGTACTTCCGTCCACCGTTGCCTCCGACCGCGGAAAACCCGCTGTTGCCTGCACAAGCGCAAGCGCCGAACTCGCGCCCTGGCGCCATGATGGCCTTGCGCAAAGCGATGGCTCCAGAGCAGGCGGACTCGCTGAATGGTCAAGGCCTGCAGGCTTGGGCCGCAACTGACGCCCCACTGCGTTTGCGCGTGGACTCGGCTGATGAAGCTGCTTCGGGCATGGAGTTGGCCGCCAAATGGAATCACGCTGTGGTTCTGGATGGTCTCGACCAAGCCAACGGCGATCAACTCGCCGCGCTCCTCGGCACCCAAAGTGCCACCGTGTTGTTCGCGGTGCCTTTGTTCGCCTCGCTGCCTGAGTTGTCTGACTCTTGGCAAGCACCTGCGCCGGATCTTCTGGCCAAACTTGGCTCCGAAGCTTCGATTGCCTTGCGCCCCGGTCGCTACGGCCGTTGGACTTGGCTGCAAGAAGCCGCCGCTGCTGCGGTGGCCTATGGCCTAGATGAATCCCAGGCTTTCGCCGGCATCACCGAGATGCCCGCCCGCGCCCTTGGCGTGGCCGATCGCGTCGGTAGTTTGCGCAAAGGCCTAGATGCCGACTTCGTGGTGTGGTCTTCCTCGCCTCTTGATGGCGCCGCTGCAGTGCAGGCGGTGTACATCGATGGCTCGGAAGTGTGGAACACCAACGATGTCCCACGTGAAGTCGCGGCCGATGCCGTCGTTGTTCGTGGTGGCACGCTGTGGCGCGGCGAAGGTGCCCCGTTGACCGGTGGTGTCGAAGTGCTCCTTTCCAATGGCAAAGTAGTGGCCGCGGGCAAGACTGTGCCCCATCCTCCGGGCGCGCGCCTGGTCGATGCCGGTGCAGATGCGCACCTCACTCCTGGCTTCGTCGATGCTGGCGGTCGCCTCGGCATTGGTCGCGCACGCAGCGTCGATCCACGCGCCGATTTACGTCGCCTGGCCGACGGCTCGCTGTTCTCGGATCAGTGGTTGCCCGTGGCGCAAGCCGGCGTGACCTCTATGGTCCTGGCGCCGCCTGCCAATAGTGCTGGCGTTAGCGGTGCACTGGTGAAGACGGCCGACGACGGCAGTCACGTCGCCATGGAAGATCACAAAATTGTGTTCTTCGATGTGCGCAACTCTGACCCGGCGAAATCGCGAGGTGCGCTGAAGAAGACTCTCGATGGCGGTAAGAAATATGCCGACAAGTGGGTCAAGCATCGTGAAGAGCGCGCCAAGTGGGCCGACGAATCGGCTACGAAGGGCAGCGATTCGCGTGCGGAACGCGAGAAAGAACTGCGCATCCGCCTCGCCCAAGGCTCCGCACCTGCCAAGGAGGAAGTCGAAGAGGAAACCGATGATTCCGGCGCCGAAGAAGTGGAAGAAGAGGAAGAAGTTCCTGTCGATCCACTCAACGGTTTGTGGGAAGGCACCCTCGAGCATGAAATGCTCCCCGAGCCGGTGCCGATCAATGTGCGCTTTCATCACGAAGGCAAGCAAGTCACCGCGCTGCTGAGTTCCCCAGATGATCCTTCCGGAGAAACTTTGGAGCTCGAAGGCACCTTCGAAAACAATGTGGTGCACTTTGAACTTCCGACCGAAGTCGGCACCGTGATGATGGACGGCACCATTACCGGTCCCGATGTCATGGAGATGCATGTCGAACTCGCCGGCATTGGTTCGGTGGACTTCACCATGACGCGCATCGAAATCGAAGAAGCTGGTGCAGCACCGATTGCCCGCAAGCGCACCAAGAAAGACGATGGCCCAGCAGCTCCAGCCATCGACTGGCGCAAAGAAGGCTTGCGCGCCCTGTTTGAGGGTCGCGGAGTCGCGGTGGTCACGCTCTCTACCGAGGTCGAGTTTGCGCAAGCCGAATCCGCCTTCGCAGCGCACAAGCTGCCATGGTTGGCGCAGATTTCTGGCAACAACCTGAACCTGATTGATCATGTCCAAGCGGCAGGCATCGGCGTGGTTCTTGGCCCCGACGTGGTGGTGCGCAAAGACAACCAGGACCTGGTTCCCGCGGCTCTGTACCGCGCGGCCGGCGTTCCGGTGGTGTTCCGCTCTAACGCTGGTTTGGGAGCTCGCTTCCTGCCACAACTCTTGACCATGGCCACGCGTTATGGCTTAGGCGCGGAAGATGCCATGGCTGGCCTCACATCGGTGGCGGCCGATCAGCTCGGAGTTTCTTCTCGTGTTGGTCGATTGCAACCAGGCCTCGACGGCGACCTAGTCGTCTTTAGTGGCCACCCCTTCGACTTGCGGTCGCGCGTGACTCAAGTCTTTGTGAACGGAAAGGAGGTTCCGCAACCATGATGCTTGCCACACTTTTATCCTTCGCCTTACAGGCACCGGCCAATAATGACATTCATGTCTACAAGGCTGCCAAGGTTTACACCGCCGACGAAGCGGGCATGCTCAACAATGCCATGGTCGTGGTGGTGGACGGCAAAATCGAATGGGTGGGCCGCAGTGCCGACGCCGCGATTGACCCCGATGTCCCCGTCACCGATCTCGGTCAAGTTTGGCTGGTCCCCGGTCTGATTGAGCCGCACAACCACATCGCTGGTTCGCTGCGTGACCTCAACGACACCGTGTTCCTGACCAACCCAGAACTGCACACCGCGGAAGTACTGGAGCCGATGAACCCCTATCTCCAAGATGCGGTTGCCGGTGGCATTACCTCGGCGTTGTTCATCCCTGGTTCGGGTTCGAACATGGGTGGCTTCGGCATGTTGGTGAAGACCTCGGGTGAGACCGTCGAAGAAATGACGGTACGCTCGCCTGGTTCCTTGAAGATTGCCCAAGCCGGTAACCCGGAGCGCTACAGCTTTGGTGTTGGCCGTGCGGTTATGAACTGGAACACACGCGACACTCTGACCAAAGGTTTGGAGTGGGCTAAAGCCTATGAAGAGGGGACCGCGGACTGGGATCCGGCCTACGGCGATTTCCTCGGTCTTAAGAATGGCACCGTACCGGTTTCGGTGCACACGCAGATCTACCAGGTGGTGCTCATGACCTTGACCATGCAGGTCCAGGAGCTTGGCCTGAAGTCCTTCGTCGACCACGGCACCTTCGATGGTTACAAGAACGCCGCACTTGCTGCGGAACTTGGTGTGCCGGTCATGAATGGCCCGCGTCAGTTCTGGTTCGACCGTTCGACTTCCCAGTTCATGGGATGCGCCGCGGGTTGGGCCACTGCCGAAGGGTTGATCTTGGGTTACAACACCGATGCCCCGGTGATCCCTCAAGAGGAACTTCCTTTTCAGGCCGCCATGGGCGTGCACTATGGCGCTGGCGATGGTGAGTCTGCCCTCAAAGGCATGACCGCCAATGCCGCCAAAGCCTTGTTGATGGAAGACGTCGCGGGCCGCTTGGTTCGCGGTCTCGATGCCGATTTTGTCGCATGGAGTGGCGATCCGGTCGACCCCCGCAGCCATGTGCTGCAAGTGTGGGTGCGCGGCGAAAAGGTTTACGACATCGACGAAAACGAACGCCGCTTCTAATGCTTAGCGCAGTCCTTCTCATCGCTTGCCAAACGGCTGGAGCACCCGCGGAAACGGGGCGTGTTCTCGACGTGGGTGTAGCGTTGACGATGGACGAGCGCAAAGTCATTCATAACGCGCGCATCGTGATTGATGCCGAAGGCAAAATTGCCGCTCTTGGGCGTCAGTCCGAAGTCGAAGCGCCACAAGGCTGGCCGCTGTTGTCTCACCCACAGTCCTTCGCCTGGCCAGGCGGGATTGATTTGCATTCGCACACCCACACTGGTGGCTGGGGCGACATCAATGACATGGTGCATCCGGATAACCCGGAACTGCGCACTCTCGACACCATCGTTGCCGACAACCACCTGCATCGGCTGGGACGTTCCGGCGGCGTGACCATGGTCAACGCCATTCCCGGTTCAGGCACCAACATTTCGGGGGCAGGAACCCTGATTCGCCTGCGTCCGCGCGATTTGGTGGAAGACGTGATTGAGCGCTACCCCGGTTCGGTCAAAGTGGCACAGGGCTACAACCCCGAACGCAACGGCGACCTCGGCGGCACGCGCATGGGCATGTGGTGGATGCTGCGTTGGTATCTCAACGAAGCCAAGATTGCCACCGCCGAAGGTCCGCCCGAAAGCAACCCGGAACTCGCCTCCTTGGTGGGCATTTTCCAAGAGCACCACCCATTCCTGGTGCACACCGCAGGCGCTCGCGACACCTACGGCACGGCTCGTATGTTTCAGCTCGAAGCGAAGGTGCCGGTGATTGTCAGCCATGGTTCCTTCAATGGCTATGAGGCCGGCGCGGCCTTGGCCGAGATTAATGCGCAGCTGAACATCGGCCCGCGCAACTTTGACTTTAGTTTCAACCAAGAGGCGAAATTCCGCGGCTTGGTCGAAGCCTACGAATCCAGTGGTAACGAAGACATTTCGGTGCAAACCGATGCCGGCGTGATTCCACAGGAAGAGTATGTGTTCCAAGCCACACTCGCCGAATGGTTGGGTGCTTCGACTTGGACCGCCCTCGAGTCTTTGAGCATGCGCCCTGCGGCGCAAATCATGGTTGATGACCATCTCGGAAGACTCAAAGTCGGCTTCGATGCCGACATCGTGGTCAGCCTCGGCCAACCACTAGATCCCCGTGCCCCCGTCGAGCTGGTGCTCGTAGAGGGCGAAATCGCTTACGACATGCGCGATGGTCAGCTTTACTGATCGCACCCCAAAGCCATGATTCTCAGTTCACTCCTTTTGTTCGCTGCTCAGCCGCTCCAAGCGGAAGCTTCGGAGCCCACACGCGAACCCACCGGACGCGTCACCGTCTATCGTCTCGGCCAAGTCGAGACCCTAGAGGGCGACGCCCAGAAAAACGTTTCCTTGCTCGTGCGCGATGGCGTGATTGAGCGCATGGGACAGGCCGTGATCATTCCCGACCACGCCGAGGTCATCGACCTTCGCCGTAGCGGGCAAGTGGCCACGCCGCCGTTGGTATTGACCCATGCCAACTGGTTGATTGAGGGCCGTCGTAGTGGCGGGCGCAACAGCCAGTTCCTTGCTTTGGATTCTCTATGGCTAGAGGCAGATTGGGAACAGGACCTTCTCGAAGAGGGTGTGCTCTTGGTCGGTGTGGATCCTCCTGGTTCTGGATTACCCGGACGTACTTCGGTGCTCGAGGTCGATGGCCAAACTGGCCAGCCCGAACCTTTGGTCGCCGACCTGCACCTGAAGGTGACCATGGCGAGCTCTTCTTCGGCGAAGAAGCTCATCCGCGATGCCTGGAAGGCCGCAGAAGACGCCATCGAAAAGGAAGAGAAGGCCGAAAAGGATTGGAAGAAGGCCCGCGAAGAGTGGGAAGCCAAGCAGAAGGAAAAGGAAGAGGCTGCCAAGAAGGAAGAGAAGGCCAAGAAAGATGGCGATACCGCCGCACAAGACGGGGGCAAAAAGGAGCAAGAGGAAGAGGCTCCACCGGAAACTTTTGAGCCGCCCAAGATCAAGCCCGATGTCTCCCCCTTAGTGGATTGGGTGCGTCAAGAACGCGTCGGCCAACTTTGGTTGCGCTCGGCTTCGGATTGGTTGCACTGGCAAGACCTATTGGGAGAGCGTGAGCTTTCTTATGAAATCGTCCTGCGTCATGGCCGGTCTCAGAACTTTGGTGAAGTCGCCAGCGCTCTGGCCGCCACCGAGTTGCGGGTGGAAGTGCCCGCTGTCATCAGCTTCTTGCCCTTCACTCGGGTGCGCGCCAATCTGCCGGCAGAACTGGCTGCTGCAGGCGTAGAGAAACTGATCTTGGCACCACCGAATGATTCTTTGAGTGGTGTGCGCTCCTGGCGCTTAGGCGCGGCCCGCGTGGTCGCCGAAGGCCTGGACCGTCAAGTCGCCTTGCGCGGCATGAGCGTGGAAGCCGCAGCTTCGCTGGGCCAAGAAGAAATGATCGCGCCACTGAAGAGTGGCAGTCCCGCCACCTTCGTGATTTGGAGTGGAGACCCACTCGACCCCATGAGTGAAGTCGACCTTGTGGTCTCGGCTGGCAAAGTGGTTTACGACCGCGCGAAGAAGGAAAAGGAGGAAGCACGATGAACCTGTTATCCCTGTTGATGCTGATGTTCCCGGCTGCACCTGCGGCCGCTTTGGACAGTCCTCTCCTGTGGCAAGAACCTCCCGTCGAGGAAGTCGTCGAAGAGGAAGTCGCGGAAGAGCCTGTAGAAGAGATCACCGAACAAGAGCCTGCGCAAGAGGAAAGCGCAGAGGTGGAAGAGGTGGAAGAGGTCGAGGAAGAAGACCCCAACGCCGAAGACCCGAATAGCCCTTACCTGGCCATCATCGGTGGTGATATCCACACCGTTAGCGATGGACTCATTCGCAAGGGCACGATTCTGTGCAAAGAAGGCCGCATCCTGAAGGTGGGTCGCCGTGTGAAGCTGCCCAAGGGCGCTCGTCGCGTCGATGCTTCCGGCATGCAGGTCTACCCTGGTTTGATCGCCGTGCGCACCAACGGCATTGTGTCTGGTCGCGGCACCAACATCGCCGATGACTTCGACCCCTTTGGTCTCAATGTCGACCTCGGCTTGGCCGGTGGCTTGACCACGGTGGAGTCGGGCAATGGCATCGCCAAGCTCACGCGCGGTACCCTCGAGGGCACCGTGCTGGGCACCACGGGTTGGATTAACCTCAACTACTCGAGCACGTCGCCGGGGAGTCGTCGCTCGGTGCGCGCCGAGTTCAGCAAGGTGCGTGACTTTTTGCGCGAGCGTCGTGCTTGGGAAACCGCCAAGGCTATGGGCGAAGAAGAAGGCGATGAGCCGGAAGCCAAAGGTCTGAAGAGCGGTTACCTCGAGCTGTTGGAAGGCAAAGCAATCGCTCGCTTCAACGCCAATGGTCTCAAGGATCTACTTTCGATCTGTGACCTGCTCGACGAATACCCCATGCAGTCGGTCATCTTCGGTGGCCAAGAAGCATGGGCTTGTGCTGGCCGCATTGGGCGCGTTGGTGCGCGCTTGGTGATTACGCCCCGCGCCAAGTCTTGGGCCGATGATTCTCTCAATCGCCCCAGTGGTTGGAGCATCGAGAACGCCAAGATTCTTTGGGAACACGGCGTGACCTTCAGCATCTTGCCGCAGCAAACCTTCATCTCGACCGGTGGTTTGGCTGGTCGCGACCTTTTGAACTTGCCGATGGAAGCGGCCTTCGCCATTCGCGGTGGTCTTCCTCAGCAAGCTGCACTTCAGGCACTCACCTTAGATGCGGCCAAGATCCTAGGCATGGATGATCGCCTCGGCACGATTGAAGTCGGTAAAGATGCCGACATCATCATCTGCGATGGTGACTTGTTCCATTACCGCACCTTTGTGGAATGGTCCGTGGTCAACGGTCGCGTGGCCTACGACAAGGCAAAGGCTCCGTACTTTGCGCACATTCGTCCACGTGAAGTTCCTTCCATGGATGAACTGGTCGAAGAGATCCAGCGCGCTGCCGATGCTTTGGAGGAAGAAGCTGGCAATGCAGAGGGCGATGTCGAAACGGTAGAAGAAGAAGTCTCCGCAGAGGAGATTGACGCTCCTGGCGGAATCTAGGCCAAGGCCTTGCCCAATCCCACCCTGGCTGTGGGGAAGCGTGCTCCCGCATTCACGCTTCCCGATGCTCATGGCGCGCGCACTCGCCTCACCGAGCTGCGTGGCAAATGGGTGGTGGTGTGCTTTCTGTTAAAGGCGAAATCTGTAACTTGCCGCAAGCAGGTGGTGGACTTGTGCGAGAACTATCCCGATTTTTGCGCCTTGGGTGCTGAAGTCTTAGCCATCTGTCCCGACCCGCCGCATAAAGTCCGCGAGTTCAGCCTCGAACAGGGAATCCCCTTTTCGTTGTTGATTGATCGCGACGCCAAACTGGCCAGCCGCTATGGCGCCTTCCGCGAGCGCAACGGTGGTGGTCGTCGTTATGCTGGCATGGTGCGCGCCACCTTCCTCATCGACCCTAGCGGTAAGGTCTGTCACATCTGGGATAACTTACGGGTGAAAGGGCATGTGCACCGCGTGCTTGACCGTCTCGACGAGGAGCTGCAGGACTTAGCATGAGCGATCAACTGCGCCCTCTCTTGCACCGGATTTCTGGCGCCCTCACTGGTGGGCGAATCCACAATCTCTCTGTGCAAGGGGCGCATGATTTGTTCACTGCCCTGCTCGACGGCGAAGGCACCGATGCCCAAGTCGCCATGTTCCTTGCTGCCATGCGCGTCAAAGGTTCGTGCGCCGAGGAGTTGGTCGGAGCCGCCCAAGCGGCGCGCAATCGCATCGAGTTCCCTCCTTTGCCCGAAGGCGCCGTGGTGGTCGCCACCAGTCGGCGCGGTCGTCGTCAGGGTCCGCCATTGGGTTTGGCATCTGCCGCTGCCGCGGCCGCTGCCGGGGTGCCGGTTCTTCTGCAGAGTGCACCGGCGCTTGCCGAAGGTGGCGTCACCTTAGGAGACCTTTGGATTCATCTGGTTGGTCCCTTGTTCGGCGACTCCGGACCGGTGGGCGAACAACTGCAACGACATGGCCTCGCCTGTTGGCAGCCCACACTGGCCGATGCCGGGTGGCAACGATTGCAGCGAGTGGAAGACGAAACCTCCCTGCGCGGAATTCCCGATGTCGTTTCCAAACTGCTTGCCCCCGAAGGTGCGGCGGTTCTTGCCGCAGCCGTTCCTGGTCCCGTCCTCGGCATTGCCGGAGACGCCTTCGAAAGCCTCAAGCATGACCAGGTGTTGGTGGTGCAAGGGGTGGAAGGTTCCCTCGATCCTTCGGTGGTCGAAATGACTCGCGGACTGCGTATCGTCAA
>Ga0316208_1003280_pt1 | contig 11899 bp, 10 predicted proteins | sample 3monopyrite_MG_FD_204944 | JGI IMG/M metagenome (GOLD analysis project Ga0316208, IMG submission 204944) | Microbial mat bacterial communities from mineral coupon in-situ incubated in ocean water Damariscotta River, Maine, United States -... | ecosystem: Environmental > Aquatic > Marine >... | reverse complement strand
ACCGCCTGCGCAAGCAATTGGCCAAGGTTGTGAAAACCCGCGAATTGCACCGCGCGTCCCGCGCCAAGGTGCCGTTTCCGATTGTGGCTTTGGTCGGCTATACCAACGCAGGCAAGTCCACGCTTTTCAATCGGCTGACCGGGGCAGAGGTTTTTGCCAAGGACATGCTGTTTGCCACGCTTGATCCCACGATGCGCAAGATTGTCCTGCCAACGGGCGATGAAGTGATCATGTCCGACACAGTGGGTTTCATCAGTGACCTGCCGACCGAATTGGTCGCCGCCTTCCGTGCCACCTTGGAGGAGGTACTGGATGCTGACCTGATCGTGCATGTCCGCGACATCAGTCATCCGCAGACCGAAGAGCAGGCAGCAGACGTGCAGGCGATCCTGCAAAGTCTTGGGGTTTCACAGGAGGCGCCCATCATCGAGGTCTGGAACAAGACCGACCTGCTGGAAGGGGACGACCGCGACGCGGTGCTGACCCAAGCGGCGCGGACCGATGACCTCTACGCAGTTTCTGCGATCACCGGCGAAGGGATTGCACCGCTCTTGGCGGCAATGCCGGACATGCTCAAAGATCCGCGCAAGCAAGAGCATCTGTTCCTCTCCTTTGCCGAGGGCAAGAAACGCGCGTGGCTTTTCGAGGCGGGTGTTGTCACAGACGAAGCGCAGACCCAATCGGGTTATGACCTGACTGTGTTCTGGACGGCCTTGCAAAAAGAGCGTTTCTCTCGATTGTAGGGCACCGGTTTCAGCCCTTGGCGGGTCCGTTCATCTCAACTTTGTGTTGTCCTTGGCCCATAGCCACCCTAGGCTTTCGCAAGTGCACTTATTTCCGCGCAGTGTTGAGTTGGTCAATTCATGAATGCAATCGCCCAAACTTGCCGCGGTGCCTTTGCTTCAGCGCTGTGGTTGGGCGGGATGCCATACCTGAACATGCGGGTCGCAAGATCGGCAACAGATGTTGCACAGGCGCGCAGGTTGATCGCAAGGCATTGCCGGTTGTTTCTGGACAGATGCAGGGTCAAGGTCGAGGTTGACGGTGATCCGCCAATGCCGGGGCAGGGCTGCGTCCTGTCTTACAATGAATCGTCCTTCATGGATGTGGCGGCTTTTGCCAAGGTCATGTGGCCATATCTCGAACATGCGGCGGCCGCAGAACTTTATGGCTACATTCCATTTGGGCGCAGGGCAGCGGCGAAATCAAACATCGCCTTGGTGCCGCGCGGCAATCGGGCCGGTACTGACAGGCTCTTGGTCGATATGGTTGCCGCCATCAAAACCGGTGACCGGGTGGCATGGGGTGGCGAAGGCCGGATTTCCGGGATTGACGGGATCGGCCATTTCAAGATTGGCGGAAGCCTGCTTGCGATCAGGGCGCAGGTTCCGATCCAGCCTGTTGCCTTTTATGGCGGTCACGCGATCATGCCGCTTGGGTCGGTGCGCGCCCGACCCGGCACGGTCTACGTGCGCTTTGGCGCTCCGATCCCGACAAAGGGCTTGGAAGAGGCGGATGCGCGCGCGTTTGCAGACCAAACGCGGGCGGTTTTTGTCAGCATGTATGCCGACCTCAAGCAAAAGAGCGCGCGGATCGGGCCTTGACCGCATAGTCGCCTGTCTGACCGGCTTGCTAGCCTTCGGGCCGCAAGAACGTCACGCCGACCGATGCTGCCCGCGCCAGATCGGGGTCAAGCGACATCGGGATATATTCACCGCGTCGCCACAACTCACCCAAGTTGTCATAGTAGCGCGACAGCGGATTGCCCGATTGGCCGGTCGAGATGATGAACACCGAACTGTCGGGGTCGGCAAAGTCATAGACACCGCGATAGCCGGCGGCTTTGACGTTCTGGAACGGATTTGGGCCGGTGCCAGAGGTTCGCGCCATTTGCAGTGTGTTATCACCACCACTGGTGGACTGGCGAATATTGACCAGCCATTTCAGGATCGGGGTGTTGCCCAGAACCGGGTGATCCTGTGCTGCCACATGTGCGTCGCCCCAACGGACGGCTTCGATCGCTTCGCCATAGTTTTCGGTTATCCAGACCAGCGCATCATCCAGCGACTGCCGGGCGATATCGGTGCAGGTCTCGACCGGTGCGGATTGGATCACATCGCACCAGACCCCGGCACCGTCGATGTCGCGAAACACCCGTTCGATGAAAACCGGCTCGACTTGCGTAAATTCCGCAGCCAGCGGCCCAAGTTCGTCCCGGATCAGCCGTTGCTGGACGGCGCGCACCCAGGCGGCATAGATCAATGGCTCGGGCAGGTGCTCGTTCATCTCGCCGTTCCACGACGACAAAAGGTCCAGCGCAATCTGACGTCGCCGTTCCGGCGTGCCCTCTGGTGCCGCGTCACCGGTGTACCACAGGTCTGCCCCCATCAGCGTCGACAGCGTACGCGCGGTAAAGCTGACCGTATCGAGTTGTGCTTCGATAAAGCTGTCGCGCGTGTGGACTTCGCGGGCCTGCATCAAGCGTCGCCAGCGGTTGATCCGCTGGGTGTCACCCCATTTGAACGTCACATGCCGGGGGAACGGGCGGTCGACCGTCTTGTTATTGGTATTGCCGATGATCCCGCCGGGCGGGTCAAGGAACTCGGGATTGTCGGCATAGGGAAAGCGGCCTTGCCAGCGGTTTTCAGGCAGATAGCCGAAAGCTGGCAGGCGGCCCTGGCTTTGGTTGTTGATATCGCGGACGGGCAGGGCACCGATGGTTTTCATCGCAATCCTGTTGCGATCAGCCAGCGTCAGGTTCTGGGCTGGCGCGATGAAGGCTTCTCCGGCGGTAATCGCCTCTTCGACGGTCCGTGACTGGTTGATCTCAATCGCGGCCGACATCGAGGTGTCCCGATCCGAAAGCGCGGTCCATGAAATCGCTGACACATACCCGGGCGGCGTGATGGTACCCAGATCAAATGTTCCGCGTGGCATGACAGGCCCGTTTGCGGTCCAACGCAAGCGCAGCGTGACCGCAGAACTGTCTTTGACATTGATAATACTGTCGCGTGTCTGAAACGGGACCCAACCGCTTGGGCTGCGGTATTCTTCGGGATTATCTGGGTTCACCTCTTCGATCATCACATCCTGATCATCAACCATCGCCGCTGTCAGACCCCATCCCAACGCATCGCTGCGCCCGCTTAGGACAAGGGGCATTCCAGGAATGGTGCCGCCGATGATGCCGCCGGTTTCAAGCTCGAGCCGGGCCAGATACCAGATAGAGGGGGCCGTCAGCCCCAGATGCGGATCATTGGCCAGCAAGGTAGAGCCGGTGGCGGAACGCGACGCGCTTGCCGCCCATGCATTCGACGCCCCCGACAGTGACGCGGGCTTGATCGGCGAAAGCGGATCATAGGCCATGCGCATGTTGGGGGTATAGGGTGGCACACCTGGGATCAGGCTTGCATATTCCGGCAGGGCGGCAATCGGGCTGGTTGGATCATCGGGCCGAATATCACGCAACCTGTCATTGTCGAGCAGAAGCGAGGTGCGCGCGCGCAATACCTCGTCTTGCAGGCTTGAGGTCAGATCAAGCGCCATCAGCTTGAGGATCGCGATGGAATCGGCAGGTTGCCACGGCGCGATGGACTGGTTGAACAGCCACATCTCGGGCGCGCCACGCCCCAATGCGCCCTTGTTCACCTCGGCCAGCCATGCATTGACGCCGCGCGCATAGGCATCCAGATAGTCATTGGTTTCGTCGGTTTGCGCGTTCACCGATGCGACTGACAGCGTGTAAAGATCAAAACGGCGCATCACCTCATCGATCCCGACCGTGCGTTCGCCAAAGAGTTCTGACAGGCGCCCTTGCGCGGTACGCCGCAGCATTGTCATTTGCCACAAACGGTCCTGCGCATGGGCATAACCGAGGGCAAAGTAGACATCCTTGTTTGTTTCGCCAAAGATATGCGGCACATTGGCGTTGTCGCGCACTATTTCAACCGGGGCCGAGATGCCAGCAATCTCTCTTTCAGCGTTGTATTCGGGCAGGGACCGCGTGGCAAAGTAATAGGCCAGCGTTATCGCAGCGACGCTGAGTAAAATCAGAACAGAGGCAAGCCGGACTAGCCAGCGAAAGATCAGCGCCATGGGATCCTCGGATCAGGTTGGTCAGCCCGTTTTAACAGGGTCGACAGCAAGGACAAGTTACCGTTCCGGGATCAGACCGCGTGGGCTGAACCGCAACACGAGCAGCAAGACCAGCCCCATAGTCAGCAATCGCATATGGGCGGCTGATTGGATCATCCAGTCTTTCAATGCGCTGCCGTCCTCCAACCCGCTGCTGAGAATATTCATCAGCCCCAGTCCCAGCGGTTCGACCTGGACCCAAAGCCACCAGATGAGCATCCCACCCAACACGGCGCCAAAATTGTTTCCTGATCCACCAACGATCACCATGACCCAGACCAGAAATGTAAAGCGCAGCGGCTGATAGGTGCCGGGGGTCAACTGCCCGTCAAGCGTGGTCATCATCGCACCCGCGATGCCGATGATGGCAGAGCCGAGAATAAAGATTTGCAAATGCCGCGCGGTCACGTCCTTGCCCATCGCTTCGGCGGCCATTTCATTGTCGCGGATTGCGCGCATCATCCGGCCCCATGGCGATTGCAACGCCTTTTGCGCCAGCCACAGCAGGATCACCAGCACGATTGTGAACAAGATGGCGTAGCCCAGTTTTGTATAAAGCGTCGAGGCCGTTACCGGATCAAGCCCCAGGCTTGCCGCACGCTCCACAAAACCGGGGTCTTTTTGCAGGTCGATCTCGTAGGGGACCGGACGATCAAGACCGATCACGTTTTTTACACCACGGGCCAGCCAATCCTCGTTCTTGAGAACGGCAATAATGATTTCGGCGATACCCAGCGTGGCGATCGCCAGATAGTCAGAACGCAAACCCAGCGCTGTCTTGCCAATGATCCATGCGGCCCCCGCTGCCAGCAGGCCGCCAACAGGCCAGCTGAGCAGTATCGGCAGGTTCAGGCCACCAAGATTGCCGGTCGAGGCCGGGTTTACCGCTTCAACCGCAGCCTTGGCGGGGTCAATGACCGCACGAAACAAGAAAAATCCGCCAACCAGGATAGCCAAGGTTACGATTGTCTTGGTGCGGCCTTCCAGCCGTTTTTGGGCAAAGACGGCCGCCACAACCGTCGCAGCCCCCAAGATCAGGCCCATGATGATGCGCAGTCCGCCGACGGCCCAGGCCTCTGGCACGGGGTCGGTCGACACCAGCACGGCGGCGAGGCCGCCAAGGGCCACAAACCCCATCACACCGATGTTAAAGAGCCCCGCAAAGCCCCATTGCAGGTTCACGCCCAAGGCCATAATGGCCGAAATCAGTCCCATGTTCAGGATCAGCAAGGCCGAGTTCCAGCCTTGGATGATCCCGGTGCCAATTAACAGGACGGCGACAAGCCCGAAAAGGGCGGTATCTCTTAGGGTGGTGCTCATACCGATTGTCCCTTGAAAAGGCCCGTGGGCTTGAACAGCAGCACGATAATCAGGATCGCAAAGCTAACCGCGAATTTGTAGTCTGTTGAAAGCAGTTGGACGAGCCCGTCGGGCTCCAGCGGCTCTGGCATCAGATAGACCAGCACCTTTTTCCACGCATAGGTGATCGTGACTTCGCTGAACGCGATCACGAACCCGCCCGCGATGGCGCCCAGAGGGTTGCCAAGGCCGCCGACAATGGCCGCGGCAAAGATCGGCAGAAGAAGCTGGAAATAGGTGAAGGCCTTGAAGGATTTGTCGAGCCCGTAGAGCACACCTGCCGTTGTGGCCAATGCCGCGACAATCATCCATGTGACCTTGACCACCCAATCGGGGTTGATGCCCGACAGCAGCGCAAGGTCTTCATTGTCGGAAAACGCACGCATGGATTTTCCCGTGCGGGTCTTGTTGAGAAACCAGAACAGCAGCGCCATTGCGATCAACGCGACAACAACCGTGATGGCTTGGGTTGTCTTGATGGCAAGGCCTTCGTTCAGCCCGGTCATTTCCTTGAAATTGCGCGCTGTGATGATGAAACGTTCTCCATCGGCAAAGCGGATATCGCGCACCCCGATGATGAAGCGCACCACACCGTTCATCACAAACATCACACCCATCGACACGATCACAAGGATCACCGGAGAGGCCTTTTGTTCGCGGTAGAATTTGTAGACGGCCCAATCTGTGCCCAGTAGCAAAAGGATCGTCGCGCCAATGCCAAAGGGCAGGGCGAGCAGGGCGGTCGGCAATGGGCCAAGGGTGATGCCCATGCCGATAAAGGCCGTGGTGAACAGGATCGTGATTGCGGTGCCAAAGGCCATCGTGTCGCCATGGGCAAAGTTTGAAAACCGCAGAATGCCGTAGATCAGCGTGACACCCAGCGCCCCAATGGCAAGCTGCGCGCCATAGGCAAGGCCGGGGACAAAGACAAAGTTCGCGAAGGCGACGATGGCGTTAAGAAAGTCCATTTTTAAAGAGCACCCCTGGAATTCGGTTGGTGGTTCATTGCAGCACCTCACAGGTACCTGTGAGGCGACGGCCTGCGGCAGTGTCAGCGTAAATTGCCGACCCGTCGCCTTGCATTACCATCATGATCTCTGATCCGCCCATCCCTTCGGCCCAAAAGCCGCGCACATTCCCCATCAGGATCGGCTCTGCCGGGAACTGTGTGTCGCCCATCTGCACAGTCGTAATGCGGCGGCGCATGGGTTCACCGGGATCAAGCGCCGGTGCGAACTGCGACAGATCAATCTGAAACCGCACCGGCACGCCCGAGAAGTCGCAGGTCACGACCTCGGCCATGGCGGGGCCTGCAATTGCGGCACAGAGGGCGGCTGGCATCCTCATCCGCCCAGGAAGCTCCGGCGGACCTGCGCGTTGGCGAGCAGCTCTTTGCCAGTGCCTGTATGGGCATTGCGCCCTTGCACCAGAACATAGGCTTTATCCGCAATTTCAAGTGCTTGTCGTGCGTTTTGTTCCACCATCAGGATCGGAATACCGGTCCGGGCGACCTCAATGATCCGGTCGAATAATTCGTCCATCACAATGGGCGAAACGCCTGCCGTCGGCTCGTCGAGCATCAGCACCTTGGGCTGCGTCATCAGCGCGCGCCCCACGGCAACCTGCTGGCGTTGACCGCCTGAAAGTTCGCCCGCTGCCTGCAGCCGCTTGTCCTTGAGGATCGGGAACAGGTCATAGACCTGCGCCATGGTGTCGCTGAAATCATCGCGGCGGATAAACGCGCCCATCTCAAGATTTTCCTCCACCGTCATCGAGGTAAAGATGTTGGCGGTTTGCGGCACAAACCCCATCCCCTTGATGACCCGCTGCTGCGGGGAAAGATGGGTGATGTCCTCGCCATCAAGACGCACCGCACCTTCATTGACGTTAAGCATGCCAAAGACGGCTTTCATTGCGGTTGATTTGCCAGCACCATTGGGGCCGACAATCACCGCAATCTCGCCCTTCTCAGCGGCGATCGTGCAGGAATGCAGGATATCCGGGCCTTTGCCATAACCCCCGGTCATGGCATCTCCGATCAGGAACGGCTCGCCAGTCTGCGGGGCGCTATCGTGCGCTGCATCGCTGGTAGCTGTCAGCGCGCCACCCGCAGGATTGGCGATCGACCGGTCCTTGTTCCCCCGGTCATCTTGGTAGGGGTTGTCGCTCACGGGGTAATGTACTCTTCCAGGAAGGGTGCATAGGTCAGCAGCGTGTCACGCATCAGCGCTTGCTCGGTTCCATCCGCATAATTGAGATAGATGAAATAGAAGGTCGCAGCAGAGCCGAGGATTGCCCCCAGCAGGACAGTCAGTAGAAATTTCATGTCGCACTTACCTTTTCTTTGTTTTTCAACCCGGTGCCGAGGTAGGCCTCGATCACCTGCTCATTGGCCTTGATCTCTTCCAAGGTCCCTTCGGCCAACACGTGGCCTTCCGCCATGCAGATCACCGGGTCGCACAGGCGGCCGATGAAATCCATGTCGTGTTCGATAACAACGAATGTATAATTGCGTTCTTTGTTCAACCGGATGATCGCATCGCCAATCGTGTTCAGCAGGGTGCGGTTCACGCCTGCGCCGACCTCATCCAGGAACACGATCTTGGCGTCGACCATCATGGTCCGCCCCAGTTCCAGCAGCTTTTTCTGGCCGCCGGACAGGTTGCCGGCCTTTTCTTCCTTCAGGTGGTCGATGGTCAGAAATTCGATCACCTCATCGGCCTTGGCCTGCAATGCCCGCTCTTCCTCAGCGATCCGTTTGCGCCCGAACCACGTGTTCCAGAGCGCCTCGCCCGATTGCCCACCGGGGACCATCATCAGGTTTTCACGGACCGTCATGGAGGAAAATTCATGGGCGATCTGAAAGGTCCGCAACAATCCCTTGTGAAACAGCGCATGCGGGGGCAGGCCGGTGATATCCTCGCCCTTCATTGTCACGCGCCCGGATGTTGGTTTAAGGACACCAGCGATCACATTGAAAAGCGTGGTTTTTCCCGCGCCATTGGGGCCGATCAATCCGGTGATCGTGCCTTCTTCAATGGTCATGCTCGCCCCGTCAACGGCGCGAAATCCCCCGAAGGTTCTGACCACATCTTCAACGACAATCATCTCTTGTCCCCTTGCGCACGTCTTTTTGCGTGTCTTGTTTTGCAAAACGGCGCGAGGATGACCCCGCGCCGTTCTATTCTCAACTGATCCGATTAACGGTAGTTGATTGTAGAGTACACGCCATCAGCGAACTCGATTTCCTGATAGTTACCAGCGCTTTCGCCGGGTCCGATCAGTTCAACCGCAGATGCGCCAACATAGTCGATATCCGTACCTGCCGCGATCAACGCAAGACCTTTGGCCAATTCGCCCGGCATGATCTGCACGCCCGGTGCGTTGGCAACATCAAGCACAAAATCCTTGAAGTCAGCAGAGTCCTTGGACCCGGCCGCCTGCATGGCCAACATAATCAGCGCCGCCGCATCATAGCTCTCAGGAGAGAAGGCACCTGTGCCATCGAAACCAGCCGCTTCGGCCAATTCGACAAACTTGCCCGCACCTGCGTTATCAGTCCCGGGGTAGGCACCGTAAGAGCCGTTCAACTCGGAACCGAAGTTGTCGTTCAGAACCGCGCCCACCATGCCGTCTGGCAAGTAGAATGTTTCGAACGCACCTGAGTCGAGTGAAGAGCGGATGATACCGGAACCACCCTGGTCAACATAACCTGCAACGACCAGCACTTCACCACCGGCAGAGGCCAGCGCACCAACTTCAGCAGAGTAGTCTGCCTTGCCGTCTTCATGTGCCGCAGAGATGGTTACAGACCCGCCCGCAGCTTCGAAAGCCGCCTGGAATGCGTCAGCCAGACCCTTGCCATAGTCGTTGTTTGTATAGGTCAGAGCCACTTCGCTCACACCACGATCCTGAAGGATATTGGTGATGATCACACCCTGACGGGCATCCGATGGCGCAGTGCGGAAGAACAGACCGTCGTCCTCAGCGGTGGAAAGGCCGGGGGATGTGGCCGACGGCGAAATCATCGCCACGCCGTTTGGACGTGCGACGTTCTGCAAGATCGCACCTGTCACGCCGGAACAGTCAGCGCCCATGATGGCGTCAACGTTGTCAGAGGTAACCAGACGCTCGGCTGCGGCTGTTGCGGCACCAGCGTCGATGCATGTGCTGTCGCCGCGCACAGAGGTGACTGTCGCACCGTCCAAAAGCGCGCCGCTGTCTGTCACTTCTTTCATGGCAAGCTCTGCACCGGCACCCATGGCGGGTGTGATGGATTCGAGCGGGCCGGTGAAGCCGAGGATCACACCGATCTTGACTTCGTCGGCGCTTGCAACGCCCGCCAACATAGCGACGGCAGATGTCGCCAAAAGTAGGTTTTTCATGTCTTTCTCCCAAGTTGGATAGTTTTACCCTGCGCGCCAATCTAGCAGGCTGTTTCCAAAAGGAAAGTCGGAACCCTGGGTCATTTGCCCTTTCGGTAGGGGTTGGGCAGGCAATTTCACTTTGTGGCAATGGCACGGGGCGAATGCCCCTCAACTGTCGTCTCTACCGCGTCCCAATTCTGTGCCAGCAGGTTCTCTTCGGTGATCCAGAATTGCACCACGCCTTTGTCCCCCCACATCCAATTGACCAGTTGGTCCGAATGCAGCTGCAAGAGCAGATGGTGGTGGGTGTGGTCGGACACCGCAGTTTGCAGTTCCGAGCCCAGGCCGAACATCTGGTGCCACCGGCCTTTGGAGGCGATCCGGTAGCGCGTATCAATATCGTCGCGCACTTCAAACGGGAGCATGGCAAATACGTCAGGTTCCGCGTTGGCTGCGGCAACAAGCGTGGCGGTCGCGGCTTCCTGCACACTCAGAAGCTCGCCTTGCGTGAAATGATAGAACGGCTTGAACGGTGCCTTTTTTCCGCCGCCGTCACGGACCTGCGCAAAGTAAACCTCAAGCTGCTCTGCATCGGCCTCGGTCATCTTTTCCCAAGGTCCCTTTGAAACGGCCCAGATACTGACTTCATCGACGAATAGCGAAAAGGCCTCCTGATCCTTCATGAGCGTTTGGGCCGCTTCCTGATAACGCGCGCCGTATTCCTGCACGCGCCGTTCGGCCTTGCGGATCGTGTCGTGGATATCATCGCGTGCCATGCGGATCGACATGGTAAAGCGGTGGGCGGTGTCCCAAAACCAGGGGCGCGCAAACTCAGGCAGGCTTTGGCGATAGTTCCGCGGCGACAGATCTCCGGTGGCCTGATATGGCAAGAGATCCCCCATCAATTCAAGCGCGTCGTCGTCCTTGTTTCGGTCCGCCATCGGCAACAGGACAAATTCGACAGGCCATCGCGGGAAGGTGTCCGGCGCGTTTTCGCGGGCATAGCCTTTCACGTAATGGCCCCAATCGGGTCCATCATAGATCGGCACCAAATCCGCCGGCGGTTCGGTTGCCGTGTTCCCGATCGTTGGCAGATAGACAACTTTGGCGTGATGGGGCCCGTCGGTGGCCGTGGTCATGAAATACGCCATCGCACCACTGGTCGGCATGCCTTGGGGCAAGAGCGGATCGGGAACGGTTCCCAGATCAATCTGCGCAAGGTGATGCATTGCACGCCCGAAATCATCACGTGGCCAGGGCGTTGTTCCCAAAGTCGGCAATCCGCCAAGCCAGCTGGTCCCGGCGTATTCCACATCGAGTTCCGCCCGCTGCATCCGCACAAGGGCAACGCCGGGTGTGCGTCGGAACGTTTTGCCGCGCAGATCGCGCCTGTCAATCTCAACGGCCAGGCGATCGACATCCTGAGGTGTCAATGGCGCAAGGCCGTTATTGGCGGTGATTTCAGCCACGCCCTTGCGAAAAGCTTCGCCCGTCTTGATCCCGGCCAAACGCGAAAAAACGATATAGAGCTCGTCATTGTCCGGCTGATCCAGATTGTTCACCGAGGGCCGTTCGGGCGGCGCAATTGATGGGGCAGGCAGTTTTGGCGAGACCGCCGGCTCGGCCTTTTTTGATGGGCGCGGCGTCGGCATGGGCACTGGTTTTGCGACCACGGGTTTGCGCCGGAACATGCCCAGCGCATAGCCTGCAGCCACAATCACTGACAGGATGCTGAGCGCAGTGAACCTCAGTTCGGTATCATCGGTGATTTCAGCAAATAATGCCATGGCGATCGTCAGAACAGCAAGCAACAGCAGGGTTCTTTTGAGAAACCTCAGCACCATCGCGCCCGATCAGACCGACAGGCGCGCAGCATGGCTGCCGCGTTCGCGATAGGGTGTCGTGTCATAATGCGATCTGTAGCATTTTGAAAAATGGGACGGCGAGGCAAAACCACAGGCGAGTGCGACATTGATCACGGTCATATCCGTCTGCATCAGCAGGTTGCGGGCCTTTTGAAGCCGCAATTCCATGTAATA
>Ga0316208_1003279_pt1 | contig 11905 bp, 8 predicted proteins | sample 3monopyrite_MG_FD_204944 | JGI IMG/M metagenome (GOLD analysis project Ga0316208, IMG submission 204944) | Microbial mat bacterial communities from mineral coupon in-situ incubated in ocean water Damariscotta River, Maine, United States -... | ecosystem: Environmental > Aquatic > Marine > Coastal... | reverse complement strand
GGGTTTTGTTTGCAGAGTTACCGAAGGCGACAACGGTGGATGAGATAGAAGCGCTGTTGCCAGGGGATATTGATATCTGTCTGTTTAAATAAAATATTTCAAGTACGGTGATGGTTTTGCGCTTACTTATAATCTGTTTCTTCTGTAAATAAATAGTTCAATAAGCTAGCCTGATCTGCATGGCCTGAATAACCTGAAATAGATTTAATTTCTGCTTTAAATTGAGAGCACTTAATTATTATTTCATCGTAAGGAACAGGTTCTTTATTTTTCACCCTATTCGCTTTTTCCTTATAACTTTCTTTACGTCTAATATTTAAAGAAAACTCTTTATTTACCTTTTCTTGAGAACTTAATGTTGGTATTTCTTGTATGATACTACCAGTTGTATTAGGTGACTGATAACCAGTAAGCAAAACTGTATTATTTCCCCCACTTAATAGGCGGTTTAAATGCTCGTGAACCAAGCCCGTGTTACACATGCCTGGAGATGAAATAATGACGGATGGTTTTTTGGAGTAAGGCTTATCTTTAAATTTAGCTCTATAGATTGAATGCACCCCGATATTAGTGAATTCTTTTTGGAAAAGTTTTTTAATTGTTTCATCTGCATAGTTATCGTCATCTACAGACAACCATTTTTTTATATTACCATTAATATATAATTTTTTATTTTCGCCATTCTTTTTATAGGATGACATTAACTCATCACCATATATGTTCGAGATATTATGAGCTAGGGCCGAATCGAAAAACACTTTCACTGGAGATTCTTTAATATCAACAGAACAGTCAGAAAACTTATCTTTTCTTTTATTCCATTCACCCTCATCAAAAATAAAATAACTTGAATTAGGTAAAAGATCATTGTTCTCTAAGTAAGACTGTATCTTTTCAAGCTCCACATCACTATCAATATCACACTTACGAATAGCAAAAGTAAAAGTAGATACTACCTTTATTGATTCAAAATCAATCTTTGAAAACTCATTCTTTAATATTTCATACGTTTCATACTTATCATTCCTAAAATGAAAACATGGTAAATAGCATTCCTTAATAGCATGTTTGAAATCCATTGGAAAACTTTCATCCGACATAAATTTGTCAATTTTTTTTGATGGTATTGATACATAAGAATCAATCATGTTGTTGGCTTTCAATAGATCAATCATCGGTATTTTATATGTACCTTTTTTAAGTCTCCCTTTCCATTTAATGTTCAAGATATAAAATAAATCAAATAAAATTTCTTGAGTTCTATGCATACTAAATGTAGGAATCAATAAATCACCTTGTTTTTTATGTAAAGTATTAACTATTTGATTCTCTAACATTTCAATTCTATTATTGAAATCACTCTCATTTATATCGCGATTTCTTGCGCCATAGGTAGATTCACAAAAAATATAATCAAAACTTTTATGTGGTGATTGTCGTCCTTTTAAAAGTGGTTGATATGCGTTGCTTTTTACGTTATTTCCTATATCACCCGTAAACAATATTGACGTTGCCTTTTCTTCAAACCAGCTAAGACCTATAGAAACGGCACCCAATATATGAGCTGAATGAAAAAAATTAAATTTAATATTTTTATCTAGAGGCATAAAACTCCCCCATTTAAAATTTTCAAACTCGTCTACATGTTCAAAATTAACTAAGTTGACGTCACGTATTGTATAAGGTGCACCTATGCGACATGAATCCCTCATTATTTCATTAGCTAATCTAGCTGTTGCCTTAGTACAATATACTAGACCTGTAAAACCATCTTTATACAACTTAGGTATAAGACCACAATGATCAAGATGAGCATGTGTAAGCAGAACAAAATCTATATCACTTGGTTCAAAAGGGAATTTTTTATTATTTTCTTGTTCAGAATAAACTTCACCCTGAATCATTCCGCAATCCACAAGAAACTCTGTCTTTTTATGTTTTAGCCATGCGCAAGATCCTGTTACTCTTTCAATAGCGCCAATAAATTTTACCTGCATAAATTACCTATTATTATTTACAAAACCTTAGTGGATAAAGATTAATTAATGGTGTTAGATATAATGTTTTCTTATATTAGAAATAATTTGTATTTATCAGCTATTTATTCGACCCAAGGATCATTTTTAGCTGATTTTTCAAGTGTTCTGCCACCTTGATATCTATTTATTTTATTAATTTATTTCAAATATTATCTTTAACCCAAATAATTGTTATTGGAATACCATTGTCATCATATATTATCCTCGCATTTTTACATGCATCATCAATATCAGAAATAACTCCACTTTTTACTAATGATAGGATGGTAGACGCATCAACATCTTCATTTGATCCTTCAATATTATGTTTAATATCTGTTTCAATATAAAATGATGTCCATATTAAAGATGCAAATGCGTGCTCTCCAGAGGCCGCACATCCTGAAATATTTATATCACTTGAAATAACACCACAAGCAATTAATTCATTATCTTTCTCTATCAGAATTGGACCACCACTCATGCCTGATAATAATGGACAGGTTACTTGAAAGCATGGCCACTTATGATTGCCTGGCCCAATAGTATCAAACCTATTAGCAACATATCCTTCATTAATTACAACTTCCATATCTAAAGAAAACATCTCAAATTCTGCATTAATATTTTCAAACTGTTCTGAATTATCAATAACATTAGGGAAACCAACAGCAAAAACTTTATCTCCAATTTCCGGGCCATAGGATTGCATTCTTATTTTCTTCTTAAATGGTATAACATCTCCTAGATTTATATCTGCATCACAAGAAATACCGCAAAACGCGACATCTCTTTCTTTATCAAACCAACATCTATCTATGTTTGCATTAACTGTAGTTCCTTTTCCATCAGTAAAAAGTGCAAACAATTTCATATGTTCCCATACGTAAACAGGATCTTCTTTTGGTAAGAATTCCTTCAAAGCTGTAATATGATGTCGACTCGGTTGAGAGTCTTCACTTTTTGCATATCCAATGATATGACTTGCAGTAACAAGGATAGCTCTATTATCAGAAAATGTTCCCACAATAAAACCTGTTCCAAGTGGTATAACTCTTTCCCCTTTATAAACAGCTACAATTGGTACAATGTATTTAGCAAGATTATGTATATTCATTATAATAATTTTATTTTACAACCTGAAAGTTTTTGTTTTACGAATCAACAATCACCTTCCATACAAACTTCACCCTCTCTTAAACTGCCATCTTGCAGAAAGTAATGTCAGAGCAATTAATATAATACTAATACTAGATTGTATAAAAGCAATCGACTTAAAAATGATTGGGCTCGTATTTTGTATAATACTTATCAATTTACTTTTCCAAACATAAAATGGATTTACAATTTGTTCAAATGAGAAAACAAAAGAATCTTTTATGATTCCTTGATCAAAAGGAAGAAAGAATGAAATTCTTGGACTTAAAAGAAGTGCGTACATCACAGAAAATGTTACCCATATTCCGATTAGAATTAATACAGGCCTTATAACACTTTGACCATAACATGAAATGGCACCATACAAATATGAGAGCCATCTTATGGATCGACTTATATTTTTATTTTTTCTCATACATTCTTGCTCAAGAGAAAAAAATATGCCCTCTTCCCTTCTCGATCTAACATTTTCCATTGCTAACTTTAATGTCCTATAAGGCCTTGCAGAAATACCTCTTGTATCTTCAAACTTTGATCCTTCAAAATCGGTGTCTTGATGAAGTTTGCAATTATGAAATTTTGGTGCTTGCTTAAAAATTGCATTTGTAAAAACAGTAGTATTAGCAAACACTCTATTATTAAAAACAGCATTATCGAAAGTTGTATTTTCAAACCTTGCTACATTAAACTCTAACAATTCATCTTTTACTGATGCCGAACATTCAAATGTAACAGAACCTATATTGCAATAACTCATAAAAAGTTCTTCTCCAAGTTTTGCATTCTCGAAGCTTAAACTTTTAACTTTTACATTTTCAAAAAACATTGCACCAGTAAAAGAGGCTTGTTTAAATGTACAGGATTCTTTAAATTTTGAGCCAGTAAAATTTGCACCTATAAACGTTGCGCTATTGAATTGCGCTGCACTATGGAACTCGCTATTGATAAAGGAAGGCTGATTGTAAAATTTTGAATTTATAAATATAGCGTGATCTTTGAATTCACATTGACTAAATATTGTAATTGAAGGGAATTCTACATTATTAAATATTACAGTCTTATCAAATTTTGAACCTACGAAATCCACAGTCCCTAAAAATATCGCCCCCCTAAAAGTTATTGGTTTATTAACAATGAGATGTTGGAAATTTGCTGGAGACGGAAAGACAACACCATCAAAATCAATCTCTCCTGAAAAAAAATCTCCATCAATCAGCGCACGTATTTCAATATTAAATTCATCTATCTCAGCTTCACTCCATGATGATTTGTCACTTGCGTCACCAATCGTACCGCTACGAGGTAAATGATAAGTGCACCATTTTTCACCCACGCTTCTCCGAGGTATTAATTTATCTTCAGGCAGACAAAATTGACACTCTTCACCTTTCTCAGATTTATACGAACAAGGCATATTTATTCTCCATGTGAGGGTTTCTGAACCCCCTTATTAATCATATATTACATATATAAAAATTAATGACTAATCCAAATATGGCAGATATATCAAAAAAAAATAATTGAAATCATAGATTCTTCAAATGAAAATATCAAAGCTGATTTAACAAAAATTCCAACCTACAGGGCAAGCCTTACAAATCACATTTTCATCACAATCTAATGTAAGGCTTAGCTCTCTAGTTCTTATTATCCAACGCCATGCACTAAAGCATTTTCATTTACTCTATCAATCAGCTTAATCACCTTAGTCGCTTCCGCATCATCAAAAACACCTAACAAACCTTGATCATGTATATTGGTGAAAGGTGATTCAAATAGCATTGTTTTATCAATAACGCCGTTTTTAGTTAGGTACGTGATAATCGTATTGATAAACGTCATTTGATTAGCACTTAATGTTCCTGTTTGAATGAAGTCTGCAAAGGCTTCTTGAGCAGCTGTAATATCTAAGCCAACGATGCTTCGTACAAACTCACCTAGGGGTTTGTCGCCATAGCTGTCGATATATTCTTGTTTTGTGCCTACGACTGAGCCATCAAATAATATGCGTTCAAGTTCAGTTAATTCTGATTCAGTAATTGGTTTATTCGTTTTAAGCTTATTAATTACTAAATGATCGCTGTGTTGACGTACATAGGATTCAACACGATCTTTATAGCTTTGTAATTGACCATAGGATGGAATGACATCCCGTTCTTTAATACCTTTCCTATCTAACTTATCTTCAAATGTCGTGACAATATTTTCTATTTTGTCTTTATCCAAGTATTGGATTAAATCACGTAAGCCTAATCTTACTTCATCTAATCGGTTTGTATTTATTGCCTTCCAATAGTCTTCTGTCTGCAATTCATTTAACAGCGGAACTTGTAAAGCTACAGCAGGGATATTTTGTTTTTTAAGCAAGGCTTTGGCGATGGCATTTATTTTATTCAAGTAACGTGTAGTACTGTATGCACCTGACAACAAGCCAATTTGATAGTTTAATATAAGCACATCAAATCGTCTTGCAAGTTCATCATCCCCTTTCTCGGGTAATATCAAAGAAGACAAATGTGTATTAATGTCTAACATATCCCCTTGCGAGAGATTTCCCCATCGTTTCTTGTTGCTGTATTCAACTACTGTGCGTAATTTAGCTTTAACAACAAAACGTTCTCTGTCTAGCTGAGCAACTAACTTATTCAACTCTTCAATATAACCACTTGCTAGGTCACGCTCTTCTTCTGAACTTTCAACTTTAGCTCTAATTAATAACGCGACTTCTAATTTCGCTTCAAATACTTGTTGCGTCAGGCTTTTAATTAACTTGGCTTCAATACCATCGGGGTTAATATCAAAAAACTCAAAGTTTTCACAATAGTCAAAAATCTGGAAATATTCTTTGTCTTGCCCTATTCCAAACACATCAGGACATAAACGTGTACCACGACCAATCATCTGCCAAAACTTGGTGGATGATTTTACTTGTTTGAAGAACACTAAATTTACTACACGAGGTGCATCAACACCGGTATCCATCATATCAACCGAAACCGCTATTTGCGGATCACGTTCTTCATGCTTATCTACAAATATTTCTAATAAATCTTGTGCTTTGGTTTCATAGTTATCAATAACGCGTAAAAACTTACCTGAATATTCTGGGTAGTTCTTATTAAAACGTTCTTCTACGAAAATTGCATGGTCATGGTTCTTAGCAAAGATAATTGTTTTACCTAACTTATCACCACCTTGAACTTTAATGCCTTCCGTCATTAACTGGTCAAGTACCTTATCAACCGTGTCGGTATTAAATAACCATTTATTAATTGCTGTGCTCGAAATTTCATCTGGCGCATCCCCTATCGTTGGATCACCAAACTTTTCTTCATATTCTTCTTGTTCTTTTTTTGATAACTCTTTGTAATGCACGCCTTCACGTACAAACTTAAGAGGGATAGACATCGATTTAGGTGGTACTAGGTGTCCTTCATTAACCGCTGCATCTAGCTCATAAGCAAAGGTGGGGTTATCATCTTCAATACCAAATAAACCATAGGTATTATGATCGACTTCTTTTTTCGGCGTTGCCGTTAACCCCACTAACATGGCATCAAAATATTCAAAAATGGCTCTGTATTTTTGATAAACCGAACGATGCGCTTCATCAATAATAATTAAATCGAAGTGCCCTATGCCATAAAACCTTTCCTGTTCTGACTCACCATTTCTTATGCCATCAATTTTATTCATTATGGTGGGATAAGTTGAAAAAACGAGACGCGTGCCGTTGTCTTCTTTTTCTTTAGTTAAGTCTATTGCTGATAGATTAGGTAAATGTTCATTAAAGGCATCTTTGGCTTGTGAGACTAATGCATTACGATCAGCTAAAAATAAAACACGCTTCACCCAATTACATTTGCTAAACATATCGACAATCGCTGCTGCAGTTCGTGTTTTACCACTGCCTGTTGCCATAACAAGTAAGCTCTGTCTTGCACGACCACGTAATTGACCTTGTTGATTATGTATTACTGTATTCTCGGCAATCCGCGTAATGGCTTCTAATTGATACGGTCGCCCTGAAATCTCACGGTTAACTTTAAATTCACGTATGTCTGTACGGCTATTACGACGGTCAATCAATAACTGGCATTCGTCTTTACTATAAAAACCTTGTACTTCACGTTCTGGATAGAATTGGTCATCCCATAAATACGTTTCAAAACCATTACTATAAAAAATAATCGGGCGCTGACCATGCATGGCTTCTAAACAATCGGCATATAATTCGGCTTGATGTTTTCCTTTGCGTGGATCGGCCATAGTCTTTTTCGCTTCGACCACAGCCAAAGGTAATCCATCATCACCCCATAACACATAATCAACATAACCAATGCCGCTACGATTTGTGCTAACCGGCATACCAGTTACTTCATATTCAAGTTCGCGGCCTTCACGTAATTCATTCCAACCTGCTTCACGTAAAGAGAGATCAATATATCGGCGACGAGTTTCTGCTTCTGAGACTTCTAAAGGTACAGCCGTATCAACATCAACTGCTTTTTCACGTTTGACTTTACGTGCAGCAAGCTCAACTTGTTGCTGTTCTAACTGTTGCTTTAACTTATTATTTTCTTTGGCTTGTTCAAGCAGTTGTTGTTCGGCTTGACGTGACTCTTTATTTTTAGATGTTAATTTTTCAATTAATGCTTTAATGTCCTCAGCACTAACTCCATCTAAAGTGGTTGGGCTTTCAGGTAAAGGAATTAATTTTTCATCAAACACTTGAGGTTCAGGTGTGTTTTTACCGTAATAAATTGCCAAGTGACGCATAAAGCGAAAGAGGTATTTTAATGAGGCTAAGGCATCTTGTTGATTAACTTTATTACCATGCGCTGCAAGGTTGCCTGTTTTACGTACTAAATTTAATTCACCAAATAATGTTTGGTTGAACATAGAACGAAATTCATGCTCATGCATTAAAGTACTTAAATCAGTACGCCATGGACGAGTTAACTTCGCATCATTTTCATATAACCAATTAATGGCATTTTCTAAGGTACTGCGACAAAAAATCGAGGCGGCTTTTGGGGATACAAAAGTAAGTTGTTCTGCTTCTTGAGCATCAACAAATAAATTAGGAAAGTCCGATTTAATAAAACTGAAATTACTCATGCAGGCTTTCCTTGTTATTGCTGAGTATCATAATCATGGTTATGCTGCTTTACTTTCCGTTAGCTCGCCTTTAAAAGCGCGTTGTAACAAACTATTAAATAAGGCTTCAGATTTCTCTAAGTTTTCTTGGGCTTGTTTTTTTTGGATTTCTATGAGTTGCAGCTGTTCCGTAAATTTATTTTGAAGTTCGACTGGTGGATAAATGATGGGGAATTTTTCAAGATGATCTTTGTTTATCTGCCTTTTATCAATACCGCCAACACAAACGCTTCTAATATATTCTCTATATTCATTAGTTGTAAGTATAAATAGAACAAATTCATTTAAAATGTTTTTCTGAAGCCTTATCAAATATACATGACCATTAACATTAGCACTATCATCTTCACCTAAAAACATAGCTGCTCTACCTAAGCTGCTATTTTCAGTATTAATTCTTCCCGTTTTAGTCATTAAAATATCTCTATTTTTCAAACTACTTTTTCTCATTTTATTATGAGTCTCGTCGTCAATATATACTGCATTATTAAGTACTAATTTGTTTTTCCAAACATTCTGACTTCTTAATAAAGCAATCCCTTTATCAACATAAACTTTACTACCACCTTTTGGAGTGGAGCCACTATGTATTTTTATTGACAAATCTTTTAATTGTTTAATATCCCACCCCTTTGTATTACTAACAGGATCACCAAACATTTCCAAAAAAAGTGACTGACCTAGGAGAGTATAATGTTCGACAAGCTGCTGATCTTTTAATCTAACACTATCCGCCGCGCCCAAAATATCTGCAATCTTTTTTTGTTCTTCTAGAGTGGGGAGAGGGATACTCACACTTAATAGATCTTTTTTCCCTAAATTTACTTGAAGACCACCAGCAGCAAAACGCTTATATACTGATCTTACTTTTGGAGAATTAAGTGCCTTCTGTAAATATGGAAAATAAACTTTACTTGAGTCCTTTATTGCAAGCTTACCAACACGTTGATTAAGTAAAATATTTCTACCATTTGTTTCTATAACTGTGGGGACCCCTAATATTTTAGGAGCATCGGCAAGATCTGTCATGGCAATAACAACATCACCATCTTTTAATAGAAATTGATCATATTTTTCTGCAAAACTATCTGGTAAATACCTAGCATTATAATCAATATTAAATATACCTCCAGGGCGAATATTACTCATCCGACAACTCAAAGTATTAGACACATCGACATAGTCAGCAGATTTAAAAGCAAAACCATTAAACAAGTCACAAATTTCACCCAGCTGTACAAACGGCAAACTCAAGACAACAGCCCTTTCAACAACTTCAACGCCTCGCCCCTCTCAACATCCAATTTTTCAATCGCTGCAATAATCTCTGCCGGTGGTGCATACTCCATTTCTTCATATACTATTTCTTTATAACGCTTAATACTTAATTCCCAATCATTTTCTTTTATTTCATCAAACGGAACTAAGAAGCTTTGATCTGTTCGACTTCTGTCTTTTCCTTGTTTGTTATTACGTTTTTTAAAGCGCTCAATGATGTCGGAGATATCGTTATCTTTTACTTCACTGCGCTTGTCATCCAAACTATAGCCATCAGCTTGCATGTCATAAAACCAAACATTATCTGTTCCGCCATTATTCGTTTTAGTGAATATTAAAATGGCGGTGCTAACGCCTGCATAGGGTTTAAATACACCACTGGGCATGGAGATAACTGCTTCAAGCTTATGTTTTTCAATTAAGGTTTGACGAACTTGTTTATGGCCATTGGATGAACCAAATAATACACCATCTGGAACAATGACTGCACAACGACCACCTATTTTTAACATACGCAATATTAAAGCTAAAAATAAGAGTTCAGTTTTTTTTGTTTTGACCGTTTTTAGTAATGAGCTTTCTACACTGTCGTAATCTAGAGAGCCTTTAAAGGGTGGATTAGCTAAAATTAAACTAAACTCATCACGGCTTTCAGCATTGGCTTCGCTGAGTGCATCACGTGCAATCAATTGAGGACTATCAATACCATGGAGTTGTAAGTTCATCGCACCGATGCGAAGCATAGTTGGGTCAAACTCCATGCCGGTAAACATGTCGCTATTAAAGTGTTCGGTAAAACTTTGTTCATGAAACCAATCAGGGTGATGTTCATGCACGTATTCACCGGCAGCGACTAAGAAACCTGCCGTACCGCAAGCAGGATCACAAATAGTATCTTCCTGCGTGGGCTGCATAATTTCCACCATCATTTTAATAATGTGGCGTGGTGTACGGAATTGTCCGTTTGTTCCTGCGGTGGCAATTTTAGAAAGCAGATATTCGTAAAGGTCACCTTTGGTATCACGATCATCCATTTGGATTTTATCGATCATCTGCACTACTTGATCCAACAACTTAGGCGTTTGGATCATAAAGGTTGCACCCTTCATGTATTGCGCAAAGATACCCGCAGCACTACCGAGCTGTTTCATATGTTCAAAGACGGTAAGGTTGCCTGCATCTGCTTGTGGCTGCGTGAATAACGCAAACATGGTTTCTGGGTCGTTATCTTTAAATTTATTCCAACGAAATTTTGTATGCGCTTCATCATAGATAGGCTTCTGCTCGTTCTTACTCTTCTTGGCACCACCCTTCTTCCCAATAATGTTCGCTTTCTTTTCTTCCAATAGCTGACGTTCATCTAAACGACGCAGGAATAATAAAAACGTAAATTGCTCAATGACAGTTAAAGGATTTGATGTACCCCCTGTCCAAAATGCTTCCCAAATTTTATCGACTTGGCTTTTTAACTCACCTGTTATCACTATTTGTACCTTATTAATTTATTGTTATTAACATACCAAATATTGCTTTTATTCATCTGGTACATATTCCATCAATTCATTTGGCGTACATTCAAAATACTTACAAAGTGAATTTATCGTATCCGTATTTGTATTGTAACCAGGCAGGTTCGCCACTCTGTTTAATGTCGCCCTTGAAATACCCGTTATTTCGGATACCTGATTTAAGGTTATTTTTTCTTTGTCTTTAAACGATTTGTCGTCTAACAGTTTTTTTACAAACAATCTGATCATTTTTCTCTCCTGAACTGGGGTCATCCAGATTCATCAAATAATACACTTTTAATCATATATGAGCAAAATAAGTCTTTACTGATCAGTAATGATTTAGTATAATCACTTACGAACACTATTAATCATATGTGATTAACTCACATTTAACCATACTAAATATAAGGATAATAATTATGAATATTAGAAAAGCACTTCAAATCGCAAATTCAATCAATTTGATAGCCAAGATGCCAGATGGAGATGCACTAGTCCATATCTTAGGGAATGGGGATGAATCAACAAACATTGATGCATTAAGTCATTGGATTCAATCGCAAGTAGATTTACTCAGTATAGAAAAAGCAGATTACATGCTTGAGAAACTTGTTCACCGTCTGCATAACAGACTTTCTGGCTTTAACTCTTTTCTTGGTAAGCGCAAAACCAACCACAGTCTTGAGTTAATTATTTGATGTTTGCTAAGTTAATATTCCCCGGCAACAACGCTTCAATCTCTTCCACCGTTGTGGCTTTTGGTAATTCAGTGAAGAGCAT
>Ga0316208_1003278_pt1 | contig 11907 bp, 10 predicted proteins | sample 3monopyrite_MG_FD_204944 | JGI IMG/M metagenome (GOLD analysis project Ga0316208, IMG submission 204944) | Microbial mat bacterial communities from mineral coupon in-situ incubated in ocean water Damariscotta River, Maine, United States -... | ecosystem: Environmental > Aquatic > Marine >... | reverse complement strand
GTCGGTTGTAGAATCATGTGATTCTCTCTTCGGAAAAATGGGACTCGGTGCCAATTCTCAGAGGCACCAGCCGATCATTGTTAAGCACGGCCCTGTCGTGAGGAAGCGAACGCTGCCAATTCCAAGCAGCAGCTCCTGTGACCGGACCATGCGGTCTCGTTTGCCTCATCCGGACAGCTCGACCGGAGGTTTCGCGGAACGGTCGCATGAAAGTACTGCTCGTTTGACGGGCGCCCGATTCGGTGCGAGACTCACGCCGCTCAGATCCGTTAGACTGGCTCAGCGTCCCGGTGTTTTTCGCTGATTGAGGATCCTGCGAGCTGTGGCGACGGATGCCGCGAATTCGAAGAATGGATCAGAAAAGACCGTTGTTTCTTGCGACTCGTGACGCCTCATCAGTCGTCGGAAAATCGGAACAACACACCGCCGCATCGCGAAACGACACTGAGAACGCATCCAGACGATTCGCCTGAAGGACTGACCGTGATTCAGAAACTGATCGCCGAGCGCATAAAATATCGTGGTTACCACCGCAAACCTTACGAGCAGTACCAGGAAAATGTGCGCCAGCATTATTCGGGTATCGCCGGAAAGTTTCTGCGTTCCTGCAGCATTGTCAGCCTTCACGAGCCGCTTGCATCGAGTTTCTTCAAACGCGGCGCGTTCCCCGTCCAGGGAAGCAAAAACATCCTTGACGTCGGGACGGGAGCTGGCCAGCTGCTGACGCATCTTGTCCGGCATGCCGACGCTGACGCGCGAATTGTCGCCACAGACTTGTCGACCGAAATGCTCAACCGAGCCGCCGAGCGATTCGCAGACGACCGCATCGACTACGTGACCGCCGCACTGACCAAGCTGCCGTTTGAAGATAACTCCTTTGACTGCGCGACGTGCGGTTGGGTGCTTGAGTACCTGCCCGATCCGGAACCAGGCCTCCGCGAGATTTCACGAGTCGTACGCCCAGGCGGGCGGATTCTTCTGCAGTGCACCGAGAATACGGTCTTCGGTGCCATGTCGAGTCGACTTTGGAAGTGCCGCACATTTCAGCGGGCTGAGTTGCAGGAAGAGTGCCAGCGAGTTGGCCTCAACTGGCAGCGCGAGTTGTGGTTTACGAAGGCGCACCGTTTGTTCCGCCTTGGTGGCATTATCGTCGAGCTGACCAAGACGGCGAATCACCACGAACAAGGTGAAGTCACGTCTGCGGCTTTGGTCGAATAGTTCTCCCGAAAGCCACCAGCAGAAAAACTGCTTTGCACACTCTCTGAAGTTTCATTTCGTCGCCAACTGGATCGAGCATCATGCCGCCGCCAACCAGTCTTGAACCGGCTGACGAGACCGACCTGCAGGCTCTTTCTGAAAACCAGGTCGGCGTTGAGTTGCAGTTTTTCGACCTGCACACGCATTCGAATTTCTCGGATGGACTGCCGTCGATCGATCGAATCGAAGAACGCTGCCTGCGTGACAAGCTTTCGATCTCGCTGACCGATCACAACGAAATCCGCGGCTCCGTCCTGCTGAATGAACGCGACCGGATTTCGTGCATTCCGGGAATCGAAGTCGGGACGAAAGAAGGGCTCGAGTTTCTCGTTTACTTCGGCTGCCCAGGGCAGCTTGAGGACTATTATCGGCGGGCTGTCGAGCCGTACCTACTCAGCCGCTTCATGGTTCGGTCGAATATCGCGTCGATTGATTGTCTCGAAGTCGCGCGTGAAATGGGGGCGTACATTTCGCTGGCTCATCCGTTTGCCTTTGGTCGGAAGTCGCTCGACTTTCAGCAGGCCAGTCGAAAAACGACGCACACTTTTGTCGACGAGGTTCTGGAGCGGATCGACGCGGTCGAACTTTACAACGGTGGTGTGCCTCCGAAAGTGAATCGCCGGGCTGCCAGTTTCCTTGAGTCGATCGACAAGCCGATTACGATCGGAAGCGATTCTCACCGGTTACGGACGTACGGCTCGTGCGGCGTCTATCTGAATTCAAAGTCCTCGACTGATGCGGCAACGTTGTTTGGAACGATGAGCAACCAGACCGCTCACGATACGGAAATGAAGGCGGGCAGCGTCACATTGACAGTGCCGATCATCATGCTGAACCACACGCTGTTCTTTCTGCGGTCGAATAAGCATCCTCGATGGCGCCCGAAATAGAGACGCCCGAAATGACTCACTTCAACTATTTCGCCGAGACCGAGCAGGCCGGGCAGGAGCGCTTTCAGAAGATTCGCGACGGGCTGTTGGGGCCCTTGGTTCGATTGCTGATCCGCTGCCGAGTGACCGCAGATTTGATCAGCCTGCTGAGTCTGCTGCAGCTCGTCCCGTTCGGCTATTTACTTCTCACCGCTGGGACGTCTCAGCAGATCGCCGTTGCCAGCGTCTTTGTCTGGCTGCACGTCATTCTCGACGCGCTGGACGGGCCGATCGCTCGCGCGACGGGAACCGCCGGGCCAGCCGGCGCTTTTACCGACATGTGCGTCGACCATTCCGGAATGTTGATCACAACGTGCATCCTGACCGCCGCTGAATTTGTCGATCCAACGGCGGCCGTGGCGTACGTTTCGTCATACACCGTGGCTGTCGCATTCACGATCTGGCTGAACATGATCGGTCACCCGTTCAAGCTGGTGATCAGAACGAAATACCTGCTCTATGGACTCGTTTCCGCGTATGGGGTCTTCGAGGTGAACCTGATCGACAAAGCGGTCGTCCTGTTCTGCATCGTCCATGTTTTGTTCGCGATTGCCGGCTTCGGAAAACTGCGGCGAATTCTTCGTGACTCGCCCGCTGAATGACGCACCGATTTCCGGCTCGCGCGGATGCATTGCAGCGTTTGCAGCCTCGACATGGAAATGTCAGACTCCGGAGACGGTCGAAGATCGCTGCGGAACTATGCTGATTTAAGTTGCGAAAACCAGACTTCTTCACGGACGTGGCGATTCATCGTCGCGTCAACTCGGAAACCAATCAGATGAGTCGAACTGCTTCTATCAGCAGGCAAACAGCCGAAACTCAGATCCAGCTTGAATTGAATCTCGACGGAACCGGAACTCCTCAAATTGAGACCGGTGTCGGATTCTTCAATCACATGCTGACGCTGCTCGCTCGTCACTCGTTGATGGATCTGACGATCGACGCTCAAGGTGACATCGACGTCGATTTTCACCACACCGTCGAGGATGTCGGAATCTGTTTTGGACAGGCGCTGGCTCAGGCGGTCGGTGACAAGTCCGGAATCAACCGATACGGCAGCCTCGCTCTTCCGATGGAAGAAACATTGGTGACCAGCGCCGTTGATCTTAGTGGTCGAATGGCGTTCGTTTATCGAGTCGATTTTCCGACTGAAAAGATCGGGGACTTCGACTGCCAGCTGGTTGAAGTCTTCTGGGAAGCGGTCGCGGCGAATGCTCGAATGAACCTGCACCTGCTGCTGCACCACGGCCACAACAGCCACCACATCTCCGAGGCAGTCTTCAAGGGTACGGCCCGAGCGCTGCGACAAGCGGTGACCGTCGATCCTCGGCAGCAGGGTGTTCCTTCGTCGAAAGGCACGCTCACCGAGAGCTAAGTACCTGTCCAAAATCAATTCCGTATTTTGGTAGCTCGACTCTCTGAGTCGAGTCCTCACAAACTGCCGCGACTCGGAGAGTCAGGCTACAGAATTACGTCGCCCAGTTTTCAGATATTGACGAAATGGAATCCGGCAGCCGCCTCAACGGCTGCCGACTGACTCAGGAGCAACCATGACTGAAACTACCACGCCCGTCGAGCATGTTCTTGTCGTTCCAACTTTGCTCTTTCACGAAATCGGCCACTTTCAGGGATTCAATGCGAACGTTGATCCGTATCTGGAAACACTCTTCGATCCGTTGCACACTCGGTATCTGGCTCGTCCGGAAGCTGAAGAGGATCCCAGCTACAAGCAGTTGATCCCGTACTGCGTATTTCGCTGTGGTGACGATGCCTTCTTCTACACGCGTGGCAATCAGCAGGGCGAAAAGCGGCTGCACGCCAAGCGGTCGATCGGCGTCGGCGGCCATATTTGTACGCTCGATCGGGACGGCGACCAGCAGCCATACCTCGCTGGGATGGAGCGAGAACTCGAAGAAGAAATCGAGATCGAATCGGGCTATGCCGAGCAGCTCGTCGGCCTGATTAACGACGACGAGACGGAAGTCGGAAAAGTTCACCTTGGAGTTCTTCACATTTTTGAACTGGACGAGCCGAAAGTTCGACCACTTGAAGAGTCGATGATAGAAACAGGTTTTGCTCCGATTACTGATCTCCTGCGCGATATCGACCAATTTGAGACCTGGTCGCAAATTGCGCTGGAGTATCTGCGGGGTTGAGCCGACACCTTGATGAGCCGACGGGACCGATTCCCGCCGCAACATCGTTCGACTTATTCTCGAAGTGGCACCGCGGAGCGACCGTTTGACGGAAACTCCGTCGGCACAATGGATTGTGCGTGACGTGTTTTGCTTCGAGTCAACCGCCAATAGTTCTGACAAGGGAGTGTCACGATGGGACTGTCTCGACGTGGATTTATTGCCGCCGGCGCTGCTGCCGCGGCCAGTGTTGCCCCGGTCGTTTCCGATGCGGCTGAAGCGACGGTCGCCTCAAAGCCGAAAGCCGGCGAGCTCAACAACGAATTGCTCGGCACCCTGCTCAAAGCGATGGGCCTCAAACCGGACAACGTTGAACAGCGATATGACTTTATCTTTCGATCGATCCACGACCGTGAGGAATGGGATCTGTCGATGACCGCCGTGATGAGCGCCGACAATTCATCGATCTGGGTGATGGCCTGGCTGGACGATCTGCCGAAGTCGGCTGCCGATGTTCCACGGACGGCCTTGTTACGACTGCTGGCTGCGAACGATCGTCTTGGCAAAGGCAAGTTTTTCGCCTACGTCGCCAGCAACCGACGCTTTGTTCTGCAGCGAGTTGTTCCTAACCAGAACATTTCGACTCGGATGTTTGCCGACGTTCTGAAAGACCTGGGCGCGAGCGTCGTTGAGTCTTACCCGCAGTGGTCAACCGCTGCGTGGAGCAGCTCGAAGTCAGTGGCTCCGAATGTTGCCACTGGCAGCAGTCAACCAGCCGCTGGGGCGTTGAACGGAGCCGGAAAAGCTCCGGCCAGAACAGCCGCCCAGCCAGGCCAGACGAAGACTCAGTAGGCGTCGAAAAAACTGCCCGACTGCGAGCAACGAACCGACAAGAAAAAACGCCGCGCCGACAATTTGTCGGTGCGGCGTTTTCTTGTGTGCTGCTGAAGGTGTTTCACGAAGACTGTAACTCACTGGTCAGTCGGCGTTGAGCTTCCAGATCAGATAGTCGGTCGTTTCTGCGTGCTGGACATCGGGAGCGTCCGGGTAAACCAGTTCGCAGGCGACGCCCGCTTCGCGGCAATGTTCCTGAAGTTTGACACCGAAGTTTGATGTGTGAGTTGGGTCCTTTTGAGGCTGCCCCATCGCCGGCGGTGCTGAGTAGAAAAGGTGCACCGGCGGGTCGTCTTTAGTGACGAGTGCGTACGGTGAATACTCGGCGATCCACGGTTTGATGGTGTCGCGTTTGGCGAGGAATTCATCGAACTGCGAAAGCTTTTGAGTCTTGTCGCCGGTGAATCCGAAGGCGTGGCCTCCGTAGCGGCTGTTGGGCGTCCACTCTTTCATTTGTGCCGGGTCGAGCGTTGTTTGTGCTCCTCGGACGGCGGCGCACCACAGCCGCGTTGATTCTCTGGCGATCGGGTCGTCGCTGTCTGGATCGGCCATGTCCGGATGAAACGCGAGCCACAGACTGGAACACGCGCCGGCCGAGCCGCCCGATGCACCGATGCGTTGCTTGTCGATGTTCCATTCGGCGGCTTTGCTTCGAACAAACTGCAAAGCACGAGCGGCATCGTGCAGCGGTCCTTTGACCGGCGGGACGACTCCGTCGGCCGTGGCTTCCGGGATGAATCGATACTCGACTGAAACGACGGAAATGCCAGCGTCGAGAATCTGCGGCAGCATGGTCGTGAGGCCGCTCATTCGCCCGCCGGCCATCCAACCGCCGCCGTGAATAAAGAAGAGCAGGGGAGTCGGCTTGTCGGATTCAGCTTTCCAGAAATGAATCAACTGTTTGGGATGAGGTCCGTAGGCAACGTCGTAGTGAGCTGGGTTCGGCAGGAGCGGATGAGCACCGAGGAATTGCTCGGCTTCTTTTTCTCCGATGTCGCGGACGAAGATGTTGCGCCAGCGGATCTCGCCGCCGTGCGTCTGCAGCATGATCGGGCCTTTGGCTGGCAGCGGCTTGGTGCGGTCCCAGAAATTCTCCATGACCGCGCCATCGACGACCTGGCGACCGTTCAGCGAGACCCACGTGCGAGCTCCAATCTGTCGAATCCGGAACTGGTTCCACTGGCCGAACGGCTTGTCGGCGCGGCGCGAAGGATCTCGTCCCAGCGTGCCGGGCGTATTGTTAAACAGGCCGCCCGAACCAAGATGCGGTCGACGGGTCGGTCGTTTCGGATCGAAGACCTGATTCCAATCCCAAATCTGAACTTGAGGCGTGCCTCGCAGATAGATCCCGCTGTCTGCCTTCGGGACGGTCTTGTATTCGAGGTGAAATTCGATGTCACCGAATTCTTCGTCCGTCGTCGCGTAAGGTCCGTGGCCGTCGTTGACCAGTTCGCCGTTTTCGACGGTCCAGTTGGTCGGAAACTCGGCTCGCTGCTGCTCAAGATTCGCTGCCTTCTGGTCGGGTTTCGCTCGGGCGGCCGTGTGAGGATTCAGGCCGTGCCAGCCGGAAAGGTCTTTGCCGTTGAAGATGGCTCGAAAGCCTTTCGGCGGAACTGGCTCTGCCGCATCAGGAACGCTGCCGATTGACAGCACGATGATGACTGAGAGAGCCGAGAGAACGTTGCGGGCGGGAATGTGCATGAAGGAAAGCTCCAGCTTTGTGATGACAGAGTTGTTAGTCAGGTGCAAGGTTGAATCCGGCCAGCGTCGCCACAATCGATCCTGCTTCACCTGGACCGGAAGTTGAATGCGGATCGGCGGTCGCTTCGCAAAGTGTTCGGATCTGGAATTCAAAGTGCGACGACATTTCATCGAACTTTGTAGAGCCGCCTGCCAGGCAACGGTGCTGACTCATGATCGCCAATCTTTTCGCGACTTGCCGATTTAATCAATCGACAGCGAAGTAAGGTCGTTCGATGGCGAAGAGAAGTTGCCGTGAGGCTTTTCGCCAGTGAGGCGGGGCGTCCTTCGGATGAACGATCACGGCTGCCGCGAAAACCAGCCCACGTTCAGCCGGCCCGAGTCCTTTCATTTCTGATTCGAGCGACGCTTGAGGAGCCTGGTCGATGATCTGCGCGACAAAGTCCGCGACTGTCTTTGGCTTTCCTTCGTCGCGTCGCTGCATGAGTTCAGAATAACGGTCCAGGTAGGCGTTGTGTGGCCTTTTCAGTCGAGCGGCGAGTGCGGCAAACACGACGGTTTGCGATGCATCTTCCACTTCCGTCGCCTTCGTCCGGAGCTGGCAGTTCGATTTTATCCAGAGACTCCCGCCAGGATTTCCATTCAAGTTTGGCCAGAATGGGAGCAGGTACTGTCACCTGGTCCGCGTTTTCGTCGATCTCTCCCATGACCTGACGCAGGTCGCGGCCTGACGCCATCAGTTTATTGAGTTTCTTCTGACTGACTCGACCCGTCGCGACGGCGATCGACGTTGTGTTGGCGAGATGGCTGTGAGCGTCGTCGAGGTCTGCGATTCGGTGCTCAACGTAATGGAGCAGCCGTGTCAGACGGTCGAGATAATTCTGCCAGCCGTGCGCGATTTCGCGTGCTGCCGCCTGATGGACCGTTCGACAGAGTTTGTCGTGCTGCTCGATTTCTGAGAGCGAACTTTTCTGTTCGTGCTTGACGTTTGAGATGACGCTGGGCAGTTGAGAACGGCGAATGGTCTTACCTCGATGACGCAGCCCGCCGCCTGGCGTTTCGAGGACGCCGCTTTCTACGGCTTCGAGCATCGAGACTTCGTCACCCAGATTTCGCCATTGAGTGATTTGTTCGTGAAGACTCGGCGGGTATATCTCGTCGAGATTTTCAGTGATGCTGCCCAGGGTTGAGGGGGCGCCAACCACGTCGCCGGCATTTTCTGCGGAGAGTGTGATCGAACGTCCGACGTACGTTCCCTGGTAAGACGGATCGTACGATTCGTGCGAGAACTGTTCGTCGACTGCGGCCAGCGCCGCTTCGGTCGACACGGCTTCGGGCGGGTCCTTGATTTCCGCACGCTCAAACAGGTACCCCGTCACGGATTCGCGAAGCTGCTCCGGGAGCGCGAAGTAAGTCCAGGCCGGTGCATTGTCCAGACGCATTGGCACGTACGTCTTCTTGGCGTTTTCCTCGCGTTCGGTGTTCGGCGGATGAGTTGACCACATGCGAGGTGGCTGCGCGATCTGCTCGGTGAAGACACGATGAGAGGATGGGTCGGACTGCGGAATCTCCGGTACTTCGCGAATGGTCGGGTCGTTGAGGGTTCGCTGCATGTGTTCGCCGATCCGCGACTGAATCAAAAACAGATCGGTGACTCGGTGACCATCACCCAGCTGACTTCCGGCGAAAGGAAAACTCGGTGCGGTCGAGGTGCTTTCAACTCGTCGGCGAGGTCGTTCAGAAACTCGAACAGCGCAGGTTGATCGAGTTCGGTGATTTCGACGCCCGGATCCTTCGCCCCCTGGCGAATAAATAACAACGCCTTCCACATGAAGATCGCTAGAAACGCGGATGGCAATGCGGCGAAGAATCCAGCGACGGCTCCATCGCCTCCCGCAAACGTTCCGGCGAGCATGCGATAGGTTGTGTACGTGAACCAGCTCGCGAGTCCCACATAGACCGCCACGAAGAACAGCAGCCCAAGCATCGCCAGCCAGGCCTGGGTTCTGTACGACGAAGACGGCTTCGTGAAGTCATCCGTGACGAGCACCTGCGAAGATTGATGATCGGCGGTCATATCTCAGCACATCCTTAATTCGTAGACGAGGCGGCGTGACGTTCTGCACTGCTTGTCGCAAGTGTTCAGATTCTTCAGGGCATGGTAAATAGGCAGTGTCTGACAATTCAAACTGGCTCGCGGGATTTGCTGGCCTTACACCAGTTTCGAAGAGAGTGCTGAAGCGATACCTCGCGTGACGAATTGAGTGGCCACAGAGCTGGCGTGCCGAATGCGACTACACGATGCTGCTGTCACATGATGCCGATTCAGTAAGTGCCTGTGCTGAAATTGTGATTGCCAGTTGCGATTGGGTCGCGATTTCGACGCTATCACCTCGCATCGTGAGATCACTGTCTTCGTTGAGTACGCGCCAACTCGCCGTCAGGTGTGATCGTTTGCTGATGTCCTTCATTGATTGACTTTCGAGTATGCCTGCCTCCGATCCACTCCCGCCTTTTAATCCATCGACTCAGGAACTGGTCCTGCTGGTTCATGGGACGTTTGCTAATAACGCGTCTAAGTCTCGGAGCGATCATCTGCATTGGTGGCAGGCGGGCGGAGAGGTCTGGAACAAGATTGATGAGCAGCTTCCAGAGCAGTTACACGTCGCGTCTGATCCTCGGACAGAAGTTTTTTCGTGGTCCGGCGACAACAGCGAGCGAGATCGTCGAGCGGGCGGCCGCGAGCTTTTCAAGCATCTGCAGAAGCTCGAGAAAAAGGGGACGCGGTATCACCTGGTCGGACACTCGCACGGCGGATCGGTGATCTGGCATTGTCTGCTGGAGTCTGTCAAACGGCGGCTTCAGTTTCATCGCAAGGTTCGACTTCGCCGCAGGAAGATGGATCAGAAAATGTCCCTTCCGGGCCTTAGAAGTTTCACAACGATCGGCACGCCGTTCCTCCAGCTCGACACTCCTGTCCTGCGGCTGAACTCGGCTCGGCTGTTAGGGCAATGGCTCGGGCAGAAAGTCGACTGGCTGATAGATCGGACGATTGGTCGCATGATCGGTCGCCTTACTCCCTGGCTGTGGATGAGCGGATTGATTGTCTCATTGACGATTCTCGGCTCAATGCTTCAGGTGTACCCGAAGGTCGATGAATTCCTGACAGCCTGGAATGTTTCGTTTGATGGTTGGTGGAAAACCGTTCTGGCTTACTTGAAACCTGATCATCACCCACTTCTGGTTGCCATTCTGAATGATAACGTGGCTGGCCCCCTTGCCGGTTTGTTGCTGACGTTGACGGCGTTTCTTTCGATGGTGATGTGGGCCTGGGCGTCGGCCGTGCAGTTGGAAGCGACTGCGGTTCGCGAGGGAGTCCGGATTCGGAATGAGGCGTTCGTCAAGTTTGGCAAACAATGGCTGGGAATCTGGTCGCGCCACGATGAAGCCATTAACGGACTGCGGGCAACCTTGAAGCTCAGCGGCAATATCGCTCCGAGAATTGAGGTGAGTAGCGATATCGTTTTCGACTACGACCATCGAATGGATGCTTACCGTAAATTTGCCCGCTGGTTCGTCGCGCCGATCTTCAACCTGATCATTTCCCGGCCGGGTGATGGCATGATCTGGCGGAGCGTTTCTCGAGGGATTCAGGGCAACGATCGTCCCGGTTGCATAGTCAGTGACGTGAGTCCCGGGCCGATCGTTCCCAAAGAAATCGAGTGGCAACAGTTGCCTGAGTCGTACGATGATCGTCTGGTTGAAGCGTCCAACAAGTGTCTGATCGACCGGTCGCAAGTTCTGCTTCCGCAGCTTCGCGAAGTCTTGTCGCAACTCGCCTGGAGCAGGCCTGACCAGCTCAGTCTTCTGTTGGCGAATGAGACGTCATTCGAGGGAAATGAGCTGGTTCACACTTCATACTTCCAGGAATCCGCCGTTCTCAAGGCGATCGCCTGTCAAATTCAACATCACAGTAAATTAAAGGGCGTACGACCGGACCCAAAGAAGTCGACGACGCGCTGGTGCGACCGGTTCCGGCGCAAAGCTGACAGCGTTTCGAATGACCGGAAATTTAAGGCTGCGGCATTGCCTCTATTGGGCGAACGGAATGGGCAAGCGATAGGCGGCCTTCTGCTTTCCCTGGTGATGCTCGTTGGTTTTATGTGCTGTGGCGAATTGATCAGACAAATAAATGAGTATCCAATCTCGATGCGCTACGGCCTCAACGAATCTCAAGTGACGACCGTCGTGCTTGCAGCCGGATTGGTATTCACGGGTGTGACAACGTTGCTGACTCGGTCAGGCATCCGGCGAGCGAAGCGTGGTGCTGCCTGGCCTCGAGTATCGCGATGGGGCTGGCGAATTGCGCGGATCGCCCTGGTACTTTACCTTGTCGTTGTTGGGTTGGCTGTCGCTGAGCTGTCGCCTGCTCAATTGTTATGACGGGAAACATTGGGGCCACCCATTCCAATTGTTCCGATTTGAATGGAAACATTCGAAGGGCACGATGTTCACAATTCGTCGCGCGTGTTGAACGTCGGAATTCGGTCATCGCCTCAGTCACCATCATTCAGCGATGCACAGTGCGCAACAATTGATTCATACGGTAGGCTGGATTCTCACCGAAACGGCATTTGCCTCCGGGAATTACTGACTGAGGGCTCGCATGTCCAACTCCGACGAAACAATCAAGAAGTACTACAAGTATAAAACCGTTGATGGCGATGCGGTCATTCGGGATGAACTTGACCGGCTAACGCGCCGACGAAGTCGCTCCGTTGATGAAGAATTGCTGCCTGAAACTGCGCCGACAGGATCGGAAGACGTCTCAGAGAGTTTGACGGGACTTGCTCTGTCGGGCGGAGGAATTCGGTCGGGCGCGTTAGGGCTGGGCATCCTGCAGACGCTTCACCGCAGTGGCATACTTCCGTTCTTTGATTACCTGAGCACGGTTTCGGGCGGAGGTTACGCCGGTGCTTATGTCACGTCGG
>Ga0316208_1003277_pt1 | contig 11911 bp, 12 predicted proteins | sample 3monopyrite_MG_FD_204944 | JGI IMG/M metagenome (GOLD analysis project Ga0316208, IMG submission 204944) | Microbial mat bacterial communities from mineral coupon in-situ incubated in ocean water Damariscotta River, Maine, United States -... | ecosystem: Environmental > Aquatic > Marine >... | reverse complement strand
CAACAATGTAAAATTACTCTATGCGGTTAGCTTTATATACAGAATTAAGGCATTTTTAAAGAAAAAAGTATCATTTCTTAAAATACCAGCAGATCATTCTATTTCTGTGTATAGAAGAAAATTAAAAATTATTGCGAGTGAAAGAAATAGGTAGCCAATAAATTAACCGGTGCGGAGCAGGTGGCAGAGATTAATTATTCTAATATCAGTAATAGAGACTAGACCATGTTTTTAATAAATAAGGTAAGAAAATAAGGAGATAAAAATGAAATTACTTAAATTATTAATGATAGTGTCCTTGGTCTTGCAGTTTGGCTGTGCACAAGTTCCAAAAGAAGCTGTTGAGTTATCTGCTACCGTAGGAAGAGATTTAACTGAGATGAAAAAATCTCATATAGCATTAATAGATATATATTATTCAGGACTATTAAATGACATAAATAATTTTGTTGACAATGTGTATTTGCCATATCAGATCAGGCGCACACTTGCAGACGATATTTGGAAGAGTGAAATGCTCTCAGCCATTGAGTCCGCAAGTAAAGATGATCCTTCTGGAAAAAAGCAAAAGGATTCATTTAAAAAAATAGAGTTTTTTTTACAGATAATTCAAAAAGAGGTAGAAAGTTATAGAAAGTTAAAATTGAAACCAGTGAAAGAACAATATGCCAGTGTTTTAAAGAGTATAAATAGTTCTTACGAGCAAATTCATTATGCTAATTCAATTGTTACAGGGCATTTGGCTTCTGTAGTAAAAGTTCACGATTCACAGAATGAAATTCTGGAAAAACTTGATTTAAAAGATTTAAGAGTAAATGTTGGGACAGGCAACGCTGGTGTATCTGAGAAAATTGGTGAATTAGTCCAGAAAGCAAAAGGTGGAGAGGATGACCTTAATTCTATCGTGTCGAAATTTGATGATTTGCTCAAAAAGAAAAAGTAACTATACAATAAGGAGAGAGGTATGGATATTGAAGAATTCAAACGTAAGTTAAAAGAAAAAATGGCTGAAAATCGTCAGGCATTTGAAGGTGAGTATAAAGATCAGATTAATGATTTAATGGGTCTTTCTAAAGTAGAAGTTGATTCTATAACACCAGACAATACAGATATGGAGATATATGATCAGCTTATTACTGTTGTAAAAGAAGCATCTAGGGTTAATTTGTCACAAGCACAACTGAAGCAGCGAATAGAAGAGTTAGGTGAAGTAGCATTAAAAATCGCGAAAAAAGTTCCGTCACTTGCAGCATTGGTATAGATGTTTGAATAAATAGGTGTCAGAGATAGCATGAAAACCGCTATGCGTTTCATTATGCATACCTGGAACAACAACAGCTGTTCTGATCAAATTATTTCTAATATAAACGAGTACTCCAAGAGTACTACATTAATTAAAAGTTATTAATATAAGGGTTGTTAATGATTAAAATAACACTGTTTTTATTTGTGATTTTATATAGTAATATTTTAAGTGCCTCTACTATTAAAGATGCGACAGAAGCGAGTGCGCGCGGTGAACATGAAACCGCTTTTAAGATTCTTTTGCCCTTAGCTGAGTCTGGTGATGTAAATGCTTTAGGCAATGTTGGGAATAAATATGCATTTGGTTTAGGTGTGAAGCAAGACTTTGAAAAAGCTTACCATTATTGGTCACTTGCAGCAGATAAGCACTTAGCAACGGCGATGTTTAATATAGCAACCTTACATGCAAGCGGCAAAGGTGGTTTAGCGAAAGATTTTTCACAAGCTGTTGTTTGGTATCAAAAGGCTGCTAATTACGCACATACACGAGCAATGATTAATTTAAGCACAATGTATGCAACTGGACAGCTATTAAAAAAGGATATAAAAAAAGCGACTGCTTGGGCTGCAATTGCAGCAAATTATGAGCGTTCAAAAGAATTAAAAAAAGTATACCTTTCTCAGTTTTCTAAGTTAATGACGGGATTATCAAGCGAAGAAAAAAGTGCAGTACAAATAATTGTTAATGAGCTTGAAAATAATATTAAGAAAAATATTAATAAGTTTAGAAGTCAATTTTAAGGAAATACTTAGTGGGGTAGAATTCAATACAATAATAGAATGTAGCCTGCTATTTATAAATAAGTGTTAGAGACAGTATTAGAATAGATGCGCGTTTCATTATGCATGTCCAGAACAATACCGTTGTTCTGGACAAATTGTTTCTTGTATTAGGGAGGATTATTATTTGACACCTATTACTGGAAAGGCGAGTCCCGAACGAAAGTATAACTAGCTATAATATTTCTTAAACTCATCTCTTCTATATAGACCTCCTACGGGAAGCGGTTGGGCCCGTTTATCAATGAGTTTTTCCATTTAGTTTTTAAGCGTATTACAACCCAATGCCCCACCTTCTGTTCTTTCTTTTGTTTTGTCACCGAATAAATTAATTTTTGATAAGTTATTGTGGTGAAGTGGCAATTATCACTTCACTAAACACAATAATATGAATAATAAATAATGTATGGAGAGGGAATTGCATGTTAATAATGGGGGAATTACAGTATGAAGGTACCGTTAGTATTGGTGGAAATCGTATTCTGATCCTAGGCCGCCCTTTCTTTAATTGCTCTGGTTAAGCAATGCTTAAGTAACGAATACTTGGTTAATACTGATTAACTACACAACACTAAGGAGGAAGTAAGAATGTCTAATTACAACAAGACGATCAAAGGTGCATCGACGCTTAATGTGAAGGATCTCATCAGCGTTGATGACGCAAAACTTTGGGTTGAAGGTGCAAGCACTCTAATCTTTACCGGTGGCCTCCACGTAAAGGGGACTTGCAAAATTCATGTCGAAGGAGCCAGTACTCTTCGAATTGAGGGAGCCATAATCCATAAGGCCACAGGTATCGTGGAAGGTGTTAGCACAGGAATTGTTGTGGGGACAGTAAGAAGCGACGATGTTTCAACCTCCGGTGGTTCCACATGGCGCGTAAACTAAAGCTGGGCGTTGAATAAACGGGTGTCAGAGACAGCATTAGTACCGCTGCGCGTTTTATTTTGTATGTCCAGAACAACACTGTTGTTCTGGACAAATTCTTTCTAACATTAGCAAATACCCCTGGAGTACTTCCTCATATTGTTTATTAACAATATTCAGGGCGCACCCCGAGGGCACTTCCTCATATTGTTTATTAACAATATTCAGGGCGCACCCCGGGGGCACTTCCTCATATTGTTTATTAACAATATTCAGGGCGCACCCCGGGGGCACTTCCTCATGTTGTTTATTAACAATATTCAGGGCGTATTGTTTTCTGGGGCTTGTTTTGGGTATAGAATGCGCTACTAATTAAAGAGGCAGTGCTCTTTAATGTATTTATCCATATTTGGAAGGGGCTATAAAATGAAAAAATTACTATCAATTCTATTATTCACTTTTACATTAAGCGCATGTACCTGGGTTGAGCTAACGCCCGAGGGAGAAAAAGTGCGGGTGCTGAGTTTAAGTGAAGTTCAGTCTTGTAAGAAAAAGGGTAAAACCACTGTCAGCCTCAAGGATAAAATCGCAGGTATCGAACGTAATAAGAAAAAAGTGCAAAAAGAACTTGAGATGTTAGGCAGAAATTCAGCTGTTTCTATAAATGGCGACACCATTGTAGCAACGAGTGACGTTATGGATGGCAAACAGTCATTTGATATTTACCGTTGTATTAATCCCTGATTACTGAATAATCGCGCACTAAGCATTACAGGTAAACCGAATTAAAGGGCTCAGGCCACGTTAAGTGTCTGAGCCCTTTATTATTTAAGCAGAATAGAAGAGTAAAAACATGAGTGATGAAATAGAAGATAAAGAATTTTTTGACCGGGCAGATGCGATTATTGCACTTGCAAATTCGCAATGCGATGATTTCCCCATTGGCAAAGTCAGTTCTTCGTTGCTTTTTGCTGCTGCTCGATTTAATGCTTTTATCGTCGCCTCATCAGCTAAAGACTTAGACCAGCTAAAGGAAGAGAAAGAAGAAGCGATTAAATATTTTAAACAACAGTATGAAAAAGTTTTTATTGAAAATATGGATGAATACATTAAAAACTATGGGAAGAATATTCAGGAACAGAGAAAATAAAATAAATTGATGTCAGAGTTCAATTGTTTGCTCTCTGACACCAATTAAATGCTACTGCTTTGTGGCGGCTTCTTCAGTCGCTGTCTTCATTGTCTTGATGTTTCCGGTCATGATTGTTTTTTACCAGTGCAAAGACCCGTAAGGCAGAGCCTGTTCCACCACGCACTTTTAACGGCGGCACGACAGCAGCAAACTCATACACTTTTTCGGCTGCTAATTCATCCAGTGACAGGTTTTCAATAATATAGATTCCATTATCGACAAGTAACATCATGTGTACTGGAAAGAGTTGAAACCTGGGTTCAAGCACAACTGCCGGACGATTTTCAAAAGCAACGGTGTCATTACCAACGACACTAACGCCTTTATCAATCAAATACTGTGCGCCACTCACCCCCACGCCTGAGGCCTGATCTGCTAAATATAGCTGTGGATTTTCTTTAAAGTATTTTCCCCAGCCTGTGCGTATAAAGACCGTGTCGCCGGGTTTAATTTCAACTTTATGTGCCTTCGCGGTTTGTTTTAAGTGTGCTGCGGTAATTACAAAGTCTGCAGGAAGCGGCTGATCGTTACCATTTATAACGCTTGCAACATCTAGCAGAATGCCACGGTTGGTGAGTAACTCTTTTGGAAAATGGTCAATGGCCAGTTCTTCTCCTACTCCACTACGGCCTAACCCTCGCAGATCACGGGTTGCGGCGGCGGCATCGACACCACCATGGAGCAGACCATCACGACCAATATGACCAATGGCATCTATACTTGGGGCACCATGTTGCCCACTCCAGTCCATAACTTCAGATGTGTAGGATAACTGGTCACCATCTCCAAATATGCCTCTGGTTTCTCCATGAGTGGCATTCAATGTCATAGAGAAAGGTGGATTTACAGAGGCTATTGGTGAGTTTTCATCCCAGGTATGAGTGAGATCAATGGTACGCGCCGAACTGACGGAATCTACCCAGTGGCTATTGTTGTCTTGCTCGGATGCATAGCTAACGCCACTATGAAATAAAAAAAGTACAAGAAATGTATATCGTTTAAATTTAAACATTTTATTACCTCCGTGTTTGAATCAGGTTTAAATTGAGCTTAATAAGATCACTTGCTGAGTACATGCCTGAGCATCTCCTAGCAAGACGGCAAAATCAATAGCTAGATGGAGTAAAAGTAAAAAAGTATAGGCGCTTATGCCTACTAATATTGAAGGTTTCGAAAAAGCGCAAAACGCAAAAGGGTCAGAATCTGAGGGATCCCCACGAAATTAATAATAAAACCGATCAAAAACAACAACTTAGTAAAAAAAACTATTTATACTAGATTAAAACCACGTCATTGCGAAAGAACAAAGTGACTGAAGCAATCTCATGACAAAGAAGATTAACCATGAGATTGCCACGTCAACACTGAAAAACACCTGTTTTTCAGTGTTTCCTCGCAATGACCTATAACTCTAAATTTCGTGGGGATCCCTCAGGGTCAGAATCAATTGATTTATGATAAACAGATTCAGGCAGGTTATATTAAATGATAGAGCTCCATCAGTGGCAGAGGCCAATTGTTTCTAATATGATTTCGCTTTAACGTTCTGTGAAAGGTACTTTTATTTAATTGACACGAGACCGCCAGAGTCAGGCTGCTATTTTTAAACTATAGAATAAGATTAATAAATAATAATAGAGGATAGACCACGCTGAAATAAGTATGGTCTATCCCTGGTTTTTTTAGAACTTGAAACCTGTCCAGATCCAGAGTTTGTCAGTATCTACTTTACCTGCTGCACTGTCACCCGCTGAGTAAGTAGCATATTTGATACCCGCGTTATAGATTTTGTTAAACTTAGTGGCATATAACAGGTTAATTTCACTACCCAGATCACTAACTGTTGATGTAGATTTATCAGTACTGAAGTCATGATAAGTCGCAACGATCTTGCCGCCCAACGCTTTAGTGCTTATGGTGAAATAGATATCTTCAAGGCCCTGGCCAGGTGTGCTTAAGAACTGATCTGCCCAACCATTAAATTTGTGTAGCGTTGCAAGTGGTGTAGCAAAACCATAGTTACCATTGTCTGAACCTAATACTTCGTAACTAAGTTTTACAGTGAAAGGTTTCATTGCTAATCCACCTTCCACGAACATATAGCTCGCATCATACTTTGTTACACCGGACTCATAATCCTGTGTTGCATATTCTGCGTTATACAAAAATTTTCCTGCGCCTGTGACCTTGTTGCCTGATAAACGTAGGCCATATGTATCTAATCCGTTGTTGGTATTGTTATCTGTTTCGAGTAAATAAGCATAACCAGTCAGTTTGCCAATTGCTGTCTTGTAGCTAGCATTAAGTAAATGATCTTTAGAATAGACATCTGCACTTTCTGCAAATATACGATTACGCTTGGTTAAATAGGCATATTTTACGGACATATCTTTAGCGGGTGCCATACTTATACTTAGGCCATCAAACGTTTGTCTGTCCTGACGCCAGCCAACATGGCCAATAAAACGATGGTTATCAAGTGTTAAAACCTGACGACCAAATTTAGCAGAAAGAGCGTTATTTTTATATTTTACAAACCCCTGTTCGAGCTCTGTTGATTCGGGGTCAGCTATGACAGAGTAAGTACCAGGATTAAATCCGGTTGGACCAACAGTATACTCATCTATTCCACCGACTATACGTACATCTTCCATTTCGATCATGCCAGAAAAACCTTTATAATCAGCTGTAGTATAGCCAAGTCTGGTTCTTAGGGTTAATGCCGTGGCATCTTTCAATGCATTGTTTTGTTCCACTGCTTCATATCGTAGTCGTAAATCTGCGCTTGCTTTACCTTTGGTTAATGCATCTGTGAATGTTGATGCTGTTACATTATTTATATTTATAAGACTGAACATTGCTAATGTCATTGTTGTTAAACTTTTTTTCATTTACTACTCCCACCTTAAATTTTTAATAAACTATAAGTTCTTTATTACAGCAACTAGTGTGCCATTTATGTGACGCACTATTTTGGATGGATGAAATATTTTTTTTGAACTTATTAAGTGCAACACTTGTTTAATAAAAGAATTGTTCTTGATAACATGAAACATTACTGTGCAGTTTTACCAATTTTGTGTATTTATGTTGCTTAATAAAAATTATTTTTTTACAAAGTTAGTTTGTTAAATAATTTTGCACCAAATTAGTAAATAGAATTTTTTTTAATTTTGCACCCCTATGAGGACTGCTTGTTATTAAACTGTCTGATGTTGGTGCAAATAAATATAAAAAAACAAAACTATCACTATTAAAATGTCCACTCGAATTTTAACCAGCTCAGTTTAAGGGGCGGAGCGACCAGTTATAATGTGAATTTTTGATATTTAAAAAAAAAGTAAGATTATGTTGAATAATTAAATGCTCAGATTAATAAATGACGTTTACCTATTTACCATAATGATACTGGTTGCCCTCATTATATTTATTGCCTCAGCGACTGAGTTAAATATTTTTAATGTGGTTTTAATTAAATACTTAAAGGCGGTGATGTATGCAAGTTTCAAATAACACACACAGTATGGCTGTTGGTTATATTCTGTGGATCTTTGGTTTTATCGGTGCTCATCGGTTTTATTTTGGTCGTCCTGTTTCAGGAACAATTTACTTTTTTACGCTGGGCCTTTTTTTTATCGGTTGGATTGTTGATCTTTTTTTAATCCCTGATATGGATAGAAAAGCTGATGCCATGTATACAAGTGGCAATAAGGATTATACGGTTAGTTGGATCTTATTAACGTTTTTGGGAATTTTGGGTATTCATCGATTTTATCTTGCTAAGTGGATTACATATCTTGCTAAGTGGATTACAGGATTGATTTGGTTATTAACCGGAGGGCTCTTCCTCATAGGCTTGCTTTATGATTTATGGACGCTAAATACACAAATTGACGAGGTCAACAGGAATAATTGAAGAAAAGGGACAGATTTATTTTTCCTCATAGTAAAGCAATACAGGCGTAAATATATTAGAGAATAAACTCGGCAGTCGGGGGCAGTATGGAGTTCTCCCATTTTCTGTTATAAATGAGTTAAGCGACATGTGGCCTAAAGCATTGTTATGTTTAAGAACTCAACCGAGGTATAGATTATGATGACTCGTTTTGCACAGAAATTGGTACCGATATTCGTTATATTTCTTGCACCAATAGCGGTATTTTCTGGTGAAATATCTGTAAAGGATAGGGTGCTGCACTTCGATCAACTTCAAGCACCATTAAAATCACTGAATTTTAAACATGATGATGAGTTAAAACCGATACCCAATGATTTTCGTATAATTGAAGCATCCTATTTAAGCAATGACATCGGAGAGCGCTGGGCATTCGTAACATTTGAGAATAGAGCCTCCGGGCAAAGATTACTCAAAAATAAGGCCATCGTTGCAACATTTGTGGATGGTGCTCAAAAGTATGCTCGTAACCTTAATGAAACGCTCAAAGAAAATGAACGTTTAACAAAAGCTGTATTTTTTGGTATTCACCCGTTTCCGATCGTGAGTGTACAGGTAAAGTAACAATTGAAATATTTAGGGTCAGTCTGATGAATCCCATTTCGGGTCAGAGTCTGACGGATCCCATAAATTTAAAGTCCGCCGTCATTTTATTCACTCGCAATGACATGCTTTTTCCCGCTATCAAGATGTATATTTATTGAGTTGTTGTTTTTGATCGTATTTATTCATAATTTCGTGGGGATACTTCAGGGTTAGGGAAGGAGCCCAATCTTCGCACAGGTTTATCGTACTAGTGGTTACTTTGATCCTAAAGAGGGGAGCCATACTAGCCCTGTTTAGTGTCAAATTTGGACTTTTAATGATAGGTATAATCTATCAAAATAACAGGAATAAACGATTATAAGTATTGCCAGAAAACGAATATATTTTGCATGGCACGGCAGCGCTATTAATGTTTAGGTTTTTCAGTTGTGGACTATAATTATTGGGCTGTTGTTGTGTGACATAAACAAAACCACTTAAAGGAATAACAACTATGCATAATAAAATGAGAACAAAGCTTGGTGCGTTGACCGTTTCAGTTTCACTGCTACTTTCAGCCGGGACTGCATTCGCCGAGACCAGGGCAACATCGAACAGTTTCTGGTGGCCAGATAAACTAAATCTTGAGCAACTGCGCGCGCACGATCCTTCATCCAGTCCCTACGGTGACGATTTCAATTATGCCAAGGCTTTCAAGAGTGTTGATCTGAAAGCATTGAAAGCAGACATTGAAAAAACGCTGACCACCTCCCAAGACTGGTGGCCCGCAGACTGGGGGCACTATGGTGGCCTGATGATTCGATCGGCGTGGCATAGCTCTGGTACCTACCGTATCTATGATGGTCGCGGTGGTGCTGATGGTGGCCAACTCCGCTTCGAGCCACAAAACAGCTGGCCGGATAATGCCAACCTGGATAAGGCGCGCCGATTACTGTGGCCAATCAAGCAAAAATACGGTCGCAATGTCTCCTGGGGTGACCTGATTGTTCTGGCCGGTAATGTGGCGCTGGAATCCATGGGCTTTGAAACACTGGGCTTTGCCGGTGGCCGTGCCGATGACTGGGAAGCTGATCTGGTGTACTGGGGCTCAGAAACCAAGTGGCTTGATAACGCCAAGCGTTATAAAAACGGCAAACTTGAAAAACCACTGGCCGCGGTTCAAATGGGTCTGATCTATGTGAACCCGGAAGGACCGAATGCTAATCATGATCCATTATCTGCTGCTGCAGACATGCGCGATTCGTTTGGCCGTATGGCGATGAACGATGAAGAGATCGTGGCACTTGTTGCCGGTGGACATACCCTGGGTAAAGCTCATGGTGCGAAGCCCGTTGAATGTGTTGGTGCAGAACCTGCTGCTGCCGCTATCGAAGAGCAAGGTTTTGGCTGGAAAAATAAATGTGGCAAGGGTAACGCAGAAGACACTATGACCAGTGGTCTGGAAGGTGCATGGACTCAGACTCCGACTGCCTGGTCGATTCTCTACCTGGATAACCTGATGAGGTTTGAGTGGAAACAGACCAGAAGTCCAGCGGGTGCTCACCAGTGGATTCCGATCGATGAAAGTGCAGCCAACATGGTGCCGGATGCGCATATCAAGGGTAAACGTCATGCGCCGATCATGTTTACCACAGATATGGCCCTGAAAAAGGATCCTGGTTTCCGTAAAATTACTGAACGCTTCCGTAAGAATCCCAAAGCATTCGATCAAGCTTTTGCGCGTGCCTGGTTCAAACTGACGCATCGTGATCTGGGTCCCCGTGCGCGTTATGTGGGCGCAGACGTTCCAGGCGAAGTATTTGTCTGGCAAGATCCGGTTCCCGCGGTTAACCATAAACTGATTAACCGTCGTGATATCGGCAAGCTGAAGTCCAAAATTATCAAGTCTGGACTGAGTGTGCCTGAGCTGGTGAGAACAGCGTGGGCTTCTGCTTCGACTTTCCGTGGTTCAGATATGCGCGGTGGGGCGAATGGTGCGCGTATTCAGTTGTCTCCACAGAAAGACTGGGCCGTTAATAATCCTGCCAGCTTGTCAAAAACGTTGAAGAAACTGCAGGACATTCAGCAATCATTCAACAAGTCACTACCTAAAGGCAAAAAAGTCTCGCTGGCGGACGTGATCGTACTCGGTGGTGCGGCTGCGATTGAGAAGGCTGCAAAACAAGGTGGTTACAAAGTAACAGTACCTTTCAAGCCGGGTCGTATGGATGCCACGCAGGCGATGACCGATGTGAAGTCATTTGCTGTGCTGGAGCCAACCGCTGATGCATTCCGTAATTTTTACAGTTCGAGTTATGGAACACCCACAGAGATGTTGGTAGAAAAAGCCGATCTGTTAACGTTGACCGCGCCGGAAATGAGTGTACTTGTGGCGGGTATGCGTTCTTTGAATGCGAACAGTGATGGATCGAAACACGGTGTATTGACTGATCGTGCCGGCACATTAAGCAATGACTTTTTCGTTAACTTGCTTGATATGTCTACCAAGTGGTCGAAGTCTTCAACTGAAGGTATTTATGAAGGGCGTGACCGCAAGTCAGATAAGATTAAATGGACAGCTACTTCAGTTGATTTGATCTTCGGCTCAAACTCCGAGTTACGTGCAATTGCTGAAGCCTATGCTTCGAATGATGCAGGTCAGAAGTTTGTGACGGATTTTGTGACAGCCTGGAGCAAGGTGATGACAGCGGATCGTTTTGATCTGTAGTAACTTTTAGAAAGTGCTTACCTAAATTTTTCGTAAGCTTAGAGTAAAGAAAGGCGGTGTTTTACACCGCCTTTTTTTCTTGTTGTAAATTGATGAAAAATTTGTGTTTATCAATAGTCTGCCTCTTTAACTATTTAATGAGTTTTATAATTGTTATAAAGCGCGAGCTGATTTCAGTTTTTATTAATTACTTGCCATATAAACTAAATATTCATCTTATTTTTGAAACACCCTCATTACTATCATGCATTTATAAAAAAATTATTCACGTTTTTAATAAACATGATTTAATACTCTTTAGTTGACTTAATAAATAACAATCTTAACTAGAAGCGAGGTGGCGTTGTTTAAAAAATAACTTTGATTATTAGTGACAGGTTTCATATCAAAAATAATATCTTATTTTTTAGTCGTTACGGCATCATCGTATGTCTCTTAAATTTCTTTCATTGCAATGTGATTGCTATCAACTTATCAACCTCAGCCAGTTTTTGTGATTAAGCATAGTGGACTTGATGCTTTTATAAGGTCTTTATAATGTTGCATTCTTGTAGAAGGA
>Ga0316208_1003274_pt1 | contig 11917 bp, 9 predicted proteins | sample 3monopyrite_MG_FD_204944 | JGI IMG/M metagenome (GOLD analysis project Ga0316208, IMG submission 204944) | Microbial mat bacterial communities from mineral coupon in-situ incubated in ocean water Damariscotta River, Maine, United States -... | ecosystem: Environmental > Aquatic > Marine > Coastal... | reverse complement strand
GCATAAAATGCAGGCAAAAAAAAGAGCGTGCTAGCACAAGGTGCCAACCCACTCTTTACTCCCCCCCAGGAGATTCTTTACTCAACTGAGAGAATACTAATTTCGTTAGTATCCCCCCAGGAGATTCTTTACTCAACTGAGAGAATACTAATTTCGTTAGTATCCCCCCAGGAGATTCTTTACTCAACTGAGAGAATACTAGCTTCGTTAGTATCCCCCCAGGAGATTCGCTTCACGCGAGGAGAGTACCTATTTCGTTGGTACTCCCCCAGGAGATTCACTACACACTGGTTGAGCACCTGTTTCGTTGGTACTCCCCCAGGAGATTCGGTATATCAGACTGCATGAATCTGTATGTGTGTTTAGCTTATATTACGGAGCGATTGAAGCGTCTTGATATAAATCAATAAAAAGCGGTTTGCAGGTTTGCTGGAGCTAAATTGTTTAGGCGGACTTGTTTGCTAAGAAAGCCTGCCATTGCTCCTGTTGGAATAATTCTAGGCCGCTGAAGTTGCGCTTGTAATCCATTTTAGGGTGTCCATTAATCCAGTAACCCAAATAAACATGGGGCAGGTGATATAGCTGAGCTAACCATATCTGCTGCAATACGGCAAAGGTACCGAGGCTACGTTTACCCTGCTCGGGGTCAAAGAAGGTATAAACCGCAGATGCACCTGCTGGCAAAACATCAACGACGGCTACATTGATAAGCGTGCCATCTAAGCGTGATTCTATAAAAATGCAGGCTTGCCATTCATTAAGCAAAAAACTACTAAAATCTTCCCGTGTGGGGTTGGACATGCTGCCATCCTGGTGGCGATTGTTCAGGTAGCGTTGATAGAGTGAAAAATACTCTTCTTTGAATTGAGCATCTACGAGATGGGTAGTTAAGTCATTATTTTTTTTTAAACAGCGACGTTGGTTTTTGCTGGGTTTGAATTGTTCAACATTAATGCGGCTTGGAATGCAGGCCTGACAATTTTTGCAATGTGGGCGGTATACAAAACTGCCACTTCGCCGAAAACCTTTACTAATAAGCAGGCTATACAGTGACGCATTCATTTTAACCTGGGGGTCTGGGATTAAATTGGCCGTCATGCGGTCATCATAATACCCGCACTCATGTTCGGCGGTTATATAGAGACTCAGGCTTTGCGAACTCATTCTGGCATTAAACCGTCAGGCTACTTTCTGAGGTGTGATTATCAATATATTCGTTAATCTTGTATTGCAAGTAGAGCACCTGAAGCAGAAAGGTAAAAATGCCATTAAGCCAAAACAGGCTTCTTTCGCCCGCCAGAGTGATGCGGTGAATACGGTTACGTAGTAAAAATATCCAGTATAAATTTCCCAGGCTGAAGCACAGCCCGCTTATAGTTACCAATTCACGATATTCCATATTTTCAGGATTGCTGCCACTCATTATGGAAAAAATAAAATTGATCAGTAATAAGCCAATAATGGCATGCGGCACGGCCATGGGTATTTTTTTATCGTGTACCTGATTAATGATTTGTGTTCGGGTATATAACCAGTAGGTGCCATATAGGCCAAGGCTGAGAATGCTATATGCCACAACAGTCAGGGTAGGTACGCGGGGTAGGCGTTGCATTGGTCCACTTGGCGAAGCGTTATTATCACTGCTTGGGTTGGGAGACGCTTCTGGTTCAGAACCGCCGCTATTATTAGGTGTTTGATTAGGATGTTCCATTCGCTGTAAGTGCTTTACCTGTGATTGCATGATAATTACATCAATTATATAAAACATCTCAATATAAGTATTTGTTTTTATGAGTATTTAAAACTTTAACTATCTAGCTCCGAGGGGTAAAGATTTGCTTTACTAACAATGATATAATTCGCGCCCTTAATAATCATTGGTTTTGGTAGAGATATGAGTCGCGATACTCGCATAGAACAACTTCAGCAAGCCCTTGCACAGCGCATTTTAGTTTTAGATGGCGGCATGGGAACCATGATCCAGAGCTACAAGCTGGAAGAAGTCGATTATCGTGGAGAACAGTTTGCTGATTGGCCATCTGACTTAAAGGGTAATAATGACCTTTTAACATTAACGCAACCAACGATTATTCGAGATATACATACGGCATATTTAAATGCCGGAGCAGATATCGTAGAAACAAATACTTTCAACGGCACATCCATAGCAATGGCCGACTACAACATGGAAGAGATTGTTTACGATTTAAACTTCCATGGCGCAAAACTGGCGCGTGAAGCAGCCGATGCCGTTGCAACTGCTGAGAAACCGCGCTTTGTAGCCGGGGTATTAGGCCCCACAAATCGTACAGCTTCTATTTCACCGGATGTCAATAATCCCGGGTTCCGCAATACCAATTTTGATGAGCTGGTTATTGCCTATACCGAAGCTACCCGTGGTTTAGTTGATGGTGGTTCTGATATTTTGTTGGTTGAAACCATTTTCGATACGCTTAATGCAAAGGCTGCATTGTTTGCCATCATGAAATATTTTGATGACAACAATGTGAAATTACCGGTGATGATTTCCGGCACCATTACAGATGCTTCCGGGCGAACACTGTCGGGTCAAACTGCACAGGCATTCTGGAACTCAGTACGTCATGTCGAGCCTATTAGTTTTGGTTTTAACTGTGCATTGGGTGCGGGTGAATTGCGCCAGTACGTTGAAGAAATGTCAGGTATTGTAAATTGTAATATCAATGCACACCCTAATGCGGGCTTACCCAATGAATTTGGTGAATACGATGAATCAGCAGAAGAAATGGCAGCACAAATTGAAGAGTGGGCAAGTTCAGGTTTTCTAAATATTATTGGTGGCTGTTGTGGAACGACACCTGCTCATATTCAAGCGATTGCTGACAGTGTTGCAAAATATCCCCCAAGAAAAATTCCAGAGGTAAAAATTGAATGTCGTTTAAGTGGTTTAGAACCATTAATAATTAATGAAGATTCTTTGTTCGTTAATGTAGGTGAACGAACCAATGTTACCGGTTCGGCAAAATTCAAACGCCTGATTCTTGAAGAGGAATATGAAGAGGCATTAGATGTTGCACGTGAACAGGTTGAAAACGGCGCGCAAATAATTGATGTAAATATGGATGAAGGCATGTTGGATGGCGAGAAAGCCATGGTGACATTCTTAAACTTAATTGCATCCGAACCTGATATCTCTCGTGTGCCGGTGATGATCGATTCATCCAAATGGAACATTATTGAAGCGGGTCTTAAATGTATTCAGGGTAAAGGTATTGTTAACTCAATCAGTTTGAAAGAGGGCGAAGATATTTTTATCGAACAGGCGCAGCTGATTCGTCGTTATGGTGCTGCTGCCATTGTTATGGCTTTTGATGAAACGGGTCAGGCAGATACAAAAGAACGAAAAATAGAAATTTGTACCCGTGCTTATAAAGTATTAACTGAAAAAGTAGGTTTTCCAGCAGAAGATATTATTTTCGATCCAAATATTTTTGCAGTAGCAACGGGCATTGAAGAACATAATAACTACGGTGTGGACTTTATTGAAGCTACAAAAGTCATTAAAGATACATTGCCGCATGCCATGGTGTCTGGCGGCGTTTCAAATGTATCGTTCTCTTTCCGCGGTAATAATCCAGTGCGTGAAGCAATACATGCTGTATTTCTTTATCACGCCATTAAAAATGGTATGGATATGGGTATCGTTAATGCCGGCCAGTTGGCAGTGTATGACGATTTGCCAGAAGAACTACGCGAGCACGTAGAAGATGTAGTGCGTAATCGTCGTGATGATTCAACTGAGCGTTTGCTTGATATTGCGGATAAATATAAAGGCGATGGCGCCGGTGGTAAAAAAGAAGAAACGCTAGAATGGCGAGAATTAGAAGTAAGCAAACGAATTGAACATGCACTTATAAAAGGCATAGACGCTTATATTGTAGAAGATACGGAAGAAGCGCGGACTAGTTACGATCGTCCAATTGAAGTCATTGAAGGTCCATTAATGGACGGTATGAACGTAGTCGGCGATTTGTTTGGTGACGGAAAAATGTTTTTACCGCAAGTTGTTAAGTCTGCGCGTGTTATGAAAAAAGCGGTGGCGCATTTGATTCCATATATCGAAGCTGAAAAAGATGGCGAGGCGCAATCGAACGGCAAGATATTAATGGCGACGGTAAAAGGTGATGTGCATGACATCGGTAAAAATATTGTAGGTGTAGTGCTGCAGTGTAATAATTTTGAAGTGATTGATATGGGTGTAATGGTGCCCGCTGCTAAAATTTTAGAAACAGCCAAAGAAGAAAATGTGGATATTATTGGTTTAAGTGGTTTGATAACGCCATCGCTAGATGAAATGGTGCACATGGCGAAAGAGCTACAGCGTTTAGAAATGGACGTACCATTAATGATTGGTGGTGCAACTACTTCTAAAGCACACACCGCAGTAAAAATTGAACAAAACTATACGGGACCAACCGTGTGGGTAAAAGATGCATCACGTGCCGTGGGTGTTGCACAAAAGTTAGTTTCAGAAGATTTGAAAGCCGACTTTGTTAAAGAACTCAGTAAAGATTACGAACAGGTTCGTGTAAACCACGCAGGGCGTCGACAAAAAACAAATTGGGCAAGCCTTCAACAAGCGCGTGATAATAAAGTAAAAATCGACTGGGATAATAGCGACATAGGTGCGCCTGCTTTTACAGGTCTTAAAGTATTTGATGATTATTCACTGGATGAAATTAAAGATTATATCGACTGGACCCCGTTCTTTTTTGCCTGGGAATTAAAAGGTCGTTACCCTAAAATTCTAACGGATGCAGAAAAAGGTGAAGAAGCTACCAAGTTATTTAAAGATGCTCAGGATATGCTGCATAAAATTATTGACGAGAAATGGTTGCAAGCCAAAGCAGTAGTGGGCGTGTTCCCTGCAAATACGGTTAATGATGATGACGTAGAAATTTACGCAGATGCTGATCGTAATAAAGTAACCACGACTCTAAACTTTTTACGCCAGCAAACGCAGCAACCTCCAGGTAGACCGAATCATTGCTTAAGTGATTATATTGCACCTAAAGAAACGCAATTAAATGATCACATTGGTGCATTTGCCGTTACTACGGGGATTGGCATTGAAGAACATGTAAAACGCTTTGAGGCTGATCATGATGATTATAATGCCATTATGTTAAAAGTTTTGGCGGATCGTTTGGCGGAAGCCTTTGCAGAATTAATGCATAAACGTGTGCGTAAAGAGTTTTGGGCATATGCCGCCGATGAAACATTAGCAAGTGATGCTTTGATTGCTGAAGAGTATAAAGGTATTCGTCCAGCGCCGGGTTATCCCGCATGCCCAGATCACACAGAGAAAGCCAAGTTATGGGATTTAATTGCAGCAGATAAAAATGCGGATATAAGCATTACTGAAAGTTTTGCCATGCTACCCGCAGCCTCTGTTAGTGGTTGGTACTTCAGTAATCCCGAGTCAAAATATTATGCTGTTGCAAAAATCAATCGCGAACAGGTTGAGGATTATGCAAAGCGTAAAGGTATGACAATGGCAGAAGCAGAGCGTTGGTTATCACCTAATCTTGGTTATGATACATAGATAGTTTGAGAACTGTATGTGATTAAAAAAACGGCCATCATTTGATGGCCGTTTTTTTTGAATAATGTTTTTAGTTTCTGATATAACGATGTGCAGGCTACAAAGATATAGTGCTAATAGCCTTAGCCTGACTTTTCAGGCGTTCTAAACTAATTTTAATCTTTAGATTTTATTATTCTGAGTTCGTAAATCATTTGCTAGCAATTGTTTAAGCTCAGTGATCTCATTTCTTAAGGATTTCATCTCCTGATGCAAATCAGCTTCAATATGTTCCTGTGTTTGTTGTAGAGCATCAACTGTCTCCTGATGTTCCGCCTCACTGTAGTTTTGCATTGCGCTAACAATAATAGCGATAAACAGGTTAAGCATGGTGAAGGTGGCAACCATAATGAAAGGAACAAAAAAGGCCCAGGCAAGAGGGTAGGTTTCCATCACCGGCCGAACGATACCCATTGACCAGCTTTCCAAGGTCATAATCTGGAACAACGTATAAAATGAGTTGCCCAGAGAGCCGAACCATTGTGGAAAGGCAGTGCCGAAAAGGTTCGTGGCGATGACCGCAAACACATAATAAAAAACCAGTAGCATGAGACCAATTGAGCCCAGGCCGGGAATTGCATCTAATAATGCACCCACCACTCTGCGCATAGATGGCACCATAGTGAGTAGTCGTAATACCCTTAAAACCCTTAATGCTCGTAATACGGCAAAGGGCCCAGAGGCTGGTATTAGTGCAATTGCTACTACCGTAAAATCAAACAGGCTCCATGGATCTCGCCAGAAAGCTTGTCTATATACAAATAAACGTAGGCTGATTTCAAGCACAAATATAGCGAGAATTAATTGATCGAGAGCTAATATGAATGTCCCGGCCGTATCCATTACTGTCGGTGATGTTTCCAGGCCGAGTAAAACTGCATTAATTAAAATAAGTGCAATGATACTTTTTTGTAGACGGGGATGCTCGATGAACGCTTTTAAATGAGTACGCATCATCGCCACTAATTTTGTTTCTCTTCGGGACGTGACAACATTATTTTTTCTAGTGGCAAGCCTGTCATGCCATGAATCGTTTTCCATAAGTAATAAAAAATGGCCACCATCATTATCATTGAAGGAATGGCGATCACCGGATAACTGAGTAGTGTCATATGTGCAAGCTCTTCATTAAAAGCAACACTGCCCGCCGGACTATTCACAATCCATCTGGCAAGTATGTAATTCATAAACGAGGAAAAGAAAAAGGTGCCACTTAGCAGGTAGGTGGCGCTTAGTAAGCGAGCATCAAATGCTGCACTGTTGCCAAAATCTTCCAGCTTCTGCTGGATTTCTTCAACATTTAAAAAGGCCGGGTTATAGAGCAGGGTTCTAATTAGCGGATAAGGAGTGAAAGTAGAAATCAGTACTGCCACGCCAATCAATCCGGGAATAGCGGCTTCTTTTACGGCTAACCACTGTGGGTCAAGTTCTAGCAGGCCAATGCCACCGGTTAACACCACGCTGACTAATCCGAGCAGAGCAATAAAATTAAATTTTCTATATTTTATTAGCTCAAACAGCCCCCATCCCAAAGGAAATGCCAGTGCAAGAATTAGCGCACCACTTGCGCCAAGTGCGTCGTTCTCGCTGAGTTTCATCAGGATGACTGAAGGAATGACAATGCTTACCAGCAAGTCAATCATGGGGCGAGGTTTATGAGTTGCTGTGTTAATTTTTTCTGTTGATGCAGTATTCATTTTATCTAAATCAGTTTGTTTATATAGGGCGCTTATATTATGAACGAGCCATATTCATAGCGCGTTTTTCTAATGCTTCTATTCTATCCTCAATAGGCGGGTGCGATGAAAATAGTGCCATAAAACCATTTTTATCATTTATACCAAACGCTGCCATTTGTTCTGGTAAGGCTTCAGGTTCTACTTGTCCAAGGCGCTTAAGGGCAGAAATCATATTTTGGTGCCCCGCTAAATCTGCACCACCCGTATCTGCAACAAACTCTCGTTGTCTTGAAAAATACATCACAATGGTGGATGCAAGAATAGATAAAATAACCTGCGCTATCATCACTGTTACGAAGTAGCCTATGCCATGCCCCTGGTTGTTTTTTAAAATGACTCGATCAACAATGTGTCCGATAATGCGTGAAAAGAAAACAACAAAGGTATTAACCACGCCTTGAATCAATGCCATCGTCACCATGTCGCCATTGGCAATATGGCTCATTTCATGGCCGACCACGGCTTCAATTTCACCCTGGTTCATGTTATCTAGTAAGCCCTGAGAAACGGCCATAAGGGCATTGTTTTTAGTGGCACCGGTGGCGAAGGCGTTCATTGCTGAGGTTGGAAAAATAGCCACTTCCGGCATTTTTATACCCACGATTTCTGCCTGCTTTTCAACCGTGTTCATTAACCATTTTTCGATATTGGTCGTTGGGTTGGTGATAACTACCGCACCCGTCATACGCTTTGCCATCCATTTAGATATCAGCAAAGAAATAATTGAACCACCAAAACCAATTACGCCAGACAGTATGACCAGTGCTTGTATGTTAAGGTCTGAGCCATTTTCAGCTAATATGCTGTCAACGCCTAACAGACGCAAAGTGATGCTCAGTACGACCATAATGGCAATATTGGTTAAAAGAAATAACATAATTCGTTTCATTGTTTTACCCGTGTTTTATTAAATAAGTTTGGCTCTAGCTTAACTTTATAATGCATGGTTTTTTATGTTGGTAAGTATTACGAATGGTTTTGTTCGTAACTAGCGTTTTCACTTGTGCTCAGTTCGTCATGGTTGTAATAGATATGTTCATTTTCATTTTTTTCAATAGCCATTTCAGTATCAACTGCCGTTTTCCTATCGTGCCTGAAAGATGAGCGGCTATTGTCACGTTGACGCGCCAGTCGTCGACTAACTGTACGGCCAGCGCGATCGGTTGCACGATCTATCGCTGTATACATATCTACTTCAATATCTTCAATCACAACATCGGCTAATTTAGGTAGCACAACTTGTATATGGCAACATTTGTCCTCGCCACCTCTTGGACCATTAATGTCTGACAATCGAACCACGATGCGCTGAATATGCTCATCCCGGCTGCTAAGAGCAAAACCCAGACGTCGTTCAATATGCTCGCGCAGGGCATTTGTCAGGGAAAAATTACGTGCTTGTATGTCAATTAGCATATAGATATCCACCTGTTATAACTGAAAATCTACGATAAGCTTATTTTAAATAAAGGAAAAGTCGAATATTACTTATTTATTGTTCGTATTTTACGAAGTGAGAGGCGTCCATGGCTGGGTCCTGCGCATTAAATTTATTTTATTGCCGGTGATCGCCTTGTTGATAATCCATCTCAGCAAAGCTTAGGGTCTTAAGCGTTATTTAAACCGTGATGCAGGCTGGGATTTTAATTGAGCAGTTAAATAGATAAATCTTTAAGGGTTTTACCTTTTAATGACAGTTTAATCGACTCGTCAATTTCTGTCTGGATTTGTATTACGCTGGACTCAGCTGCAAGGTGTTTGAGTGAATGGCTTTTGTTTTCACCAGATTCACGTATTGCGAAAATAATATCATGTAGCGATAGTGTTTCAAGATCATATGCTGGTAGATATGTAGTGGGTGACTGCGCAGTTTCTTCCAGAAGTTTTTTTGCTAATAAATCATGAATAATAGTTGAGCAGGCATCGATGCTGATATTCATATGCAGGGCCAGAGATTCTTTTGTCCATGCGTGTTTGTGTGAGTAATAGTATTTACCAATAAGCACCATAATATTTAAGGCGATGGATTCTTTTTCTCGATTGCTGAGCCTTAATTTCTCGGAGTCCAGATTTTGTTGCGCAGGATTTTGGTGATAAAAAGCGATACTGCAGCCAACTAATAGTATTACCCAGTTAATATATATCCAGATAAAGAAGATTATCATCGACGCAAAAGCAGAATAAATGGCCGTGTATTTGGATGAACCAACAACAAAAGAGGCAAATGCCCAGCTGCTTACTTTCCATAATAAGCCCGATACCAGGCCGCCTATAAGGGCAGATTTAAAATTTACCCTGGTATTGGGTACAAACATATACACAAAGGTGAAAGCACTAGTCGCCAGTAGGAAAGGCAACAGGTGACCTGCAAATTTCGCGAGCATACCAATAGATTCAATTTCCATCGCATCTTGAATTATCGCCACATTCGCAATTGAGGCGGTAAGCCCCAGTGCAGAGAAAAGTAGCACCGGGCCAATTAATACAACGGTTAGATAGTCGCTAAAACGTTTGCCTATGGAACGATGCTCTGTTACATGCCAGGTGAAATTAAATGACTGCTCTATTTTCTGTAGTAATGAAATAACCGTATAGAGCAAAAGGGCGAGGCCCACCGAGCCTAAAACACCGGCTTTGGTGTTTTCCACAAACTCAATTATTTTTGCAGATATTTCAGCTCCCTGGTCACCCAGGGCTAAAAAAAGATTGAGTAGCAAAGGTTCTATCTGGTTGTGCACACCAAAGCCCTTTAATACTGAAAAGCTAACAGCAAGTAGGGGAACTAATGCAAGGATAGTGGTGTAAACCAGCCCCATTGCGCGCAAGGTAATCATTCCCGCCAGTAAGTCGCGAATGATTAAATGTGTAATGCGTAAGCCGGTAATTAGCCTGGCTTTATTGATGGAAAGCTCAGATATAGCCGAGTTCCAGACGGTCTTTAAAAAAATGTCTTTAAGTTGTTCAGGGCTAAGTGATTTTTTCATATGGGTTTGTATATTCTGTATTTTTTAAGAGTATAAGCAGCTTGAGTTTTATTTGTATATTTTCTATAGATTTTTTTCTCCAGCGCCGTGTTTTTCGGTATTTAAAGCTGAAATAAGCGGCAGAACAAGCTCTCAGCATGTTATCCACAAAAGCTGTGGATAACTATGTGGATGAAATCAGTTTTTCTTGCTGAAATGAGATTATGTCGGAATTGTTACTAAATTGTTTAAAAAATAACCATAAAAAATAAGCCATAGTAAACAACGACTTAAAAATATTTAAATAAATTGTTGACAAATACTCTGCATAAGAAGCTTCTAAATTTCACAGTTTCATCCAAATTATAATGTTGTGTATAACTAAGCTTGAATACACTTATATTGCACTTATTTAGGGCGTAAATAGTGCGTTTTAGGCTGACTTTTAGGTATGATGGCAACATTGTTACATTTTGCTGCAAATTTTCAGTAATTTAACCCAAAGGCGATGATTTTGACGCAAAGTAAACAGCCCGTTTTTATTAATGAGGATGGCTGCTCTTTATTATATGACCCTGAATTACTGGATAGCCCAATATCTACTTTTTTACGCTGTGATATTTTTAATCAAGCACTCAGTTGCCAGCAAATCACACAAAGCGGCCGAGGGCAGGCCTGGTTCATTGAGCTGGCTGGCTTATCAACGGTATTACGTTCTTACCAGCGGGGCGGCCTGGTTGCCAGACTTAACCGCCAAACATATATAGGCTGGTCGGCAAAGGACAGTCGAGCGTATAGGGAATGGCGTTTATTAAGCCAATTGTATGCATTAGGCTTACCCGTGCCACGTCCCATAGCCGCCTCTTTTTGTCGCGTATTATCAGCTAGCGTTCCATTATACCGAGCGCGCATCCTGTTGCAGCGTATTCCCAATGTGCAGACATTGGATTATCTTTTATCTACAACAGAGTTAGATAACTCTGTATGGCAGAGCGTGGGTGTTTGCATCCGGCATTTTCATCAGCAGGGTGTATACCACGCTGACCTGAACGCCAATAATATTTTACTGGACAAACAGCAGCGCGTGTATCTAATCGATTTTGATAAGGGTGAGATACGTAAAGAAAAGCAGCAGGAGGCGCTGTGGAAGCTAGATAATTTGCAGCGCCTTAAGCGTTCCTTGTTAAAGCAACAGTCTTCTCGAGAAGAGTATGCTTTTAGTGAGGAGGATTGGAGTGCTTTAGTTGATGCCTATAATGGTGTTGCAGCCTCTTAAAGTTTATAAGAGTCAACTTCGGCCAATAGGAGGCAGTCAGAGTTTGAGGCTAATTAGACTGCAACAAATAATTAGCGGAAAACAATTCCTGAGATACATATCAAAAAGTAGATATTGAACGTTTAAGCTATGGGCCGTGATGCTTCTTCGCGTCGCTGCTTAAGCACCTTGTTAGCCAGTGCGCTTAACAGTAAAGTTTTTAAATACATCGTCAAACAGGGTTATCACCATATTTGCCATACCTAATGAAAGGTCTGAGTCGACTATGAAAATACCATGTGAAATCTTTTCTCCATGACCATATCTTTCGAAAGCG
>Ga0316208_1003270_pt1 | contig 11944 bp, 5 predicted proteins | sample 3monopyrite_MG_FD_204944 | JGI IMG/M metagenome (GOLD analysis project Ga0316208, IMG submission 204944) | Microbial mat bacterial communities from mineral coupon in-situ incubated in ocean water Damariscotta River, Maine, United States -... | ecosystem: Environmental > Aquatic > Marine > Coastal... | reverse complement strand
CGATGCCCAGGCATTATTGGAATGTTTATGGGTGTTTGAAGAACGAAGGCTTCCGAATGAAAAGATACTTACCGAATTAACGCGCGCAGCAGAACCACGTGTCAGAGCGGCTGCTATTAGAACGCTCGGGCATTGGGGAACGCAGGTAAAGAATTGGGCGAAACTTCTTCTGGCTGCATCGAAAGATGACTCGGCGATTGTTCGAGCAGAAGCGGTCAAGGCGGCTGTTGCATTTGATTCAGTCGATGCTGCTCATGTTATTTTTGAAGTAACTATCCGCCCGATGGATTCTGAACTGGCGACCGTTCTCAATTATGCAAAATCACAAATTAATGTCGAACATCATCTCAATCAGGTAATTAATTCCGGAAAACCACTTTCCGAAGCGGCAACCGCCTATGCCTTAAAATATGCTGAACCAGCTTACCTTCTCAAACTACCTCGAAACGAAGCAGTTTATCAGGCGGTGTTAAGCCGGGCCGTTGTTCCGGAAAATGTGTTGAAAGAAACGCTCACCGAATACGCGAAACTTCGTCAAACAAGCCAGCTCGATTTACTCCTCGATTTAATTGCAGAACGAGATCGCAAAAAAGAAAAAAGCAATATTGCTCATCTGGGAAAACTGATCGCTGCACAACCTCAGCAGGAGTTGAAAAAAGATCTTGGTCGAATCGAAAAACTGGCAACACGCAGCAAAGCAACTCAAACCCGACAGGCTGGTTATATCGCCTGGATCGTGGCTGATGGTTCCGGAAAGAATGCGTTTTTCGGAGCTTCCAAAGATAAACAGAGTTTAAGTGATCTTCTCAAAGCGGTTCCTTCCATTCCAAGTGAATCACTACGAGGAACTCTTTACAGCGATGTTCGCTCGCTGATGTTTGAACTGCCACCGAATTTGAAAAAAGAATCAAACCCAAATGCAGGAAAACCGGGTGTACTCTCCGATTATTACTATCCAAGTGCTGCGAATGTGGCGATAGAAACGCTTAATAAAATGAAGCCGGTTGCTTCAACAGTTCTCTCAGAAATTTCGATGTACGTACCAGCCGGGAAAAAGAAGGATCGGTTTGCGAACAGGTTTTCCGCGATGATTGAAACCCCGAAACGGGGGAAATATACTTTCTACGTTACTTCTGATGATGGATCGCGGATTTATATCAACGGGAAGTTGGTTGTTAATAACGATGGATTGCATGGCATGTCTGAAAAGAAAGGGACCGTATCGCTTTCTCCTGGTCTGCATTCAATCGTATTAACTTATTTCGATAACGGCGGCGGTGACGGCTTGAAAGTTCATTGGTCCGGTCCCGGTTTTAAGAAAAAGAAAATATCAGCCGATTCTCTTTCCATTCCGGGGAGTGAGTCGATTCACGATATCGCGATTCGATCACTCGCTTCGATTCCGGGGCATCAATCAGAAAAATTTGCTGATCTTTCCAAACTGGTTAAAGCAGGAAAAAATCGCAAAACGGCAATTACCGTTTTACAATTAATCCCGGAAAATTCCTGGAACAAGAATGATATCCGCCCCTTGGTCGATAACCTGATTGAACATCTCAGTTCACTTTCCGCCAAAGCACGTACGCAAAAGTTCGCTTTGAATACGTCAAAATTCGCAAGAGCATTAGCCTCGAAATTGCCTGCCGAACAAAATACTGCGATTGAAAAACGTCTTCAAAATCTGGATGTACGAATTATCGCCATCGGTACCGTCCCAGCGAGAATGATTTACGATAAAGAACAGATTATCGTGCAAGCGGGAAAACCTGTTGAGTTCCGTTTCTCCAATTCCGACCACATGCCTCACAATCTGGCATTCGTTCTTCCCGGAGCGCTGGAAGAAGTGGGCGTACTGGCAGAAAATACAGCCCGCGATCCCGATGCCAAAGCGAGAGGTTACATTCCGAAATCAGACAAAATCCTTCTCGCCAGTAAATTGCTTGAACCGGGACAGAATCAATCATTACTGTTTAATGTTCCAAAAAAACTGGGAATTTATCCGTATGTCTGCACGTATCCCGGACACTGGCGGCGTATGTATGGCGCGTTGTACGTGGTTGATAATGTGGAAGAATACTTGAAAAATCCAGAGGAATACGCCAAAGCTCATTCAATGGAGGTAAAGGACGAACTGTTGAAGTTTGTCGCCCGCAACACGGAATGGAAATACGACGACCTGGCTGATGCCGTGAAGGAAATGCCTGCCGGTCGCAATTACGATCTTGGCAAGGAACTATTCAAGTTCTCCAACTGTCTGGCGTGTCATAAAATGGGAACCGAAGGACGCGAACTGGGGCCTGATTTGACCAAAACTGAAGAGAAGAAAAATACGCTGGAACATATTTTGTTATCGCTGGTGAATCCATCCAAAGAGATCGACAAGAAATATCAATCGAACACATTTGTTCTGGCAAGTGGTAAGGTGGTGACCGGGATGCTTCTTGAAGAGAATAACGATCAAGTCAAACTCCTGGTCGATCCTCTCGCCAAGGCTGATCCGCTTGTCATCAAAAAAGACGATATCGACGACCGGGCGACCTCGAAAGTGTCGATCATGCCCGAAGCATTACTGAATAAGTTAACCAAAGAAGAAATCCTCGACCTAATCGCCTACGTCCACGCCCGCGGCGATAAAAATCATCAACTCTTCAAGGAGTCGAAATAGAGAGTTTTATGGGGAGCGTTGTGATATTCGTTTTTGTAATTTGATTTGAATTCCCTGATCCTGATAAACATCCAAACTGCCTCCATCGTCTGTGCCATTCTCTCCGACTGAATACACGGCGATGGAATCGGGTGATGGATGAACAATTAATGACTTTCCATTAAAGGGATCCTGCCAGAATTTTAAGTTGCCAGGATAATCCTTGGGTTGAATCTCTTCGGGTATTCCTTCGGGGTATTTGCGTTGCAAAGCATTTAATAGTCGAACAGCGCGACCCCGAGCCAACGCTCTGTCGTGAGCAGTTCGGACCTGAGCAATTGCTGAAAATGCTAGAGTCGTCATTGGGGCGTATTTCCGATTTTTCAAGTTGTTTAATTCGTCGACAATTTGGTAACGCGATTTAATTGTTAATCGGTTCATGCTTTCCATAAGATCCAGATATTCACATGCTTCTAATTTGATTTTCCATGATACAATCGATATGAATCCGATTCTTATCAGATGTGAACGGTACGATGCCAGCCCGAAAATTCGTTCCGAAGTCAAAGCATGTTTTAATCCGCGGCTAGATTCACATGCTGCAAGCGCCTGGTCAATCTGGTCTCGTTGTTTCTCATCTAATAAACTACGTTCCATTACCGCAGTAATCACCTTCAAACTCATCTGACGGCACGCAATACTCACTAAATAGCCAATCACCATTGGTTCAGATTCGGCATGCCGTGATATCGCCAGCATTTGTAGCCCTTGCTTCAACGCTTCATCGTACTTGTCTTGTGCCATCAACAAACTGGCACGAGACCAGCAATGACGCATGATCGATCTTGTTTCCTGGAGGTTTTCCAGATGTTCCCCCAACGATTCGGAAGGTTGCGGTCCAATTATTCGCCAATCGGATTGATAGCCAGGGCACTTGGCTGCTCGTGCATAAAGGGAAAAGGCTTCTTGATGATTTGCAATCGTATCTTCCAACAGTTTTAATTGTTCAGCATTTGGACGAAACGTGCTATATTCGTCGGATTGCATATAATCCAGTAGCAGTTTGTTAAGTTCTTTGGTATGCGGTTTGGCGAGCCGAATCCATGTCAAAGCGTTCTCTTCCTTGGGAAGCACTTTGCTATCCAGTTCTTCCAGCGTGAGTGGCTCACCGTTTTTGCGAAGAGTTTCCAGGCGAGCTTCAAGCTGTATACCTGCCTGCCAATTTTGAAAAGCGTTGTATCCCAGTGCGAGGCTGAGTAGCAGTCCCAGCAGGATCAAGGCTTTCTTCCAGAGTTTTCTCTTCGGGCGGACTGGTTGCTTTATTTTGCCTGCTGAGGGGAGTGGATTTGTAGCGTGTGTGTCGCTCATGATTTAATTCCTGTTGTATCAGACTGATATTGATTTCAAATGCGGTGGAACTGCCAAAATCTTTGAACGCCAGTTGATCGGTTGCTGCTGGCCTTGTTCCATTAAAAATTTTCTCGTTATCATTCCCAACTAAAGCTGCGACCCGATAATCACTACTCCAACTAACGACAGCGTTAAGCCCCAGGCAAATGAAAATCAACGCAACGGTAATCATTTCCATTGAAAGTTTACAGCAATTTACGCGAACAACAGAAACGGCGTCTGATTCAGAATGAATTGAAGGCTCGGACGCAATGTCAGAAAGTTTTGCGACAATAGTTGCCCGGATCGATGCAGATAATTCGGCTGGAACTTCACGCGGTACACGTGCTTCCAGCCATGCAACAAGATGATCCTGTTCTTTCATTGATTTATCTCCTTGATCGGCCTTGTGGCTGAATCCGGTGTGCGAGCCAAATGTTTGCGGAGTTTGACCAACGCGGCTCGATAACGTGTCGCCACAGTTCCCTGCGGTGTTTCTGTCACTTCCGCAACTTCACGAAATTTCAAACCGCCGTAAATATGAAGCTCTATAATTTCTCGCTCTGGAATTGTTAATATCGCCAGTGCGATTTCCAGTTCTTCTCGAAGCCCCAGTTCAATTTGAACAGGCTTTGCGAAAGATTGAATATTTTCCGCTTCACGTAAACTGCAGGACCGTCTCTGGCTGGATTGAGTAAGAATGCGATCAGCCTCACGTCGAGCGACTGTAAAAATCCACGCATCCAGGTTATTCACCTTACGCAGTTGTTCTCGAAATCTGACCGCACGTAAAAAAGTTTCCTGCAAAGCATCTCCTGCCAGATCGTACGATCCTGTCTTAGCAACAAGAAACCGAAAAAGTTGTTGGCTTAATTGATCATAAAACGCCTGAAAGGCTTGAGGATCTCCATCAGCAAGTCCTTCCACTAATGGCTTCATAAACTTTTGCCAAATTCGTTATATTGTTTATCCAAGAACATATTCCGCGATCCAATAAAGTATAAGTTATTTGAATGACCCGACTGAACGGGATATTTATTGCGTCATTTGTTTATTTTTTACGAAAACAGCAAATTCAACGATAAATGAAAAAACTGCTCTTGGTCACGCTAAATACGCCCCTGTTAATGAAAAACTCATTCAATTCTACTACCATGTAGCCGATGGTCATTAGCTGTCATGTGATTATTCAAGGCTCCGTTCCGTTGCAGATCGTCAGCCATTTTCAATCAGGGAGTTTACAGATGTTTTTTAGTGCGGATCGTTTAAGCTGTTTTTCTTGGTTGTTAATATTCGGTGGGTTTTTATCTTCGACTGCGTCTGCCGAGGACTGGTCAACCTGGCGGGGGAATGCGCAGCGGACTGCGATTACTTCTGAGCAGCTTGCATCGAATTTGTATTTGCAATGGACGCATTCTCTCGGAAAGCTCACGCCAGCCTGGCCCGAAGATCCGCGGCTTCAGTTTGATGCCCACTATGAACCGGTCATCGTTGGGAACACGTTGTTTGTCGGTTCCTCCAGAAATGATTCAGTGACTGCGATGGATCTTTCCACGGGGGTTCAAAAATGGCGTTTCTATGCGAATGGTCCTGTCCGTTTTGCCCCTATTGTCTCGGAAAAGAATGTTTATTTCGGAGCTGATGATGGATATTTCTATTGCTTGAATTCGGAAGATGGTTCGCTCCGCTGGAAGTTCCGGGCGGCTCCTAACAATCGAAAAGTGCTGGCGAATGATCGGCTTTGTTCGGTCTGGCCGATCCGCGGCGGTGCGGTGTTGGCAGATGGGAAAATCTATTTCACTTGCGGGGTCTGGCCTTTCGAGGGAACATTTCTTTATACCTTAGATGCCAACACTGGCGAGGCTATTGCAGTTCCCAGGCACGAATTCAAAACGCTTAACGAAAAAATTACGCCGCAGGGTTATCTGGTGAAAAATGGGAAACGGTTGATGATCCCTTGTGGACGCTCGACTGCTGCATTCCTGGATACCGAAACAGATAAGTTCGTCACCTACTCTTACGGAAATCGAACAAACAACTATCACCTTTCAAGCATCGGCCCCTACATTTTTCATGGCGGTTCGACGTACCGGTTGGATACGAGAAAAGAATTTTCCATTTCATCCTACAATCCGGTTTTGGAAAATGAGACGGCCTACTTTGGACGTGGTGGTTCAGTTGTTGCCTACGATCTTAAAAATCCGACCACTGTTGATACCAAAGATCGCCGTGGTAAGAAAATCAAGCAGCAAAGACTCAAACAAATTTGGGCAGTTTCAGGGATCAAAATCAATGAAATGCCTGCGGATAAATATGCCGCTTGGATTAAGTCGAACCCGATCCAACTCGATTTGAAAGCGGGCAACCGATTGTACGGACACCAAGGCAAAAAAATATTTGCACTGGAACTGGTTGAGGACGGAAAATCCGGCTCTCTCGCCTGGTCACATGGAATTCAGGGATCTCCTGCAACAATGATTGCTGCGAACGGAAAGTTGATTGTTGTCACCAATCAGGGAGACTTGCTATGCCTTGGTGAACACCAAAATAAAACACGCTCTTTCCCCAACACCAAAAAAGAATTGGTTGCCAAGCAGGATGACTGGACAGGCAAAACGGCAAATTTGCTGAAATCAACCAAAGCAGACGGCGGATATTGTCTTGTTCTCGGAGCAGGAACGGGGCGGTTGCTCGAAGAGCTTGTTCAACAATCGCAATTGAAGATTATCGCCGTAGAACCAGATGCAACAAAAGTCCAACAACTGCGAATAAAGTTTGATGCCGCGGGTGTCTTGGGTTCGCGTGTGGTGATTTATCAAGGAAATCCATTAACATCTGACTTGCCCCCTTACCTGGCGCAGTTGATCGTTTCTGAAGATTTATCGACTCTCGATAATTTCACCTCGTCACGGTCACATCAGATTGTATTCAAATCGCTGCGTCCCTACGGCGGAGTCGCTTGCCTTGAGCTTTCTAAAGAGGCAATTTCAAATCTCAATAAGACAATTTCCAACAAACAACTCCCCAAAGCAAAACTGGATCAACAAAAAAGGTTCGCACTGTTATCACGAGAAGGAGCATTGCCGGGAGCTGCGGATTGGACTCATGAATATGGCGATGCCTCGAATACGCTCATGTCGCGTGATGAATTAGTCAAAGCACCATTGGGAGTTCTGTGGTACGGCGGACCGGCTGCCAGTGGCGATCTGTTTTACAATCGCCATAACTGGGGTCCAAGTATGGCGGTGATTGAAGGCCGCATGTATTTACAGGGACCAGGAAAATTAACAGCGGTTGATGTTTATACGGGCCGCATTTTGTGGCAGATTCCGTTAGAGGAAACACCAGAAAATAATTTGGGGCGACGCGGCAACGATTTTGAAAAGAAAATCTCGGGGTTCCATTTTCTCGTTGTCAAAGATGGGATCTATTTAGTAACGGGCAAGAAAACCTGCTTGCGAATTGATCCGGCGACCGGCAAAACACTGACCGTGTTTGAACTGCCGAATTCAGAAGATAGCTGGGGGCGAATCCGCGTGCATGGCGATTTACTGTTAACGGCTGCGTTTCGTGTTTCAGAAAAAATCGGCGAGAAATATGGCAAACTACCGTTAGAATTGGTCGCTTTGAATCGCTACACCGGGAAGATTGTTTGGACTCACAAGGCGGAGTTGAGTTTCCCGGTTGTTTCTCTGAGCGGGGATCGTATTTACGTTTTTGATGGAGCGTTGGAAAACTTCTACACCGATTGGAAACGTCGCGGCAAAATACCGAAAGCGCTCGATGATCGTTTCATTGCTGCGATTGACGTAAAGACCGGCAAGGAACTCTGGCGGCATCGAACCGATGTCGTCGGCACGTGGCTTTCATACGGCAAAGCAAAAGATGTGATGTTGCTGGCGAATCGAAACGGCATCTCTGCATTTCGCGGAAAAGATGGTTCAGAGCTTTGGAAGAAATACGTTGTCGGTCAGGGATTCAAAGGACATCCCGAAAACTTGTGGGATAAAATCATCGTATTGAACGATCAAATTCTCGATCAGCGTGGTCCGGGAAAATCGTACGACCTGGAAACTGGGGAATCGATTTTGCGAACCAATCCGATTACCGGAAAACCGATCCCGTGGGAGTTTACGAAGTCGGGACATCATTGTAATTACGCAATTGCCAGCCCCCACTTAATGACCTTCCGCGCCGCTGCGGCTGGATTTTGCGATATTGACAGTACAAATACTTCTCGCCTGGAAGGGTTTCGCAGCGGTTGCAGAAACAGTCTCATTCCGGCTGATGGTGTTCTCAATGCCCCGAACATGGCCTACGGTTGCAGTTGTGGTTACTCACTGTTCACTTCGCTAGCGTTGGTTCATCTCCCGGAGACGGAAGTCTGGAGTTACAGCGCCCTTTCGATTGATACCAAGAAAGATCAAATTCAACGCCTCGGCATCAACTTCGGCGCTCCCGGGGACAGACAAGCTGAAAATGGAACGCTTTGGCTCGATTATCCCAATATCGGAGGTTCATCGCCTGCTGTTGCAGTCAAAGTCGCTGGGGAAAATCTGCGCTACTTTCATCAACATTCAACTTTCGTCAAAGAAGGTAAAATGAAATGGGTTGCTGCTTCTGGTGTGGAAGGAGCAGATTCTGTGACAGTAACTTTGTCGCCGGTTTCAACACAGGAAAAAAACTATACCGTTCGCCTCTTCTTCCTGGAACCGGACGACAAACAATCTGGTCAGCGAATATTTGATATCAGCCTGCAAGGTCAACCAGTTCTTCAAAAACTGGATATCGCCCAGCAGGCAGCCGGTTCCAGCAAGGCAATTGTTCGCGAATTCAATGGAGTAAAAGCCAGTACGAAACTGCAAATCAACCTGAAAGCAATCACAGGGCAGACTTTGCTTAGCGGTATTGAAATTGTTGCTGAATAGTCCTTGCTACTTGGGGAGAGAACGGGAAAGCAGGTATTTCAGAAATGAGTAAATGCCTGCGAATTTGTATTCGGGATCAACATATTTTTCGATAACGTAAAACATGAAGTAATAAAGCCTGGCGGAAGACCAGATCACCAGAATTAGCAGCAAACCAATCTTCCACGAATGCGTTTCGCTGATAATGAGAGCAGCACAAGCCAGGAGAATAACAAGGAATAAAAAACCCTTGAGGTAGATCAGGGAATTACTTTTCAGATCGGTCATTTTCTTTCACTTGTATTGCAACAGGCGACCAAAGTATGCGAGAAACTTACGATTGTGTGGTGCAAGTGTATTGGCTCACACTCGGTTCAGTGGTCCTGCTGGAGTTCCTCAACTCGGGCTAGAATAAAGACATACATCAAGCAAAGCCAGTATGCGGCCTGTTTTGCAGCAGGCCTGGGCAAGAAGAATGAATTTTCTCCTCGATGCGATATATAATGACATAAACAGAACAACGTGGTTTGTTGTGGACCTTAAAACAGGACAGGTTGCTTTTCAATTTGATTCTGCTAGAATTCGCAGTAGATTTCCACTATGATGTTTTAATTGGACAATAATATTTTTACCACTGAGGTTTGCGGCGATTTTTGAGGTTGTTTTTTCATGTATTCATCGTTAAATAATTAATTCTCTCTGACTTTGGTTTCACAACGTGTATTTACAATAACAAATTATAAAAAACAGATTCAAGAAGTATGAGAATATTGAAAGTCTGATGTTTCATTGCATTAATAAATGCGAATTATTTTATTAAATCCCTGGCCTATGAGATCACCACAATAAACACTACCAGTCACAATTGGAGAGATGATACAACCCAAGTGACTCACACGAATATTTTTTTTGAATCCACAAAAAATTCAGGGTTAAGCACCCGTAGCTCAATTGGATAGAGCATCGGTCTACGGAACCGAAGGTTATAGGTTCGAATCCTATCGGGTGTAATGACTTACGTCAAATGGTCCCTCAAGTGTACCCAGGTACGTTTGAGGGATTATTTGCTTTATCTCGTGCTTTTATTGAGACTCAAGCTTCTTTTGAAGAATTCTATTTAGCGTTGTTGCGTCATTTTGAACGTTGCCAGGTGCATAGTGCTTTTGAGTTGTCTCCCAGGATGAATGCCGCATGATCCGGCTGATGACCAGGGCCGGGACATCTGCGTTTCTGAGCCTCTGGCTGAATGAACGCCTCAAATCATGAGCTGACGCATACTTTTCGGGTCGCCCGCTTTTTTTATCTGCTTCGCTGACCACAATGCCCGCTGCTTTTCCGATCTTGCTGATTACTTTCCCAACCCAATCAGCCTCGGGCCTGCTGTACCGAACTTTCCTTCGGATTTTCAGTTGAAGTGATTTGGGATTGAAAATCCATCCGGTACTTTGGGTTGAAGGTGTTTCTAATAACAAGGCTTCAAAGTCTGGGATCATGGGGATACTTTCGTGAGTATCATTTTTCTGCATGGAAGCCGGGATATTGAGAACTGGATGTTCTCCCTCATTCCAGATTGGTCGAATGGAACCGGGTTGGTCCCAGGAAACATTCATCAACTCTTCGATTCGCAGGGCAGATTCCCAAAGCCCCCGTAAAACATAAATCCAAGAATCAGCCGCTTCATTCCCCACGATTTCAGGAACCGTTTCAATCATTTTCTGAAATTCAGAATCAGTGATCGGTCGTCCCTTCATAGCAGTCCCTTTGGGAACTTTGAGTCGAGGAAGTTTGGGTTCTTTCTCTAACCAATCTTGCCGATATGCCCAGTTCAACGAAGCCAATACAGTTTTCATATAACCACGCACGGTATGGGGTGAGCGTACTCGCTTATTTCGAGAATGGGCACCAGCGAGAAGTTGAATCTGGAGTTTTTGTAGAACCGGTGTTTCAGCCATTCTGCCGATTGTTTTTGGTTTGATAATTCGCTCAGCAATATCCAATCGACTTTCTGCATCCTGGGCAGATTTATCACGAAGAGTAATCAGATGTAGGACGCGATATTCCTCCCGAAAATCTAACCAGTCCATTTCTGGACCGTGTACTTTTTCTTTCTCAGGTCGAATCTTGATTCCCAGGTAAAGTTTTGCTTCAATTTCTGCTTTGACTTTTTCTGCTTCTTCTCGCTCTCTACTGCCAGTAGAAATGCGGATTTCACGTTTCTCTTCCGGGCAATAGTAGCGAACCTGAAACAATCTCCCTTTCGGATTTGCAATACGAACTTTGGGAAGCTTGCTTGGAACTCTTAAATCTGATTTCTTTCTCTTTGCCATTTCGTCCACACCCTTATGAATTTTGTGAGTAAGTCATTGAAATGATGAAATTACTCACTGTCAGGTGTAGAGACACTTGGCTGACTGGAGTTCAGCACATAGTCAATCCAGTCTCGCCCGTAGATAAATCCTTGTTTATGTAAATAAGTCACACGCAAACCGGCCCTGCGAGCAGACCGAACGGTGGCATCCTGAATTCCAAGTTGCTTCTTAAAAGCTTTGAGGGTGTAGAGGACATCGGGGGTGATTATGCCAACTGTGAAATCATCATTTGAAGCCATGAGTGAACCTTTTCAAGAAAAATGCTGTGATGCACTTTCAAGTATTTACATTCACTCTTTACCCCACATGGGCGAAGGAATATCCGTAACCCTTTTGTCAGGAATGGGTTACAGTTTTATTGACCTTTATCCTTCTATGCTTTCTTCATCATTCAACTGACTATGCAATTTTTTTGAGCCACTATAACGGTCCAAAATTCCAGGGTCAGTACTTCGCTCTCTACTAGGAGCATTTTCGGGAGGTATCTGGCTATAATACTCTCCACCTATCAAAGAAAGCCGCAAATCAATAAACTCCAACAAAGGTTGAGTAGTGTCATTACCAATGAAGTATTTTTTATAATTTCCCATCGGATCTTTTCCAAAAATTAATCCCATGATTCGTCGTGCAGTCAC
>Ga0316208_1003269_pt1 | contig 11947 bp, 8 predicted proteins | sample 3monopyrite_MG_FD_204944 | JGI IMG/M metagenome (GOLD analysis project Ga0316208, IMG submission 204944) | Microbial mat bacterial communities from mineral coupon in-situ incubated in ocean water Damariscotta River, Maine, United States -... | ecosystem: Environmental > Aquatic > Marine > Coastal... | reverse complement strand
TCGCGCTCAAGCGAGGGCGCGGCCCGCATTTCGCTTGCCTTTGCGCCGGGCTGGGATATGGCGCGCGCCGCCGAAGATGTAAAATCAGCGGTTGAAAGCATTACCAACCTGCCCGAAGGGGTAGAAACCCCCGACGTGCAGCGCGGCGCATGGCGTGATAAAGTAACCGATGTGGTGATCTCCGGCCCGGTATCGCTGGCGCAACTCGGGCAGTTTTCTGACGAGTTTGTGGCGCGGCTGTTTCGCGCGGGGATCACCCGCACCAATGTTGGCGGCTTTGCCGCCCCCAACATTCGTGTGCTGGTTTCGGAAGAATCCATGCTGCGCAACGATGTAAAACTGCGCGATATTTCCAATGCCATTGCCAACCAGACCCAAACCAACCCGGCCGGAGATGTCTCTGATGGCTCGTCGCGCATTCGCACTGGCGTGGTGCGCCGGAGCGCCGAGGAGATAGCACAGGTGGCGGTGCGCATTACCCCCGAGGGCGACAAGCTGCTGGTTGGCGAGGTGGCGACAATTGAAATTGACGGCGCTGATAGCGGGCGCGCCTATTTGCTGGGCGATAACCCCGCCATTTTGGTGCGGGTAGACCGCGCCAGCGAGGGGGACGCCATTGCCATGCAAAACACCGTGGCCCGCATCGCGCAGGATTTGCAGGCCAGCTTGCCAAAAGGCACCACGGTAAGGCTGATAAATACCCGTGCCGAACAGATCACCGACCGGCTGACCATCCTGTTTGAAAACGGGATGATGGGGCTGGGGCTGGTGCTGGTAATGCTTTATCTTTTCCTTGGCCTGCGCACCGCGTTTTGGGTGGCGGCGGGCATTCCGGTGGCGATGGCGGCGGCGATAGCGGTTATGTATATGGCAGGGCTGACCATCAATATGATCTCGCTTTTTGCGCTTATCATCACCCTCGGGATTGTGGTGGATGATGCCATTGTGGTGGCCGAGCACGCCGATTTCAGGGCGCGCCGGCTGGGCGAAACCCCGACCCAGGCCGCCGAAAATGCGGCTTACCGGATGTCGATGCCGGTGTTTTCCTCGACCATTACCACCGTGCTGGCCTTTTTCGGGCTGGTGCTGATTGGCGGGCATTTTGGCGCGCTGATTTCGGATATTCCGTTTACGGTGATCGCGGTGCTGCTGGCCTCGCTGGCCGAATGTTTTTTGATCTTGCCCAACCACATGCGCCACGCCATTGCCGCGCAGGCGCGCAGCCGCTGGTATGATGCCCCGAGCCGGGTGTTTGATGCCGGTTTTCGCTTTGTGCGCCGCCGTATTGTGCGGCCCCTGCTGGGCTGGGTTATCAAGCTGCGCTATCCGCTGATGGCGGGCATGGTGCTTATTCTGGCCAGCGCGGTTTCAATGGTGATTAAGGGCGATGTAAGCTGGCGGTTTTTCAGCTCGCCAGAGCAAGGCGCGGTGACCGGCAATATCTCCATGCTGCCCGGCGCCACCCGCGATGATACGCTGGAAATGATCGCAGAAATCCAGCGCGCGGTTGCGGTGGTAAACGCCCGCTATGAGGCAGAATACGGCACCGCGCCGGTGCTGCACGCTTTGGCGCAGGTCGGCGGCACCACCGGGCGCGGGCTTTCGGGCCAGCAAACCAAATCGCCCGATCAGCTTGGCTCGATCAATATCGGCCTGATCGAGGCCGACCTGCGGCCCTATTCCAGCTTTGCCTTTTTGGCGGCATTGCAGGAGGAAGTGGTTTCGCTGCCGCTACTGGAAACCCTCAGTTTCAGGCGCTGGGGTGCCGGCCCGGGCGGGGATTCGCTCGATATCAGCCTTTATGGCGCTGATTCAACCACGCTAAAAGCCGCTGCCGAGTATTTGAAATCCACGCTGGCGCGCTACCCTGAAATTTCGGGGCTGGAAGACAGCCTCGCCTATGACAAAGCCGAAATGGTGTTGCAGCTCACGCCCTTGGGGGAATCGCTAGATTTCACCATTGATGCCCTTGGCACCGAATTGCGCGACCGGCTCAACGGCATTGTGGCCGCCACCTTCCCCGACGGGGCGCGCAGCAGCACCGTAACCGTGCAATTGCCGGATGCGGAGGTCACGGCGAATTTTCTCAACCAGACACTGGTGCGCTCGCCCGCCGGTGAATATGTGGCGCTGGCCGATATTGTAACGGTTGACAGCAGCCTTGGCTTCTCGAGTATCCAGCGCGAAAACGGGCTGCGGCTGATCAAGGTTAATGGCGATATCTCTGATGAAGACGCAGCGGTGGCGGCCGAGGTTTCCGGGATATTGCAAAGCGATATTCTGCCCGATCTGGCCACCCGCTTCGGCATCGAGTGGGAATTTGGCGGGCTGGCCGCTCAGGAGGAGGAATTTCTCTCGGATGCGATGGTCGGCTTCACCTTTGTGATGCTCGGGATATACCTGACGCTGGCGTGGATATTCGCCAGCTGGACCCGCCCTCTGGTGGTGATCGCGATTGTGCCCTTTGGCCTCATTGGCACCATTTGGGGGCATTATGTGTGGGATGTGCCGATGTCGATGTATACCGTTATTGGCCTGCTGGGGATGACCGGAATCATCATCAACGATTCCATCGTGCTGGTGTCAACCGTGCAGGAATACGCTCAAAAACGGGGTCTGGTGCCGGCGGTGATCGATGCGGTGATCGACCGTTTGCGGCCGCTGATGCTGACAACGCTGACCACCGTAATCGGGCTGGCCCCCTTGCTTTATGAAACCAGCCAGCAGGCGCAATTTTTGCGGCCTACTGTTATTACGCTGGTTTTCGGGCTGGGATTCGGGTTTTTCATTGTGCTGCTTTTGGTGCCGGCACTTTTGGTGGCACAGCAGGATTTTTCAAAAATGTGGGCCTCGCTCTGGCGCGGGTATTTTGGCCGCGCCACCCCGCGAAAACTGCGGGCGGGCCTATGGTTTGTCAGCTTGGCCATAGCCGCGCTGCTGGCTTTCAGCGTGGGGTATTACGTGGTTGAAGGCGCGCTTTACGGGCCGGTGGCGGCTTTGGGGCAGCGGCTGCCCTTTGTGCCGGAGGCAGTGCTGGCAATGCTGGTATTGGTGTTTGGCAGCTTGCTTTTGCTGCTGCTCGCCCTGCCGGGATTGGCAGCCATTTCACGCCGCAGGCGGGCCGGTTAGGGTAAACAGCCTGCCGGGGCCTGAAGCCACATCCAAAAGCCCGGCCAGCGCCGCCATATGCCAGCCGAGCGCCAGATTGCTGGAGATCACCGGTTTGCCCAGCCGCGCTTCGGCTTCGGGAATGATCTCGAAAGCCCGCAGGTTGGTGCAGGAGATAAATACCGCCTCAACCTCCTTGGCCGCGCCAATCGCACAGGCCGCTTCCAGCACCGATTGCGGGCTGATCCGTGCTACCCTGGCGTCTTCTTGTTGCTCGAACGAGCCGAAGGCGACCACCTCGAAGCCATTTTCCTCCAGCAGCGCAATCATTGCGGCGGAAACCTCGGCCACATAAGGTGTAACCAGCCCGATGCGCCGCACCCCGAGCTGGCGCAGGGCGGCCATGGTGGCGGTGATCGGCTCTGTTGCTTTGGCCGCGGGCTGGATGCTTTGCACAATATGCGCGATCCGCGCCGCACCGATCATGGTGGCACCCGAGGTGCAGGCATAGCCAACCACATCCAGCGGATAGGCCGAGGGCAAAAGCCCGACCGCCTTTGGCAGCGCCGCTTCCATGGCGTGCAGGGTTTCAGGCGTGATATGTTGTGCCACCGGAATGCGGCTTGCAAACAGGCCAATGCCCTTTTGGCCAAAAACCGTGCGAAACTCGGCCTCGATCACCTCGTCGGTTTCGAGCACGATCAGGCCAAGCGCGGATTTTGCGGCGGAGCCTCTGTCAAGAGAGAAGGGCAGTTTCATACGATCATCCTATCACCGGAATTTCGGCTGGCGCGCGGGTGCTGAGCAAGCGTGGCGGGCCGTTTTCAATCACGATATTTTCCTCGTGCACCATGATCTTTTGGCCCTCGATCACCATGCACGGCTCCAGCGTCATCACCATGCCGGCTTTCAGAATGCTGTGGTCAAACCCCACGATCGACGGCGATTCCGTGAGCTGGGTGCCAAGCCCGTGCCCCATGCGGCCCACATCGTTGCCTTCCTGATCAATGACCTCGGCCATGGTGGCAAAAAGCCTGGCGCAGGAGGCCCCGGGGCGGGCGGCGGCCAGCGCGGCATCAACAGCGCGGTGCAGGGTTTGGTAGGCGCGTTTTACCTTGTCACAGGCATGACCAATGGCGAAATTTCGGTCAAAATCACAAAAATAGCCGTCCAGCGTGGCGCCGGTATCGAGCATCAGCACATCTCCCACCGCCAGCGGGCGGCTGCCTGGTGGCGAGATCACATCGGTATAGCCGCCTTGGCCAGCACCGCCGACCAGATAAGGCACATCATCGGCACCCGTGCCGAGCAGCTCGAGCTTGAATTTGCGAAAACTTTCCTTGATCGGCTGGCCCTCGTGAAACAGCGCCGGGGCGGCGGCGAAGGCCTTGGAGGCAATGGCGCATATCTGGGCGAGCTTGGCAATTTCTGCGGCGGATTTGACCTGCATAACCCCCTGCACCAGCGCGGTGGCGTCCTTGAAGCCGGTGCTTGGCAGCCGCGCCAACACCCGCTCGAAATCACCCAGAGGCATCCGCAGGCTGGTTTCACGCCCGCGCATCATGCCAACCGATTTATAGGCGCCCAGCGCATCGGCCAGCAGTGATACACCGTCATCTTTTTCATCGGGCGCGGACCATGTGCGGATATCCTCCAGCCATGTTTGGCGCATCAGCTCGGCCCCGATTTGCGGGATGATGGCAACGGGCTTGCTGCGCGCGGGGACGATTAAAAACCATGGCCGCGTCGGGCTTTGCCAAAAAAGCGTGCGAAAGCCGGTGAAGTAGCGCATTTCCGGCTCGGTGGTGAAAAACAGGGCGTCAAGCCCGGCGGTGTGCATGGCGGCCTGCACATGCTCGAGCCGCAGCTCAAATTCGGCGGGCGGGAAATCAGGCATCGACCGGCCCTTCCGTCAGGGTGATCAGCACCCGCGAATCTGCTGTCAGCCCCAGCTTTTCACGCGCGCAAAGAAAGCCCGCATAACCGGCCACAGCAGAAGGCGAGGCGGCCAACCCCTGCGCGCGCAGCCCCTCCACCGCGCTTGCCGCCTCAGCTTCGCTGATAGTGATAAACCCGTCGGCCTCACGCGCCAGATATTTGAGCGCCAGGTGCGAGGGTTCCTTGCAATCCAGACGCCCCATGCCGGAAACCGGCCCTTTCGAGGCCAGCGGTCGCCCGGCTTTGATACTGCCCAACAAGGCGGGCGCGTAATCCGGCTCGACCACGTAAATTTTCGGGGCCGCACCCCAGTAATGCCGCGCCGCCGCCGCCGAGGCCGCCGCCAAACCACCCACCCCGGCTTGCAGGAAAATATGGCTGGGCGGGGTGGTTAGCTGGGCTGCTACTTCAGCGCCCATGATAAGGTATCCTTCCATCACATCGCGGGGCAATTCGGTGTAGCCGGGCCAAGAGCTATCGGAAAGCAGGGTCCAGCCACGGGTTTTGGCGGCGGCTTTGGCGGCTTCCATGCTGGCTTCATATTGCGCACCTTCACGCATAACCCTTGCGCCTTTGGCTTCCAGCCGCGCCGCGAAATCTGCGGGCACGGTTTCGGATAGGTAAACCACCGCTTTGGCCCCGAATACCTGCGCCCCGGCCGCCAGTGAAAGCCCGTGATTGCCGGCACTGGCGCAGACAAAAACCCTTTCCGCCAGCGCCTCTTCAACCGGAAGCGCTGGGTTTTTTGCCATGGCGGCATCGGCTGCCTTGGCAATGGCAAAAGCCGCGCCGAGGGCTTTGAAGCTGCCCAGCCCCATGCGCGTCCGCTCGTCTTTTATATCAATATTTGCAACGCCCAAACGCGCCGCCAGCTCCGGCAGGCTGTGGAGCGGGGTCGGCTTGGCCACCGGGCATTTGGCAAACAGCGCCTGCGCCGCCCCCGGGTTGGTGCAAATTTCGCCAGCCGCCAGAGATGCCTCGGGCAAGCCGGTTTCCCTGAACCTGTTCAACAATATGTTCATAATGTCTGCCCCGTTTGTTGCCTGCAGCAAGGGTGGCGCGAAATGCGGGAGCAGCGCAACTGAATTTTACCGGAACAGGCAGAATCCGATGAATAAAGGCGGGAGCCGGGCGGCCCGGCACCGCCCCGCCGGATTTCTTCATGATCGGACGCGCGCAAGATTGCGCTAAGTCAAGGAAATGCGCGTGCAAATATATAGGCTTTGACCGTAAAAAATAGTCGAATGGAAGGAAGAATTATGGAAAGATCTGTTCTTTGGTTTTCCGAGCTGAGCATTGACGATGTGCCACTGGTCGGCGGCAAAAACGCCTCGCTTGGCGAGCTATACCGCGAGTTGACCCCGCAAGGCGTAAATCTGCCCAACGGTTTTGCCACCACCGCGCAGTCGTTTCGCGATGCGCTGGATGAAGCGGGTGCCTGGGAAAAGCTGCACGCCGCGCTGGACGGGCTTGATAAATCCGACGTGGACGCCCTGCGCAAAGCCGGTAAAACCTGCCGCGAGATCGTTTATGCCGCCGGGCTGACGGCAGCGACCACCAAGGAAGTTACCGAGGCCTATGAGCAGCTCAAGGCCGAATATGGTGATGATATCAGTGTGGCCGTGCGCTCCAGCGCCACGGCGGAAGACCTGCCCAATGCCAGCTTTGCCGGCCAGCATGATACCTATCTCAATGTGTCGGGCACCGCGGCGGTGCTGGATGCGGTGGCGCGCTGCAATGCCTCGCTGTTTACCGACCGCGCGATTTCCTACCGGATGGATCAGGGGTTTGACCATTTCCAGATCGGGCTTTCGGCCTGTGTGATGAAAATGGTGCGCTCCGATCTGGCCGCCAGCGGGGTTATGTTTACGGTGGATACCGAAAGCGGCCATGAAGATATGGCTTTTATCACCGGCGCTTATGGCTTGGGCGAAAATGTGGTGCAAGGGGCTGTGGATGTCGATGAATTCATGGTGCACAAACCCACTTATCGCCAAGGCTACCGGGCGGTGCTGCGTCGGGTGCTGGGCAAAAAACAAATTCGCATGGTCTATGCCCATGGCGACACCCGCGAGCCGGTGCGCAATGTGCCAACCGCTAAGGAAGAGCGCAAACGCTTTTGCATCACGGATGAACAGGTGCTGGAACTGGCCAATTTCTGCAACATTATCGAGGATCACTACTCGACCCATCACGGCCAGAAAACCCCGATGGATATAGAATGGGCGCTCGATGGGCTGGATAACAAGCTCTATATCGTGCAGGCGCGGCCCGAAACCGTGGTCTCGCAAACCACCGCCAATATGCTGGAAGAGTATAACGTGACCGGTGACGGCAAGGTGCTGATAACCGGGCGCTCGGTGGGCGCGCGCGTGGCCAGGGGCAAGGTGCGGGTGATCAAGGATGCCGCCAAGCTCAATACCTTTCAGCCCGGCGAAGTGCTGGTGGCCGATACCACCACGCCCGACTGGGAGCCGGTGATGAAAACCGCCGCCGCACTGGTAACCAACCGCGGCGGGCGCACCTGCCACGCCGCGATTGTGGCGCGGGAGCTTGGCATTCCGGCGGTAGTGGGGGCCGATGGTGCCACCGCGCAACTGGTTGACGGCACCGAGGTGACGATTTCCTGCGCCGAGGGTGATATCGGCAAGGTTTACGAGGGCGCGGTGCCCTTCGAGATCGAACGCACCGACCTGTCGGCCTTCAAAATGCCGAAAACCCCGATCATGGTCAACCTTGGCAACCCTGATCTGGCGTTCAAGACCAGCTTTTTGCCGGTGGCGGGCGTGGGGCTGGCGCGGCTCGAGTTCATCATCAACGAATATATCCGCGCCCACCCGATGGCCCTGCTTTACCCCGAAAAGGTGAAAAAAGACAAAGATCGCAGAGCGATTGCAAAGCTGATTGCCGGCCATGCAAGCGGCGGTGATTTCTTTATCGAAAAGCTCTCGGAAGGGGTGGGCACCATTGCGGCGGCGTTTTATCCGCGGCCGGTCATTGCGCGCCTGTCGGATTTCAAATCCAACGAATATGCCAATATGCTGGGCGGCGCGGGCTTTGAGCCCGAGGAAGAGAACCCGATGATCGGTTTTCGCGGTGCCGCCCGCTATACCGACCCGAGCTTTTCGGAAGCCTTTGTGCTGGAATGCAAAGCCATGAAACGGGTGCGCGAAACCATGGGCCTGACCAATCTCAAGCTGATGGTGCCCTTCTGCCGGACCCTGAAAGAGGCCGACAAGGTGCTGGCCTTCATGGCCGAACATGGCTTGAAATCAGGTGAAAACGGGCTGGAAATTTACGTGATGTGCGAAATTCCCAATAATGTGATCCTGCTGGATGATTTTGCCAAACGCTTTGACGGATTCTCGATCGGCTCGAATGATCTCACCCAGCTAACACTCGGGGTGGACAGGGATTCCGAAATGGTGGCCTTTGACTTTGACGAGCGTGATCCGGGGGTGATGGAGATGCTGCGCCTTGCGGTGGAAGGTTGTAAGCGCAATGGCAAGCATAGCGGTATTTGCGGGCAGGCGCCTTCGGATTACCCTGAAATGGCGCGCTATCTGGTGGAATTGGGCATTGATTCGATCAGCCTGACGCCCGACAGCGTGATGGCCACCATGCAGATGCTGGCCGAGATCGAGGCCGAGGGCTAGGCCCGACCCGTAAACCAATAAAGGCACCCCAGCAGCGGGGTGCCTTTTTAGCTTTTGCCGCGCTTTTTATGCTCTTCCAGCCGTGGCATGATTTCGACAAAGTTGCAGGGGGTGTGGCGATAATCAAGCTGGTGCCGCAAAATGTCGTCCCAGCCGTCTTTGCAAGCCCCGGGTGAGCCGGGCAGCGCAAATAAATAGGTGCCGCCAGCCACGCCCGCACAGGCGCGCGATTGCGTGACCGAAGTGCCGATTTTAGGAAAAGAGATCATGGTAAACAGGGTGCTGAAGGCCTCGATTTCTTTTTCATAAACATCGCGGTGTGCTTCGACGGTGATATCGCGCCCGGTAAGCCCGGTGCCGCCGGTCGAGATCACCACATCCACATTATCCGCTGCCACCCAGGCGCGAAGCTGCCCGGCGACCTCGGCGCGCTCGTCGCGCAAAATGGCGCGGTCGGCCAGAATATGGCCAGCCGCTTGCAGCCGCTTCACCAGCGTATCGCCTGATTTGTCATCCGCAAGCGTGCGGGTGTCGGAAACCGTGAGGATGGCAATCCGCACCGGGATAAATTCTCTGTCAGTCATTTAGCGCTCCAGCTCTATCCAGTTAACACCCGGCCCGAGATTGGCGACCTTTGTTTGCCCGATATAGCCGCGCTCGCCCCAGCAATCATGCACATGCCCGCACAGCATCAGGCGCGGCTGCACGCGCTCGATGGTTTTTCTGATCTCGACCGAGCCCATCGAGCCGCGTGAAACCATCACATCCGCCACCCCTTTGGGCGGCGAGTGGCAGATAATAATATCGGCCCCCATGGCGGCTTTGAGCATCGGTGCGGCCTCGGCTTCGGGGATATCATAGCTTTCAAAAGCCGTGATGTTGAGCTCGGGGATTGCACCGCCCAGCCCGTAAATTTTGAGCCCCAGCCGTGTGGTGAGCTGCCCGTGCAGCACCTCGGCACCGGTGGCGGCGCGCAGCTCTTCGGGGGTTTCGTTATTGCCGGCTACATAGATGGCTTTTCCGGCAAAGGGTGCCAGAATGGCCATGGTTTCGGCCAGCCCCGCGCGGCGCTGGGCAAAATCTCCGGCGCCGATAATCAGGTCGGCCTCCGGCGCGGCGGCCACCAGGGCTTGGCAGGCAGCGTGGTCACAATGGACATCGGAAAAGGCGAGAATTTTCATGGGCTTTGCAACCGTGCTTTCAGGCTCAGCAAATCAGCCCATGCCAGCCGCTTCAGCTCGGGCGAGCGCAGCAGGTAGGCGGGGTGAAACAGCGGGATCGAGGGCGTGCCGAGCACCTCGCCCCATTGGCCGCGCATTTTGGTAATGCCTTGGGTGGTATCGCGCAGCGCTTTGGTGCTCGGGTTGCCCATGGTGACGATGAAATCAGGCTGGGCCAGTGTGATGTGGCGCAGCAAAAACGGCTTCATTAAAGCGATTTCTTCGGGGGAAGGGTCCCGGTTTTGGGGGGGGCGCCATGGCAGCACATTGGTGATATAGAGCGACGATTCCGGCGCATCATCATACCGGGACAGGCCGATGGCGGCGAACATTTTGTCAAGCAATTGTCCGGCGCGGCCAATAAAGGGCCTGCCCTCCCTATCCTCCTCACGGCCCGGGGCTTCGCCAATGATCATCACCCGCGCGGCCGGGAAACCATCAGAAAAAACGGTGCTGCGCGCGCCTTGTTTCAGGGCGCAGCCGTCAAAACCCTCAAGCGCTGTGCGCAGGCTGTCAAGATCAGGGCAGGCGGCGGCAAGGGGTGTGGTATCCGGCGCTGGCGGCACCGCCGGAGGGGCAACCAGCACAGGGCTTGGCGCGGCGGGCTCCGGCTTGGGTGCGGGGGCTTCCAGATTATAGCGGTTGACCGGGCTTTCACCAATGGCCTCATCCGCGCCCAGTTCCAGATGCCAATCCAGAAGGGCGAGATCATGGTCAAACTGGGTAGCGTGCGACATCGGTGATTCCTCTGGCCCCAGCCTAGCGCGGCCTTGGCAATTTGGCCACCTTGTTTGCGGCTTTGGCCGTGCTATAAGCAAGCAAACAGCGATGAGGCCACGCCATGCTAAACCACCGCCACCTGCTCGGGATCGAAGGGCTGTCCAAAGCCGAAATTACCACCATTCTGGACCTTGCCGAGCTTTACGCCAAACAAAACCGCAGCCGGAGCAAGCACAGCACCGCGCTGAGCGGCATGACGCAGGTGAACATGTTTTTTGAAAATTCGACCCGCACGCAAAGCAGCTTTGAAATAGCGGGCAAGCGGCTGGGCGCGGATGTGATGAATATGCAAATGTCGGCCAGCTCGATCACCAAGGGCGAAACCCTGATCGATACAGCAATGACCCTCAATGCCATGCACCCCGATCTGCTGGTGGTGCGCCACCCGCATTCGGGGGCGGTGGCCCTGCTGGCCGAAAAGGTGAATTGCGCGGTGCTGAATGCCGGTGATGGCCGCCATGAACACCCGACACAAGCGCTGCTGGACGCCCTGACGATCCGCCGTGCCAAGGGCCGCCTGCACCGGCTGACCATCGCGATTTGTGGCGATATCGCCCATTCCCGCGTGGCGCGCTCCAATCTTTTGCTGCTGGGCAAAATGGAAAGCAGGGTGCGGCTGGTGGGGCCGCGCTCGCTCATGCCCAGCGGCATAGAGCAGCTTGGCGTGGAGGTGACAGATGATATGGAAAAGGGCCTTGAGGGCGCCGATGTGGTGATGATGCTGCGCCTGCAGCGCGAGCGCATGGATGGCGGCTTTATCCCTTCAACGCGCGAATATTACCACCGCTGGGGGCTGGATGCCGCCAAGCTCGCCCATGCCAAAGCGGACGCGATTGTCATGCATCCCGGCCCGATGAACCGCGGCGTGGAGATCGACGGCACGCTGGCCGATGACATCAACCGCTCGGTTATCCAAGAGCAGGTTGAGATGGGCGTTGCGGTGCGCATGGCGGTGATGGACCTGCTGGCGCGGGGGTTGCGGGTGAAAAGCGAGGGGGTTTATGTCTGAGGGTTGAACCCGGCAGCCCGAGCCGGAAGGCAGGTGCCACGGCCTGAGCGGAAGAGAAACCACCCGCGCCAATCGGCCGGTTTTGCACGGTGATGGCAGGCTGTTTGCGCCCTTTGGGTTGGGCATATTGGCATTGAACCGCCACCCTTGCTGTAATGACGGCAAAAAAATGACGTCTATTCTCTAAAGCCACAATGTTGCGTGGCGAAACAGGCTTCCTGTGCGGGGCGGGTTTT
>Ga0316208_1003268_pt1 | contig 11948 bp, 7 predicted proteins | sample 3monopyrite_MG_FD_204944 | JGI IMG/M metagenome (GOLD analysis project Ga0316208, IMG submission 204944) | Microbial mat bacterial communities from mineral coupon in-situ incubated in ocean water Damariscotta River, Maine, United States -... | ecosystem: Environmental > Aquatic > Marine > Coastal... | reverse complement strand
GCGACCTAGGTAACCGGCCCAAGTATCTAGTCGCTCGCGGGCATCTTGCAGGCCCGCGCGGTCACGCTCGATGCCGACCTGGCGCCACATGAGTGATTTCAGCGAGTAGGTCATATCGGCCAAATGCAGACGCGCATTGGGGTGCGGGCGATGACTCGTTCCAGGCGCCGGCGCAAGGAAACGACGCACGCGACGCGGCCGGTCCAACAGGGCTTCACCAATCATGCGGCCGTGGACCAAGCCTTCGAGGAGGGAATTCGAACCCATGCGATTGGCGCCATGCAGGCCGGTGCTTGCGCATTCGCCCACGGCGTACAAACCGGGCAGTGAACTTCGCCCCTGCAGGTCTACGTGGATTCCGCCGACCATGTAGTGCACCGCCGGACGCACCGGAATCGGTTGGCTCGCGATATCGATGCCAAACTCACGCGCAATCCGTGCCAGCATCGGGAAACGCTTGCTCGGCAATTCCATTGCCGATAAATCTAAGTAGACGTGGGTATCCCCCGCCTCAATCATGCGGCGGAAGATGGCGCGGCTGACGACGTCGCGCGGGGCAAGGTCTCGATCTTGATGGAAGTCGGCCATGAAGGCGTTGCCATCGCGATCGCGAAGCACGGCTCCTGCACCGCGCATGACCTCCGAGATCAACCACCGTGCTGCACCAGCGAGGTACAGAATGGTCGGGTGAAACTGCACGAACTCTAAGTCGCGCAACGCTGCGCCTGCGCGCAAAGCCATGGCCAAACCGTCGCCGGTCGCCAATTGCGGGTTGGTGGTTTCGCGATAAATTTGCCCGCCGCCGCCGGTAGCAAGAACCACGGCTTCGGCTTCAAAGACCACGGCCTCGGCGCGGGTGGCGCCAGCAGTGCGAGCAAGGGCCAGCACTCCAGTCACTTCCCCTTCTGCGTCTTTGAGCAGTTCGACGGCCATCACATGCTCGAAGCAATCGATGCGTGCATGTTGACGCACCAAGGAGACCAACACGCGCTGCAACTCCTTGCCAGTGGCGGTGCCACCGCTGTGCAAAATGCGCGCAGCACGGTGACCGCCTTCGCGGCCCAGAGCAAGATCACCATCGGGCTGACGATCGAAAGCCATGCCTGCTTGGGTCAACCAATCCATCGCGGCAGGTGCGGCTGCCGTGAGAGCATTGACGACATCGGCCTCGGCAAGGCCGTAGCCAAGGCGCAAGGTGTCGGCGGCATGCAGCTCCGGGTCATCGCCCTGGCCAACTGCCGCGGCGATGCCACCCTGGGCTTCTTGGGTGTTGGTCTCGCGCAACTCACCCTTGGCCAGCACCATGACGTGGCCACCCTTGGCGGCCGCGGTCAGGGCGGTGGTTAGGCCACCGGCTCCAGAACCCACGACCAGGACGTCGGCACGAAACACCGGCAGGCGCCGCAAGGGGGTGGTGAGCCGGGCCAGCGGCGAAATAGGCGCTGGGCCATCGAAGGCGGTATGGGCGGTCATGCAGGGTGAATTCTAGCGTCCATGGAGATTTCCCCAAGCCCCTAGGACGGGCATGAGCCAGGATGACGCAAAACTTCTGGCAGATTGGCGGTTTGTTAGGGGTCTGTTTGCCGATACACTCTGTAGGCCTTTGTTAGGCTCCCCGCCTTTCGGCCATGATTCTCATGAAAAGCATCCTCCCCAGTATCCGCCGTAGCGACCTAGAAGCCGCTCTCGTCGTGACTTTTCTGCTGCTGTTCCTGATTCTGATCTAGACCAACAGCCTTCTTCTGCGGCATGTCCGCAACTCTTTTCCCTCCCTGCGATCGCCATGTCTGCACCACCTCTGACTCCGAAACAGCTCCAGGTCCTGGAATCCATCCGTCATCATCAGGAGGAAACCAGCCTATCCCCGACCATGCAGGAGCTTGGTGCGGTCTTGGCGGTCAATCGGGTCACCGTGTACGGCCATGTCCGTGCCCTGCTGCAAAAGGGATATTTAGAGAACTTAGAGCCCGGAGCCTCACGCGGTCTAGATTTGACCGATTTGGCGCTCGAGGTGCTTAAGCGTCGGCGCCCAGAGCCCGTCGCCAAAGAGGAATTGGTCTCCACCGCGAACAACCCGACCGCTCCTCCCCACCCCTTCGCGGGCCTGCAGCTCCCCCTGTTGGGGCGAATTGCTGCCGGATCGGCGATTGAGGTCCTCGAAGACCGTAATGACATTGACCTCAGCGATTTCCTCAACACCAATGAGGAAAGCTACATGCTCGAGGTCCAGGGCGACTCCATGATTGAAGCGCATATTCAATCCGGAGACTTCGTCGTCATTCGCCGCGACATCACCCCGAGCTCGGGTGACATTGTGGTTGCCATTCTCGAGGGCGATGACATCGGTCAGGGCAGTGAAGTCGCCACCCTCAAGCGCTTCTTCCCGCAGCCCGATGGCAGCTTCATTCTGCAACCGGCCAACGCCGCACTGCAGCCGATTTATTGCGATCGGCTCGAAGTGCGTGGCGTCGTCACCGGCGTACTGCGTAGCTACTAAACCCCAGCTGCCGCGAAAGCGCACGCGCCACCTTAGGATGGCGTGATGTCGCGTAATCTCCTGGGGCTCCTGTTCCTGCCCCCTTTCCTGCTGCTCCACCAACCGGCCACCATTCAGGTGATTCCGCCAGCGGAAAGTTTCCAGCAGGATCCTGCGCCTGATTTTGATCGCGACGTCTTCACCTTCTTGGACAACTACTGTCTGTATTGCCATGAAGGAGAAGAGGCCGAGGGCAATGTCGACTTAGCGCTATATCTCACCGAGGACGAAGCGCGCCAAGATCCCAATCTCTATTGGGCGGCGGCTTGGAAAGTTTGGGACCACGCCATGCCCCCACCGCGGCGCAAAGATCAGCCCACGACAGAGGAACGCGCACGCTTCTTGGCATGGGTCGATTCCCAAGAAGGCTTGGGAAAGACACCACCCACGCCCGCCCCCGTCTTAAGGCGCATGAATCGCACGATGTACCGCCGCAGCGTGGAACAACTTTGCGGTGTCGTTGTCCCCGACGAAATTTTGGCCTCCTTGCCAGAAGACGAAGCTGGCGACGGCTTCGACAACATTGGTTCGGCGCTGACCTTGGCCGACGATGCCGTTCTGCGCTACCTCGAAGCTGCGGAAGCTATTGCCGCCTTGGCAGTGCACGATTTTGATCAACGGCCTCAGAAAAAACGTTGGATTGGCAATGAGTTAGATGCCATGAACCTCAGCGGGAATCATGCCGCGCTTTGGTCCAATGCCAGTGTTTCGGCATTGTGGGCTCCGCCGCGTGAGGGGCGTTATCTGTTACGTGTGGGCGCCTATGGCCAGCAAGCAGGGCCGGATCCTTGTCGCATGGCGTTGGAGCTAAACCAAAAAAGCCAAAAGCGCTTCGATGTTCCCTCGGAAAACGGCGAGGAAACCATTTGCGAAGTAGAGCTGTATCTGAGTGCAGAGACTCATCGCTTCGGCGCCTCCTTCCTCAACGATTACTATCGTCCGGACCTTCCCGAAGGGGAGCCGCGCGATCGCAATCTCTATATTTCATGGATGGAAGTGGAAGGGCCGCTGGACCCACTCCTGCCTACCGAGTTTCAGCGCGATCTTTTTGCGCGCTATACCCTGCGCGGAACCAATCCAAGTCTTGATCCAAAGTATGGTCCGCTGCTCAAGGAGTTGGGTCAACTCGCCTGGCGTCGGCCGCTCACGCGCACAGAGGTGATTCGCTTCACAAAGTTAGTGGCGGAAGAGCGCCGCTGGGAAGACGTCGTGCGGCTGACGCTCACCGCGCTGATGACCTCGCCAAACTTCTTGTTTGAAACCACCGCGGAGCCTGAACGGCGTTCGGCGGCGCGGCAACGCAGGCTCCCTGCCGAGGAACTAGTCACGCGCTTGAGCTTCTTCCTGTGGGGAAGCATTCCCGATGCCAACTTGCTTGCGCAGGCTGCCGCTGAGGGCTGGGCCCAAGATGACCAAGCACTTCGGAGCATGGTCGAAGCCATGCTGCAGGACAAACGCAGTATTGCCTTGGCCGAGGATTTTGCCAGCCAATGCTTTCGTATCCAAGGCTTGGAAGAGCATGTCACCGATCAGGATTTATTCCCGGATACCGATGCCGCGCTGCTGCGCGACATGCGCGAAGAAACCATGCGCTTGTTTCAGGATGTCCTTCTCAACAATCGAGACTTGCGTGACCTACTCACTGCCGAAGACAGCTTTGTCAATCAACGCTTGGCCAAGCACTATGGGCTAGATTGGCCGGAGGGCCAAGAGGGTTGGGTACGTGTCGATTTATCTGACACACCAAGACGTGGAGTCTTAGGGCATGCCTCGATCTTGACCATGACCAGCTTGCCGAATCGCACCTCACCGGTACGCCGTGGGCGTTGGATTATGGACAACTTGCTGGGAGCACCACCGCCCCCGCCTCCCGCCAATGCCGGCAATCTAGATGAAAGCGAAGAGGCTTCACAAAGTGGCACCTTGCGTGAACGGTTGGCAGCGCATCGCGATAAGACGGAATGCATTTCCTGCCACCGCGTGATGGATCCCCTGGGCTTCAGCCTCGAACGTTTCGATGCCGTCGGCCGCTGGCGTGATCAAGTGCAGGGTGAGCCGGTGGATGCCGGAGGCCAGCTTCCCGATGGCACCGAACTACGCGGCTTGAATGACCTCGTGGAAGTTTTGGATGCACGCGACAGCTTCACCCGCCTCATGGTGCAAAGGCTCTGTAGTTATGCCCTGGGTCGCTCACTGGTGCCGGCCGACCGCACTATGGTGCAAGGCGTATTGGACCAACTCGACCCTGAGCACCCTACCCTGCGTGCCGCGATTCACGCCCTGGTCCAGAGCAAGCATTTCCGCAGGCGGCCGCAGGCTCCACGCGCCCAACGATGATTTTGCGCTAGGATAAAGACGCCGCAAGCACTTGCCATGACCACTCCCGAGCTACCCAGACGCCGTTTCCTCCAAGGCCTAGGCGCCACACTCGCCTTGCCGTTTTTGGAAAGCGTGATGCCATGGCCCCAAGCGATGGCTCGCGAGTTTGGTGGAGCAGGTTTGGAGGAACTCGGAGCCGCCCCGCAGAGACTGCTGTATGTGTACCTGCCCAATGGCGTACACCCACCTGCCTGGTTCCCAACAGGTACCAACAAGGCAAAACCCACCGCAAACGGACTCCACGGCGCGCTGCCTGAAACCCTCTCGGCAAGCTTGCAACCCTTGGCGCCCTGGCGTGATTCGCTCTCGCTCCTGACTGGCTTAACCTGTAACACCGCCCGCGCCAATGGCGATGGTCCTGGCGACCATGCCCGCGCTGGCGCCGCATTCCTGACCGGAGTGCAGCCTCTCAAGGATAATGGTGCGGTTTCCCTCGGCCCTTCGGCAGATCAACTTGCCGCGCAAGCCATCGGCGGACGCACGCGCCTACGGTCTCTGCAACTGGGCTGTGAAGCGGCGGGCAAGGCGGGGCAATGTGACTCGGGCTATGCCTGTGCCTATTCCGACAACATCTCGTGGCAAGACGCCACCACGCCGACCAGCAAAGATGTTCATCCGCAGCGCCTGTTCGACCGTCTGTTCCGAGGCGATGCCACCGATGCCGTCGGCAGAGCCACGCGATTGCGTCGACGCAACAGTGTCTTAGACGCGGTCCGCGAAGACGCCAAATCTCTCGGCAAGCAACTCAATCAGCACGACGCCGACAAACTGGATGAATATTTCCAAGGCCTTCGCGAACTGGAGCGCCGCCTAGAGTTCACCGCCGAGTCGGTGGATCTTTCGGTGCCAGATGAACGCAGGCCACAGGGCATCCCCTCTGGTTTCCGCGAACATTCGCGCTTACTGATGGACATGTTGGTGTTGTCCTTTCAAACCGACATCACGCGCATCGCCACGTTCATGTTCGGCAACGAAGGCAGCAACCGCCGCTATCTCGAAATGGATATTCGCGGCGGACATCATGGCATCACTCATCACAAGGGTGACGAGAACATGATTTCTGAGGTGTGCAAAATCAACCTCTTGCACATGGAGGAGTTTGCCTATCTCCTCGCCAAACTCAAAGCCGTGGGCGAAGGCCAACACAGCTTGTTGGAGAACACCGCCATCGTTTGCGGCAGTGCCATCCACGATGGCAACCGCCACGACCATCACGCCTTGCCGATGCTCCTGGCTGGCGGCCAGAATCTTGGCTTGGCTCAAGGTATGTTGCATGAGTATCCGGTGGAGACTCCGCTCGGCAATTTGCACTTAGAACTGCTGCACCGACTTGGCGTTCCCGCGACCGAACTGGGCGATGCCACTGGCCGCTTGCCAGGACTTAGCGCTTAAAACAATAAGTTCGGCGGATGCTCTGGCTCGTCAGGTTGCATCAGTTCTTGGCCCTCGGTACCCACTCGATTTAAGCGCTGAGAAACCACTTGAGTTGCCAAAGGAAAGGGCAACAGAGGTGTTTCTGCGACAGCAGGTCCTAAATCGCTTTGCTCCAGCCAGGCAAGGCGCTGTTCCGGTGCCAAAAGCACGGGCATGCGATGGTGAATGGGCGCAATGCTGGGGTCGGCAGCGGCAGTCAGGATGGTGCAGGTCGGCAATCCGGTCTTGCTGTGAGGCGTAGGTGCTTCATACAAACCAGCAAAGGGGAAGACGCCACCATCTTCCCGCTGAAGCAAAGTCGGTGGGCCACCCTTGCGGGGCCATTCGTAGTAACCCGTCGCCAAAACCAAACAACGACGCTTCTTCCATGCATCGCGAAAACTCACTTTGCTTTGGGCGGTTTCGGAGCGAGCATTGATCCAGCCTTTTTGCTTGTCTGGATCCTTCGCCCATGCCGGAACTAGGCCCCAACTCATGCTTTGCGCCAAGAACCCCGACTCTTGATTTTTTGGCAGAAGCACAGGAACGGATTGAGAGGGTGCAATGTTCCAACGCATCGACCATGCAGGATCTAAGCTGAGTTCCTTGGGATCCAAGTCGAACTCTTCGGCCACGATTGCGGGCGATTGCGGAGCGAACTGAAAGCGGCCACACATAGGTGCACTACAGGGTGAGTTGGAAGATTTCCCCTGCGGCTCGCCCACCCACCAAACTCCCTGGATTGCTCCAAGCCTGGAGGTAGTAAGTGCCAGGCGGCAGCGTGATGGCCAGGTTCTTGGTCGCGATACCCTGGCTGTCAATCACGCTAGTGATGGGTGGCAGTGGCGGCAACTGCGTGGTGGCGGTGTAAGCCACACTTGGGCCGAGAGAAACTTCAAGCGCAGGGTTTTCTGGGTGCACCTGAGTCCCCAGCGTGGTGGAAACTGCCCAACGCGCGAAGTCGCCATTGTGCGCCTGCGGGTGTCCGAGTTGCAGAAACTGCAGTTGCCCTGGCAAGGCTTGCATGCTGGCGAAAGGGAAATTGAGCGCGGAGAACATCATGGCCGGACCTCCGGCGCCGCCGCCAAGGTCGCTTTGGAATAATCCAGCAAGTCCTTGAGGATGGAATAGCCAAGCTTGGCGAATGGTGTCGATGTCCTCATTCGCGGCAAATCCCTGCCCCAACAGGAACGGGCCTTGCCAAGTCGTTCCACTGTCGCGCGAGTACCAAAAGCTCGGCAGCTCATCGGCCGAGGAAGCGGTCCAGCTGTCATCTTCGGCAAGGACAAACTGGTATTCGCCTTGAATGGAAGCGCCAAACCATTGCGCGTCAGGTGAACCAAAGGCGGCCTGGGGAAGATTCAGAAAGGTGAAGCTCAATCCGCCATCTGGAGACTGCGCGATTTGCGGGCGCGAGTCACCTGTCAGGTCATCGGCGAAGGCGATTAGAACCTGGTCATCCTGTACGGCAAGATCGAAGTAATCGACATCGGCAAGAAGTGCAGAGAGAAGTTGCTCACTTCCCCAGAGAGAGGTGCCTAGATCCAAGCGCCGGTAAAACAGCAAGTCATCGGCTGTGGAACCGGCACCAGGATGCTTGTCGGCAACCCAGGCGACATCGACATTCGTGGCGCTCGCCACCACGCGGCAGCGGGTGTCGACATCATGGGCACTGGTGTTGATCTGTTCACGCGGACTCAGGGCACCGGTAGTCAACTCCAAGGTGCGGTACCACAGGTCATCCTGCGGGTTGCTCAAGGAGGTGTCCAGGAACACGATGTGCGCGGTGCTCCCGACCATGCTGAGGTCGGCACTATCTGGGTCGGCGTCGCCACCAGCGCCACTGACGGTGATCGGGCTGCCGCTGAGTCCGGCGAAACCAGTCGTGCTGTAATCCGCCAACAAAGCTTGGGGTGTTCCCCCACCTTCGGTCATCAGCACGACCACCTGCTGTCCGGAAGCGAAGACCATGGGGTCATCAAGGTCGCCGACGTAGGACAAATCCGACCAAGTTGCTCCGAGGTCGTTCGATGCCATCAAATGCGCCGTGGACTGCCCCAAGCTGTCTTCATCGAAACTCAGATAAATCACTCCGTCTGCCACGGCGAGGGAACTGTCGTCGACGTCGAAGCCGGTGGCGCTGTAGTTGGTCACCGCAAAGTCTGGCCCCCAAGATAGGCCAGCATCGGTGGACACTGCCATATACAGATCATCGTCGAGGCTGAAGCCCGGTGTGCGCTCATCCATCCAACAGGCGACCCACAGGCCGCCCTCCTGCGCCAACAGGACATCGCCACTATCCGGGCTGTCTGCCTGTGGCGAGGTGTCTAGGCGCACCGGAAGCCGCCCCTCCTGAGCCGGGGCGATAGCGACGCCAAGCAAGCTTGCGCAGCAAAGGAAAAGCGAGGAGCGAATCATGTAAAGGGGCCCTGCCCGCACCGGGCGGCACGTCGGTCATCCTAACGAAAAAGGCCGGACTCCCCTAGTGGAGAGTCCGGCCAAGGTGCTTGGGAAACCCAAGCGCAGCGGATTAGATGGTGATCGTGAAGATCTCACCCGCGTGGGTACCACCGACCAGCGAACCAATGTTGGTCCAAGCCTGGATGTAGTAGGTTCCCGGAGGAATCGCGACACCCAACACCTTGGTCGAAGCGCCGAAGGCATCGACAGAACCAGTGACCGGAGGAACCGGTGGGACGTTGGTGGTGATGTTGTACACCGAGCTGGCGCCAAGGCCAACGGTCAGTGCCGGGTTCTCAGGGTGAACCTGGGTGCCCAATGCGGTGGAGACACCCCAGCGCGAGAAGTTACCAGCGCTCGAGGCTGGGTTACCCACCTGGGTGAAGGTGGCCAGGCCAGTGACGTAGTCGAGCTCGGCGTATGGGAAGTCGATGGCAGAGTACATCAACTGGTCCGGGTTGGCAGCGCCACCATCGGTTTGCCAGATACCAGCCATGCCGGTGTCGGTGAAGGTCCAAGCGGTGTCTTCGGTGTCGATGTCTTCATCAAGCTCGAAGTTTTGACCGAGCAAGAACGGACCGTACCAGGTGGTGCCGGTGTTGTTGGAGTACCAGAAGGTCGGGTACTCGTCCAAGGAACCGGTGGTCGAGCTGTCATCTTCACCAATGATGAACATGTACTCGCCGCGAACCGCGCAAGCCATCCACTGGAAGTCCGGGTTGCCGGCAGCGAACTGAGGCAGAGTGGTGGTGGTGAAGGTTGCGCCGCCATCGGTGGATACCGCAGCGTAAGACCAGTCATCCAAGCCGGAGTCATCGCTGAAAGCGACCAAGACATTGCTGCCTTCTGCATCCATTTGGAAGTAATCGCTATCGTCGAGCAGGCTCGAGATCATGACCTCGGTGCCGAAAGTGGCAGTACCGATGTCGTAGGAGCGGTAGTGAACCACGTCGTCGGAGACGGAGGCGCCACCGATGTTGTCATCGGCGTACCAAGCAAAGTGGACGGTGCCACCATCGGCAACCACTTGCGCCTTGGTGTCGACGTCGTGCACGCTGGTGTTCACCTGAACCGGAGCACTGAAGATACCGGTGGTGAAGTCCAGGCTGACGTACCAGAGATCGTCATCGAAGGCGAGGTTGAAGTCGTCCATCAAAGCGATGTGACCGGTGGAGCCATCGACGTAACCGTCATAGCTGATGGCATCGACATCGGCGCCAACGTTGTTGACCTGAACCAAAGGGTTAATGCCCAAACCGGCGAAACCAGTGGTGCTGTAGTCAGCCCACAATGGGTTCGGCGCGGAGTTGTCGTCGTACATCAGAACCATGACGTTGTCGCCATCGGCGTAGACGAATGGGTTCTGCAGAGCACCTGGGTAAGCCAAGGTGCTGAAGGTGGCACCATTGTCGGTAGAAGCCATGACCACAGCGCGGTCGGCAGAACCGTTGGTGTCATCGTCGAAGGAAACGTAAATCGTTCCACCGGCGATTTCGAGCCAGTTGTCATCGGTATCGATGGCAGAGGCGGAGCCAAAAGTCACCTGCATTTCGGAACCCCAAGTCATGCCACCATCGGTGGAGACGGCAATCCAAATGTCATCGTCGAAGGTGTTGACTGGGTCACGCTCATCTACCCAGGATGCGACCCAAAGATCGCCTTCTGAATCAAGATGAATGTCAAAACCGTCAGGGGTGTTGGCGGCAATGGAGTCATCGAGACGGATTTGCGGCCGACCTTGCTGAGCGGTCAGGGGGAGTGCAGCTGCGCCAAAGGCGAGTGCGACAAGAGCTGTCCTAAGTTGCATTTTGCTTGAAGAATGAGGGGTTACGAATGATGTTATTCGCGGTTTCCAGGATATCGCTTTTCATGGATTACGCACAGTGGAAACCTCTCAATTCGCCCTGCCATAGACCCAGGATTCCGGTTTCCACAAAAAAAGGGCGACTCCCCTCTCAGGGAGCCGCCCACGGAGGACCTTGCGGTCCTTAGATCACCACGGTGACGATGTCACCAGCAGGGCCACCAGAGGCCAGGCCACCGGTGTTCACCCAACCCTGGACGTAGTACGTGCCAGCAGGCAGCGTGACAGGCAGGGTAATGCTCGAACTACCATCTGCATTCACCACGCCGGTGGTCACAGGGACCGGAGGCACGGTAGTCGTGATGGAGTAAGCAGGGCTTGCACCGAGGTAGACGGTCAAGGCAGGGTTCTCAGGGTGAACCTGATTACCGAGAGCGGTGGAAACACCCCAGCGCGAGAAGGCGCCAGCAACGGACGTTGGGTTACCGGTTTGCGAGAAGGTGAGTGCACCAGGGGTGGTGTCCACTTCCACGAATGGGAAAGACACACCGGAGTACATCATCTTGTCAGGACCGGCAAGACCATCATCACTGTGGTAACCGCAACCGAAGCCTTGGCTGGTAAAGACCCAGCTTTGATCTTCGACATCGGCGTCTTCGTCAATGTCAAGGTTGGTACCTAACACGACTGGGCCGTTCCAGGTCACGCCGTCGTCGTTGGACCACCAGCCGGCAGGATACTGGTCAAAACTACCAGCGGTATGGCTGTCATCCAAACCAGTCACGAACATGTACTCGTCATTGACGCCTGCACCAAACCACTGCACATCCAAAGAACCCACAGTGTTTTGTGGCAACATGACGGTAGTAAACGTAGCGCCACCATCAGTGCTGAAGGTTGCACGAGGCTCGTCATCGAGGGTCGAATCATCGGCCCAGCCCATGACCACGCGGTCACCATCTACAGCAATGTCGTAGTAATCGACATCGTCGGCAAGGCTCGACATGAGCATTTCCGTGCCCAGTGTGGCCGTTCCTACGGTGTAGTTGTTGTAGAACAAGATGTCATCAAAGGTGCTCGTGGCGCCAGGAACATCATCGGCATACCACTGGAAGTGAACCACGCCGTTGCCGAAGGCGACACGAGGACGGGTATCGAGGTCCATGGTCGTGTTTACCTGCAAAGGAGCAGTCCATGCGCCGGCACCGAGAATGTCAATGCTGGAGTACCAGAGGTCATCGTCGGCGGCGAGGTTGAAGTCATCAATCCACACTGCGTGAGCCACACCACCAGCCACGACACAATCGTAGGCATCGTAATCTGCATCGGCGCCAGCATTGCTGAGGGTCACCAAAG
>Ga0316208_1003265_pt1 | contig 11959 bp, 9 predicted proteins | sample 3monopyrite_MG_FD_204944 | JGI IMG/M metagenome (GOLD analysis project Ga0316208, IMG submission 204944) | Microbial mat bacterial communities from mineral coupon in-situ incubated in ocean water Damariscotta River, Maine, United States -... | ecosystem: Environmental > Aquatic > Marine > Coastal... | reverse complement strand
GTCGAGGAAGCCGAGAGCGGTGGTGCCCAGTTTCCGGGTCGCCACATCGGTGATACCGATCGAGACCTTATCGCCGATGCTCACGTTCGAGCCCAACTGGAAGTCAGCACCGCCGCCGTTGATGGTGAACGCGGTCGCGCCACCGAGCGTAAGGGCATTGAGCGCACCCGTCTCGGCAAGTGTGAGTTCAACATTGAGGAAGTCGGTGTTCACGCTGAGCGATTTACCGCTGCCCACGGCCGAGATTCCGTTGATCGAGCCATCCACGTCCTGGCCATCATCGCGGACAGGGTTGTCAAGTGCAGTGAATGCAGTCGCGCCTGTAGTCGTCGATTGGTTCGTGTCGGTTGCACTGAGCTGATAGACACCATCTCCTGCAATCACGGCATCGCCACCGGCTTTCACCGAGACAAACTCACGTGAACCGTAGTTTTCTGATTGGATCGAAAGCCCAGTACCACTCACAGAAGCGACAACCCCGGTCACGTCAGTGAACGTGTTGATTGAGGCCGCGACCTCGGCCAGGGATTGGCCAGAAGTAAAACTGAGCTCCCGGCTACCGAGCGAACCGCTCACTTCAAGCGTAAATGTTGAACCCGTCGCAAAGCTGAGAGCAGCACCGGCAAACGAAAGGAACAGGCCGCCCTGCTGGGCCGAGGTCGTAATAACAACATCAACATCCAGTGTCGCGGTATTAAACTTCGCACCGTTGATGTTGAAGTCCTCAACGCCAGCGGAAACAGCCGTCGTCGTATAATCAAAGTTGCCGTTCAGCAGTTTGATACCCTGGAAGTTCGTGCTGCTCGCGAGCCGGTCCACGGTACCAAGGATCGAGTCGATCTGGTCCTGGTTGGCTTCCTTTTCAGCCTGGCTCAGCCCGGCCGTGTTGGCCGACGAAACCAGCAGACCCTGAAGTTCTTCCAGCAGACCAGAGATCTCCTGCAAGCCGCCTTCAGCAATATTCACCACCTGGTCGGCACGCTCAGAGTTATCAATCGCACTGTTGAGCGATGTGATCTCGGCCTTAAGGGCCTCACTGGCGATCAGACCGGCCGGGTCGTCCTTACCACGATTGATCCGAAGACCAGTCGAGAGACGCTCCAGAGCGGTGTTGAGGTTTTTGTTGTTCTGACCCAGAACCCGCTGGGCTAGAAGTGACTGGACGTTTGTATTGATACGAGTCATCGGGACTTCCTCCGTGAACTGCACCGGCGGACGCTTTGCGTATCCGCCCACCGAACGCTGTGTCCCCGGATCCTCGCGGGGAACGAATTACTGAGCCCGGCACCGAGCCGGACCGGCTCACGAATCGTCGAGATCGGGGAGGCAATTAAGTCAGACACACCGAAAATGCGCGAGAAAAACACCCGCCCACTGAAAGCGGGGGGTTCTACGGAGCAAAAACAAGCGCAAAAAGAAAACCACCGACGCATGCGCCGGTGGTTGTGTGTTTATCCGGACGGCCCGAGGCGGTACCCGCCGAAGGCTGTCTATAGGAGGAGCGTTTGTTACCCGAGCAACTGGAGCACCGACTGGGCCTGCTGGTTGGCCAGTCCGAGAACCGTCGTGCCAGAACTCGCCAGGATCTGGGCCCTGGTCAATTCGCTAGTCTCGCGGGCAAAGTCCGCATCTCGGATCACCGATCGGGCCGCAGACAGGTTCTCAACCGAGGCCTGCAAACTCCGCTTATTGGTATCGAGCACGTTCTTCTCGAACGCACCGAGCCGTCCGCGGAGAATCGTCGTCTCATCGATCGATTCATCTATGATGCTACTCGCGATCGAGAAGTCGTTGCGTTGCCGGCTCGATTCGATATCGTTGGAACCCCCCGATTGGAGGCTCGCAAGGAACTGCATCACCCCGCTCGTGAGCACCCCGCCCAATTTCGAAGCCGCGACCGATTGCACGCCCACGTTCTCTTGCTGTAGCGCCGAGACCTCGGGGCCGAGCTGGTACATCGATCCGCCGCCGATAATGTCAAACCGGCTCGCCGCGATTGAAGGATCGATCGCGAACGCCTCGGTCAGCGTGAGCGAAGAACTCAGGATCGGGCTGTTCGTAGAGATCGTCAGCCCGTCGCCGTTGGCAAGCGCACCGTTGACCAATGCCTGAACATCGCGTCCAGCATCCCGGTTCGCCGTCACAAGCCCGGCGTCGGCGAACGTGAACGCCGCCGCCAACGGCTCGTTATTCCCGAATTTGTAGATCGTCGGATCAACCCCGGCCGTCGGCTTATTGACCCGTTCGACCGAAACAAACGACGCTGTACCGTAATTCTCGGCATTAAACACAACACCAGATGTCGCGTTGCCGTTGACGAGTGAAGCGGTAACACCCGTTAGCGAAGTCCGGCTGTTCACCGCAGTCACGATCGCCGCGAAGGTCGTACCCGATGTAAAATCGATCTCAAGAATACCCCGGCTCCCGCCGATCGCCAGCGTCACGCTGCTCGTCGTGCCCGCCGCACTCAACGGCCCAACGGCAGGCTCAAGATAGAGCGCACCCTTCTGGGCCGAAGTCAGCACATCGACATCCACCTGGAACTGGGTCGTCCCGATGAACGAGGCCCCGAAGATCTGCGCTTTCGAGATCTCGGTCGAGTCCACGCCGCTCGTGATGTAATCGAGGCTTCCATCCAGCAGGTTCAGCCCGCCGAACGTCGCGGTATTGCTGATCCGCGTGATCGATCGTATCGCCGAATCGATCTGCAACTGGTTCGCGTCGCGTTCCTCTTTCGAGTTACCGCCCGTATTGGCTCCCTCGACGATGAGCGCCTTGATCGAGTTGAGCAGATCGTTGACCTCGGAAAGCGACGCCTCCGTCGTCGAGATCACACTGCTGGCTCGCTCGCCGTTCTTGATCGCTTGCTCGACACCGTTGATGTCAGTCGCAAGTCGTTCAGAGACGATCAGCCCCGCCGGATCATCGCTGCCGCGATTGATCCGCAGCCCGGTAGCGAGCCGCTGGAGCCTGACTTGAAGGTTATCATTCGATCGGGACAGATTAAACTGCGCGATCATACTCGGTGAATTTGAATTGATCCTCGCCATGGCAATCCTCCGTGATTGTGGCTAAGGGTCGCCCCGCGGGATATCCACACGGGCGCAGGTTCCTGGTTATGCCGACGTCCTGGCCCGATTGGCCGAGGCGACGAGTCCGTGCGCTTTTGAGGAGGCAACGGGGCGCGCCGGCCCGGGCCTGATCGTCTGGGCGAGCGATTCGAGTTCGGCGCCGTTTATGCGCGCCGCCCGCTCGTTCTCGCTCTTGATCGCGTCGTACACCTCTTTGCGGTGTACCGCGATCCGAGTCGGAGCGCAAATCCCGAGGCGTACTTTGTCACCTCGGATATCAACGACCGTGATCTCGATGTCATCACCGATCATGATCGTTTCATCGCGCTGCCTGGAGAGCACCAACATAGGTCAGCTCCTTGCGTATCGCTATCTGACTCCGGCCGCGGGCATCCGTGCCTGCGCCGGTGGAAATCTTGCCGCCAGCGATCGATGGGCGTTCAGGGGGCGCTGGGCCGTCAGAGACGTGACCCCCGAACACATCTGATTGTCGGGCCAAACAACAGGCCCTCGCGTTTGCTAAGCCGTTGCCGCGCCCACGCTAGCACCCACCTTGATCAGCGGGTGACGTGTCGTCCAACGCTTCTCGGCTAGCACCATCTGCTCACCAATACGGTCAACCGTATTGATCACCAGCGGCCCCTGCAGATTGCCAGTCAGCTCCTCGCCGACCTTATTTACAATCACAAAGACCTGGGCATCCTCAAGAGACTTGAGCCCGAGCGAAGTCATCTGCTCTGCCCTGATCGGCACCGAAAATTCCGGAAGGAATAACGTCGGGTCCGTCACGACAAAGGCAAGCTCAGGGTCATCAAGACATTGCAGCCAAAAGAAGCACGCGTCTTCCCCGGGTTGCAACAAACAATAACGATGATGCTCAGGAAATCCCAGCATCCCGCTCCCGAAAGTGATCACGCGGTCCTCCGCGATATCAATCACCCCAAAGCGTGTGGTCCGCACCTCCATCGTGCGCTCCAATCAATCCGGCCTCCAGAAACCCCCGAGTTCGTAAGAACGATCCACGCTCTTTGGCTCGGTTCTACCCCGTGTGCGGCCGAAACACACAGAGCGGACATCCTGTCAATCCCACCCCCCGGCTCTCACCACGGGGCGGACGATCTACTCCCTCATCACGTCTACAAGAAATTCAACAATGTCAATTGCCCCGAGATCGCAACCGTCTGAAGACCCGCCTGCAACTGAACCTGGAGCAACGAAAACTCACTCGCAGCCTGCGAGAAATCTACATCGCGAAGATTGGTTCGTACCTGTTCGTCCAGCACTGTCCGGTCTTCCTGTCTGGTGATCTGATCACCGATCCGCCGCGCATATCCACCGACAAGGGCCCGTGTCGTGGTCACCTCATCGATTGCGCTTTCCAAACTCTCTACCGCAAGCTGCATGCCAAAGTCATCGTTGTTCTCAAGCGCAGTCCGAAGATCGATCAGATTCGTAAACACGCTCTCAACTCGCACCTGAGATTTATCCGTACCCACAAACCGATTCGTCGCCGCATCCCAGGTCCCGTCCGTCAGTCCAAGGTCGATCGCCGCAAGGCTGTTATTGCGCCTCTCAATTCCCAGCGCTTCGCCCGCACCCGCAGTAATCGCCGGGTCTTGCACAAACACAAGCCCGTTCACAGTCGATTCAATATCCACCCGCAGATCCGTTGTCGGCCTGCCCGCCGCGGTCAAGGCCGCATCAATCTGAGAATTGATCACCGATGCGATATTGCCGATCGTCGTCGTATCCGCCGGACTCAGATCGATCGAAATCTCAAGCGGCGTCCCCGCCGCATCATCAACCGTGAGCACAAAGTCGGTATTGAACCGCGCCTCGGGGTGCCCATCCGCGACCCGCACGCCCTTTCCGAAGTTCAGATCGCTCGCCCGCGTCGCCGCAGAAAACGTCCGAATCCCAAGCAGCGCGGCCGTGTCGTTGTTCCCGGAAACCTCCGAGATCGACAACGCCTGCGAAGAACCCGCCGCGACTTCATTTATAACGTTGATCCCGGTCCCGTCCGCGTTTATGCGCACGCTCACGCCCAGGCCCGCCGACTCGATCAGGCTCTTCACTTCACCGATCGTCTCGGCGTTCGAAAGATCAACCTCCACGCTCTGCCCGTTATTACGGATAAGAATCGAGCCCAGCGCAGAACCCACGGCTGCCAACTGATCGATCCGCGTCGAAGTCGTCACCCGCGGCGCAAGATCCGCGCCCGTGCTCCGCACCGGGTTGAAATCGGCGTTTGTTGCCTCGACCAGGCCCAGATCCTGCGCGATCACACCTCCCGAAACATCCGAAAAGGTCAACACGCCAAACGGCGAATCGATCGCGATCGAAGTCCCCGTAATCGCAACCCCGCCCGGGCCGAGCACCGTCTGCCCGCTGTCGGCCTCAAACTGCTGAATCCCCGCCGTGATCGCATCGAGAACATCCCCGATCGTATCGACCTGCGATAAATCGATCCGTTGACTCGCGCCGCCGTCAAAGCTGAAACCGATCGAGCCAGATGTAATCCCAAGCCCGCGCCCGCCACGAAGATCATCGAGCCGGGTATCCCCGGTCAATTGGGGCTGCAAATCAACCTTGCCCAGCACCTCACCCTGCGTCCCGCGCACCGCCTCGGGCGCCCCGATCGTGATCGGCACCTGCCCAAGCCCCGGCGTATCAGGGCGCAAACTCGTCCGCGCAGACCGCAGCCGATACGAACCGAGTAATTCCTCGATCGGCTGCCGCCCCGGAGTAGAACCGCCAAACGTGAATCCTGAAACACCTTCTTGATTGGTCACGTTGAACATCGAATCGAGAAGGCTCTGGATCACAACCGATTGCGATTGCCGCTCGCCCGCGCTCGCACCCTCGCTGATCTGCGTCAGCGCGATGCTCCGCGCCTGTTCCAGCAGGCTCGTAACTTCCGAAAGCCCGGTATCCAGCGCGTTGATTTGAGCCCCCGCAAACTCCAGATTCTTCAGCGTCTGTGCGCTCCGCTCCAGGCGATCATCAAGCTCGAGCACGGCCGCGGTCTTCACAATGTCATCGCTCGGGCGCAGCAACGACCGCCCCGTCGAGAGCTGCTGCGATGTCCGGAATAAAGCCAGGTTTGTGCGCCCGATATTGCCAAGCCCAACCTGGCTCATCAGCAGATTCGAGGTTCTCGCAAAGTTTCCAGATACGTACGTCATTGTCCGCCCTTTTCGAGAACCATCAGATGATCGAGAGCAATGTCTGCAACAATTGGTCGGCCGTCGAAATCACCTGCGCCGCCCCCTGAAACTGCCGCTGATAACTCAACAAGTTGATCGATTCCTCGTCCACGCTCACCCCGCTCAGCGAGGCCCGCTGCGCCTCTAGGCTCTGGCGCACAACCCGACCCGCGTCCGCGTTTGTCAGCGCAATCGAGGCTTTCGAGGCGACCGATTCCACCGAGTCCGACCAGAACCGAGCCGAAGTCACCCCACCGAGCGCCGTCAATCCCTTATCTCGCAAGGATGAAATGCCAAGGGCCGTCCCGTTCTCGATGAGAACCCCGTTCTCAATTCGGCCCACCATCAGCGATGAAGGATCGTCAAACAGTTCTTGGCGCACACCGATGTCCGCTCCGCTCGTGCCCGTGAACAGCGTGTTGACGCCGAGCACCGCGAGCGCACCAGAACTGTCATCCGAGAAACTGAACTCAAAGCCGGGTGCCGAACTCACCACCAACTTCCCCTCCGCATTAAATGACGCGCTCAGCCCGTCGATCGCATCGAGCGAGTTGGCGATATCCTGCGGCGAGGTGTCATTAGTGAACCCTGTCAGCCCTGCATCGGTGATGCCATCAAGATCCACATCTATGCGCACACGCTGGCTCGCCCCCGTCGCCGGGTTGCGAACATCAACAAAGAACCCGCCGTTGCTCGCACCGAACGGGAGCCCCGCCAGAGAAGCATTCGCCGGGCTGTTCATCGATGTGCCCAGGTCCGCCGTCGCGACCGAGAAAGCCCCGGTCGTAGCGGTCAAACCTCGCAGATTCGTGCCCGTGCTGTGCAGTTTGTTGATCTCAAAGATCAACTGCCCCGTCAGAGTGTCGATCCGGTCGATCGTCCCGTCGATATTCCCGTCCCGTGCTTCGAGCAAGCCCCCGATCGAGCCTTCTGTCACCGCCAACGGCGTGCCATCAGAGCCCAATGTCACCACGGTCGTCAGCGCCGCCCCGTCGCTCTCGCGCGTCACGTCCACGCCCCGGTTCGATGTCCCGATCACTATCGGGACCGAGCCCACGAGCACATCCATAGAGCCGTTTTCCTGCTCCACAACACTGATATCCATCAGCGTCGCCAGTTCATCCAGAGCATTCCCGCGCTGGTCGCGCAGTTCGTTGGCGGTCGCACCGATCGCCTCGCCAGATGCGATCTCGCCGTTGAGAAACGCGACCTGATCAAACAGCGTGTTCGCCCGGCCCACCCGCGTATCAATCTGCGTCTCGATCTGCCCGCGGATCAGCGAGATATCGCTCCGCATATCGCGCACAAACTGGGCGAACTGGTCCGCCTGCTGCACGACTACCGATTGCGACGAAATCAGATTCGACGCCTCGCTCCACGTGTCAAACAATGACCCGAGTTCGCTCGATATATCGTTCCCGCTCAACTCACCCATCACGGTTTCGAGCTGACCCAGAACCTCGTTGAGTGCGCCCGAAGCGCTCTCGTCGGACATACTCTTGCGCAGCCTCGCCTGGAGCGCATCGTCGATCTGCCGCTCGACGGCGTCGATCCCAACGCCCCGCCCAAGCGAGTATGTGCCGAGCACCTGCCCGCGCGATGGCGAGAGAAACAGCGCCTGCCGGGTATATCCGGGGGTCGCCGCGTTCGCCATGTTGTTGCCCGAGACCTGAATCCCGACCTGGCTTGATACCAAGGCCGAGCGTCCGATCTGCATCGCGGTGAAAAGACCCATCGTCCGCCCTTCCGATCAGAGGCTCATATCCAAGCCCGAAACAACCGCCGCCCGACTCTCGACAACACCCGCAGCCCCATACGTCCCCGAGTGGCTCAGCCGCTGCGAGACCCGGCGCACAAGACCGTCGATATGCGACGCCATCGATGCGCTCGCTTCTCGGATCGATCGCTGCAAAGTCTCCGCCCGGCTCGTCAATGCTTTCAAATACGCCGCCGACTCCGCCAGCCGCGCGCCGTCATCCCCGCCGACCGCCTCGGCCAGCGTTGTCAGCCGCCAGCCCCCGGTCCCGGGTTCACCATGTCCAAGCGCCGTCCGGCACCGGATATCAAGATCAGTCAACTCATCAAGCAATTCCGTCTCGGCCGCGATCGCGGTATCAATCCCCCGCCCGTCGGCTTTCGAGATCGCCGACCGGTGACCTTCGAGCGTCTTCACAAACGCCTCGTACCGCTCGATCAACACCGGCAACGGCCCAGAGAGCGAAGCAAAAACGACCGACGGGTCTCCCCCCGTTGATCCTTCAAAAGAGCCTGTATTTTGTCTGCTTTGCATCGGATCGACCTCCTGTCGAAATGCTTTCTTACGCAACCAAAAAAAACCTCAGCCCTCGCGGGCCAGAGCCGCCCGTGTCATGTCGCTCGCAAGCCGATCCACGATCGGCCAAGATGCCGACCGCACCAGATCCAGCGAACGCTGCGCGTCGATAAGCGACGAAAACTGTTTCTCACCCTGGCCAGGACCAAACGGCGGGGGCTCCTTGTTCGTATCACGAGCCTGCTTGAGCATGGGCTCGATGAACACCTTGGCAACAAACTCCTCGGCCACCTTCCTCGTCTTGCCAGCCGTATCCAAGGGCTCGTCCCCTTGCGCACCGATCCCCCGATTCGCGACGCCCATGATCGAGGCGAAGTCGGACCGCGAAGAATTCTGGCCGGGGCGTGGCAGCGAGCCGCCGCCGAGCAGCCTGAGCGTTCCAAGATCGGGCGCATCGATGCTCATTAGCTTTCCGCTCCATCGATAATCAGCCGGCCGTGCAGCGAGCCCGATCTGTGCAGGTCTTTGAGGATCTGGATCTGCGATTTCACCCCGACATCGAGCTGCTTGAACGCCGCGAGCAGATCGTCGAGTCTTGCCATGTCATTCTCGTCCGCGGCCGTCTCAACCGGAGACCAACGCGCGTTTTCGATCAGCGGCGCCGCCGGCGTCGGTATCGGCGCGGGCAATGTCGTCGTGAGCACAAGGTCGTTGTGCGTGATCACAGTCGGGCTGATCTGCACCGAGCCCGTCACGACGATCGACCCCGAGCGCGTGTTAGCGATCACCATCGCCGGCAGCCCAAACTGCCGGGGATTGATCGGCGTCTGAAGAACCTCGCTGATGAACGCCGCGAACGTCTCGCGCTCCTCGGCCGGGACCGCAAGCCGGATCGTCCGGTCGCTGAGAACCTGCGCGATCCGATCCGCCGACGGGTTGGTATCGAGGTGATAACTATCGTTGATCTGGCTGGCAATGTAGTGCGTCGAAGTCCAGCCCGTGTACCAGGAATCGACTACAAGGTCGAACGCACCGTCCACCGCCGGCATCGTCTGCACAGGCCGAACCATGCGCACGCCGCCCGGCACGATCGCGGTAGTCGGGTTCTCGATATCTTCGATCACGACCGAACCCTGCGCAAACGCGTACACGGACCCACCCGGCCGGGGCTCGGTCAGCGGTGCGATAAAGAGTTCGCCGCCCTTGAGACTCGACGCGCTATTGATGATGCTGATGCGCGCATCAAACGTGTCATCCACCTGCGCCCCGTTCCGCGGGATCGTGCAGGTAATCATGACAAGCGCAACCGAATTCGAGTTCGCCAGTTCTTGAAGGCTCGCGAGCGGCATCTCGTTTCGCCGGAGCAACTCGGCCAGAGGCCGGATCGTGGCGAGTTCTTTGCCGCCGTCGCCGGTCCCGTTCAGGCCGACGACCAGCCCGAGACCCTGCAACACCGATTCGCCCTGGCCCCGGAAGCGCACAAAGTCGCGCACGGTCGAGGCGAGAGCCGACGATGTGCAGAGCACACAGACCAGCAGGCTAACAATTAGTGTGGATCGGGATAAGCGGTTCATCGCCAGATACCACGCGAACCGCGTGCCAGTCTTGCCTAGTCTCATTCAGAACGCCAACAGGGTATCGATCGCACGCGTAAAGAACCCCTTCTTGGTGCTCTTACGCAGCTCGCCCTTGTGCTGAACATCAAGCCGTAAATCCGCGATCTGGCTGGAGAGCAGCGTGTTCTCCGCCGTGATGTCTTCTTGTCGCGCGAGCCCGGAAAGCACAAGAGTCTTGAGTTCGTCGTCCATCCCGATCGTCTTTTTCGCTTGCAAAACCACGTTGCCGTTCGGTTTTACATCGATCACCTCGGCCGCGATGCGCGCACTGAACTGGTCCCGGCGGTCGTAGATTCCGTCACCCGTGAACTCGTTCCTGGCCCGAAGATTGAGCAGATCAAGATTGTCGACGTTGCCGCCCTGAAGCCTGAGTTCTAGCAACGAAAGAGGATCGAGGGCGGAATTTAGACGCTCGCGCACTCGGGTCTCTTTGGATGTCTCCACGAGCTGCTCGCTGCTCGCGTCAGAGTTCTCGCTGATGATGATGTACACCAGATCATGGACCTTATAAACCCGCGGCTCCGGCGGCGCGACAAGATACATACTCGTCGCGCGCAACTCCTGAGCCGAGCCCAATGCCACCGGTTCGGTCACCGAACGCAGAAAAAGACTCTGCCCAGACGCGGCTTGGCTAAGCCCAAGCAGAAGGCCCGCGACGATAGAAACACGGTAATTCATTGGGTTTTTCCCTGTTGGGGTGGTGCGCGGCGGGCCGGTTTCGCGGGTGGTGGCGTCGGGTGCACAATCAGCACGGCCGTCCCGGGGCCGCTGGCTCTGGCGATGACGCGCCTGCCCGTCGATTCCATCTCGACTGAAATCGTCTCGCCGTCGCGTGCATCAGAAAGTGCGCGCGCCGGTGATTTGATCGCCACCGCCCCGGCGATGCAATGCAAAATAATCAACTCGCCGCGTTCGATGACCAGCGGGGGAGTGACATCCCCGATCTGGATGATCAAGCCGGGTTCGAGGCGGCGAGATGTCACCTGACCGACAACGTCGGACGCCGGATCGAAGCCGGGACCGATCCAGGATGATCGGCTCGTGAAATCCGCAGGGCCGATCTCGATCCCTCGGCGCAGCGGCCTCGAAACCACCAAGACATCTCGGCGGACCCGGATCTCCGCCCGCACCCGTTCGGTGCGCACGATCCGATCCCCGTCGTAGACCGTGAAAGAAAGCGGCATCCGATCAGATGCCCCGATCGGCTGGACATGGAGTGTTTGTGTCCCGACGAGCGAAGTCAAAAACTCCGCGTGCCGAGCGGGCCACACGATCCGCAGATCCTTATCTGGTACCCGCAGGATCGAGCGCACAACGCCGCGCGCAAACGCGCCGACCGAACCGGCCGGCAGATCGGTCAGCCCCGTGCGCAGCGGCTTGGCAAGACCCGCAACATCCTCGGGCCCGAGATCGAGCGGCCGCGCGCCCGGGAGAGTGAGCGTGATCCCCCGCCCCCGGATCGAGATGAACGCCCAGTTCACGCCCGGCTCATTGGAGATCGCGTCCCGGATCGTGCGCAGGTCCAGTTTTCTTGTTGAAGGTGATCCGGCCGACGGCAGAGTGTCCGGCGTTTTGGCAACAATGACATCCGCGAGCGCCAGCGCGCGCGGGCCTTCGAGCGTCGCGATCATCTCGAGCGTGACAGGGCCGACCTTTTCGAGCGTGACCCCCGGCCTGATCGTGACGGTGTCTGCGCGCACGCAGTGCGCCGACGCAACGAGCAAGAAGATAGCGAGCGCAATTCGTTTCATAGCCTTCCTAGCCGACGCGATTAGCGGCGGAGCTGTCCGATGG
>Ga0316208_1003264_pt1 | contig 11963 bp, 10 predicted proteins | sample 3monopyrite_MG_FD_204944 | JGI IMG/M metagenome (GOLD analysis project Ga0316208, IMG submission 204944) | Microbial mat bacterial communities from mineral coupon in-situ incubated in ocean water Damariscotta River, Maine, United States -... | ecosystem: Environmental > Aquatic > Marine >... | reverse complement strand
TTAAAAAAAGGAGGGAGATATATTCAATATCAGTACACTTTAAATGCCAAAAAATTATTAGAAAAGCGATTTGGTAAACTCAAAATGAGTTTTGCTTCAATCAATATTCCACCAGCATTTATTTATTGCGGCACAAAGTAAATTATTTGAACTGAGGTTAATAGTACATTTGTAATTTATTTGGTATTACTTCAAAACCTAATTGGTATCAATTAATTTTTCAGACCAAATTCGGGTGCAATTTTGAGCATATACTCGTAAGCATCTGAATGATTGTTCTTAATTTTCCCTTCTAAAATAGCTTCTTTTATTTGATCTTTAATTTCACCAACAATTTTTGAGGGTTCAATATTAAATGACTTTATAATTTCTTGTCCGCTAATTGGCGGTTGAAAATTGCGAATATTATCTTTTTCTTCAACGTCTTTTAGTTTTTTTCGTACTTTTTGAAAATTAGTTCTATATTTTTGAACTTTAAAGTCATTTTTGGAAGTAATATCAGCATTGCAAAGGGTCATTAAATCATCTATATCATCACCTGCTTCAAATAATAATCTTCTTATAGCAGAATCTGTAACATGCCCCTTAACTAAAGAAATTGGTCTCAAATGCAAACGAACCAATTTTTGAACATATTTCATTTTACCGTCTAAAGGTAATTTGAATTTTTTAAATAATCCAGCAACCATTCTTGCACCTACCTCTTCATGTCCATGAAAAGTAAACCCAACTTTAGGATTAAATCTTTTGGTACGTGGTTTTGCTATATCATGCATAATTGCCGCCCAACGCAGCCACAAATTATCCGTGTTTTCCGAAATATTATCCAACACTTCTAAAGTATGATAAAAATTATCTTTATGAGATTTTCCGTCAATAGTTTCTACACATTGTAGCTCAACCATGTCAGGAAAAAACTCATGTAGTAGTTTAGTGTTAAACAGTAGTTTAAAACCTCTAGAAGGAGTATCGGCTAAAATAATTTTATTCAATTCAACCATTATGCGTTCCATTGAGATAATTTCTAAACGGTTTGCATTAATAGTAATGGCATCTAATGATTTTTTTTCAATTTTAAAATGGAGCTGGGTTGCAAATCTAATCGCTCTCATCATTCTTAATGGGTCGTCACTATAGGTAATATCTGCATCAAGGGGTGTTTTTATAATCTTTCTTTTTAAATCACCTAAGCCATCAAAAGGATCAATCACTTCTCCATAACTACTACTATTTAAGCTAATCGCCATTGCATTAATAGTAAAATCTCTTCTATTTTGGTCGTCTTCTAATGTTCCTTTTTCAACTATTGGGTTACGAGAGTCTCTGTTATAAGATTCTTTTCGGGCACCCACAAATTCAACCTCAATGTCGTTAAATACAAACGCTGCAGTTCCAAAGTTTTTAAAATAGGCTACCTTTTTTACATCTAGAGCTTCAGCCACTTTTTCAGCAAATTTAAGTCCATCCCCTAACACAACTATATCAACATCTTTAGACGGTCTTTGTAAGATTAAATCTCTTACAAATCCACCAATAACAAATGACGATAGACCGTTTGATTTACCGACTTCACTTATGGTTTTAAATAATTCTGATGATATGTGACTGCTTAAATTCAAGGCTATTTTCTAATTATGGTTACTTCACTATTTTCTCCAATTTTAATAATTTGAGAAGCTTTTACATTTTTATTTGCAAGTGGCAAATTTACAATATAATCCACACCATTTTTAATTGTATCTGAAATATCTTCAAATTTTACTGGACTTTTTTCACCAGACACATTTGCAGACGTTGAAATTATCCCACTTTTTAATTTTTGGATGAGTTTAGTACAAAATTCATCTTTAGTAACTCTTATGCCAATACTATCGTCATTTGCTAAAACTTGTGGCGCCACAAATTGTCCTTTTGGGTAAATTATGGTTAATGGTCTATTGGCAAAATCAATTAAATCATAACACACTTCAGGAATAATTTTAGCATACCGATTTAAAAGTCTTTCCGAATCTACCAAAACAATAAAATTTTTATCAGAACTTCTTTGTTTAAGTGCATTAATTTTTTCCAAGGCATTTTCATTTTTAGGATCACATCCAATTCCCCAAATTGTATCAGTTGGATATAAAACTACTCCGCCATTTTTTACGATTTCAAAAGCTTTTTCAATTTCATTTTTCACGCTACAAAATTACATAAAAAAACCGTCCTACAAATAATAGAACGGTTTTTAAAAGCGATAGAGGTTATTATTTTATTACTATTTTTTTTGTTAATACAGTGTTTCCATTTTTTACTTGAACAAAATAAATACCGTTTGGTAAATGGGCAACATTAATATTTTCAGTAGTAGCTGGTTTAGTAATCACTTTAATTTCTTTTCCAATAGCATTATAAATCACTAATTCTGTTGCTTTGTTAGAATTAATAGTTACAATTGTACTTGCCGGATTAGGATAAATTGATACTTCTGGCGTTACAATTTCATCTTCTACACCAGCAAATCCAGATAACATATCTTTAGACCAAATTGTTTTTAAATCTATAGACCCACTAGCTCCTAAATCAGCAAAAACTTGTCCATGAATAAACACAGGCATGTTTGATGTAGAATTAGAATAATAAACATAAGATGTTCTAGTTACTGTAACAGGACCTATTAAGGTTATATTTCCATTTAAAACTTCAACAGTTTTTACTCTTACTACATCTGTATAAGTTGCCCCACCTAACATTAATGTTCCTGTACCATCAACAGAAACTGTTGCTGAACCACTTAAAGCCGTCACACCAACAGTTGGCAAAACAGCATCACCATCAATAGCATCAGTGTATGAAACACCTTGTGTCATTGGAAATTTAGCTGAAGTTAAAGGATCGATATTATAACGAATCACATAATCACTTGACCCATCATTAAACACAAAACCGTGTGTAATAACAGAATCAGGAGTGTTAGATAAAAAAGTTTGAACTCCTGTGTTAAAATTATCATGATAATCAGCCCCAGGATAATCGCTAGCAAAAGGTGAATTTACAATATCAATCACAGTATCTTGCATAGCTGTTGTTGAAGTAAGTTCTAAATAAGCTAAATTACTATAGTCCCAAGTTACACCTGTGCCGGTAATTGCATCATAATTAGTTACGCTTGTATCACCTGCATAATAATACATAACTTCACCAGTTGACAAAGTGTCATCAACAGTAATTGATTGCGCGTGTGACAGTGAGAATGCAAATACACTAAATAAAAGTAAAGTTTTTTTCATTTTTTTGTTCCGTTTTAAATAATTTCATACAATTTTACAACATAATTAACGATAAAACTATTGTAAAGGTTGGTGAATTTAAAAAAAATAGCGAAAAGAGTTGTAATCATCATTAGTTTGATGTCATTTTTATTTTTGTATTTATCCAAGGACCTTAGATTTGACTACGATTTTGAATCATTTTTCGCTCAAAATGATTCCGATACCGATTTTTTTAATGAACACCGAAAAAAATTTGAAAGTGATAATGATTTTATTTTTATTTCGATTGAAAGGGAAAAAGGTGTATTTGATTATAATTTTTTATCAAAAGTTGATCGTTTTGTAGATTCTTTAGAAACTGACACCTTAGTAAGAAGTGTATCTTGTTTAACCAATATGCAAGAATACATTAAAGCTCCTTTTTCACCAGCAATGTTTAAAGTACCATATCTATCAATTTGTGACACATGTAATTTTACCAATGACTCAATCCGCATTTATTCAAGACCCGAATTAAATCATTTTTTTATTAATAAAAACGCAACAGGATTATTAGTTTATATAAAACATGAGCAAGGATTAGGTAAAACAAAATGTGATTTTTTAAAAGCACATATTGATAACCTTTTAATAGATAATAACCTTAAGAACTATCATTATGCTGGCCGTGCAATTGGGCAAAGTTATTATATTGATGTTATGCAATTTGAAACCATTTTTTTTATTGGTTTATCTTTTATTTTGGTGATTGTTTTTTTATGGATTGCATTTAAATCTTGGTGGGGTATTTGGATACCACTACTTATTGTCTCTACATCAATGGTTTGGATTACAGGCTTTATGTCGTTAATGAACGAACCTATGAATTTAGTTTTAACCGTTTTACCTTCAATTATTTTTGTAGTTGCCATGTCAGACGTCATTCATTTAGTGTCAAAATTTTTAGAAGAACTAAGGCTTGGTAAATCTCAATTAGTCGCCATAAAAATAGCTTATAAGGAGGTAGGTGTCGCGACTTTATTAACATCTGTAACCACAGCAATTGGTTTTTTAACATTGCTAACAGTTACCATGCGTCCAGTAAAAATATTCGGGATTTATACAGCTATTGGTGTTTTATTTGCTTTTATATTAGCTTATACATTATTACCTGCCTTATTACTATTAGTTAAACCTCCTAAATTGAGTAAAAAAAGAATTGTTAAAAATTATTGGTATAAAATATTACATCAAAGTTTTAAATTTATTTTGAAAAAAAGAAAAACTTTAATTGGTGTTTTTGTAGCCTTGTTAGTTGTAATTGGCATAGGGATTACTAAACTTGAATCAAATTATTTTTTGTTAGAAGATCTTAAAAAAGACAATGTAATGCGGTCTCAATTTGATTTTTTTGACAAAGAATATATGGGATTAAGGCCATTTGAAATGGTAGTTGAAGTTTTGGATTCTTCTAAATCAATTACTGACTATGAAATTATTACTGAAATGAATAAATTGGATTCATTTTTAGTTAAAAATTACGGTTTAAATCAAACTTTTTCTTTAGTTTCAGTATTGAAAATTGCTAATCGATCAGAACACGGGGGGCAAATGAAGTATTATACTTTACCGTCTGAAAAAAAATGTGCGAAATTCATTCAAAAAATTCAGAAGTATGACAAAGAAAATAAATTAAAATTATTGATTGACTCAACCAATACCTATGGCCGATTAAGTAGTACACTTGGTGACATTGGAAAATACGCAATGGATGAAAAAAACACAAGGCTGTATCAGTTTATCAATCAAAACATAAACAAAAAAATAATTAAAGTTCACCTAACAGGTACAGGACATTTATTAGATAAAAATATGAGCAACTTAGCATCTAGTTTAACAATTGGTTTACTTATCGCTGTGTGTTTAGTCTCTTTATTAATGGGATTTTTATACAAGTCTTTTAAAATAGTACTCATAGCTATAATTCCAAATATATTCCCACTACTTATGCTCGCTGCAACAATGGGCTTTGCAGAAATTGATTTAAAAGTCTCAACAGCAATTATTTTCACTATTTCTTTCGGTATAGCCGTTGACGATACCATTCATTTTATGAGTAAATTTAAACTAGAATTAAAAAAGGGTAAATCAAAATTATACGCTTTAAAACGAACATATTTAAGTACAGGTCGTGCTATTATATTAACAACACTCATTTTATGCTCTGGATTTTTATTACTCGTTTTATCTGATTTTTTAGGAACATTTTACGTTGGTCTGTTACTTAGTTTAACCTTACTTTTTGCTTTAATAGCTGATTTATTTATTTTACCTGTCCTTTTACTATTGTTTTTTAAGAAGAAAGATTAAATTTGTAGTTAAATAAAAATATTATGCAACAAGAATTTCCTAAAAAATTAATAGCTACTATTATATTACTTGTCATATTTGTAATCGTGATGATTAAATCATCTGTAACCATAAAATCTGGTGAGGCTGGTGTTTTATTTCAAACATTCTCTGGCGGAGTTTATACAGAAGAAGCTTATGGAGAAGGGTTTCATTTTATTGCACCTTGGAATAAAATCGTAATTTACAATGTGAAACAACAAACACAAGAAGAAAGTATGTCAGTATTATCTTCAAACGGACTTGAAATAACAGTTGATGTCACTTTACAATTCAAACCCATAGCTAAAGAATTACCTCATTTGCACCAAAACAAAGGTTTGAATTATGTGACTGACATTGTTGTTCCCGCTCTACGTTCTGCTACTAGGTCTGTAATTGGACGCTATACACCAGAAGAAATTTACTCATCAAAAAGAGAAGTGATTCAGACTGAAATTTATCAAGAAACTGAAGTCCTTTTAGAAAAACAATATGTTCAAGTAAATGCAATTTTGGTTAGAGACATTACTTTACCTGCCACTATAAAAACCGCTATTGAAAATAAATTAAAGTTTGAACAAGAGTCTTTAGGATATAAGTTTAAACTAGAAAAAGAGAAAAAAGAAGCAGAACGTATTAAAATTGCAGCAGAAGGTAAAGCTGAAGCCAATCGAATATTAAATGCGTCACTTACGCCAAATATTTTAAAAGAAAAAGGTATTGAAGCAACTTTAGAATTGTCAAAATCTCCAAACGCTAAAGTAGTAGTTGTTGGTAACTCAGATGGATTACCTTTAATTTTAGGGAATAATTAATGACTAAAGTAAAGTACATATTGCTTATTTTGTTGTTTCATGTCTCCGTTTTAGGTCGAACTCAATTAAAAGAAACGATTTGGAATTTTCCGGCTAATTTTTTACAAAATGCTGAAATTGGAAATGTCCTAAAACTAAGAGATGGCACATATTCTTGTGGTGTAGAATTAAAAAAAGATGGGCGTTTTACACGAATTAGTCAAATCATTTACTACGAAAACCAAAGGGTAAATCGCAGACCAGATTCGGCACATGGTGAATGGAAGCTTGAATCAATAGGTGATAAACAATTTTTGAATTTAACATATAGTAAACAAAACCAGCTAAAATTTGAAATTATTGAACTTAGGCCTAACTGGTTAGAGTTAAAAGTCATAGCTAAAACTTAAAAATAGATTTTTTTAGATGAAATTATGCCAATAATTGAGTCGAAATATAAAGCTCCAATTCATTTGTTAAATGCACATACGCAAACCCTATACCCTGCATTTTTCAGGAAAATAAAACCCATTTTTGATAGCAGAGAACGCATTACAACAATTGACAATGATTTTTTAGATCTAGATTGGGTTAAAACCAAATCAAAAAAATGTGTTGTTATTTCACATGGTCTTGAAGGGCACTCTAAAAGATGGTATATATCAGGTATGTCAAAACATTTATCCCAAAATGGATTTGATATTTGCGCTTGGAATTTTAGAGGTTGTAGTGGAGAAGTGAATCGAACGATTAAAACTTATCACAGTGGTTTTACTCAAGATTTAGATGAAGTTGTACAACACATTTTACCTCATTATGACGAAATTTATTTAGTTGGATTTAGTATGGGAGGTAATTTAAGCTTAAAATATGTAGGAGAACGTGGCGAGAATCTGCATTCTAAAATAAAAAAATGTGTCGCTTTTTCCGTACCTACAGACTTAAAAGATAGCTGTTATGCCCTCATGAAAAAATCGAATTATATTTATATGAAACGGTTTTTAGTTGACTTAAAAATTAAGCTAGAAGAAAAGAAAAAACTGTTTCCAAATGAAATTTCAATCGAAAAATTTAGTCAAGTCAAATCATTTATTGATTTTGACAACCTATATACTGCCCCACTTAATGGATTTAAAAACTCAGATGATTATTGCCAAAAATGTTCGTCTAAACAATTCATACCTAATATTGCTATTCCTACTTTGATTGTAAATGCGCTAAATGATCCATTTTTACAAGAAAAATGTTACCCAATTAAAGAGTGTGTAAATCATGCCAAAGTGTTTTTAGAAATGCCTGATTCGGGTGGACACATTGCATTTATTAGTAACGGAGGCGTATATTATTCTGAAAAAAGAACATTAGAGTTTTTATTGAATACGTATTGATACTGATAAAAAAGTTTGAAAATTTATTTTATATTTGAGAAATGTTAAAAGAAATAATAAGCGCATGGAACAGAATTTACACATCAAAAAAGCCAAACTTATTGGAGGATTTTTTTGTGTTATTTCTGCATGTATAGGTTTGTCTATTGCAAAGCTATTAGTTGGGAGAGGTTCTATGGGTGATTCAACCTATTTTGGCGTCATAAGTTTTATATTATTGTCATTTATATTTGGGTTAAAAGCCGGAGAATTAATTATTGTTAATGTTAAAAATTATGGACTAATAGGAATTTTAACTGCACTTTTTTCGGTTTGACTAACCATTATTTTAGGTGTTGCATTTGACATTGTTGCTTCAAAATCATTTATCGCTTTATTCTCGTTTAGATTTATTGAAAAAATTATAGTTGGGATTTTGTTAATAACACTTTATGGAAGTGTTCCTATTTTAGTTGTTGGATTTTTATATGGATTGGTATTAAAATTGTACAGAAAAAAATAAACTTATATGTGGCGTCTAATTTTTATATCAGTATTATTAACATCAATTGGTATAGCAATAAAAATTAAACCTGTTGATCAACAAAAAGTGGTTGACAGGCACAACTATTATCGTAAAATGGTAGGCGTTCCCAATCTTAAATATTCGAAAGAATGTGCAACCTATGCTCAAAAATGGGCAGAACAATTAGCATCAAAAAATAATGGATTAAAACATAGTGGCAACCATAAATATGGCGAGAATATTTATTGGAGTTCAAACAGTGCAACTGAAATTGACATGATTGATTATTGGGCGTTTGAAAAAAAATATTTTAATCCTAAGACAAGAAATCACACGCATAAAAATGGACATTATTCTCAAATTGTATGGCGTGACACTAAATTTGTTGGTGTAGGCATGGCAATAGCAAAAGACGGAAGTGAATATTGGGTGGCAACCTATTATCCTGCAGGAAATTATATTGGAAAAAAGGCATACTAGATTAAATTTTTGATTTTCAACATAAAAAGTAATCTATCGTACAATCACAAACTAGGCACAGTTGGTCGGTATTTTTGAGGTGAGAATCCTTTCTTTTTTTTGCGGTCGGTAAACCCTTCATTCAAAATAAATGTGAGTGCTATTTCATGTGTTCCAAAACTGTAACTTTTTAAATCCGACAAAGTAAAGTCATAAGAATATCCGATTAACATTTGATACACTCTCACACCCATTAGAGCAACAATCGCATCATTATGCCTATATCCAACACCTAACCAATAGGTTTTATCATAAGTAACTTTTGCGTTTATATCAAACTGCATGGGCATTGCTTCAATCATCCTGAATAATAAAGATGGTTGTACGCTAATCAGTTTTCGGCTTTGTGTTTCAAAATCAAAATTCATTCCTCCCATCAAAAAATAGTTACGTACTAATCTATTTTTCACATTATTGTTAAGATTATAAAGATCTTTTTTTGTTTGAACCAAATTTAATGCCGACAGCCCTACATAATACTTATTACTTTGACGTAAATACAGTCCAAAACCAACATCAGGAATCAGTTGATAATTATATGATGCTGCAATTGTTGGATCGTCTGGAACGTAAGTTGTTAATTGAGTTTTGTCTAAAATATGTTGCGTAAGTGAACCTTGTAAGCCAAATGATAACGTTAATTGATCTTTTCGGGATTGTTGTTTCAACACTAAATGATAGGCCGTAGAAAAATTAAAGCCAGTACGTCTAGTGGGACCGGTTGCTTCATTAAAAATAGCCCCTCCAATTCCAAAATTCTGACCTGTATAAGCATGACTTGAAATTTGTTGAGAAACTGGAGCCTCAGTAATTCCAACCCACTGCCTTCTAACACTTGCATGAATAGGAATAAAATTTTTCGTTCCAACGATTGCTGGATTAACTAGATAATCATTAAAAACGTATTGACTAAATAACCCAATTTGTTGCGCTTTAACTTGCTTGGCATTTACCAAACAAGATAAAATAGTTAATATATAAATTAAATTTTTCATCTTACTATTGTTATTGGTCCAGTATATGGATGAATATCCTCTCTAATTTTAATAATGTAAAAATAAGTGTCGGCAGGTAATTCTCTTCCATTTTTAGTACCATCCCAAAATACATTATATCCATTTGTAATTTCAAATACGATTTTTCCCCATTTATTAAATACTTGCACACTCGCTTCAGGATATAAATATATATTATGAATTTGCCAATCATCATTAATACCATCTCCATTGGGCGTAAATGCATTTGGGACTTCCAAACACTCTACATCTAAAACGGGCATTTCAAAAGTTGTATCTTTAACACACCCTACTAAATCGGTAACAGTAACGGTATAAAACCCACCTAATAATTCAGTTATTTCATAATCCGCACTATTAGTTGACCATAAGTATTCGTATTGTCCATAACCTCCAGTTGGATAAACTTCAATTATACCATCTTTTTGATCACGACAGCTTACAGGGGTGATAATTTCATTAAAATAAATTGGGGCTGGCTCTTTTAATTCAACTGAATCACTTTGTAAACAGTTGTTATTATCAGTTACACTATACACATAAATCCCTGCTGCTAAATCAATAATTTCGGAAGCAGTTTCTCCATTGTCCCAAGCATAATTATAATTGGGTGTACCTCCTGTCACAACAAGCTCTATTCCGCCATCTTGCGCTCCATCACAGGAAATATTTTGTTCAATCACTTCAACTTCTAATAATGTTGGCTGTGTCACTTCAATCGACTGAGTATAAGAACAATTATTGTCATCTGTAATGGTTACCGTATAAGTATCGGCTGAAATACTTGTTAAATCTTCATCATTTAAGCTTAATTCGTAAGTTGAATTAGTCCAATCATAATTATAAGGAGCTGTACCACCTGTAACTGACAAATCAATTTTCCCATCATTTGATTCAAAACAATTTAAGTTGGACCCAATCTCATTTAACACAATTATATCGGGTTCATTAAGCGTAGCTGCATCAAACAATTGACACCCATTACCATCAGTAACTGTAATTTGGTACATACCTGCTGTAAGGTCAAAAATAGCCGGGGTGACTTCACCATTTGTCCATGCATAACTATAAGGTAGAGTCCCTCCTTCTACCCCATAATAAATATTCCCATCATTTCCGCCTGGACACAAAGGTTCATCCGTACTATAAAATGAACTTAAAGCCGCTATGGGTTGAGAAATTATTGCACTATCAACAAATATACAATTATGATCATCAGTTATAGTCACAGTATATGTGTTTGCTAAAACATTAATTAAATCTTCAGTAATTTGACCATTTGACCACGAATAATTATAAGGTGCTGTACCACCACTAGTTGTTAAATCCATAATGCCTGATGACTCACCAAAACACAACACATTTGTTGGCACTAAAATCCCATTTAAAATGGGAGGTTCATTAATCGTTAAAGTGTCATTGAGTAAACAATTATTCCCATCTAATAAGGTTAAAATATAAGTGTCAGCCGGATAATTAATTAAATCTTCTGTGATTGTACTTAATGCAAATTGAGAATTAAGCCAACTGTAACTATAAGGTAAAGTTCCACCTGCTGTTGTTAAATTTACAGATCCAGTAGAGTCTCCAAAACACAACACATCATTAATAATTGAGCTAACAGACAAAGGCGCTAGCGGCTGAGTAATTTCAACGATTTGATTTTCAATACACCCATTTAAGTCTTGCACTGTTACGTTATAATTACCGGCAAATAAATTAATAACATCTTGTTGATTAGCCGTGTTTGACCAACTGTAATTATAACCTGGAGTTCCGCCAACAACAGTTAAATCTATACTACCGGTATTATCTCCATTACACAGTACATCTACCTTAGTATAAGTCAAAGAAATTGGTGCTAATGGCTGTGTTATAATTACAGAGTTAGTAGCCAAACAGCCATTACCGTCTGTTACCTCTACATTATAAGTTTCGGAAGGAATATTGGTTAAATTTTGAGTTGTTCCAACAGAAGAAGATGAATTTGTCCAATTATAAGTATATAAAGGCGTTCCGCCATTTACAGTTAAGTTTATATTTCCGTCCGTTCCCCCAAAACAAGACACATTATTTGATACAATTGATGTTGTCAACAATAAAGGCTCGTTTATTAC
>Ga0316208_1003263_pt1 | contig 11968 bp, 11 predicted proteins | sample 3monopyrite_MG_FD_204944 | JGI IMG/M metagenome (GOLD analysis project Ga0316208, IMG submission 204944) | Microbial mat bacterial communities from mineral coupon in-situ incubated in ocean water Damariscotta River, Maine, United States -... | ecosystem: Environmental > Aquatic > Marine >... | reverse complement strand
ACTTTTTAAAGCACATTAAATTCAATTCAAAGTTTAGTGAGTTTGGAGCTTATGAGCATGATGGTAATATTTACTTCACATCCTCAAGAGATAAAGGTGATTTAAAAAAACATATAAATAGTTGGGATGAAGAGCCCTTTCTTAATATTTATGTTATTCACAAAAATGCAAATGATAGCATTGTAAATGGTAAATCGAAATTAAAAGGACAAGTAAACTCTGTATATCACGATGGACCACTAACTTTAACTAAAGATGGTAAAACCATGTATTTTTCTAGAACAGATTTTATAAAAAATATTTTAGGAAGAAACAATGAAGGTATTTCAAACTTAAAAATATATAAAGCTTCTTTAGTTGAGGATAAATGGACAAATATTGAAGAACTTCCTTTTAATAGTAATCATTTTTCAAACGCTCATCCGGCTTTAAGTGAAGATGAATCAAAACTTTATTTTGCTTCAGATAGATCTGGAGGAAAAGGCGGTTCTGATATTTATTATGTTGATATTCATAATGGTACTTTCGGAAAACCAAAAAACGTTGGATCTGTTGTAAATACAAACAAAAATGAGAAATTTCCTTTTATCAATAGTGAAGGTGCACTTTTCTTTTCTTCAGATGGTCATCCAGGATTAGGCTTATTAGACGTTTTCGGAACGGTTTCAAATGAAAGTAAAAATATTGTTAGTATTATTAATTTAGGAACTCCAGTAAACTCAAGTAAAGACGACTTTTCATTTTTTATGAATGAAGATGGTTTATCTGGGTACTTTGCATCCAATAGACATGGTGGTGTTGGTAGCGATGATATTTATGCTTATGATAGACTTCCTCAATTAAACCTTGACGGAACTGTTTATGATACTATCAACAACAGCCCTATTAGCAATGCTATGGTTACTTTGCTTGATATAAATAATAATGTACTTGCTAAACTTCAAACAGATAATAATGGACACTATTCTATTAACATTGATAGAGATGCTGATTATGTAGTTAAAGTTAATAAAGATGGATTTGTAGATTATGAAAACGCTTTAACATCAAAAAGTATTGATAGAAACGTAAAGACAGTTACCAATGATTTTTCGATACAGCCAGAAGCAAAAGTTGATGAAATTACAGAAATAGTAGAGCTATCCCCTATTTACTATACTTACAATAGTTCTAAAATTAGAAATGAAGATTTACAAGAATTAGATAACATGGTAAATACCATGCTGAATATACACTCTAACATGACCATTAGAATTGAGTCTTATTCAGATTCAAGAGGTCCTGCAAATTATAATTACAAGCTTTCTCAAGACAGAGCAAATGCTACTTATAAATACTTAGTTAATAAAGGTGTTAATCCAGATAGAATTATAGATTATAAAGGCTACGGAGAAGAAAAATTAACGAATGGCTGTGATAGTACTACAAAATGTACAGAAGCGCAACATCAGAAAAACAGACGTACACAATTTATTGTTGTTAAAATGAAATAATATAAACCTAACTTAATTATTATAAAACCACTAAAAGAAAATTTCTTTTAGTGGTTTTTTATTAAAAAATAGATTTAAAATAAGAACTGAATATTATTCGTTAAATTAGATGCATAGGAATATTATTAATCTTTGTCTTTGATTAAGGCATATTAGAAATGAAAAAATATAGCATCTTTTTTTTGATAATCTTTATTCTTTCTTGTTCAAACAAAAAATCTTCAATTAATACTTTTGAAGAAAAAAGCACTAAAGAATTAAATATAAACAGCACTTCAATAGTTATACTTGGAACTATTCAAGATGCTGGCTCTCCACAAATTGGATGTAACAAATCATGCTGTATCAATCTTTTTGAAAATCCAGATAATAGTAGACAAATAGTTTCACTCGGATTAATTGACGCACAAAATAATAAAACCTATTTATTTGAAGCAACTCCAGACATAGCAAGGCAAATGAAAATGCTAACTAACTATGAAGCGCAAAGCAATAAAGAAATAGCGGATGGTATCTTTTTAACTCACGCTCATATTGGCCATTATACAGGATTAATGTTTTTAGGTAAGGAAGCTATGGATGCTAAAAACACACCTGTTTATGCAATGCCAAGAATGAAAGAATTTCTAATTAATAACGGGCCTTGGAGTCAACTTGTAGCAAGAGAAAATATCAAATTAAATGAATTGGAAAATGAAAAAGCAATTCAACTATCTAACGCCATTCAAGTTACCCCATTTTTAGTTCCTCATAGAGATGAATATTCAGAAACAGTAGGCTATAAAATTGTAGGACCAAACAAAAGTGCTTTATTTATTCCAGACATAGATAAATGGCATAAATGGAACAAAGATATTCTTGATGAAATAAAAAAAGTAGATTATGCCTTCTTAGACGCTGCATTTTATAGTGGCAAAGAAATAAATAACAGAGATATTTCTCAAATTCCGCACCCTTTTATTATTGAAAGCCTTGAAAAATTTGAAGAACTAAACCATAAGGAAAAGAATAAAGTGGTTTTTATTCATTTTAACCATACAAATCCAGTAATTGACCCAAATAGTAATGAAGCCAAAAAAGTGACAGATTTAGGCTTTAAAATCGGTAGAATTAATGATGTTTTTGAGTTATAACTAATACCAAAAACTGAGTTTCCTAAATCATGAGATCGTTAAAATTATGAATGAAAACACTAGTTTTTATCTAAATAAAAACGAACCAAACAAAAGCTGCTTATTAAGTTTACGAGCCATTATAATTAAGCAAAACAAAGACATTACAGAAACAAAAAAGTATGGAATGCCCTGTTTTTGCTATAAAAATAAAATGTTTTGTTATTTATGGATTGATAATAAAACCGAAGAACCCTACTTATTACTCGTTGAAGGCGCATATCTTAATCATCCAAAATTAGAAGCAGGTAAACGTAAACGCATGAAAATTTTCAGAGTTAATCCTAATCTAAATATTCCAATAAAAACGATTGAGTCCATACTAAATGAAGCGCTAGATTTATACAGAAATGGTACTATAAGCATTAAATAAAAAATCCACTCAGTTATGAGAGGATTTTTACCTAAAGCTAGATTTAATAACAATTAAGTTATTAATAATAACCTATTCCATTTCTTATTTAGTGTCTGGTCGCAAACAGACAATTTTTATAATTTGAATTATTTTTGATGTTATTTTTATTTACTTTTTATGAGTTGATGCCTTAGCATCAAGCGATTAAAAACAAATGGAAAGAGGGCGAAAAGAAACAAATTTAATATTGATGTGTTTCCGAACAGGCACTATTTAGCTATTAATCAGAAAATTAAATCGGTTATTCGGTTTAGTGCTAAATTTAAAACACTACTATTTTTTTATAAATATATTGGTGTAATACCATCTACCTTCTTCATTTTTTTCTGCTGAAACATCAAAATTTGTAAAGTCACCTTCCAAGATTGCTTTATGCGCTTCACTTTTAATCCAAGCTCTTACAACAGATTCTGCAGAACTATAACCAAAAGCTACATTCTCTGATACTTTTTGAGCACCTACATTCGACTTTAAATAATTACTTCTGGTAAAAAAGTTATAATGAGATACTTCATCTTTAACAACCATATAATCTGTATGACTATTTGCAACAGATTTTATAATATTCATATCGCCTAAAGGATTTAACCCTAAAGTCAATCTATGGTTATTTATAAGTTCTAGAATTTCTACTTCAATAGTTTTAGCCTCTTGTGTAGTAAGACTTAATTCCATAGTATCAGCTTTATCATCCATACTATCTGTAGAACATGAAGAAAATGTAAAAATAGTAAGTAAAGCCAATAATGGCAACTTGATTAGATACTTCATAGGTTAAGTATATTTAGATTTGGTTATGTAAAATTAACCGCCTAACCTGAAGTAAATGTTAATGGATTGTTAAAATCGATGAAACACGTGTATTTCATCGATTTTATATGTTTTTTATCGATGAAATACATTGTTTTTAATCTAAAAAGTGTATTTCAGCGATATTTTATGGAGATAATCGATTAATCTGCCAACTGTAGTCGTCTTGAAGTTTATATAGAATACGGTCATGAAGTCTATTTGGGCGACCTTGCCAAAATTCAATTTCAACTGGTTTTACTATATAACCACCCCAATATTCAGGTCTAGGAATTTCCTTTCCTTGGTATTCAATTTCTAATTTTAAGAGTTTATCTTCAAGTTGTTGTCTATTCATTACAACTTCACTTTGGTTAGATACTATAGCTCCTAATTGGCTGCCACGTGGTCTAGATTCAAAGTAACCGTCGCTCAAATTCTTAGCAATTTTTTCAACTTTACCTTTTATGATGATTTGTCGTTCAGCACCATGCCAAAAAAAAGATAAACAAACATTTGGGTTAGCATCAATAGCCTTTCCTTTTTCACTATTATAATTAGTATAGAAAATAAATCCTTCGTAGGTGTATTTTTTAAGTAGCACTACCCTATTCTTTGGATAACCATCTAAACCTATTGTTGAAATGGTCATGGCGTTAGTTTCATCTTCTGCAAAATGCATATCAATCTCATAAAACCATTTTTGAAACAATTCTAAAGGGTTCTCTGGCACCTCATTTAAAAGTAGTTCACTTTTTTCGTAAGATTTTCTATAATTGCTTAAATCCTTTTCCATTATTAATATCTGTAAAATAAATATTTTATATATATGTTCAAATTTACACAAAATGCTTTTTGTAGAAACCTTTATAGGGCTCATTTTATTATTTGTGGGCTTTTAGTGAAAAAATACCCATCGTTAATTGGTACTTATAATTCAATGTCAGCTTAAGAAAAAAAGATGATTAATATTAAAAATTCTTCAGCTTTTCTAAACAAAGAACTAACTATTTACTGGTGCTTTAGTACATGACAAAAATTAATTTTGAGAAATAAACTACTCACAATTTTCAGGTTAACAAAAACCTTACAGGTTTTAAAACCCTGTGAGATACGTAACGAAAAAGACGTAATATATTATATATGTGCGGTTTATAGTTCTATTCTAAATTTTTGTCATGTACTTGAGTCTTTTTTATAAAACTAATTGCAAAATTTTTCCGAAATATGTTTAAAAAGCGATTGGATACCTGGTTGGTAAGGTTTAAAGCGTATTGCGAAAATCAATAAGTTATTATACCTAGAGTTCATCTGTGTGAGTTTGAAGATTTAAAATACTATCCGTTCAAAGCACATATTTTCTTTTAGAAATGAGCAATATGATTAATCAAATAGTAGACAATGATTCTTATACTTGGCAATAAAATAAAATCCGGACGAAAAAAAATTTCTGATTGATTAGGTTATAAAAATATTAAAAAATAAAGTACTCTGAATAAAGAGTCTATCTTCAATAGACAGAAAATAACAAAAATTTAATATCCTTTAGGGTTGAATGTTGCGATATACTTGCTACCTTAGTATTACCAACCCTAACATTTTATGAATTTTGAGAATTACTCGTATAGTAAAACAGCAAATTATACCAAATTAGAAATGCCATTCGGTACTTATTATTTGTGTGAAAAATTTTTTATTGGCGAATTACATGAAGGTGTCCATTTTGATTGGAAAAAAACAGAATTAGTTGCTCAAAAACTAATTGATTTCTATGGTAGTAACGCTAAAATAGGATTCATTTCTAACAGAATCAAGGATTATTCAATTGACCCTAATAATTGGACAAAAATTGATGAGAAATATAACCTAATTGTCGCTAGTGCTATTGTTATGTATAACAATTCAACATACATGAATGCATCATTAGAAAAACAGTTCACTAAGAAAAGTATTAAGCGTTGCATGTCTTTGAAAGAAGCAATTAACTGGATGGAGAGTTTAAAGGAGTTTCATTAAAACTCGAAGGTTTTACCATCTTCAGCTAATTCTACTTTATCAAAAACGACTTTAGCTTCGTCTTTAAAAGCCTCAATACTACCATAGCGTGTTGAGTAATGGCCTAGTATCAAAGTATCCACATTAGCTTGTTTAGCTATACGGGCTGCCTCTTTTGCTGTTGAATGTTTTGTTTTTAATGCTAAATGCGCATGTTGCTCTAAAAAAGTAGATTCGTGATATAAGACATCTGTGTTTTTTATAATTGGAATAATATCTTCTTTATACATGGTATCGCTGCAAAAAGCAAAACTTTTTGGCTTAAGACCAGATTTTGTAACCGTTTCATTTTTTATAGTTATACCGTCTTCATTTTCAACATCAAAACCTTGTGTTAGCTTTCTATAATAAGCCATATTAATGTTTGCATCTTCTGCGGCGTTCACATTTAATTTGCGCAAACCTTCTTTTTCTTTAAATAAAAAACCATTGGTATAAATTCTATGATTTAACGGAATGGTATAAATTTCAACTTTTTCATCTTCAAAAATTAATTCTGATTTCTTCGATGTCAGCTCATGAAAATATAGATTATAGTTTGTCCAAGAATCAGCTAATTTCATTTGAAGCGTCACTATTTCTTTAATGCCTTTTGGCCCATAAATATGTAAATCAGTTTCTCTAGTAAGTAATCTAAACGTAGAAATTAAACCTACTAAACCAAAAAAATGATCGCCATGTAAATGCGATATAAAAATGTGCTTAATACGATTAAACTTAATTTTGTGTTTACGTAATTGCACCTGTGTACCTTCACCGCAATCAATTAAAAACATGTGGTTATTAATTTCTAAAACTTGCGATGTGGTATTATTTAAAGTGCGCGGTGTGGCACTGTAACATCCTAATATGGTTAATTTCATGTATGTTGTTGAGTTGTTAAGTTGTTAAGTTGTATCGATTAAACGACAAACAGCTAAACAACAAACTTTTCAAAATCCTAAGTCACGTTCCATATCTTCCATTTCAATAAGGTCGTAAGCCTCTTGTAGAGTTGGCACTACAACAAGTTTATCAGGAACAACATCTAAGTCTATTTTATCAGAAACGATAACAAACGAATGTTTTGAAACTTTATGTGTGTTTGATAATTCTAGAAATTCTACTATTTCAGCTTGAGTTAAAACATCCAAACTAGTTAAAGCAACAATAATATTATTGTTCTTAAATTTTGGATACAAAGCCTGTAGCTTTTTAACCAACTCTATAACCGAAACCTTTTCCTGTGTGATTATAGCTGTATTTCCGTTTTGGTCAAATATCATAATCTATTGTTTTATTTTTGATGCCAGTAAATAAATAACTGCCATTCTTACTGCTACACCATTTTGAACTTGGTCTAATATAATAGATTGTTTTGAATCTGCAACATCGCTAGTAATTTCTACACCTCTATTTATTGGTCCGGGGTGCATAATAGTAATTTCTTTATCTAAAGAATCAAGCAAGTTTTTATTTACTCCAAATTGTTGAGTATATTCTCGAGTTGAAGGAAAATAACTTATATCCATGCGTTCATTTTGCACACGAAGCATATTTGCTACATCACACCAATTCAAAGCTTTACGTAAATTTGTTTCAACTTTTACTCCAAGTTTGTCAATATACTTAGGAATCAACGTTTTCGGGCCGCAAACCATCACTTGAGCACCTTGTAATTGCAGTGCAAATATATTTGAAAGTGCGACTCTACTGTGTAAAACATCTCCAACTATAACCACCTTTTTTCCTTTAACATCTCCAAGTTTTTCTCTAATAGAATAAGAATCTAATAAGGCTTGTGTTGGGTGTTCATGAGCACCATCACCGGCATTTATAATACTTGCATTCACATGCTTTGACAAAAACACGCCTGCTCCAGGATTAGGATGTCTCATCACAACCATATCTACTTTCATAGACAGAATATTGTTTACCGTATCAATTAAAGTCTCTCCTTTTTTAACTGAAGATTGCCCTGATGAAAAATTAATAACATCAGCAGACAATCTCTTTTCAGCTAGCTCAAAAGATAATTTTGTTCTAGTAGAATTTTCAAAAAATAAGTTAGCAATGGTAATATCTCTAAGCGAAGGCACCTTTTTAATCGGTCTGTTAATCACTTCTTTAAAATGATCGGCAGTTTCAAAAATAAGTTGGATATCTTGTTTGCTAAGATACTTAATTCCTAATAAGTGATTCACACTTAATTCGCTCATTCTCTTATAATATTCAGTTGGCAGTTTTCAGTTGCCAGTTATTGCACTTCTAACTTCTAGCTTCTAGCTTCTAGCTTCTAGCTTCTAGCCAAATTATCACTTTTCAATTAAGTAAACCGAGTCCTCATTATCATGCTCCTTCCAATTTACTTTTACTTTTTCGTTATTTATAACATCTACTTGTCGCCCTCTATAATCTGGCTGTATTGGCAAATGCCTACTAAAACGTCTATCAATCAAAGTTAAAAGCTCAATTTCATTAGGTCTTCCAAAAGATTGAATCGCCGTTAAGGCAGCTCTAATACTTCTTCCTGTATATAAAACATCATCAATAAATACAATATTTTTGTCTTCTACTAAAAAGTTTATTTTTGTAGTATTAGCTTCAAGTGTTTTTTCTCCACGACGAAAATCATCTCTATAAAAGGTGATATCTAAATGACCTAATTTTATGTTTTTAACGTTGTAATCTTCACTTAAAATTTTAGCTAATCTATCTGCTAAAAACACGCCACGGGGCTGTAAACCAATTAAAACCGTATTAGAAAAGTCGTTGTGTTTTTCAATAAGTTGACAAGCCAATCGATGAAGAATGATGTTTACCTCTTTTTCGTTAAGTAAAACTTTTTGACTCATATACTATCCAAACGTATTTGGAGCACAAAGGTAATGCAAAATTTTAGAAGTTAAAACCATTAATGCTAATCTTTATTTCGGCGCAACCTACATCCTGAATTTAGTTCAGGACCTAGGTCGGGCTATTCGTTGCAAGTCCTCGCACCTCCTACGTCGGGCTGTGGGCTTTCCACTGCTATCCCTTGCGCACTGTTCGCAGCGATAGTAATCTGTTGCTATTTTAGTTTACCACTCCGCTCCGCAAAGTCTCCCGACTTTGCGGGCATTACGCAATTTAGTTTTCCGCTAAGTCGGGAGACTTTGCGGAGCGGTTAGTAACCAAAAAAAGCCTTCAATTTCTTGAAGGCTTTAGTATAACTAAATGATTTCAGAAAACTTACTCTTTCTCGGCTTTTGGCTCAGCTTTTGATTCAGCTTTTGGCTCAGCTTTTGGCTTAGCTTTTGACTTAGCTTTTGGCTCAGCTTTAGTAGTTTTTCCGTCCATTTTATCTTTAAGAGCTTGTAAAGCATCATTAGCATCACCTAAAGTAGGTTTTGCTTCAGCAGCAGCACTAGCAGCTTTTTTAACAGCAGCTTTTACATTTGCCATTTCTTCCGCTTTAAAAATAGCAGTATGCGATGCAACTACGCGTTTAAACTCTTTATTAAATTCAATGATTTTGAATTCTGCTTCTTCACCTTTAGCAAGTTTCTTTCCATCTTCTTTTTCAAGATGACGAGAAGGTACAAAAGCAACGATATCTTCGTTAAATTCAATAGTAGCTCCTTTATCAACTATTTCAAAAATAGAAGCTTTATGAACTGTATCTAAAGCAAATTCAGTTTCATATTTATCCCAAGGGTTTTCAGTAGTTTGTTTATGACCTAAACTTAATTTACGTCCTTCAACATCTAATTCTAATACTACTACGTCTAACTTATCACCTACAGCACAAAACTCAGAAGGGTGCTTTATTTTCTTAGTCCAAGATAAATCAGAGATGTAAATTAAACCATCAATTCCTTCTTCTAATTCAACAAAAACACCAAAGTTTGTAAAGTTACGTACAATACCTGTATGCTTAGAAGCTAATGGGTATTTAGAAGTAATATCTGTCCATGGATCTGGCGTTAATTGCTTAATACCAAGAGACATTTTACGATCTTCTCTATCTAAAGTTAAGATTACTGCATCTACTTCATCTCCAACAGAAACGAAATCTTGAGCAGAACGTAAATGTGTAGACCAAGACATTTCAGAAACGTGAATTAATCCTTCAACGCCATCTGCAACCTCAATAAACGCACCGTAATCTGCGATTACAACAACTTTACCTTTTACTTTATCGCCAATTTTCACCTCTTCTGCAAGAGCTTCCCATGGATGCTTAGATAATTGTTTAAGACCCAATTGAATTCTTGATTTGTTTTCATCAAAGTCAAGGATTACCACATTAAGTTTTTGATCTAACTCAACAATCTCGTTTGGATGATTGATTCTAGACCATGATAAATCTGTAATATGAACTAATCCGTCAACACCTCCAAGGTCGATAAATACACCATAAGAAGTAATATTTTTAACAATACCTTCTAATACTTGACCTTTTTCTAATTGACCAATAATTTCTTTCTTTTGTTCTTCAATATCAGCCTCAATAAGTGCTTTATGAGAAACTACTACGTTTTTGAACTCGTGGTTGATTTTCACAACTTTAAATTCCATAGTTTTATTTACGTATTGATCGTAATCTCTAATTGGTTTAACATCAATTTGAGAACCTGGTAAGAATGCTTCAATTCCGAAAACATCTACAATCATCCCACCTTTAGTTCTGCATTTCACAAAACCATTTACGATTTCACCAGTATCATGAGCACTGTTTACACGATCCCATGCTTTAATGACACGAGCTTTTCTGTGAGATAATACTAATTGCCCTGTTGCGTCTTCACGAACATCAATTAATACTTCTACTTTGTCTCCTACTTTTAAATCTGGATTGTAACGAAATTCGTTTAAAGAAATAACACCTTCAGATTTTGCGTTAATGTCAATAATAGCATCTCTATCAGAAATGTGTACTACTGTACCTTCAACTACTTCATCATCTAAAGTATCAACGAAATTTGCTGCTACTAATTTTTCAAATTCTTTTAATTGTTGATCGTCAACCTCATCAATTCCCTCTTGGTAATTGTGCCAGTTAAAGTCTTTTAAGAATTTTTCAGGATTTGCTTGAGCTTCAGATACTACTGGAGCTTCTACTGCTGGAGCTTCTGTTGCTTCAACTTCAGCTTGTTTTGCTTTTTCAGCCATTTAATTAATTCTGCGAAATATTAAAGAGATTTCCGCCTTCGCGGAAACGCCATTTCATCGCGTTTGTATTCTGTATGTTTCGGAAGATTTATGCAAATACCACACAGAAGTGTTATATTATTTTAAGTTTCATCCCTTTCATCTTTCCGACGATTCGCTAAAAGGAGTGCAAAAATACATAATATTGATATAATTACCTAAAAATGAGAAAATAAAATAGTTGTGACTTTCACAAAGGCATGTGTCTAATAAATAGAAACAATTTATTAATCAATATTTAATTAAAACATTCGAATATTTTAGTATATTGTTCAATACAAATAATTACAATAAAAATTTACAAAATCATGGTTAAAGCAAAGTATCAAGACGTGTTAAGCTTGGGTGAAGCATTGAATATTCAAAACGGAAATGTAACAGAAGAAAATGGTGTTCTTAAAATTAAAGGAACTGCTAAGACACCTTATGAAAAGGATATTCTTTGGGATAAAATAAAGGAAATAGGTGGTGACAATCCATCTGATATTATGGCAAACATTACCGTTGCTGATGATAGTGTTTACGCTAGACATACTGTGAAAAGTGGGGAAACTTTAGGGAAAATTGCTATTCAGTATTACGGAAAAGCGTCAAAATATCAAGATATTTTTAAAGCGAATTCGGATATCTTAAAGAATCCAGATGTTATTCATCCAGATCAAGAATTAATTATTCCAAAATTATAAGACTAAAATATTCTGAAATTGAAAAGCGAATCTTTATACATTTAAAGGTTCGTTTTTTTTTAAATTAACGTCAATGGTAGGAACGAAGTAATCTCATTATTTAGAACTAAAATTAAACAGATTGCCGCACTCTGTTCGCAATGACGAATATTATTCCAAACCTTCAATAGTCATTTTAACCAATTG
>Ga0316208_1003258_pt1 | contig 11990 bp, 10 predicted proteins | sample 3monopyrite_MG_FD_204944 | JGI IMG/M metagenome (GOLD analysis project Ga0316208, IMG submission 204944) | Microbial mat bacterial communities from mineral coupon in-situ incubated in ocean water Damariscotta River, Maine, United States -... | ecosystem: Environmental > Aquatic > Marine >... | reverse complement strand
GTATCCGAAAGAAAACTACGATTCAGGAAATCGGACAGTCGATGGAAGAGGCCTTCTGCCAGGCGGAAGAGGCGTTCAAGAAACACGGGCTGCCGATTGAAGAAGCGGGCATCTCCGTCTACCACGTCTTCGACATGAAGGCCGGAACGTTCGACTACACAGCCGGGTGGATTCTTCCTGAGTCGGCTGGCGAAGTGCCGGCTGAGATGTCGACATGGTCGATTCCCACCGTGAAGGCTCTGCGAGTTGACCACCTGGGAAGTTATGACAACGTCGGCAACGGCTGGAGTGCCGCTCAACAGTACGCTCGGTACAAGAAGCTGAAACAGAGCAAGGTGGGTACGTTCGAGATTTACCGAAACGATCCAGGCCAAACGGAGCCGGCTGATCTTCAGACCGAGATCTATCTGCCGCTTAAGTAGCGGTCGGACATGGTTTCCGTAGGGTGTGACAAGCGGAGCGAATCAAACGGCTGGTGTACCGGCGCGGGCAACCGTTGAGGTTTGTGGTCGTCAGGATTGCTCACAGATCTCCGCGCGGGCACACCGCAGTTTCAATTCCGCCCGCTGGTCACACTCTACAGTCCAGGAGTCGCACGTTTCGTTACTCACGTTTGAAGCGATAGCCGATTCCGCGGACGGTTTCGATCAAGTCGCCGGGTTCGCCCATTTTCTTTCGCAGGGCGCGTACGTGAACGTCGATCGTTCGTTCCAGGGCGTTGGCGTCCATTCCGCGGCTGCTGTCCATGAGTTCGAGCCTGGAGAATGACCGCCCGGGTTGTCTCATCAGTGTCCACAGGAGGCGGAACTCGGTGCGGGTGAGTTCGAGTTCCTTTCCGTCGACTCGGACTTCGAAGCTCGCTTTGTCGATTTCGACGCCGTGGACCGAGAGGACCGACGTTTCTGACTTGCTTTTTTCGTTCCGGCGGAGCAGCGCCTTGATCCGGTGAATGAGTGGCCGAACTTTGAACGGTTTGGTGACGTAGTCGTCAGCTCCGACATTGAAGCCGACGACCTCGTCCGTTTCCTCGCTGCGTGCAGTCAGCATCAGAACGCGGATGTTTTGAGTTTTCGCGTCACCGCGCAGCTGAGCACAGACCTGCAGTCCGTCGATGAGGGGCAACATCAGATCGAGGATGACCAGGTCCGGCAACGCGGAGCGGGCGCGTTCGAGCCCGTCGCGACCGTTGGTCGCCGTCAGGACTTCGAAGCCTTCTTTCTCGAGGTTGTAGGACAAGACCTCAACCAGAGATGGCTCGTCTTCGATAATCAGGATTGTTTGGCTCGACATTAATTGGGGACTCGGCTGACCGGGTTCGGCAACGCATTCTTACGTTCAGGTTTACTTAAGCTTTGTGTCTTCGTGATCAAGTCTGTGCGACGCGGAAGTCTGCTCGGTGCCGAATGATGACGCCTTCAACCATGAAGACGACGTCCTCCGCAATATTTGTCGCGTGGTCGGCGACGCGTTCGATGTGCCGTGTCGCTGAAAAAAGGTGGAGGGCCGGCTCGACGAGGTCTGGCGATGATCGCATGACACGACGCAGTTCGGCGATGATTTCGGCGTTCAGGCGATCGACTTCATCGTCGCTGGCAAGAATTTCGCGGGCGCCCTGGCTGTCGAGTTCGACGTAGCAATCGATACTGCGGTGCAGCATTTCGAGAGCCTTGCGAGACATGTCCTGAAGTTTGTCCGAAACAACGACTTCGGCTTTGCCCACCAGTCCGGCCGCACGTTCGGCGATGTTGACGCCAAGGTCCGCGACTCGCTCAAGTTCGCCGGTGATCTTCAGGACGGTGGCGATACGGCGGAGGTCGATGGCGACGGGTTGGTGCAGCGCCAGAATTTTCAGACAGTCGTTTTCGATCTGCACATCCATCGTGTCGATTTCGTCATCGGCCTCGGCGAGTTCTTCAGCGAGCGCGATACTTGGTGTGCGGATGCCATCGACGGCTCGGTGGATCATGTCTTCGACGATCGAGCACATGTGGAGAATGTCGTGGTGCAAACCGTCGAGGTCGCGTTCCAGGTGAATTGACATTATCGAGAGTTACCTTTCCGGAGTTGCCTCCAGCAGCATCCGAACCTGTGAGGTGTGCAGGGTGATTATTGAGGGACACCTTATCTTAGGAATGAGTCCGAAATAACATCCCGAAAGCTTCAGAAAAATTTAACCACAGAGGCTCAGAGACACAGAGGAAAACACTCTCGTCGAACTCGGCGTCTCTGAGCCTCTGTGGTTCAAGACAGAGAGTTATTTCGAACACGATCGTTAGCCGAATCGACCGGTGATGTAGTCTTCGGTTTGTTTTTCGGTCGGGTTGGTAAACAGAGCTCGCGTGTCGCCGGTTTCGACGAGCACTCCCTGGAAGAAGAACGCCGTCTGCTGACTCACGCGAGCAGCCTGCTGCATATTGTGAGTCACGATGACGATGGTGTAGTTCTTTTTGAGTTCGAAGATCAGGTCTTCGACGCGAGCTGTTGATTTGGGGTCGAGTGCCGATGCGGGTTCGTCCATCAGGATAACGTCCGGGTCTGTGGCAAGCGTTCGAGCGATGCACAATCGCTGTTGCTGTCCGCCCGAAAGCGACATCGCTGAGCTGTTGAGGCGATCTTTCACTTCGTCCCACAACGCCGCTCGTTTGAGCGAAGTTTCGACGATCTCCGTCAGTTTCGCGTTGTTGCGAAGGCCAGCGACCTTCGGTCCGTAGGCGATGTTGTCGAAGATCGATTTCGGAAACGGCGTCGATTTCTGAAAGACCATGCCGACACGTTTTCGAAGCAGCACGACGTCGACTGCAGGGTCGTAGACATCGGAACCTTCGAGCAGCACGTCGCCGGTGTGTCGCGTGCCGTCGATGATGTCGTTCATCCGGTTGAGCATTCGCAGAAACGTGCTTTTGCCACACCCCGACGGGCCGATCAGAGCGGTGACCGACTTCTCCGGAATGTCGAGCGACACGTCGAACAGCACCTGATTGTCGCCGTAGTAGAAGTCGACGTTTTTCGCGCGGATTTTGACGGCGTGCGTTGCGTCGACCGAAGAGGTTGCTGAGACCGTCGGTCGTGCAGTCGCCATTGCCGCATCACCTGGCTCGTCCCGCGCCGATGTTGTGTCAGCTTTGGTTACGTCCACGCGAAGTTCCTCATTCTGGTCGATTGCGTTTGTTGGCAGAACGGTCGGCGTTGAGTTCATGAGTCAATCACCAGGATATTTTCTTCTGGGCTCGGTTACGAATCACGATCGCGGTCGCGTTGAAAATGACGAGGAGAATCAGGAGCACGAGGCTGCCTGCTGCGGCGAGGTTCTGAAACTCTTCCTTTGGTTGCTCGATCCAGTTGGTGATCTGGATGGTGATCGAGGTGAAAACGTCGAAAGGAGCATCAAGCACTCGCTGCGGGTCCTGAACGGCGGCCATCGGTGTATCCAGGTTACCCGGCGCGAAGGCAACATAACTCATCGCACCGACCACGATGAGTGGAGCGGTTTCACCCATCGCTCGTGAAAGTGCGAGAATGATGCCCGTCGCGATGCCCGGTATGGCGGCGGGGAGAACCTGATGCCGGATCGTCTGCCACTCGGTCGCTCCTAAAGCGTAGGACGCGTGGCGGATCGAAGGAGGGACCGCCCGTAAGGCTTCCTGCGATGCGATGATCACAACCGGAAGGATCAGCAGGCTAAGTGTGAAGGACCCTGCCAGCAGGCATCGTCCCAGTGGTAGCGGAATCTCGAGCGTTCCGAATCCGAGTGAGAGGGCCATTGTCCAGCCATCGGCCGCGGAAATCATGCCGAACATTCGGACGAACGCCGTGACGCCCAGCATCCCGTAGACGATTGATGGAACGCCCGCGAGGTTCGACAGATTGAGTTTGATCAGTCGTGTGAAGCGGCTGTCGGTAGCGTATTCTTCGAGGTAAATTGCGGCGCCGACCCCCATCGGGACGGTGAAGATTGCCGTGAAGAAGATCAGCCAGGACGTTCCCCAAAGACCGGCGAGGAGGCCAGCTTTGCCGGGGCGACGTGAGTCGAACCCTGTCAGAAATTGCAGGTCAAGCCAGCCCCAGGCCTGCCAGATGACTCCCGCCAGCAGAGCGGCCAGGAACAGTAAGGCAGAAACGGTCGCGACACGGCAGGTCCACTCGAAGCAGGTCGAGATCCGGTGTCGCCGCTTGAGAAGTGCGGCGTATCCAATCTGTTGATCGCTCAATTGTAGACCTCGCGGAACCGCCGCAGAACGAACTGCGAAATGATGTTCATCACCAGCGTCATCAGGAACAGTGTCAGGCCAACGGCGTAGATGCTCTTCTCTTCGATGCTGCCGATGACGGCGTCGCCCTTGCTGACGTTGACGATGTAAGAGGTCATCGTCGCGACGCTTCCTAACGGGTCTGCGGTAACGATGGCGGTCTGGCCGGCAGCAATAGTGACGGCCATCGTTTCGCCGATCGCTCGCGAGATGGCCAGTAGAAATGAGGCTATGATTCCAGACAGAGCGGCCGGAACAACGACTCGTGTTGAGACGTCGAATCTTGTTGAACCTAGTGCGTAAGCGGCTTCCCGCAGGCTGCGAGGCACTGACCGCAGGACGTCTTCACTGAGCGACGAGATCATCGGGATGATCATAATTCCGACGACGATGCCAGCACTCGCTGCGTTGAACACTCCAACGTCGAAACCAAGCATGTCCTGAAAGATCGGCCTCAGAACGTACGGAGTCACGAAGACCAGCGCGAAGTAGCCGTAAACGACCGTCGGGATGCCGGCCAGAATTTCCAGCACGGGCTTGATGATTGACCGAGTTCTCGGAGCGGCGTATTCGCTGAGATAGATGGCGCTGCACAGGCCGATCGGGAGTCCGATCAACGCGGCGATGCCGGAGATCATCAAGGTGCCGCAGACCAGCGGCATGATTCCGAAATGCTTTTCGGTGTAACCGGGGGTCCATCGCGTTTCGGTGACAAATTCAGTGACTGAAACCTGCTGAAAGAACGCTTCGTTTGGTCTGGCTTCGCCGTTGGCTCCAACTTGCTGCGGAGCCACGTCGTAGATTGCGTTGCTGAAGAGGACGGACACGATTCCGAAAGTCGTCAGCATCGAGACGGTCGCGCAAAGAAATAACAGCAATCGTATGCCCGACTCTTTGAGTCGGACCAACGATGCTGAACGGTGTAACGACGTGGCCGCTTTTGAATGCGGAACGCCGGAACCGGAAGCTGTGGACATGATTAAGAATCTCCTGACCGGTCGGCAGTTTGATCAACCAGCCGACCGGCCAAACGAGTTCTGTGCTGCGAGCGTTACTCGCCGATCGCCGCCTTCAATGCTTCGACTGTTTCCGCATGAGTCTCTTTGCCCAGGCGGACGTAGCCGACCTCGCTGACGAGGTCCTGACCGGCTGCCAGGTAGTAAGTCACGAAGTCTGCCAACTCAGGTCGAGCGAGCCTGGCTTTGTTCACATAGAGAAACAGCGGACGCGACAGTGGAACGTATTTCCCGCCTTCAATGGTTTCCGCAGTTGGAGCAACGGCATCAGCGACGTCGCCCGTTGCCGAAACGGGAACGGCCTTCAGCTTCTTCGCGTTTTCGAGGTAGTACGCAAATCCGAAGTACCCCAGAGCGTACTTTCCGCCGGAGACTCCACGAACCAGAATGTTGTCGTCCGAGCTCGGCGTGTACTCGGTTCGGCTGGCCCCTTCTTCACCGCAGATCACATCGGTGAAGTAGTCGAACGTGCCCGAGTCGGGGTCAGGGCCGTAGAGCTGGATTTCGTGGTCCGGCCATGAAGGATCAAGTTCGCTCCACCTGGTGACTTTGCTGCCGGGCTCCCAGAGCTGCTTGAGCTGGGCGACGGTGATCGCTTTGCACCAGTCGTTTTCCGGATTCACTACGACGCTGATTCCGTCGATGGCGACCTTCATTTCCAGGTACTCGATGCCGTTATCCGCACATTGAGTCGCTTCTTTTGCTTTGATCGGTCGCGAGGCATCGTTGATGTCAGTTTCGCCCGCGACGAACTTCTTGAATCCGCCACCCGTACCAGAGGTACCGACGACAACCTTCACATTCGGGTGCGATCCCTGAAACTCTTCAGCCACTGCCTGAGAGATCGGGTAGACCGTGCTGGAGCCATCGATCAGGACTCGCTGCTGACCTTCTTCCGAGCCGATCGGGAGTTCGACTCCGCCGCCGGTAGCCGAGCCAGCTTCTGAATCCTCAGTGCGAGAGCTGGTGCTGCTGACTTCGCAGCCAGAGTTCGATGCCAGTAAAGCGAGAGAGCAGACCAGCGTTGTCAGACCGACGGTTACTGATTTGAGCGTCATTGCGTGCCTCGTTGCCGCGTTCCAATTTCATCCGGTGCACCATGCCCCCCGGAATTGAAGCGGAAGCTACGAAGCGATTGTGAAGACGACTCCGGCTCTTGTGTTAAGAAACGGTTAACAATCAGGTTGTGTGCCAGTTTCGAACCTGGCCAGCGAAATGACCGTCGGATCAGAAGTGCCTTGCCCTCAGGTTTTTACGGCGAGGTCGTGGGCGATGCCGCTTAGTACACGTCACACGAAAAACGGATCGCAATTCTCCGTTGCCGACGCTGCCAGCTTCGAACCGACGCTGCCAGCGTCGGCAACGACACGCCACCACCTTTTTATTCAACCCGTAATTCGTGGGGCGACTACAATTCGTGGGGCGACTCCGTAGAAACGTTGTGAATCTGAAAACTACTTCGCTTCGGAAATGGCCTCGGCGATCTCACGCATGTGCTCGCGAATTTTCGAGTACGCATTGAGAGATGCCAGCCAGGCAACCGTTATTACTGGGGCGACACTGAGTTTCTCGTCGCCGCCGGCGGCTGAGAGGCCATCCAGGTGCTTCGCGCGAAGCTGTTTGATTTCGTCTTTGATTCGCTTGGCGGTTGGGTCTGTTTTAGTGAGGACTGCCGTGTTGCCCTTTGTCAGAGCCTGATTAACTTCTGAAATATAGCCCGCGACGTGCGAGTTCAGCTTCACCAGATCAGCTCGTTGCTCTTTAGAGAATCGTTCACCTTCCTGGCGGAGTTTTCGATCGAATCGATCCAGATCGAGGATGTAGTCGCTGACTGATTCGTACTCGTCGGCCATGTGCATTTGCCGGCGAGCCTCGGTCGCGACAGAGTGTGGAACGTTTCCTGAAAGCAGGTGAATGACGAACTCGGAGATTTCGTCCTGCACGGAGTCAAGCACCTGTTCGCGTTGCCGTAATCGGTCGGCGAGTGCCTTGTCCGGATCGTCCTGCTGGAGGAGTTCAGCAGACCAGCCGAGCATCTTCGAGCAGCCGTCGCTCATCTTCTCGATTTCTTTTCGAGACTGCTCGATGGCCAGCAGCGGAGTTTCGAGGATGCGAATGTCGAGGTCCGTCAAATGCGGCTTTTCCTTGAAACCCTTCGCTGGAACCAGCTTCTTTAGCATTCGCTCAAAGGTCGAGACGAACGGAAGGAAAATTAACGTATTCGTAATGTTGAAAACGCTGTGCGTCGCAGCGATGGCTGCCATGGTGTTCGGAAAAGTGGGGTTGCCGTCGACCATTACGACCTTGGTGACGTCACCGGCAAATAGTGACTGGATCAGGTCGATATACCAGCCGAAGATCAAGGTGATCCAGAACACGCCGACAAGATTGAATATCAAATGGAAGTAGGCGGCTCGTCGTGCGTTTGTCGTCGCTCCTAAGGATGCCAGGAGTGCCGTAATTGTCGTTCCGATGTTCTCACCAAGTACCAGGGCAGCGGCCGTTTCGTACGAGATGACTCCCTGGACAGCCAGTGAAATCGTGATCCCCAGCGTGGCGGAAGAAGACTGAACCATCACCGTCAACACGCAGCCTGCCGCCGCGCACCCGAGCACTCCGAAGTAGGTGCTTGCATCAAATCTTTGGAACCAGACCTCGAATGCCGGAGTCTCTTTGATGATCTTGCAGGCGTCTTTCATCACTTCAAGGCCGAAGAAAACCATGCCGACACCCATCAGAGCCATAGCCCAGTATCGCCAGCGGTCGCCCTTCGAAAACAGATAGACAAATGCCGATCCACCCAGCAGCGGAAGACCGTACTTGCCGATTTTCAGAACGAGAATCCAGCCGGTGATCGTGGTGCCGATATTGGCGCCCATGATGACGCCGATGGCCTGGCCGAGCTGCATGACGCCGCTGTTCACAAAGCCGATCACCATGACCGTCGTCACAGAACTCGACTGCACAATACAGGTCACGACCACGCCGACGGTGGTGGCAAGGATCCGGTGGTTAGTGACGGCTCCGATCATCCGTCGCAAACTGTTGCCGGCGACCGCCTGCATGCCGTCTGACATGTGCTTCATGCCGAGCAGGAAGATGCCGAGTCCGCCGATAATTTCACAGGCCAGCTTGAAAAAGGATGCAACGTCCAAATTACCACGTCCCTGGGAATGTGAGGAATTTGTGAAGGGATTGTTAAGCGGCGGGATTCTATGGAATCCCGGCAGTACTTCAACGAGGTGGGCGATTCATTCTGAAGCGACGCACCAATGGGGTTGCGGTAACGTCGGTGGACACTCGAGTCGACGGCCGCAACGTCGTTGGTTTTGCACGGATCCATATTGAATTCCGAAAATTCAATATCGAAAGCTGCGTCCGAGAATGTCGCGTGTCAGCTTTGGGATGTCTTCGATGATTCGCCTGTCCACAGCGGAATCCTGAGCGAGAACGTGCTGCCCTGGCCGAGTTTGCTTTCGACGGAAACCTCACCGTCGAAGGCACTTGCCAGGTGTTTGACGATGGCCAGGCCAAGTCCTGTTCCGCCGATTTCGCGAGTCCTGGCTCGATCCGCCCGGAAGAAACGTTCAAAGATCCTGGTCTGGTTTTCTCGCGAGATGCCGACGCCGTTGTCCCGAACTGAAATCACGGCATGAGTCTCATCATGAATCCACGAAACGGCCACATGGCCGCCTTCGGGAGTGTATTTGAGGGCGTTGCTCAACAGATTTTCCATGATCGTGCGGAACGCGCGGTTGTCAGCGGCAACGTTTACGTCGTCTTTGCTGGATTCGATTTCGAGGGTCACTTGACGCGACTTCGAGAGCGACGTCAGTTCTTCGATGAGCGATTCCACAACCAGCCGAACCGGCACTGAAGTCACGTCGAAGGCCTGCTCGCGAGCTTCGATCCGTGCCAGTTGGAGCAGGTCTTCGATCAGGGCATGGAGTCGGTTTCCCTGCTCGTCGATCCGTTTCAGGAATCGTTGAGCGAAGTCGGGGTCGTCAATCGCTCCGTCGAGAAGCGTTTCGGCTGAGGTCTGAATGATCGTCAACGGTGTCTTCAGTTCGTGCGAAACGTTCGACGCGAATTCACGTCGAATATTCTCAAGCCGACGCAGCTCGGTGATATCGTGAAAGACCAGCACGACGCCTGGGCACGGGTTCTCGGCGAGCGGCGTGGCTTCGATTTCGACGATCGTTTCGTTGCGTGGCAGCTCGCACTCGACGGACCGTTCAAGCCCGGACATCGCCTGCCGCACGACAGTCCGTACGGTTTCGTTGCGGACGAATTCCCAGACCGGACGACCGACAAGATCGCGCTTCCGGAAATCGAGCAGGTTGCGAGCCGCCTCGTTCGCAAACAGGATGTTTTCGTCATTGTCGACAGCGATGACTCCTTCGACCATCGAACCGAAAACCGTCGATAGAAGCTGGCTGCTCTCTCGCAACTCCTGGCTCGTCTGGCTCAGCTCAAACATGCGAGCTGACAGGTCGTGACTCATCGTGTTGAAGGCTTCGGCCAGCGTGCCCAGCTCGTCGCGCCGATCAACTCGAACCACCTGGTCAAGCTCGCCGGCCGCGATCGCGTTGGCCGCCGTCTTGAGCGTTGTCAGCGGCTGGATGATTCGCCGAAGGATCAGAAACATCGGCGCCAGCGCCAGCAGACTGACCACGAAAAAGGTGCCGACGACGAGCTGTTGGACAAAGTCGATTTCCGCTTCGACCGCGTCCAGCGCGACGGAAAGTCGAACGTAGCCAACAGGGGCAACCTCATCACCCACGCGAAGTGCGAGATACAGCATCGGGATTCCGAGCGTGGGGCTGACGCGTTGAGCTGATCCCTGCCCGGTCTTCCTGGCCTGCACGACCTCAGTTCGATCTGCGTGATTCTCCATCGTCGCGGGATCACGCTCGGAGTCTTCAACAACGATTCCGTCGTCGGTGATCAGCGTGATTCGCGTGCGGTTCTCGGCAGCGATTGAGTGTACGGCTGCCGTCAGGTTTGCATGCCGACCGCGATCGAACGAGTCGTCCAGCAGTCCCACCATCGTCGTTGCCGAGTCGTGGAGCCGGCGCGTCTCCTGATCGTAGGCGATTTCCCGCAGACGTCCTCCGAGAATTGTGACGACAGAAACCGCCGTCACAGCCGATAGAAGGGCGTAGACGAAGAACAGCTTCCAGAACAATCGCGATGATAGCACTGCGTAACTCGCAACCAGGGACTCAGAGAAACTTCGCCGGAACATGAAGGCCGCCGGACGCGGTGTCAACGCTCGCGGATCACTGTCGCGGTGTTGCGATCCGAAAGTGCAACTCGCGATGCAGACTGGTGTGGATAGTCAGTTCGGATTATGCCACGATCGTTGACGTTGCCTTTCACCGGATCGACGAACCTGAATCAGTGCAGCCGCACCCGAGCGAATCGATCCCGGAATTGTCGAATGACACACTCAGAACTCAGCCGCCGCGGATTCATGCAGATCGGAGCGCTCGCTCTGGGCGGCCTTTCGTTGCCCGAGATTCTGGCTGCGAAAGAAGCTTCGGGGACCGGTGATTCTGACACGTCCGTGATCATGCTCTATCAGCATGGCGGCGCCTCGCAGCTCGAAACGTACGATTTGAAAGCGGACGCCCCGACTTCGTACCGCAGCGTTTTCAACCCGATTCCGACCAACGTTCCGGGGTTGAATGTCTGCGAGCTGTTTCCGCTTCAGGCAAAGATGGCCGATCGGTTTTCCCTCGTCCGGTCACTGCATCACGACGTGGGCATTCACAGCGACGGTGGCATTGTCGCTCTGACCGGCAAGCGGCCGACCGTTCTCGCCCCGACATCGCAATCGAAGAGCGAGCATCCAGACTTTGGCTCGGTAACTTGCGCCGTCAACGGGTTCTCAGAGAAAGTCATGCCGCCGTACGTCGCGATTCCTCGCGCGCCGTACATGACTCGTCCGACGTACCTTGGTCTGCACCGGTCCGCCTACGAAACAGGCGACCCGAATTCAAAGAGCTATCAACCGCCGCAAGTGAAACTCGCCGTCCCGTCGCTTCCTGAATCGTCCCACCATGTTCTCACTTTTTCCCTCCAACAAGCGACCGACACGGCTCACGCGGCGGAATGCGTTGAAAGCCGGTGCCGTTGGCGCAGTCGGTGCTTCATTGCCGTTCGCTCAACCGGCGTTTGCGAGCGATCAGCAAACTCACTCGGCGACAGCGAAACGCTGTATTTACATCTTTTTGTGCGGAGGACCATCGCAGCTCGACATGTGGGATCTAAAGCCGGACGCGCCGGATTCGATTCGGGGACCGTTCCAGCCGATTGACACCAACGTGCCAGGAATGCAGATTGGCGACCTGCTGCCGATGACCGCTCAACAGGCGGACAAGTTCTCGATCATTCGCTCGATGTCACACACGTCGACGTCGCACGACGTTGGCATCAAGTACACGTTGCTGGCGGACTCGACAACGCCCGGACCGGCATACCCGCCAAAGCGAACTGACCATCCCGGCATGGGAGCGATCGTGCGGAACCTGGTCGGCGCTCCCGACGACTTCCGGCGTGGGTCACCGTGCCGCGTCCATTCACCACGGGCACGCGTTTTGTTTGCCCAGCGAAGCTGGCAAACCCAGTCACCGCTTGTCGGTGACCTCGCCCTGTTCATGGGGAAGAGAATTCGAATGGCAAGGGCGTCGCTGGCCAACGGCGGTGTCTGAAGGAAGCCATA
>Ga0316208_1003257_pt1 | contig 11996 bp, 9 predicted proteins | sample 3monopyrite_MG_FD_204944 | JGI IMG/M metagenome (GOLD analysis project Ga0316208, IMG submission 204944) | Microbial mat bacterial communities from mineral coupon in-situ incubated in ocean water Damariscotta River, Maine, United States -... | ecosystem: Environmental > Aquatic > Marine > Coastal... | reverse complement strand
CCGATCCGAAAAGTCCGAACAGCGGTCTGGATACGAACTCGATCGCCGAGTACCTCGACAACACGCTGGAACCCGAAGCGGTCGCCGATGTCGAGAAGGTGTGTCTGGATTCGGACGTGCATCTCGCGGAAGTCGCGGCCAGTCATCAGATTCTGACGCTGGTGCTCGGCGAACCGGTCGACGTGCCGACGCGAACTCGTGAGAGAATGTACGCACTGGGGCCGTCGACGAAGCCAGCGGGTTCGAATGGCCATGCCGGTGCGGAGGGCGATTCGAAAGCCGACTCTGATTCAAGTGTCGCTATTCCGAATCGGCCGGCGGCAATGGACGAAGACGCGTCCGCTGAATCGTTCACAAGCACGATCCCAGACTACTTAAAGCCGGTACCACTTTGGCGGCGCGTTGCGCCAATTGCCGTCGGTGTACTGGTCGGAGCGGTCTGGCTGGGAGTCGTCTATGTCGACCCAACCGGGCCGTTTGGCAAATCGTCGAAAACAGACAACACCGTCGCACAGTTCGACCAAGGCGACCCTTCCGGCAACGGAGATGGTCTATCCGGCCAGACATCGAGTACCGAAGTGCCTGGTAATCCAAACGCCGGAACGTCCGGCCCGGATGTAAACTCAACATCCGGGGTCACGGGCCCAATGCCCGGAGAACAGACAGAGCCGGAAGTCGTCGCCGCCAACAAGCCCCCGCGAGACATCGCTGAACTCAACGGTTTTGACCCGGACGCTCGGACTGTCGCTACGGTAACGCCCCTTCCCAATCCGACAGCGCCAACCGCTTCGTCAGGGACGCCCCTGGCAAGTACCGCTCCCGGACCAGCCGTTCCGTCACTTCCCGAAACGATTCCGCCTGGAGCTGGAACGTCCGTCGCCGCAACGACTGCTCCCGTGCTTGTCGGCTCGTCAGTCACCGCTCCGTCAACGACATCGCCGCTGACAACACCGCCTGAAACCACGACGAAACCGGATGTCATCATCAAGTCGACGGTGCCGGCGCCCGAGTTGCTCTACACATCCCGCGAAGGAATCCTCGCACGACAGGCCGCCGAAGGTTGGCTGACGATGCCACATCGGACCGCCATCCGAGTCGGTGACCGTGTCGCTTCGTTAGAACCGTTTTCGGCGTTACTCGAAATCAGTTCGTTGAATCTGCTGATCGAGCTTCAGGGCGGGACAGTCGTCGAGTTTCTTGGAGCGACGGAAGACGAACAGGTCTTGCTGAGGCTTCTGTCCGGACGAATCAGTGTGCAGAGACGGTCGCCGGACACGAATAGCGAGTCGGTCGTTGTCGGCCTGCACCTGATTGATGAACCGTGCCGGCTGACGTTGCGAACGGCGAGTGCTCTCTGCGGCGCAGAACTGACAGCCGTCGAAGCTAATGCTTACGAGAAAGATCTCGGCGAAGATCGCTACACCGGCAACCTGTTCGTGGTGCATGGTCGAGTCGGTTTCGTCGGAGAGCTGGCCGGCAACTTCGCCTTGACCGGCCCTTCCTGGATTCCGCTCACGCCAGTCGATCGCAAAGCGATGGCCGAAAACAAAGACCTGCCGCCCTTGCTGACGGTGCCCGACTGGCTCGAAACAAGCGGTTCGAGAATCTCGTCAACGCAGCGGCGCTACGCCAGCCGCTTCCAGAAAGAAATCGACGAAGAACAGCCGTTGCGAGACAGCATTCCGTCCGTCGTGAAATCAAATATTCCCGCGATTTCAGAACTCGCTGTGAAATCGATGGTCACGACAGGGATGAATGACCAACTGGTGCAGATTCTGGCGGAAGCCGAGTTCCTTGAAGCCCGCAGCGCGGCAATCGTCGGCCTGCGACGCTGGCTTCCAGCGGCTCCTGAGAATCGTGAGTCCCTCCGAACGGCCTTGCAGCAAAGTTTCCCAGCTAACCAGGTCGACACGCTGTACCGACTCCTTTGGGGGTACAACGAAGATGACGCTCGCAACCCAGCCACGTCGAAATTGCTGGTCGACTGGCTCGGCCACGACAATCAGGTGATTCGACAGCTGGCGTTTGACCACGTTTACCGACTGACCGGGCAGCGTTACGACTACCGATCGATCAACCCGGCAAACCAGCGAAAGGTCGCCATCGACCGATGGTACTCACACCTCGAACGAAACGACGGAGCATTGCTGGAATAACTCGGTAGGGTGTGACCAGCGGAGCGAATCAAACGGCTGGTGTGCCGGCGCGGGCAATTGTTGGAGTTCGTTACCGCCAGGGTTGCCGTAAGATCTCCGCGCCGGCACGCCGCGAATTTCGTTCAGCCCGCTGGTCACACCCTGCGAGAACTCACAACCCGCACCTCTACCGAGGATCCTTCGCGCCGGCCAGTTTGTGAATGGCTTTCCATTCTTCTTCGGTCACCGGCGTGATCGAAAGTCGCGAACCCTTTTGCATGACAGCCATGCCGGACGCGACGCCGTCCGCTTTAAGGTCGTCTCGTGTTACCGGCGTGTCGAACTTCTGGACGATCTCGACGTCGACCATGAACCAGGTGGGACTGTCCGGGTCGCTCTTCGGATCGTAGTGCTTGTCCTTCTTGTCGAATGCCGTGTGATCAGGGTATCCCGGTTCGACGACTTTGGCCGTGCCGACAACGGCCATCGGCTTGGCGTTGCTATGGTAAAAGAAAACCCGGTCGCCGACCTGGATGTCGTCACGCAGCATGTTGCGGACCTGGTAGTTCCGCACGCCGTCCCAGTGTGTCTTTTTCTCTTTGACGAGATCGTCGATCGAATACGCGTTCGGTTCCGACTTGAACAGCCAGTATTGCCGCTTCCGTTTCTTTGCCACGTTGTAACCTTCCGAGGTGTTGTGTTTTTGAGTCTGCGTTTGAATTCGTAACCGATCATTACTCAATCACTTTGGCAACTGGCCCCAGCAAGGCGATAGCCGTGCTGAAATAGATAATGACTCCCAGCACGTCAACCAGTGCGGCGATCAGCGGATTCGACATCAACGCCGGGTCCATCCCCAGCCGCTTGAAAACAAGCGGAAGAATCACTCCAGCGGTGGTCCCGAAGACGACCATGATAAACACCGTCACGGCAACGACGATGGCTTCAGGCACCGCCACCATACAAACAGCGACGGCAAACGAGAGAGCCATCAAGCCGCCGCCCAGCGTCAGCGCCATCCTCAGCTCGCGCATCACGATGAAGTATTTGTCGCGATTGTCCATTTCGGTGGTGGCCATCTCGCGAATGATCAGCGTCGCCGATTGCGAGCCCGCGTTTCCGCCACTCGCCAGGACCAACGGAATAAACGCGGCCATCCAGAGGTACGATCTTTGAAGATCTTCGTAGCCTCGCATCACCCATGCCGTCAGAAACGCCGCCGCCAACAGGATCACCAACCAGACGCCGCGTTTCTGAGCAAGCACGAAGAACGGCGTCGTCATGTAACTTTCGTCAAGCGGCTGAATGGCTGCCTGCATCTGAGCGTCTTCGGTGGCCTCTTCTTCCAGCACGTCCAGCGCGTCGTCCAGCGTGACGATACCGACGAGCCGATGCAGATTGTCGACGACTGGAATGGCGAGAAAGTCGTAACGAGCCAGTTCACGAGCCACGAATTCCTCGTCGTCGTCGACGCGTACAGAAATCACGTCTCGATGCATCATCTCCGAAAGAGTCGCTGACCGTCTGGCCTGAATCAGTTCTCTTAACGAAACGATGCCGTCGAGCCGTCGGCCTTCGTCCAGCATGTAGATGTAGTAAATGGTCTCGCTGTCGGGAGCTTGAGTCCGCAATTCGTCCAGGGCTTCCGAAACGGTGATCTCTTCCGACAAAGATGCGTACTCGGTCGTCATGATCGAGCCTGCGCTGCCGTCGGGATAGGAAAGCAGTTTTCGAATGTCGGCCCGCTCGGCCTGAGCCATCAGCGGCAATAGGCTTTCGACTTTCTCTGCATCGAGCATTTCCAGCACGTCGACACGGTCGTCCGGAGCCATTTCTTCAATGAGTCTGGAAAGGCGTTTGCGATCGGCAACATCCACAACGGCGATCTGCAAATGTGGCTCGAAGAATCCAAAGATCTCCGCCTGCAGCTCGGCTTCGCAGGAAACGAGCACTCGCCAGAGTTCGGCGGGTTCCAACTCGTCGATGACTTCCGCGACGACCGCGGGGTGGAGCGCTTCGCAGAACTCGCGCAGACCGTCGTCGTCATTCGCGTCGAGGGTCATGCGAAGATCGGGGAACAGCAGCGATCGATAAAACATCGGGAGTCACCTCCGCGGATCACGGTTCGAAATGGATCCACTGGAGAAAGCGGTTCGGACGTCCGACCGCGCAGTGCTCGCCGGATTCGCGGCGGATGATACGGTTCACAGCCGCTCCGCCACAGTTACTCGGAAAGAGTCTGCGACAATTCACAGCAAATTGATGTGATCTCCGAGCGTTCGAGCGGCAAGTCGACGTGTGCCACTGGCTTTGCCAGTGCAACGGGAACAGACACCGCAGAATTCTGAGTGGCGGAAAACACTGGCAAAGCCAGTGGCACACAAGAGTCACCCGCCAGGCCAGTCTTGACCGCTACCTACGCGGCGGCGGCGATATTGCCTTGCTGGCCCCAGTCGTGGGCGGCGACTGATTCCAGAATCATGTCGGCAACCTTTAAGGCGTCGAGAGCTTCCGTGCCGCTGCATGATGGTTTTTCGCCGGTTCGGACGCAGTCGATGAACTCTTCGAGTTCCGCCGTCAATGCATCGCCTTCGGCCACGGCTGCTTTGTCGACTTCGATGAATCGGCCAAAGATGTCGGCCTTCAACTGCTCGATGTCTGCGCCGGGCTCACGAGCGAGTTCAAGCGGCGAGCGGCCGTATCGCAGAGCCTCGGTCGGTGAGTAGCTGGTCACTTCGCGACTCTGCAGGTCGACGTTCACACAACCAAGCGGCGACCAAACCTGCATCCCGCGCCGAGCGTCCGGGTTCACTCGGCTTGCCGTCAGGTCGGCGATTACGCCGTTCTGAAAGAAGAGCCTCGCGTTGACAATGTCTTCGTGATTGCTGACGACGTTGATTCCGAACGCCTGAACGTGCTTAACCGGCGACCGAACGAGGTCGAGCACCAGGTCGATGTCGTGAATCAGCAGGTCATGAACAACGCCGATATCCGTTGAGCGAAACGGGAACGGACTCACTCGTTCGGCACGGATGTACTTGGGGCTGCCGCAGACTTTTCTCGCAGCAACCATCGCGGGGTTAAACCGCTCGACATGACCGACCTGAAGCACGGCATCGTTGGCGTCCGCCAGGTCGACGAGTCGTTGACCGGCGGTGACAGAATCGGCCAGCGGCTTTTCGACAAGTACAGGGATTCCATGTTCGAGGAACTCGCCAGCGATATCACCATGCAGCGTTGTCGGCACGACGATCGACGCTGCATCAATTTCGCCGATCAGATCCCGGCCGTTGGCTACCCAGCGAGTGTTGAATTGTTCGGCAATGGGTCGACCGATCTCTTCACGCGGCTCGGCCACGGCCACCAGTTCGACACCCGGCAACCCAGACACAATGCGAGCGTGGTGCCTGCCCAACGCTCCGACGCCCACAACCATTACTCGAAGATCACTCATGATGAATTCTCGCAGTAGGTCAGGCTCTGCCTGACGGAGTCTCTTTCTGAGTATTCGTTTGCTTGTGCCGGACATCCGCGTGTGAGGAACTTCGTCAGGCGGAGCCTGACCTACGATTTTGTTCAAGCGGCCTTCGACTGTTGCGAAGCGGCGGGTGGAGTATCGCGGACAACCTCGCGGGCACGGCCCTGCCTGCCGGCGCTTTGTTGCTCGATCGCCGTCAGCAGCACGTTCAATTCCAGCGGAATGATGCCTTCCAGTTCGTCGGTGAAAATCTGGCGAACCTCGGCGATTCGTTTGTGCTCTCGGAAAACCAGCCGGTGCGCACGCTTGATCGTTCGAATCGTTGGCTCAGAAATTCCGGCTCGTCGCATTCCGATCAGGTTGATCGTGCGGACTTCCGGATTGTCGCTTCCGCAAGCCAGCATGAACGGAGGGATGTCGGTAGGAACTCGGCAGCCACCGCTGATAAAGGCAAGCTTGCCGATCGTCGCGAAGTGATGCACGACGCTGTTGCCCGAAACGATCGCTCGATCGTGCACGTGCACGTGCCCGCCAAGTAGCACACCATTGACCAGAAATGTGTTGTTAAAGACGTGGCAGTTGTGAGCAACATGCGCGTTGGCCATCAGCATGTTGCCGTTGCCGATGCGGGTCCAGTGGTCTTCCTTCTCGGCTCCGCGGCTGACAGTGACGCCTTCGCGAAAGAGGTTGTCGTCGCCGATTTCGACTCCGGTGTCGGCATCGGCTCGGAAGCTGACATCCTGCGGCTCGCCACCGATCACACAGTTCGGCCAGAACCGGTTTCGTTCGCCGATAACGACTTTGCCCTGCACGACGACGTTGCTGTCAAGCGTCGTGCCGTTTCCGATCGTGACGTCGGGACCAACGACGCAGAACGGGCCGATTTCGACATCGTCGCCGATCCGGGCTAACTGATGCACGTCTGACAAACGTGATATCTGCGTTGGCATGGGGACATCCTTGTCCTGAGGTCTGGTCTGTGGATTCTATCGTAGGGTATGTCGAGCGAAGCGCTGGCGTACCAGTCATTCAATTGGTACGCCAGCGCTTCGCTCGACATACGCTACCAATGATCGTGTTAAGCAGCCTTGATTTTGGTTTCGTGTGCGGCAGATGCGTCCTGCAGTTGCCGCATGAGTTCGTGGTTTGTCTGATGGCCGGTTCGCCAGGCGTTAAAGTAACCCTGGACGTCGCAGCCGGTCAGTGCGAAATCGCCGATACAGTCCAGAATCTTGTGACGGGCACATTCATCGGCGGCTTTGAGTTCGTTGTCGAGGACTCCGTTAGCGGTAAACACGAGCAAGTCTTTCGCCGTCGTCCGCGGGCCGTATCCCAGAGCTTTGAGCGAAGCGATTTCGCTGTCGAGGATGAACGTTCGCGCGAAGCAGATTTCGTTCACGAACGATTCCGGCGTGACGTTGACCGTGTAGCTCTGCGCGGGGATCGGCGAGTCCGGCCCGTAGTCCAGCACGTAAGTGATGGTCTGACCTTCCCGGCCGAACGGACGAGCATCGATCATGCTGCCATCTTCGGCCGTGACATGGAGCGGCTTCGGAACTCGCAGTTGAGCCTTGATGGCAGATTGTTCTTCAAAGTCGGCGATCAACAGTGCGTCGACAACGGCCTTGCAGGATCCGTCAAAGCCGGGTGTCTCGGGAGCGTTGATTTCGATCAGGCAGTTATCGACCTGCAACCCGGCCAGAGCTGACATGACGTGTTCGACCAGTTCGATCGTCGCTCCGTTGCCCGAGATTCCCGTTCGACGCTGTCGCGGAACGAGGAATTCGTGAGTTGCCGGGACGCACGGTTTGTCGTTGAGATCGACTCTTTGAAAGACGACGCCGTGATTCTCCGGCGCGGGCAGGAAACGCAATCGAACGTCGGCTCCGGTCAAAAAGCCGACGCCTTCGGTCGTTGTTTCTTTGCGAATCGTTCGCTGATTTCTGGCAGCCATAATCAACTCCCGGCGTACCATCTGCCGGCAAAAAATGATCGGAGTTCAGGTCGAGGCTTCGAATTCGCAGCAGGGCAGTCGAATCAAAACTTCAATCTGAATAAAACTCTTGATAAACGCAGAAAACCGGGACTCCCTCAAACGAGGAAGTCCCGGGTGGAATCGCGGTCCGGGAGATGGTGTCACATCTCTCCAGCTTGCCGAGTATCAATCGGCAATGACCGAAGCCTCACAAACGACTAACGTGTCGGAGCTGTTGACGGGCTCGTTGCCTGACGCGGAACGGCTGGGTTAACCGGCGTGTATTTGCGGTTCAGGTAGTCGATCACCGCGTCGGTGATGTCGTCCTGCGGCCGGTGATAAATCACCAGCTTGTTCAGGCCGTTGGCAAGACTCGAAGGGTTTTCCTTGTCGAGTTCGGCACTGTTGAACCGCATGACCATCGAGAACTTAAAGTGCTCGGCGTAAAGCTTGATGACACCCACGGAGTCGACGTAAATGTCCTGGAAGATTTCGGCTTCCTTCCGCTGATACTGGACGTTGGCCAGTTTGCGTTTGGTCTCAAAGTCCGAACTCAACTGAGCGAGGTCTGATTCGCGTTTGATGTGCTCAGCACTGCCAGGTCTCAGAAGCTTCAACTCTTCTTTCACCTTCTCAGCTTCAGCCGCGATCCTTTTCGCTTCGGCCAGGGCGACTTCCATTTCGGCCTTCAGCGATGCTCGCATGTCTTCAAACTTGTTGTACTCCTTGAAGACGCGAGCCATGTCGACCAGACCGATTTTCACCGGTGCCGCAGGAGCTGCTGCGGGGGTCGCCGCTCCAGGCTGATTCTGGCCCATGGCCGGGGCTGTCAGGCCGATGCAACATGCAAGGGCGACGACGGATACAGTTTTCTTCACGGCTTTTGCACTCCTTTGCCTTGCCGGACGCGCAGGACGGATCGTCGATTCGATGCGACTGCAGAACGGGCTTCCATTCCTCGTTTGAAAGACGGTTCATCATTGAACCGACACCTTTACAGGTCGCGGTATTCTGCACATGTCTGGATCCGGGTCAATATGGATCACGGACCGGTTGGGACAGAGCACGCAGGGCATGTCAAACGCAGCGCCGGCGTGCCATTTCGGACGCGAATCGTGGCAGGCCAGCGCTGCGCTCGACATGCCCTACGAAGGGGGATCGGGATCGTTCGGGAGTTCCGTGTGATCCCAGAAGCAGTCGAACGTTAGCCATAAGGATCGTGCGTACCGATGGAAAAACACGGGAAACAACACAAACCAGGCGGCCAGCGGCGGCACGACGTAGCTGTTTGGATACTCAAGCGCGACGTGAAAGAAAATGTACGCCACCGTCAACGAGGCCGACGTCCATCCGTAGTTGATATACGTCGAGCCGAGGAAGTAGCCGGGTTCGCGTTCAAATTTGAAGTCGCACTCGCTGCACCGTTCGTTCATCCGGATGAAACTGCTGAACAGTTTTCCGACTCCGCACAGCGGGCAGCGCAGACGAAGAGCTCGCTTGTATCCGATTTCAAAGGGCACGCGCGCCACAAGGACGTCTCCTGTTTGTGCAGGTCACCGAATTCTAACCAGGTCGGGTTATCACTCTTCAGACCAGTCATTCGACACGAATTTCGGAAATCTAACGCGTGCAGTCATGACGGGACATGCTGCGGATCGTCAACTGGCAGATTCAGCACGCAGAGCCACGTCAGAATACGGCTTCTGGTGACTGCCACGCGCGTCTGGTAGATTGACATTCGCGACGTGACAGTCACGATTCCCGTCCCTGAACTGGTGAATCCAGTCTGCAGGCACGCATCCAGAGACACTTCCCTGAGGTACCGGGCATGGCTGTTGACAATAAAAAAATGGCGGCAGATTGCTTTCGGCGAGGCACCGAAGCCATGCAGAAAGAAAACTGGGACTACGCCATCCAGATGTTTCTTCAGTGCGTTCGAATGGTGCCTGACAATCTGCTCTTCCGGCAGACGCTGCGCGGTTGCGAGAAAAAGAAATACGACAACAACAAGAGCGGCGCGAAAATGAGCGGCATGAAGCTGATGGGCCCGCGCGGTCGTATCAAGAAAGGCCAGCTCAAAAAAGAGTGGAACCTCGTCGACCAGGCCTGCGAAGAAGGGCTCACAATTAATCCGTGGGACGCACAACTGAATGCAGATCTCGGCACTGCCTGCATCAAACTTGAATTCAAAGAAATCGCCGTGTACGCCTACGAGTGTGCTGTCGAGGGCGATGCGAATAATAAGGCACTTTTGCAACAACTCGCGGAACTCTATGAAGCTCGAGGTGACTTCCAGGTCGCTGTTACCGTCTGGGAACGAATCTGCCGCGTCGACCCGAACGACGGTGCTGCTCGAATGCGAGCCAACCAGGCCGCGACAAAGCAGGTAATCGACCGCGGCGGATACGAAGGTGCCGAAAATACAAAAGGGGTAATGGCCGCTCACGAAATTGAAAAGCGTCTCAACATCACCAAAGATGGTGCCGCCGACGGACCTGGTCAGTCGGAAGAAGCCGACCTGCAGCGAGCGATGCGCAAAGAACCGGACAACAAGGACCACTACCAGCGGCTCGGCGACTTCTACAAACGAGCTGGCAAGTTTGACGAAGCCACTCAGATGCTCGAGAAAGCCGTCGAACTTTCCGGCGGCGACGTGAACATCAAGGAGCAGGTGGAAGACGTCCAACTCGACAAGATGCGAAAAAACATCGACATCGCCAAGTCAAGAAGCGACGACTCAGAAGAAGCCGTTCAGCAGGTCAAAGACCTTGAAAAAGAACTTCATCTGCGCGACATGGAAATGCTTCGCGGGCGAGTCGAGCGATATCCCGGCGACCTGCGACTGAAGTTTCGACTGGGCGAAGGCTTAATGGAAGAAGCCAAATTCGCTGATGCAATTCCGCTGTTTCAGCAGGCCAGTCGCGACTCACGAATGGAAGCGACGTGTCTCGCGTTTCTTGGCAAATGCTTCATCCAGGAAAAGAAGTACCCGCTGGCAAAACGGCAGTTCGCAAAAGCGGCTCCGAAGATCGATGTCCACGACGAGGAAGAACTGTTCCTCGAAGTCCACTACTGGCTCGGCCGGCTGTGTGAGAGTTCCAAAGACGCCGAGACCGCAGAAGAACACTACGGCGAAGTGCTGGCCGTGCAGTACGAATACCGCGACACACTGAAGCGGCTCGAAGGATTGCAGGGCGGCTAGGTTTCGTCCCAAAATAGGTTCCCGATTTTTCCGTTGCCTTGTTTGACCCGAAGCCGCAGGCGATGGTGTTTTGAATGCGTGTCGCCGTCTGAAACGCGGACGCCTACGGCTTCCGGTCAAACAAGGAAGTTATTTCGGGACTATTCCCTAAGTTCGTAGATAGAGTTTTCGGCAAGTTCACTCACACTGGAGCGACGAACTGCATGCCCAGTTTGACCGTCGAAAACTATCTCAAGGCGATCCTTCAACTCGAGTTGAAGTCGGGCGTGGCGACGATCTCGACCGGACACCTCGCGACGGCTCTGGATGTTTCGCCGGGCACGGTGACCAGCATGCTGAAGACGCTCGCTGAGTCCGGTCATGCAACCTACCGCCCGTACGAAGGCGTATCGCTCAGCGAATCGGGCAAACACGTTGCGCTGAGAATCGTACGGCGTCATCGGTTGATTGAACTGTTCCTGGTGCAGACGCTCGATCTGACCTGGGACCAGGTTCACGAAGAAGCCGAAAACATGGAGCACGCTGTCAGCGACTTTCTCGTTGACCGGATCGACGATTTTCTCGGCCGACCAGAAGCGGACCCGCACGGCGACCCGATCCCAGCTCGCGACGGAGCACTCCGCGGAGAAGGCCAGCAGACAACTCCGCTGGTCGATTACCCGGCAGGTTCGCAGGTTCGATTCGCCAGAGTGCTGAATCAGGATTCCGAGTTCCTGCGACACCTGAGCGACTCGGGGCTCGAAGTCGGATCCGTGGCGACGATTCTGGAAGTCGACTCGGCCGCGGGCGTCGTCACGCTGCAACTACCGACTCGCGAGACGACTCTCGAGCATTCGGTGGCCGAACATTTGCTGGTCGAACATTTGCTGGTCGAAACAATGCCTCAGGAATTGGCTGCCGGCACGCCTTCCAACGAGACCGACCAGTGAGTGAGTCCGCACAAGACGCTGCTTCTGAAGGCAGCACCGAAGCGAGAAGTCTCGGCCAGATACCGGTCGAGGGTGCATTGTTCGGAATCGACTTCGGCACCAGGCGGATCGGCATTGCGATTTGTAATCCCGAACAGACGATGTCGATGCCGCTGGAAAATTACACACTCCGCAAGCCCGATCTGGATGCCGCCTGGTTGAGGCAACTCGCCCGAGGCTACGGGGTCAGAGGGCTTGTCATCGGACTCCCCGTTCACATGAGCGGCGACGAAGGCGG
>Ga0316208_1003255_pt1 | contig 11999 bp, 10 predicted proteins | sample 3monopyrite_MG_FD_204944 | JGI IMG/M metagenome (GOLD analysis project Ga0316208, IMG submission 204944) | Microbial mat bacterial communities from mineral coupon in-situ incubated in ocean water Damariscotta River, Maine, United States -... | ecosystem: Environmental > Aquatic > Marine >... | reverse complement strand
TTTGTATTACGAAACACATTATTGCTATGAATCTACTTTCTAAGAGAGTATTAAATATGTCAACTTCGGCAACTTTAGCTATGGCTGCTAAAGCAAGAGAATTAAAAGCTGAAGGAAAAGATATAATTAGTTTAAGTTTGGGTGAACCAGATTTTAACACACCCGATTTCATTAAAGATGCTGCCATTAAAGCTATTAACGAAAACTATAATTCCTACACGCCAGTTGATGGCTATGTAGAACTAAAAGAGGCTATTATCACTAAGTTTAAGCGCGATAATAACTTGACCTATACCTTACCTCAAATTGTTGTATCAACAGGTGCAAAACAGTGTTTGGCAAATGTTGCAGCTACCATGATTAATCCAGGAGATGAAGTGATTTTACCATGCCCTTATTGGGTTAGTTATAATGATATTGTAAAATTAAATGAAGGCGTTCCTGTTGAAGTAAAAACGTCCATAGACAATGATTTTAAAATGACTGCAAGCCAACTGGAAGCAGCCATAACACCAAAAACAAAAATGCTTTGGTTTAGCTCACCTTGCAACCCAAGTGGCTCTGTATATAGTAAGCAAGAGTTAAGAGCCTTGGCAGATGTGTTACAAAAATATCCAAATATTTATATAGTATCTGACGAAATATATGAGCATATCAACTTTGTTGGTGGCCACGCTAGTATGGCGCAATTTGACGATATGTACAATCGTACTATTACAGTAAATGGTGTTTCTAAAGCATTTGCAATGACAGGTTGGAGAATAGGGTTTATTGGTGCACCAACCAAAATTGCAAGAGCTTGCAACAAAATGCAAGGTCAAATAACCAGTGGTGCCAACTGTATTGCGCAACGCGCTGTTATTACAGCAATGGAAGCAGACCCTTCTACAATTAAATACATGGTAGATGAATTTAAGGTACGTCGTGATTTAGTACTAAATCTTCTAAAAGATATTAAAGGTTTTAAAACCAACACTCCCGAAGGCGCTTTTTACGTATTGCCAGATATTTCAAGTTATTTCGGAAAAACATTACGAGGCAAAACCATTAACAATGCTACCGATTTTTCTTTGTATTTACTAGAAGAGGCATTAGTTGCAACTGTAACAGGTGAAGCCTTTGGAAATGCGAATACTATTAGAATTTCTTATGCAGCGTCGCAAGACGAATTAATTGAAGCCATAAAACGCATTAAGGAGGCCGTTAGTTAAATTTCAAAAAAACAATCATAAAGTAGTAAGAGCCACATTTTATTAAAGATGTGGCTTTTTAGAACAACTCTGCCAAAGGTTATTAAATTAACGTGAGTTCGATATAACTAAAAGTATATAGTTAAAATATAATTACTTGATTGTTAGTGTGATATGTGTTTATTTATTGTAAACACCCTCCTTACTCCTCCCTCAAGGGAGGAATTCCCAAAGATGAGATTGTCCCCTTGAGGATTATCGAGATAAAAGCGACAGCTTTTGTTGAAGATACCGAGCGAAGCTCATTTGGGGTGTTTTTATTTCAATCAGCTTATAGTCAATGATTTTTATATCGAACTCGCGTTAAATTAAATATAGATTGGAGAGTGTTGTTAATTAAAAGCGACTAATAACGCAATGGCAAAAACTGACAGTTTTAAAATTGTATCAATACCAGAAGTATATTGATATTGAAAACTCTTTATATGTTGCTTTGCTCCAAATACAGATTTTGGATTGGATTGAAAGAAGTTGTTACGGGTTTCTTGTTTATAATTCGATGTTAATAAGCCCTCATTTTTAAAAACAAAAGGTGTGTGCTCACGTTTGGGTAATGGTTCAAATTCTTGGTGTGTTAATACTAATTCCATGATTATATTTTTTGATTGATATATACATATAAGACGGTTAATAAATAAAAATGTTACAAGTGATGTAATGAGAAACCATTAAAAATAAATTGATGAAATCATGAGGAATATTATAACTATTGAAGAATTCGTGATTTAAAAAAAAAATTGATACTTTTTTATCTATTTCTCCAGAAAAAAGGTGTTAATAAAATAAGTGCTGAAAACAAACAAATGTTCAATTAATATTAAAATCTCTCTAAACATTGCGTATTATGATAAGTCTATAATTTTTTAGAAAAGTTTAATAGTTTAAACTACGCCAAAACTCACTATAAAAATTATCGGTTTCTAATAACTGCTTGTGAGTCCCAAAATTCTTAGAATTTCCATTTTCTATAATGTAAATTTTATCTGCAATGTGTTTTAAAGAATGTAACCTGTGAGAAATAAAAATAATACTCATTTCGTTTTTTAGCTTATTTAGTAAATCAATTACAAATTGTTCTGTTTTTCTATCCATTGCAGATGTAAACTCATCTAATAACAATAATTGAGGTTTTTTATAAAGCACACGCATTAAAGCTAATAATTGCTTCTGTCCACCAGACAAATTAATTCCTTCTTCACCCAAAATAGTTGCGTAACCTTGCGGTAACTCATCAATAAATTTTTCAAAGCCATAATCTTTACAAAATTTAATGATGCTTTCTGGATTATCTTCTTTTCCTAAAAAAATATTATCAATAACATTGCCATTAAAAATGGTAATATCTTGAGGGATTACACCAATAATATACCTCCAATCTTCAGTATCTATATCTTCAAGTTTGCTTTTTTCATTAATGATTATCGTCCCATTTTCAAAAGGGTAAAACTTTTGGATAATTTGACCCAATGTACTTTTACCGCAACCATTTTCGCCAATTATGGCAATACATTCATTTTTATTGATTTCTAAATTGATGTTTTTTAACAATTGACTTCTACCAGCAAAGCGAAATGAAAGATTTTCAATTTTAAAAGTTTCAAAAACCGTTATCTTTTGCTTTCCTGTTTGTTCTTTTTCAATAGACGCAAACTCATACATTCTGTTAAATGCTACTTTAGCTTCATTAATTGGTATGGTTATTAATGCTAAACCTGCAACAGATGGCAGCAAGCTTCCTGCAATACCAAGAATTGCCATTAATTCTCCTAATTGCATAGTTTCGTAATACACTTGAACAGATGTATAAGTTAAAATCCCCATTAAAAACAGCACACTAAAAGCACCTGAAAATATCGATAATTTGACATTGATTCTACCAAGGTTAAATGTTTTTTCTTGATAATTACCGTAAATAAATTGGTTAATTTTTTTAAAGACACTTTGCCTGTTATTGTTTTTAATTGTGGCAATGCCTTGCATTGAGGTTATATAATTGCTTTCGCTAAAGGCATAGCCTTGCATCACTTCTTTTTGGGCAGTAATAATACGTTTGTTAAAACTATAAATCAAGAGAAAGTAAAAAGGCAAACTTAAAAACGCTATAAGCCCAGTTTCCCAAGAATAATAAAAAATAAAACCTAAAGACACAATAGTAATCAATGCATTAATAACAACGCTACTTGCAACCATGCTTATAACACGTTGCACACGTTGCGTGTCATTTAATCTAGCAACCAGCTCTCCTATTTTGCGTGTATCGAAAAAAGGCTTTGGCAAATGCAATAATGAGGTATAAAAACTATCGATTATTCTATTGTTAAAATCTTTGGTTTGGCGTATTAAAAAATAATCTCGTAATGCGGTAAATAACACGCGAACGAGTAACAAAAAAGCAACCAAAACAATTCCTGTAATGAGTTTTACAAAATCTTTTGAAGGTAAAATATCATCAATTAATTTTTGAGAAAAAACAGCCATTGCCATTCCGAGAAGTGCAATACCTAAACCTAATAAAACGCTAAAAGACAACAGCTTATAATCTTCTTTTAGTAAACTTAAAAACCATTGCTTTTTGTTGGATTTTAGTGTTTTAGCTTTTTCAAAATTGTCATTTGGTGTTAAGGTTAAACACGTTTTAGATTTCCAAACATTTTCTAATTCTTCTTTGGTATAATTCACAATGCCTTTTGCAGGGTCTCCAATAATAAATTTATCATCTTTAAAACCATAACACACCAAATAATGTTGCAAACGTTCTTCAATAACAACGTGAAGAATAAGAGGTTCATTATGGTCCATTACTGCTTGTATATCTGCTTCGTTACCTTGTGCTGTAAAACCTAATTGGTTTGCAGCTTGGTATAAACCGAGAAGCGTTGTGCCTTGTCTGGTTGTACCGCTTAATTCCCGTAGTTTTTCTAAAGCGTTTGAACCTTTGTAGTATTTAATTACAGAGAGTAAACATGCCACTCCACAATCGCTTTGGTCGTGTTGTAAAATATGCGTTTTCTGTAAGTGTTTTGACGAAAGGTTTGTTTTAATATTGAGTTTCATAGATAGATGGATTCCTGCCTACGCAGGAATGACAAATAAATTCTACTTTAATAATTTTAAAATAGCTTCTGTTTTTAATTGTCCTTTATGTTTTTTAACTAACTCTTGGTTGCTGTTATAAATTAACAGGTAAGGAATAGAGTTCGCATCAAATCGAGTAGAAAAAGTATGAGTGCTATCATGTAAAAAAGTTATTTGTAGTTTGCTTAATAAATTATATGTTTCTGCAAAGGCTTCAATGGTTTCTATATTTTCTGTAGAAACAAACAGAAGTTGAACATCTTTAAATTGGGCTATATTATCACTAATGTTTTGCGCTTCATGTTGACAAAAATCGCATTCGCTATTAAAGTAAATAAATACAATTGCTGTATTGGGCTTTAAATTTTTGTTAGTAAAAATATTATTCTCTAAAGTTTTAAAACTAATTTCTGGTATGGTTTGCAATGTTTTTGCAACCTTACTTTTATGCTCTATTTTGGCTATAACACTATATACTAAATATCCTAAAAATGTAAAGACGATTAATAGAATTAGAGCTTTTATTGATTTCGTCATATTAAATTAATCTTGATTCTAATATCTAACAGCAAAGCGGTCTAGTATCTATTTTTAACTCATATTAAGTGTTAAAAACATAACAGCAACTACCCAAATTACCAAGCCAACACCATAACTACTGGCTACAATAGTTAAGCCTTTATCTGTGGATATTTTTAATTCCTTACCTAATAAATACGCTAATATTACCCAATACGCCAACTCAAATAAGTTTAGTACTTGTAAAGGATATACAAACCAAGGTTGCAAACCGTCATAACCTGTAATATTTATAGCAGAGAGTGGATAAAAATATTGTAAATCCTCCAAGGTATAATCTTGCTGAAACACATAAAACCAAAGCGTTTTAAATACGATAACCAGTAAAAACACAAACTCTGCTTTTATAACAGTGTTGAAGAGATTTTTATACTTTATGTCTTTATCAAAAAAGAAACATCCAACGTCTATAATGGCTGCAATGATGCTGATTTTTAAAAGTAACAATAAGGGTATTATTGCATAACTAAGCCATTGCCATTTTTGCAGAGAATTAAGGGCTTCTGCTATTTGGGTTTGAGTATAATATTCTGAAAGAGAACTAACAACTAATATATTTATGTTTAATAAATCGTTTAAAAATAAAGTTAATACTAACGATAGAGACATTAGAATTATAAGCAGTAAAATACTTTTCTTCAAATACATAACCTTATATAACATTTAATAAAAAAGTATTTAGATTTTCTAAATTATTAATTTCTTTATGGGTTATTTTTTGTTTGATAGTTTTATCCTTTAGTATGAGTAAATCTGCTTGAATGGTTTTTACAATATTAATGTTATGAGAAGAAATAAGAATAGAACAACCTTCACTTGCTTTTTTGTTAATTAATTTGACTGATTTTTCAATAGTAACAATGTCCATTCCAGAAAAGGGTTCATCTAGTATCATTATTAATGGGTCAAAAATAATAGAGGCTATAAGTTTAATTTTAGATTTAGTCCCATTAGATAATTCTTCTACTAACTTATTTTTATCATTCTCTAAATCGAAATAGTTAATTAATTTTTTTATTTTAAAATAAAAATCTTCACTTTTCATTTCCTTGAGTAAACAAACAAATTTTAAATATTCAAAAACGGTTAATTTTTTAATCAACATTTCATTGTTTAGAACAACACCAACTTTATTACTACTGCTTAAATTAATTTTTCCTTTATGATAATTAATTAATCCAAGAATACACTTTATTAATGTGGTTTTACCTACACCATTTTTTCCATAAAGTATTGCTATCTCACCTTCTTTAATAATTATAGAGACATGCTCTAAAATAATATTTGAATTGTAAGATTTATAAAGATTTTCTACCCTAATCATTTTAATTTATATATCTATTTAGGTTTATTTTCGGCGTTAAATATTTGTTTATTAATATTTGTGATATGATAAGCAATAAAAATAGTATTAACTTAATCTCTGAATGATTAGTGAATTCAATAAGTCCTAACAATAATATCTGTCCTGCAATAATTGAGATTGATATATTAATTATTAAGTTCAAAGTTTTATGTTTTTTGAAAAAATTCACATAAAAGAGAAAATCAGATAAGGTAAAATAAAAAAGTACAAAAATATTTAATTCAACTATTCGTATTAATTGAAATGAATCCAAAAAAAATAATGCACTGATAAAAAAAACTATATTTAACTCACTAATAGTAATAGTTTTGTTAGCGAGTATTACATTAGAGATTTTTTCTTTTGAATAAAAGAAGAAAAAAACAAACTCGTCATTATAAGACCAGATTAAGTTTAAAAAACTTTTTGGAAAAAGAATTAGCATACTAAAAAAGATATAAGTTTTAAAGTAATTATTTAAAATAAATAACATAAAAGCAAAGAATATAGTAATGTATCTTCCATTTCTCAAATCTTTTATGTAAATGATTTTTTCTAAATCAAGCATTATTCTTTTAATTGTAAATAAGGTTATAATATTTTTTCTTATAAAGAATTACTAAAATAAAAACAATAATTACTTCGCAGAGTAATATTCTATTAAATATACCTGAAGCATGATTTTCTAAATAACTAAACACTTTAGAATTTTCTAAGCCTAACCTATCGATACCTAGTAGCGTAATAAAGAATATTGGTAATACAGTAAATAGATTATAAATTGTTAAGAAAACTTTATTTATTAAGGAAAGTTCAGAGAGTAAGTAAATAATTAATATAAACAGTACAGTTGATAATAAACAATATATAAATAAAGAAAAACTGCTTTGTAAAACAAAAATAATGAAGGGCAATACAATTAGTATTTTAATAAACATTTCTGAAAATAACCCATAAATAAAGCTGCTACTTTTATTTAAAAGTAAAGGGATTAAATAAGAACTTCTCATAAAAGATCCGTCTTTGATACTTTGAAAAGAGAATATACCAATCACTAAAAAAATAGAAGCCATATAAGCAAAAACATTATTAATTATGAATGTTTTATATATCAGATACAAGTAAACTGGAATTAATATTAGAATGAATTTTATGTTCTTATTAAGAAAATAAGAAGTTCTCCAATATAAAATTAAATTATACTTTAAAAGAACTAATATGCTCATAATAATCCTTTTAATTTAATAATTTGTGATGTAAACATATCTCTATCTTGAAAAATTTATGCAATCAAAAGATGCAAATTTCAATTCTATCAATTAACTTTAAAATTATTCTAATATCAAATTTCCTTTCTTAGAATTAGGTTTGCCCTTATAATTTCCAAGAAACTCTTACATTCAATAAACTAAATTTATTAGGAGTTAAAATAGCTACAGTGAAATTGCAAGGTTTTAATCTTTAACTTGATAATAATAAAACCATTAAATTTTCACAAAACATTTATAAAAACTTTATGGTTTTATATTGATAAAAAAAATTATTGCCAACCGTCAGATTTAGCTAAGCAAAACACAGCTGCTCCAAGGGCACCTCCAAGAGCACCAATTGGACCTCCAAGAAGCGCACCCCATCCTGCGCTAAAAAACATTCCTTCTACTAGACATTCTAAATCAGCAGCTTCATCACCGCCTTGAAGATTTTCCATTTGATTTAATTCTAATGTTTTCATAAAAATATAAATTTAAGTTAAAATAAAACCATAATGTTTTATATAATTATGGTTTGCCAATTATTGGCTTTTCAAATAAACAACTTTTTATGAGTCCTATAATGTGGTTTTACCACATAATTTTGCTCTTTTGTAAACTGTAAGAAAACAATTTATATATTAGATTATTAGATTAATAACTATTGGTATGAATAAAAATGGGATTAACCTACTAATTATTGAGGATGACTCTATAAGTGCAGAAGCTTACGCAAACATTGTAAACACGATACCTAATGTTGCCTTTAGTATATATTTTGCTAAAAATTGTGATGAAGCTGTACACCTTATAAAACGTAATAAATTTGATTTGGTGCTATTAGATTTACAGTTGCCAGTTTCTACAAACGAACTTTATGTTTGTGGAGAAGATTTAGGGATTTTAATAAGAAAGACACATGCTAAAACTAAAATAGTTGTGTTAACCAATATTTCAGATTCATTAAGAATAAGGAATATTATAAAAGAGCTAAACCCAGAAGGATTTATAATAAAAACTGATATTAGACCACAAAGCCTTATAGAGGCAATAGTAATTGTTTTAAGTAATGAAATATATTACAGTAAAACGATAAAAGAACACTCAAATACTGATAATTTTAATGGGCTAGATGTTGATGATTTTGATAGACAAATATTATATCATTTATCAATGGGCGAAAAAATTAAAGATATACCAAAATTTGTAGCACTATCTAAAAGAGCCATTGAAGAGCGAAAAGTTAAATTAAAAATAGCATTAGGCATTAAGAATAATAACCAATCTAGTTTAGTAAAAGTTGCAAAAAAAAATGGGTTATGTTTAAAAAAACGAAGCTACCTATTCCTCCAAAAGAAAGGTGTTAATAAAATAAGAACCGTAAACAACTCCAAACGACCAATAAGCATTAAAAACGATGCCCACCATTTACCAATTGTTGGCATAAGTAAAAAATTATCTACAGGACTAAAATTACCAAAAGCAGGCCCAACATTACCTAAACTAGAGGCTGCTACACCAACAGCCGATACAAAATCAAGTCCCAACATAGAAAACACTAAAGCTCCTATTATAAATGACAACATATAAAGAATAAAAAAAGCTAAAATATTAAATACAATTTTCTCGTTTACAGATTTTTTATTGTAACGTACAGGTAAAATAGCATTTGGATGCAATGTGCGCTTAAATTCCATAAATCCGTTGCGAATCATTAATAAGTGCCTCACAATTTTTACACCACCAGCGGTACTTCCAGCAGAACCACCTAAAAACATCAACCCAAAAAAGAATACAGCTAAAAATGGTGTCCATAAGGTAAAATCGGCCGTTACAAAACCTGTGGTGGTCATAATTGCTAATACTTGAAACAATGCATGTCTTATAGCACTTTCGGCTTCTCCCCAAACCATTGGATGTCCAATAGTTGAAATGCTAACATCTGCTCTAAAATAAATAAACAATGAGGCTATAATGGTAAAAATAACGGTAAATTTAAAGTATAATTTAAACTCCTCATCTTGTATAATCTTTTGTACTCGGCCTTTAAATGCAAAATAACTAAGTACAAAATTTGTTCCAGCCAAAAACATGAAGACAATAACAATGTATTGTATAATGGGTTGATCATTCCAATAGGCTAAACTCGCATTTTTTGTAGAAAAACCACCAGTTGACAATGTACACATGGAGTGGTTAATTGCGTCAAAAAATGACATACCAGCAACTTGTAGTAATAGTGTTTCGGCTGCTGTATAACCAAAATAAATCAACCATAAACGCTTTGCTGTATCAGTAATCCTTGGATGTAATTTGTCTGTACTTGGGCCTGGAGCTTCAGCAGCAAACAATTGCATGCCTCCAATACCTAACAATGGTAAAATGGCTACTGCTAACACAATAATTCCCATACCACCAATCCAATGGGTTAAACTTCTCCAAAATAACACACCTTCAGGCAGGGATTCAATATCATTCAATATGGTTGATCCTGTTGTTGTATAACCAGACATGGTTTCAAAAAAAGCATTGGTAAAACTAGGAATAGAATCTGTTAAAATATAAGGTAAAGTCCCAGAAAGCGTCATGATAATCCATCCAAATGCAACAACTAAATAACCTTCGCGTTTATTCATCTCTTTATCATAATCCTTGGTAGATATCATAAAAAAAAAGCCTAAACCCATTACTAAAATTCCAGAAAGAGAAATATAAAAAGTAGCACCATCATTATAAGCATAACTTATTAAAGCTGCCAATAACATAAAACCACCATTAAACAATAATAGCAGTCCAAAAAAATGAAAAATTATTTTGCTGTTAAGTTTCATCTGTAAATTCCCATTGCTTTTATTTGGTAAGATGTAATTTGCATAATTAGTGATACGTGGATGTTTAAATTTTTAAAGATGTTTTTTCAAATACTAATAGAAAAAGCTTTCAACTTTTTTGATTGATTCTAGTAAAGAACATACTACAACCCTATCTCCAGCTGCTACTTTAAAATCTCCTAAAGCTATTTTTCCCTCTCCATTTCTAACAACGCCTGCTACAATAGCAGTGCGAGGGAACTTAATATCTCTTATAAGTTTATTACAAATTTTTGATTCTGGTTTTACAATAAATTCTAGAAGTTCGGCATCCATATTATTAAGCTTTGTCATTGCTACGACATCGCCTTTACGTATATACCTAAATATACTATTTGCGGCTAAAAGTTTTTTATTAATGAGGGTATCGATACCTATAGATTGTGATAACTGAAAATAGTCCATGTTTTCAACTAAAGCTATGGTTTTTTTAACACCTCTTGACTTTGCAACAAGACAAGACATAATATTAGTTTCAGAGTTTCCTGTTACAGAAATAAAAGCATCCATGTCTTGAATATTTTCTTCTTCTAAAAGTTCTGTATTCCTTCCATCACCATTTATTACTAGTGCATTTGGCAATTCATCGGCTAAATCAAAAGCTATTTTCTTATCATTTTCAATGAGCTTTACATTAATTTTTTTAGCACATAAATCTTTAGTCGTTTTCAGTCCAATATTACTGCCTCCTAAAATCATGATGTTTTTAACATCTGTTTTTATCTTACCCGATAATTTAAAAAGCTCTTTATCGCCTTCTTCACAAGTAATAAACACTACCTTATCGCCTTCTTTAAATAAAGTATCTCCTCTTGGAATAATTGTATATTGCGTTCCATAGCGTTGAATTGCTATTGGAATGAAATGTACTTCTGATAAAACTTCGGCAGCTTCTTTTACAGTTTTATCTACAAAAGATGCTGTTCGCGACAATCTTAAACTTAACATAGTAAGCGCACCATCTTCAAACTCGTAGCTATCATTAAAAGCATATTGATTGAGCAATAATTCTATTTCGGATGCCGCTAATGCTTCAGGGGAAATTAATTCATCTATTCCAAATTTGGTGAAGCCAACTTCGTCTTTAAAGTCTATAAACTCAGTATTAGAAATTCTGGATATGGTTTGTTTTGCACCTAATTGCTTTGCTAAAACACTTGCTGTAATATTTGTGGTTTCAGATGATGTTACAGCTATAAACAAATCGGCATTATCAATCCTACAATCTTTTAAAATAGAAATAGATGTAGCATCTCCTTTCACAACCTTAATATCCAAATGCGTATCCGCATAGATAAGGCTTTCCTTTTTTGAGTCTATTAATGTAATTTCTTGCGATTCGTAAGATAAAAGTTTTGCTAAATGAAATCCAACTTCACCTGCACCTGCAATAATAATCTTCATTTGATTTTATTAAATATAAAGATGTGCAAATATAATTTATTTTTAGGGATTTGTATGCGAATTGCATTTCTTTGCACTAAATATAACTAAGCAACAAATTTTTTAACATATTTATGGCTAAAAAAGTAAAGCCTTACAAAAATAGCGACTTGAGTAAAAAAGAGCAGGTTACAAAAATGTTTGACACCATCTCTAAAGAATATGATGGCTTAAACCGTGTGATTTC
>Ga0316208_1003252_pt1 | contig 12001 bp, 6 predicted proteins | sample 3monopyrite_MG_FD_204944 | JGI IMG/M metagenome (GOLD analysis project Ga0316208, IMG submission 204944) | Microbial mat bacterial communities from mineral coupon in-situ incubated in ocean water Damariscotta River, Maine, United States -... | ecosystem: Environmental > Aquatic > Marine > Coastal... | reverse complement strand
TGAGTCTCCAGAAACAGCGGGACCATTCCAGTCACGACGTAGTTGGCGCCGGTGTGATTCAGCGTTTCTTCCTGAACGATGACGGCAATTTCGTCGAGCAGCGTTGCGTAATCCACATCCGTCATGATGTTGACCTGAGCGGTAATTCTCCAAAGCTCGTCGCCAGTCTCGCACAACACACCGTCAGCAGTCTGCCCATCCTTCTCGGCAAGGGCGATGAAACTACGAGCCGCCGAACTCTCCATCACCTTGAGTTCAGTTTGAGTGTCCATCTTTCTCTGAAAGAAATTCTCGGTCTTCCTCTTCAGGTCAGCATCTGACTCGGTCTCGCGAAAAGTCGCCAGCGAAATCGCGCCTGAAATGTCGTCGTGCCGCTCAATCAGCTTGTTCTGAATCTTCCTGACAATCTCCTGCCGTTCTGCAAAAAGCAGTCCATCTTCAGCAGGAGCACGGTACGTTTCAGCGAATCGAACGACCACGTCGACCGGGATGACACCGCCAGTGTTCTCTTCGATGAATCGGTAATCTTTCACGACCTGCGCGGTCTCTGGAAAGAATCGAATGACTTTGGTTTCGGTCCCGAACTGTGTCAGTCCCGCAGAACAAGCCGCAAACAGAACCAGACAGGCAACGCCGACGACTCGAGCATGACCGACGATGAATCGGCCGATCGGCTGCCAGACATCGGGCATTGTTCGAGCAGGACGAGCTGACTTCTCCGGGACAAACTGCAGCAGCGCCGGCAAGCCGAAAAGAATCGCTCCAAGGCCGATGAAACATCCGAGTGCCGAATAGAGACCGAAGTGTGCAACCGGAGCGAGCGGACTCGTTGCAAGAGACAACAGCCCGAATGCGGTTGTCAGACTTGCCAGGGCACACGGACGCGCCGCGAGTTTTGCCGCCGTGACAGGCGCGGTCGCCACATCTGACTTCGCGGCGAATCGCCAGTAACTGGCGACGTGGATCGCTCCAGACATCGTCAGCACAAGTAACAACGTCGGCATCACGACGAGCACCATGTTCATACTGCCCCCGGTCGCGGGCACGACCGCAACGGTAAGCAACACGGTGTAGTACGAGATAAACAGAACCAGTGTGGCCAACGCGGCGCTGCGGAGCATTACAAAAGCCAGGATGATTCCGACAGCTCCCGAAAACATAATGATCGACCGCCCCGGCAGATTCAGAATCGGGATGTCGCGGTTCCACGCCGCACGTTTGACCGAGTCGTTCAAGGCTCGACCCGCAACCGGCCGGCCTCCGAGATGCAGAGCTCCCGCCGGAATCCCAACCTCAGCAGTGATCTTCCGAAGTTCGGCAATGGCACCTTTTTTGTCTTCTTCACCGGCCTCGCTCAACACCACGGCGACGGTGATCGGTGATCCAGGGGCGAAGAAAGCATCTTCAATCAGCTGATGATCCGCAGTTTCTGATTCTGACGATGCCTCACTGTCGACGTTGATGGCTTCGGCAATTGCGACGACTCGCTGAGCGGCGTCCGATCCAGCCTGCATTCCTGCCCAACGGACCTGCGCGTGATGTTCCGGTAGGGCGTCGAACGGCTCGGGTTCTTCCTCAGCTTCAACGATCGCTTTCGCGAGCGGATATTCATCAATGGATTTCTCCGGAACCCAGTCTTTAACAGGGTCGAGAATCTCCAGCTCAATTCCAAGTTCCGATCGCACCCGATCCTGCAACGACTTCAGCGTCGACTTTTTCCGCACAACGCCGAGTTCAGACAGACGAAGCTTCAGCGGACCAGAGCCAATGAGCACGCCCTGCAGCCGCTGTAACGCTTCCTCGTGCGAAACGTCCGCGATTTCGATTCGCCGGAGCAGATCCTGCGGAGTTACCACTCGCTCGACATGCTGCAGCCCGCCGTGTCGAACGCCCTCTTCGTCAGGCATTCCTGCCAACCGGTCGGCCAGCCATTGAGTCCGCGGATCGTTCAGCGTACTGCCGTCCCACGTAACGATGATGCTTTCGTTGTGGGGAAATTCTTCCTGATACCACGCCAGAGTCTGCGCGTTGGGATCGTCGGCGGGGATCCACTTGCGGATGTCATTGTCGAGTTTGATTCCCGACAAAGTCCACAATGCTGGAGGGAGTGCACAGGCAAGCAGAACGAGCACCCAGAGGCCCATTCCGTTCCCCCAGGGATCCTTCTTCTCGAGAAAATGCGTCATGCCGATTCTCGCCGTTGAAAGTCGATTGTCGCCCAACAGGTTCTCAAATCAGCTTGAGAAGACCAGACCGAGCATCCGTTGTGCGAATCGCAGTCGAGCGATCCTGAAAACCCAAATCGCGCACCGTCGACCTGAATTCGGGTGGCCCGTCTCCATGTTTCATCGACGCCGCATACGTTCACAGGCCGTTCCAGCGGCAGTTGGTGCCATGATTGCTGCCAGATTCAACCAGCAACGGGCAGTCACACCGACTGCCAGAACTTTGCGTCGCCTGCCGAATCCGAAGCATCCGACGATTATCCGGACGCCGAAACCAGTAAGTCGGCGGATTGTAGCCATCAGTCACGCATACCCTGAAGGCCTCGCACCTTCTTCCATCACCAGAATGCCAGAGTCCTCCGCTTTAGTCCGATCCGCGACCCCAAAACGTCTGGGTAACTAAGGGGGAATGCGGTCACTTTGCACGCTGAACGATGACTGAAGCCCGCAACACCAAGGCAGAAAACACCAAGGCAGAAAACACCAATGCTGAAAACACCAATGCTGAAAACACCAATGCTGAAAACAAAAACGAGCGTCACCCGGATAGATGAACGCTCGTTTGTGAATTAAATAGATCGAAGCCGCGACTACGTTTTGATGTGCTTACGCTTTGCCTTGCGTGCTTTAGCACTCGCCGGCCGTTTTCCGTGGTTCGCTTTCTTCAATTTCTTTCCAGATTTCGCCATTTCTATCTTCCTGTTCACTCAGCTTTGCAATTTTGACTGGAATCCGTTTTCGGCTGTATCAGACCAATCCTTGATCGGGGCGGCATTCTAGCGCGATGTCTCACAGATAGAAAGCCAACTACTTTGCATGTACATAAGTCGCCAACTCGCCGAAATCAGCCTGTCAGCTGACCGTTACCTTATCGGAGTGGTAGTCTGCCAACCGTCGTGAATTCGCAATTGCCCGGCAAAATCTACTCCGACGTCCGTCGTTCAGACCGAACCTCAGCAACTCAGGGCACGTCACACGAAAAACGGATCGCAATTCTCCGTTACCGACGCTGCCAGCTTCGGACCGACGCTGGCAGCGTCGGCAACGACACACCATCACCTTGTATCCAACCCTTAATTCGTGGGACGACTACTCAGTACACAACGACATCCCGCTCACTCAGCCATCCGGTCCCGGCTTCTCCAACATGGACACGAAGCCAGCCGTTTCGTTCTTCCTCAACGACGAACTCGGTTCCTCGCCCAAGCGGGTCTTTGAAGGCCGTGTCGTACGACTCGGCATTTCCCTTTCGAGCAATCGCCGATTCGGCGGCCACAGTGCCGTGCATGGTGCCGTCAAACCTCTGCCAGTCCCAGGCCGCTGAAGCGGCGAAAATGGCGACGAAAACTCCGGCAGCAAACGAACATCGACGGAGCCACGCTCGCGCCCGCAACAACTGACCGAGCAACGAAAAAATCAAAGTCGCCGCCAGCAGCACCGTGGTCACGGCAAACTTCTCCGGATAGGACAGCCAGTTCTGCCAGAAGAAAACGAACCCGGCGACACCGGTCTCCGGGACAACGTCGGCAGGACTTCCGCTGGAGGACAACGCGTTCCGCAGGTTGGCTTCGAGATACGGATCTCGCGGCCGAAACCGCTGAGCCTGACGATACGAAGCGATCGCTCGCCCGGTCTCGCCAGCCCTCATCCACGCATTTCCCTGGTTGTACAGCAGCGTGCTGGACAGAAAACCGCCCCCCCCGATCTGCTCGTACTGTCGAGCAACTCGCGCGAAATCATCCGGCGTCGAAGCACTCACAAACGCCTTTTCCGCGCCCTGAAACTTTTTCGATGTCTCAAGATCGGCCGCCGCCCCGCAGCCTCCAACGATAACCGCAAACACCACCAACGACGCGGTGGCGACGGTTCTGAAGCTCTTTCTGCCCGATGCCGGCAACTTCCGCAGCTCGGCAGCAAGCTGGTCAACAACGTTGACAGCTTCCGCATGAAGCCGCGTCAGATCTTCGGCCGCCGCGCCATAACGAGCGGCATCGCAATCGTTGAGAACTTTCACTGTGCGACCGCGCAACGGATCTCCAATACCCAGCGTCGCCAACTGATCCTCTGCGTCGCGCGGAGTGAGTCCGGCATCGGAAACGTTGGCATAGTCGGCAATCAGACCAGCAACAGCTTTGCGAATCGCATCGCACGTTTCAGTTTGACTGCCCGACGCCAGCAAAGCCGCCGCGTCTGCGATCGCCGCGTTTACTCGCGCTGCCGCCGATCGCCGGCGCTGCAGTGCGGGGTCTTCCCGGATCCGCCGAACTCGTTTGAGACATAACGAAGCGGCCAGCCAGACGACAATCATTCCTCCCCACGCAGTAACCCAGTGGCCCGGCTCGATCCGTTCATCTCGAAGAGAACTCAGACTCGAATCGTTTGCAAAGAGCCCCCCTTCGCTGACTTCAATCTCGTCTTGAGACGATGCCGTCTCGCCGGGCGATGACACAATGTTCGCTCCGGAAAGCGTCTCGGCCTCGCGAATGGACACAACAATCGGCTCCGTCATCCGCGTGACATATTTCTCGGCCTCGACGTCAAAGAATGAAATCGGAATTGCCGGAAACTCGGTGACCGAGGTGCTCAGCGGCCTGAGGCTATAGGTGAACCGTCGAGAGTTCGCAGTGGTTTCCTCCGTGGCTTCATACATCCGAAATGCGTCTGAAATCCCGGCTAGAGAAGAGAGCTCTGGCGGCCGCGCATCAGCAAGTGAACCTTGACCAGCCACAGTCACCGTGAGCGTCATCGGGTCTCCCACACTCGCGGCAGCCGGAGCCAGTGCGGCACTCACTTCAAAGTTTCCAACCGCACCAATGTACGATGCCGGTCGCTTCGTTGTCGGAACATCCTTGACCGTCACCGACAAGCTTCTGGCCACCGTGTAAATTTCCCGGCCGGTTAATCGCCCGTTCTCGATTCCGGCGGCATAACTGCCTTTCAGTGTGGCTGGGCCAAACCGATAGTCGCCGATCTTCTGCGGGATCATTTTCCGGCGAAACTGGTATTTCCAATAACCAACGTCCACGCCATCTTCGTTCTTTCTCGTCGTCCGTTCGGGAGTCGGATGGAATCCCGTCGCCTGGCGATCGAACAACGAAAAGACCGATTGCGATCCAACGTTGTTTATCTGAACTCCGCTTGAGTTGCGGCTGACCAGTGGCTCAAGAATCTCGCGCCAACTCTTCACCGGTCTTATACCATCGAAGATTTCGTCGTCGGTCAGACAGGGAAAAAGCAACGTCGGAGGAGACGGCTGGACGCTCAATGGGTCCTTCTCTTTCAGCTCGCCTGGTAGCTCTTTGACCGAGATCGTCAATGACAACTCAAAAGGCTGCATCGGGTAGACCGACTCGCGATCCACATCCAGCTTGAGAATCACCGTGTCCTGAATCTCCGGCGCAACGACCCGCAACGTCACTGCTCGGCCAGTGAGTGTGTCGTTGCCGACTTTGGCCGTCGGGGCCGGAATGGTAAAGACGCCGCTCTGCTTCGGCGTGAGACGATAGTTGTACTGCATCCCGCGGCGAATGATCTCAGTCCGTTGTCCGTTTATGATGGTAATTCGCTGAGAATTCAGCGACTGCTCTCCCAGATTCCTCACTTGAAAATCGTCCAGCCCGGACAGCATCGGTGCCGTCGGATTATCGACATGATTCACCGTCACGACGTACCGGACAGATTCGCCTTCGTAGATTTCTCGCTTGTCGATCTCGACGATCAACTCCGGTTCCTGCGCGCAGAGTTCACCGGACAAGCCCGCAATCAAAAGGGCGCAGGCACCGGTCGAAAGAAGTCTGATGTAAGTTCTGTTGCTCATTCCGAGATTTCTACCAGTCTCGATCAACGCGAATTCGACCACCAATCAACTGCTGAAGCTGCTTCTGTAGATCGCGATGTTCACGTTCGCGCTCTCTGGCACGGCGTAGTGTCGACATCGCACGTTCCCGCTGAGATTGTCCTTGCTGCTGTTGCTCCTGCTGCTTTTGTTGCTTTTGTTGCTCCGATTGGTCCTTCTGTTGATCATTCTGCGACTGCTGATTCTGGTCGCCTTTGTCTCCGTCTTCGTTCTGCTGGTCCTGATTCTGCTGATCATCGCCCTGCTGCTGATCGTCTTTCTTCAGCGGCTCGGCAATCTCACGGAGAAGTTTCAAAGCTTCCTGCTGATCCGGCAGCGCCTTCAACAACTCAGTCGCTTGAAGACTGTCAGCCGCGGCGCGGGAATGTTCTTCCACTTTCGGTCCCAACTCGATCGCCTTCTCCAATGAATCCTTCATGCCTTCCAGTTGTGCAAGCGCGTCTTCCTCAGCCGACTTCGCATCAGGTTCAGCCGCTTTTCCATCGTCATTATTGCCATCGTCGTCTGTCGCTGGCTTTGTTTGTCCATTGCCGGCGTTTGCTTCGCCTTGAGCCTGTGCCGCCTGAAGTTGAGCTTCGATCTGCGGAAGCTCTGCCTGAGCTTTCAAGCTGAGCATCCGGCTCCAGTCCGTCACCCGTGACTGCTTCTGAGCCAGCTCTGGATACTGATCATCCGGCAGAGCAATCTCGACAGGCGACTCGGCTTCTTCCTTCTCCTCGACCGGCTCCGAATCGGCAGTATCAGACGGCTCTTCCTTCGTTGCCGAAGCGTCATACCCGGTCAAAGTCTCGGACGTACCGGTCAACTGCTCCTGCTGTTTCGTCGCTCGTTGAAGGACCGCCGTGAACGGTGCCACTGCCATGTAGATTTCGTTCAGCCGATCGATCGACTCAAGCTGTTTCGTTCTCGCATCCTCAAACGTCGCACTCGCAACCTCTGAAGCCGCCGCTTCCATCTTTGAGCCGGCTTCATCAGCAATCTTCTGCAGCAACTCTTGAGCCTGCTCCATCTGACTGGCTCGATTCGGATCCTGAGCGGCACTGTTTCCAGCACTCGCCTGTTGAGCGGCTGCAAGTTCCTCGGCGATCTTGTCTTTAAGCGGCTCGATTTCGTCGCGCAGTTCTGTCTGTGAATCCGACAACTCAGAAGCCGCCTGCCGCCGCTGCGGAGAATCCTCTTCCTTGTCGAGAACGTGCACTGCGGATCGCAACTCCGTTTGTCGCTGCTCAATCATGGCCAGAAACTCAAGCAGCCCTTTCTCTTCACGAGCTTTCTCGCGATCCCGCTTTGCCCACTGATCCTGAACGTGCTTAATGAATAGCCGAATCAGCTCAAGATTGTGCCGCGCGTCCTGATGCCCCTTATCGAGATTCAGGCAGTCTCGATAATGCCCCACAGCGGCCAGCAACTGGGATACTCCTTCTTCCCGTTTCTCCGGAGCAACTTCGACCGGGTTCTCACCGAGCGTCGCCCTGCCCTGCTCTGCCGAAAGCGTCCCCAGGTTGTAATGAGCTCGACTTGCCAACCCGACATCGCGAGCCAACGCCGCGTCGCGAAAATACTTCCGCGCTTCCTCGACCTTTTCTGAATCGCTCGACGCTGCCAAAACGCACGCCCGATCAAACGCGATCGTAGCGTTGTCCGGCTCAGCCTTGTCGGCCTCGGTGAAGGACTTGTCCGCCGATTCAAACTCGCCGCTGACAAAGTAGCGAATCCCTTCCCGAACCTTCTCCACAGCCGTCGACGAAGGATTAGATCCCAGTGACGACGCGACACCGATCAGCACAAGAATCGCTGGCAGTCTTGACTTCAAGGATGAGCTACTCATGCCACCACCTCAGTTTTCTGCATCCTTCGCGTGCCAAAGCGAGGAATCAACATCTCGATCAACAGGAACGCCAGTCCCAATCCACCAAACAATTGAAACTGTTCCCGGTACCGTTTTCGCTTCTCGGACTTAAATTCGCCACGAGTCAGTTTCGCCAGGTGCTCATCATAAATCTGACCGAGATCGTACGCCGTCGTTCTGGCAGGAACGTAAGCCCCGGAAGTTGCCAGAGCGATCTCTTTCAACAACAACTCATCCATTTTCGACCAGACTTCCTGACCGTCGTGCTTCGTAAAAACAAGACTTCCATCCTCGGCACGCTTCGGAATTCGCGCCCCCTCGCCCGTATCACCAAGGCCGACGCTGATGATTCGAATGTTCCGGTCCGCTGCCTGCTGAGCGGCTTCGGCGGGGAACGAATCGTGGTCCTCGCCGTCGGTTATCAACACGATAACCTGGTCTCGATCACGGCGTTCTTCCATGACCGCCATTGCCTTGCGAATGGCGTCTCCGATCAGGCTGCCACCACGAGGCGCGCTGTCTGGATCGACATCGTCCAGGACCATTCGGAAGAATCCGTGATCCGTGGTCAGCGGAACCAGCTCAACCGGCGCCCCCGCGAAAGCGATCAAGCCAACCCGATCACCTTCGAGTTTCTGAAGCAGATCGACGATGTCCGACTTCGCTCGATCAAGACGGTTTGGCGCGACGTCTTCAGCCAGCATCGACCGCGACACATCCAGCAACACGAACAGGTCAACACCCCGACCGGCGACTTCCTCAAAGAAGACTCCGAAGCGAGGCCTCGCACACGCCACAATCAAAAACGCAACCGCGACGGCCATCACGATTGCCTTCATCCAGACGCGGCCGGACTCAAACGTAGGCATCAGCCGATCGACCATTGCCTGATCAGCGAATTTTGTGGCGGCTGCTTTCCGTTTCCGATGCGCATAGATAAACGCTCCACCGACCAGCGGTGCAAGCCAAAGTGCGAACAGAAATGTGGGCGTTTCCCAAACCATCGATAAAAAACGATCCTTCTAACGATCAGGGCAGCGCGCGAAACCGCGTCGCCGTCAGCATGACCTGCAGAACGACGCAGGCCAGTCCCGGCAACATTAACGATTGAAATATCTCTCGGTATTCCGTGTAAAGACGTCCTTCGGTCTCCGTTTTCTCAAGTCGATCGATCTCGGCGTAAACGTCAGTCAATGCTTCCGTATCCTGAGCATTGAAGTATCGACCACCCGTTTTCTCAGACAGCATCTTCAGCGTTTCTTCGTCAAGCCTCACCGGCTGTGCCCTCAAGACTTCTCGACCAAACGCATCGGTCGTCGGATACGGGGCCATGCCCGTTGTCCCAACGCCGATCGAGTAAATGCGGATACCGAACTCCGCAGCAGCAGTCGCCGCTTCTTCCGGCTGAACAACGCCGGCCGTGCTCTCGCCATCTGACAGCAAGACGATCACTCGGCTTTTTGACTTCAGGTCTTTCAGCCGATCGACTCCCACGGCGATCGCGTCACCAATCGCGGTCTGTTGTTCTTCCTGCCAAAGCTGCTCGTTGATGATGCGTCCCTGCCGATCGACGACCGGTTCGGGAATCTCGACCGTGTCGAGAATGTCGAGCAACGCTCCGTGATCGAGTGTCGGCGGACACTTCGCATCGGCAAATCCGCCAAACACGACGAGTCCGATCAGATCATCAGGCCGACCGTCAAAGTCGCCCTCGCCCGCGACGAACTGTCGGAAAACTCGCTTCACGGCGGCGAGCCGGTTAACCCGTTCGCCATCCACCGGAAAGTCCAATGCCCTCATCGAGCCGGACCGGTCGATGCACATTTCAATAGCGATGCCTTCTGTGCGAACTCGAAATTCTTCCCGCCCAAACTGTGGCCGCGCGAGAGCGAGCACGATCAACGTCATGCCGCCAATCTTCAGCCACGGCAGGAATCGTTTGCACCGCTGTGCCAATGAAACCGGTAACCCCTTGAGCAATTCGACATTTGAGTACAGCACGGCCGACCGGCGTTCACGACGCATCGACAGCAGGCCGAACCCGACCACCGGAATCAGCAACAGCAACCAAATTGGATCCTGAAATCGGAACGAGTTCATGCGGCCGCCTCCGGGGAGGTCTCACGCCGCAGCTGGATGAACATCCTGGCCCGTTCGATGCTCGACTCAATATCCGATGCCTGAGGCTCGAACGCGGCAAACTTCACCAGGTCTGCGGCTTCCAGAAAACCTTTCAGGCGGAGCTGCTCCTCGTCGGCAAAGATTGCGTCGTCAACGATCTGCCGAAGAAACTCTTCGGTCGTCTGCTCCGGGGCATTAACTCCAGTCGAACGTTCGATGTACCGTCGCACGACGGCTGTCAGCTCAACATAGAAAGTCTTCACGTCGGACTCGGCCAGTTTGTTTTCGACGATCTGTCCCAGCTCCAGCTGTGCCATTTCCTCAGGAGTAAGCTGCCGTTCGCTGACGGCCCGACCGCGGCGAATCCGCCACACAACGATCGCGGCGGCGACCAACGCTCCGGCGACCGTCCCAATCCACAACCAGTTTGTCACATAGTTCACGGGCAGCTCCACCGGATCGGCGGCGGGGCGAAGATCAGCCAGCGAAGGGATGTCCGCGCCAAAGATCGAACTAACTTCCACCGTCAGAGCTTCGGATTCGATCGTGTGTTCCTGCTGGTCGCCGTTGGCACGCTCGTCATGAAATCGAATGGCGATTGGAGAAATTGTCAGCTTGCCAGCACGAGTTGGCTCGAGCGTGTAAACCTGATGAAGGACATCCGCACCGTTGTCAACATCGGCAACTGGCTCGTGGAAGTCTCGGATAACGAAATCGCCCATCGCCTGCCCGAACGGCGGCTTCTCAACACGCACGCCGGCTTCCGACCGAATCGTCAGTGTGAGTGTTGGCTCGTCCGAGAGTCTTGGATTCTTTGGCGAAACTTCCAGCGTGAACTTCACCGGCCCGCGTTCGACTTCCGCCTTCAGGACAGAGTCGCCCGTACTCGCAGAATCAGTACCAGCAGGGTCGGTCTGTGAGTCGCAACCCATGATCAGGAGCGTCAGCAAAATCGCGACCAGTGCACGTACCCCCTCACCCGCGGCTGAGACCGCGACCTCTCCCCCAGGGGGGAGAGGTGACTTTGCAGTCGCGTGCCCGTTGGATCGACCACCACTGCGGCTTTGGCGATAAAATCTTTCTGGCATCACCGGTTCCGTCTTTCTCGATTGTCGAAAAAGCGACGGAGGCTTGTCACGTAAGGGACGTTCGTGCTGACAGCCAGCTCGTCGACACCGGCCCGGCGCAGCCCCTGAGAAACCTCGTCAGCCCGTTGAGCAGCCTGACGCTGAAACAGTTCCCGGACTCGCGGATGCCGAGTATCGACCTCGACGATCTCGCCAGTTTCGGCATCACGGAAGTTGATGAAGCCAACGTCGGGCATTTCGCGCTCGCGCGGGTCCGAAACAGTAATCCCTACAAGATCGTGACGACCATTCGTAACAGCCAGCGCCTGTCGCGACGCTTCTGTCTGGAAGTCGCTGATCAGGAAAACGACGCTGCGGCGTTTCTGGACTCGATTCAGAAACTGCAAGGCAGCATCCAGACTGGTCTCGCGCTGCACCGGCTCAGCAGCCACCATTTCGCGGATCAGACGCAGGACGTTCGACTTCCCTTTCCTCGGCGGGAAAAAGCACTGAACATCGTCAGCAAACAGCAGCAATCCAACTTTGTCGTTGTTCTTCAACGCCGAAAACATCAGCAACGCGACCATCTCGACCATGACGTCGAGCTTCGACTGGTCGACCGTCCCGAACGCTCCCGAAGCCGACACATCGAGCAGAAACATCACGGTCAGCTCGCGTTCTTCACAATACCGTTTGATGAATGGCGTGCCGGTTCGAGCGGTGACGTTCCAGTCGATCGTGCGAATTTCGTCGCCTGGCTGGTATTCGCGAACCTCGTCGAACTCCATGCCTCGTCCACGAAACGTGCTGCGATACTGACCGGCGAGCAGATCGTTGACGGACCTGTTCGCAACGATCTGAATCCGCTGCACTTTTCGAATAA
>Ga0316208_1003251_pt1 | contig 12002 bp, 7 predicted proteins | sample 3monopyrite_MG_FD_204944 | JGI IMG/M metagenome (GOLD analysis project Ga0316208, IMG submission 204944) | Microbial mat bacterial communities from mineral coupon in-situ incubated in ocean water Damariscotta River, Maine, United States -... | ecosystem: Environmental > Aquatic > Marine > Coastal... | reverse complement strand
AAAGCTTTAGAAGAACAAGCTGTTTTAACTCCAGAATTAAAACAAAAAATAGAAGCTACTCAAGATTTAACCACACTTGAAGATTTATACTTACCATACAAGAAAAGCAGAAAAACCAAAGCAGAAAAAGCACGCCAAAATGGATTAGAACCACTCGCTAAAATCATAATGAGCCAAAATGTTAACGATATCGAATCCATAGCATTTAAATATGTGAAAGGCGAGATAAATTCAGTTGAAGACACTTTAGAAGGGGCGCGACACATTATTGCCGAATGGATTAATGAACGAACCGATATAAGAAATAATATTCGTCATCAATTAGAGCGTTTCGCTATGATTTCCACGAAAGTGATAAAAACAAAGGCAGCGGATGAAAAAGCGCAAAAGTTTAGAGATTATTTTGATTGGGAAGAGCGCTTAAGCAGAATTCCATCACACCGATTGTTAGCTATTTTAAGAGCCGAAAGTGAAGGGTTTATTCGTGTTAAAATTGAGATAGATAATGATAAAGCTTTAGATAAAATTGAAAGTAGAATGATTCGCCCCGATAGCTATCGGGGTAATAACGCTTGCGCGCCTAGCCTGCCTGCTGGCAGGGAACAAATAGAACTTGCCATTAAAGATGCTTACAAACGATTATTATTACCGTCCTTAAGTAATGAAGCGTTGCAAATTGCAAAAGAAAAAGCCGATGAATCTGCAATTAGCGTATTTGCTAAAAACCTAAAACAATTATTATTAGGGTCGCCATTAGGTGAAAAACGCGTTTTAGCCATAGACCCAGGATTTAGAACAGGTTGCAAAGTGGTATGTTTAGACGCTCAAGGGCAATTAAAATATAACGAAACCATTTATCCGCATCCACCAAAAAGCGATAGCATCGGAGCTATGAAAAAAATAGGCTCGTTAGCCGATGCTTATAAAATTGAAGCCATAGCCATTGGAAATGGCACCGCTTCAAGAGAAACAGAAGCTTTGATTAGAAAAGTGCATTTTAAAAACGATGTAAAAGTGTTTGTGGTGAGTGAAGCAGGAGCTAGTATTTATTCAGCTTCAAAAATTGCTAGAGAAGAATTTCCAAATTATGATGTTACGGTTCGTGGATCAGTTTCTATAGGGCGTCGTTTACAAGACCCGCTAGCAGAATTGGTAAAAATTGATGCAAAATCTATTGGCGTTGGTCAATACCAGCATGATGTAGATCAAACCAAACTTCAAAAGCAATTGGATGTTGTGGTAGAAAATTGTGTAAATGCTGTTGGTGTAAACATCAATACAGCAAGTAAACCGTTGCTAAGCTCTGTTTCAGGTATTGGTTCAAAACTAGCCGAAAATATTTTCAATTACAGAAATGAAAATGGCGTATTCACATCTAGAAAAGAGATTAAAAATGTACCACGTTTAGGCGAAAAAGCCTTTGAGCAAGGCGCTGCATTTTTGAGAATTAAGGGTGCTAAAAACCCATTGGATGATTCTGCAGTACATCCTGAAAGTTATGGGATAGTAACTAAAATGGCTAAAGATTTGGGTAAATCAGTTCATGATTTAATTGGAAATAAAGATGTACTTCAAAAGATTGATTTAAAAAAATATTGCACAGATTCAGTTGGGCTGCTAACGCTTGAAGATATCATTAAAGAACTTGAAAAACCTGGTTTGGATATTAGAGAGCAAGCTAAAGTATTCACCTTCAATCAAAATATAAAAACGATAAACGACTTACGCGAAGGACAGCTACTTCCAGGAATCGTCAATAACATAACAAACTTTGGATGTTTTGTAGATGTTGGTATCAAAGAAAGTGGATTAATTCATGTATCAAACTTATCCAATTCATTTGTAAAAGATGTAAACGAACACGTGAGTTTGCATCAACAAATTATTGTAAAAGTGTTAGAGGTAGATATTCCGCGTAAGCGTATTCAATTAAAATTACATAAATAAAAAATGCGAACTTGTTGGTTCGCATTTTTTATAGTTTTAAATCCAATGGTGTTCGATTAAAATTTGTAAGATAGTCCGAACGATAGATTGGGTATAGTCTAAAAGTTTTTTTTGAGATATGCCCCTTACTTTTACAACAAGTAAAAAATTAAAAGCTTTCTGAAATGATAAATCTATTGTAGATTGATTATCAATGCGTTAAAATCAAGTCTTAATTCTATATTCTATTAGCGCAGCGGTCTTGATTCTTTTATCGGACAATAATGTTTTAAAACAGATCCTTTTATCTATTCATATGCTTTATTTCTTCAATAAAAGTGTCTAAATCCACACCGTTACCAACTAGTGTTAAAGCCTTATCAACAATATACTTTACGTTTACAGCATGAAAACCAAGACCAACCCCAATTTTCTTTAAAAGCAGCATTTCTGGGTCACCTTTTATGGTATCAACATGTATCATACGCACTAAATCATATAAACGCTCTAATCTATGGTCGTAGGATATAGGCGGGTTTATAGGATGCGACTGATAATCTTTCAAAATCACTTTATAATCCCCTTCGCTAATGTTTAAGTTTCGCGCTAACCTATCCAAAAACTGCTTTTCATCATTAGTAATTACACCATCGGCCATAGCCACACGAACAATTGCTGCAAAATGGTTCTCATTACGCTTTTTAAACCCACTATCAAATAAATCTGAAAACGACATATATCTTTGTTTTTTTAGTGCTACAAACCTACATATTTTTTTTAAGAATTTAATCCGAAATTTTAATTTTTTGGGCATTACCACAAGGGTCGGGCACCACTCTCCCGATTATCATCTGGATCAAACAGACCGTTCAATCCCTAATGCGAGAGAAGAGCTAAACCACACCTTTTTAGTTCTGAAAATTAATATTACTCTAAGAATAGCAAATTCAAATCAAATCATCCCAAAAATAATTCTAAACCGTATCTTTGCAACCGTAAAAACAAAAATTACGTGAGTAAAACCATTCTCTCGAAAACCTATTTACAGACTTTGCAAACGCAAAATCTGCGGAATGCTATTGCCCAAACTGGAACAAAAACACATTTAAAAGGACTTGTAGGATCTTCTTTTTCTTTTGTTATTTCAACAGTTTTTAAAGCAGCTGAAAAACCATTTTTGTTGGTGTTTAACGATAAAGAAGAAGCGGCACATTACCTAAACGATTTAGAACAACTTTGTAATAACAAAGATGTGCTGTTCTATCCTGGCAGTTACCGCAGACCTTATGAAATAGAAGAAACCGATAACGCCAATGTGTTATTACGCGCCGAGGTTTTAAACCGTATAAATTCTCAAAAAAAACCAGCAATTATTGTTACCTATCCCGATGCCCTTTTTGAACAGGTAGTTACTAGAAAAGAGCTAGAACGTCACACACTAAAAATTGGTGTCAATGATAAGGTGTCTATTGATTTTGTAAACGAAGTTTTGTTTGAATATCAATTCAAGCGTGTCGATTTTGTTACAGAACCTGGAGAGTTTTCAGTGCGAGGCGGCATAGTAGATGTGTTTTCATTTTCACATGACGAGCCTTATCGAATCGAGTTTTTTGGTGATGAAGTGGACAGTATCAGAACCTTTGATGTAGAAACACAGCTTTCCATCGAGCAGATAAAAAAAATCAGCATTATTCCTAATGTAGCGAATAAATTATTACAAGAAAACCGACAAAGTTTTCTGAAATATATTGCTCAAAAAACAGTAGTGTGTTTAAAAAATACCGATTTACTTTTTTCTAGAATTGATGATTTTTATGATAAAGCACAAGACGCTTTTAAAACACTTTCAACAGATATTAAACATGCCGAACCTAACGAACTATTTTGTAATTCAACAGTATTAAAAAGGCAGTTACTCGACTTTTCAGTTATAGAGTTTGGGACACAGAGTGTCTTTTGTCATTCAGAGCGAAGCGAAGAATCTCAAACTATTGAACACCACACCACACCGCAACCAGCATTCAATAAACAATTCAATCTATTAATCGAAGATCTAAATACCAATAGCGAAAACGGTTATACAAACTACATTGCATGCGTAAGCGAACAACAGGCAAAACGTTTTCATGATATTTTTGATGATTCACATCTCGATGTCAAAGAATATCAAACCATTATTTTATCCCTACATCAAGGTTTTATAGACCACGATAATAAAATAGTGTGTTACACCGATCATCAAATTTTCGAGCGTTATCATAAATTCCATCTTAAAAACGGGTATGCTAAAAAGCAAGCCATAACATTAAAGGAACTCACAAATTTAGATATTGGCGATTACGTAACACACATCGATCATGGTATTGGGCGTTTCGGCGGACTTCAAAAAATAGATGTAGAAGGTAAAAAACAAGAAGCCATTAAATTGGTTTATGGCGAGCGCGATGTGCTGTATTTAAGTATTCATTCGCTACATAAAATCACCAAGTTTAATGGTAAAGATGGCAAACCACCCAAGATTTACAAATTGGGAAGTAATGCTTGGAAAACCCTAAAACAAAAAACAAAGGCACGTGTAAAACATGTGGCTTTCAACTTAATAAAACTTTACGCGAAACGTAAAACCGAAAAAGGCTATCAGTATAATCCTGATAGTTATATGCAACACGAATTGGAAGCCTCTTTTATTTACGAAGACACTCCAGACCAAACTACGGCAACAGCAGATATAAAAGCAGACATGGAAAGTGAACGCCCCATGGATCGTTTGATTTGTGGCGATGTAGGTTTTGGTAAAACCGAAGTAGCAATTCGTGCAGCGTTTAAGGCGGTAGATAATGGGAAGCAAGTTGCTATTTTGGTGCCAACTACCATTTTAGCATATCAACATTCTAGAACGTTTAGAGAGCGTTTAAAAGATTTTCCTGTTACGGTAGATTACGTCAACCGTTTTAGGACAGCAAAAGAGAAACGAGAAACTTTAGAAGGTTTAGAACAGGGAAAAGTGGACATCCTTATTGGCACACATCAACTCGTTAATAAAAATGTTAAGTTTAAAGATTTAGGCTTGTTGATTGTTGATGAAGAACAAAAATTTGGCGTAGCCGTAAAAGAAAAACTTAAGACTTTAAAAGATAATGTGGATGTATTAACCTTAACCGCAACGCCAATCCCGAGAACGTTACAATTTAGCTTAATGGCTGCTCGAGATTTATCAGTCATTACAACACCACCTCCAAATCGATACCCGATTGAAAGTCACGTCATTCGTTTTAGCGAAGAAACTATTCGTGATGCCATCAGCTACGAAATACAACGTGGTGGGCAAATTTTCTTTATACATAATCGTATTGAAAATATTAAAGAAGTTGCAGGTATGATTCAACGTTTGGTGCCCGATGCAAAAATAGGTATCGGTCATGGGCAAATGGAAGGTAAAAAATTAGAGCAACTTATGCTTTCGTTTATGGATGGCGGTTTTGATGTATTGGTAAGTACGACAATTGTAGAAAGCGGACTTGATGTGCCAAATGCTAATACCATTTTCATCAATAATGCCAATAATTTTGGGTTAAGCGATTTGCATCAAATGCGCGGTAGAGTAGGTCGGAGTAACAAAAAAGCATTCTGTTATTTTATTACACCAGAGTATTCTGCCATGACTGATGATGCTAGAAAACGTATTACAGCTTTAGAGCAATTCACGGAATTGGGAAGCGGATTCAATATCGCGATGAAAGATTTAGAAATTCGTGGTGCTGGCGATTTATTGGGCGGAGAACAAAGTGGTTTTATAAATGAAATAGGTTTTGATACCTATCAAAAAATATTGAATGAAGCTATCGAGGAGTTAAAAGAAAATGAGTTTAAAGATTTATATAATGAAGATGATGCTAACAAAGTTTACGTTAAAGATGTAACTATTGATACTGACTTTGAGCTTTTATTTCCAGATAATTATGTGAATAATATTGCTGAACGACTTAATTTATACACGCAGCTTAATAACTTAAAAAAAGAAGAAGAATTGCATATCTTTGAAATGGATTTAATCGACCGTTTTGGAGAATTACCAAAACAAGTGACCGATTTATTAAATAGTGTCCAAATAAAGTGGTTAGCTACTAAAATTGGGTTTGAAAAAATTATTATGAAACAAGGTAAGTTGATTGGTTATTTTATAAACGATCAACAAAGTAGGTTTTATCAAAGTGCTAATTTTACCAAAGTGTTGCAATTTGTACAAACTAATCCTAGCACTTGTAAAATGAAAGAGAAACAAACTCGAAGCGGTTTAAGATTAATGCTAACTTTTGAGAATATTAAATCTGTAAAACAAGCATTAGAGACTTTACAACCTATTGTGGCTTGATTATTGTTTTTGACTAATTACCATGCCCTTGAAGGGAAAATTTAAAATAAATTATTATTGTGAAACATATACTTTTTTTAATTGCTTTATGGCCTAGTATCTTACTAGCGCAAAACACCATAAAAGGAACATTTTCTCCAGCAAAAGATTATAATTTTGCATTATTATATAAAGTGACTCCTACCATATCAGACTATGTTTCAAACGCCGAATTACAAGAAGATGGGAGTTTTGAGTTTAAACTAGATTCAACAAATACAAAAGGGATGTATCGTTTGGTTTATGCGGTGCCACAAGAAGATTATAATTTTGATATTATTTATGACGGTAAGGAAGATATCGAACTCACGTTTAATTCTGAAACGGGTGTAGAATTTAAAAAATCTACCGAAAATAAATTATTAGCTTCTTACACCAACAGCATGTCTATGGTAACCCAAAGTATTGGTAATTATTTTAGTCAAGAAAGTAAAGATACTACAGCATTAAAAACCATTTTTAAAACGCAGAGAGAAACCCAAGAAAATTTTGAAAAAGTCGCTAAAGATAGTAGAGCACTAGAGTTTATCAAAGCAAACAAGCCATATATTCCCGAAGAAGTTGAAGATGTAAAAACATACATAAATAATTTAAAAAAGCATTATTTTGATCATGTTAATTTTAATAATCCAATACTTCAAAGTTCTAATTTTTTAGAAGAACGTATGCTAAATTATGTTTTTGGAATGTCTTCTGATTCTAAAGATGAATTAGAAAATTACAAAGAAAATATTGATGTGGTTTATAGCTACATGAAAGATGCTCCTAAAGAAGTACAGCGTATTTTATTATTTGATTTATGGCAACAAATGTCTGATTTAGGTTTTGAATCTATTGCAAATTATATTGCTGAAAATTATCTAATGGATGTGGCTGTGGCTTTAAATGACCAAGAACTTTTACATGCTTTAATCTTATGTAAAAACATTTCAAATGGGAATGTAGCACCAGATTTTAATATTGAAATAAAAGAAAAGGACAAATTAGTTGAAAAGAAGTTAACCCAATTAGAAGGTGCAGAAAACTACATTATAGTATTTTGGAGTAGCACCTGTTCACATTGTTTAGATGAAGTGCCTCAGCTACAAACATTCATCAAATCTCTGGAAAAAGATAAAGTAAAAGTGGTGGCTATTGGTTTAGAAGATGAGCCTTATAAATGGAAAGATTTAACGTATAGCTATCCAGAATTTATCCATGTTTATGGAGAAGGGAAATGGGATAATGAAATTGGAGATGCCTACGGCGTTACATCAACACCAACTTATTTCATATTGGATACCGATAAAAAAATTATTTCAAAACCCGTAGATTTTGATGCCTTGAAAAAATATTTTGAGAAAGAAGAAAAAGAAGAATAGGCTATTAAAAATGATAAAAAGCATTTTCTAGATGCTCAATATTAAAGGCTTTACCTTCTTTTACAATAGCAATAATATCAAATCGCACTTCTACATCTAAATCATTTACAGTTACATATTCATCAACCGCCTTTACTAAGCGTTGAATTTGTTTAGGCTTTACAAAATCTTGTGGATCACCAAAATCTGTAGTCGAACGTGTTTTTACTTCAATAATGGCTAGAATATTATCTTTTTTGGCTATGATATCTACTTCGGCTTTATCAAAACGGTAATTGCGCTCCACAATATCGTAGTTGTTTTTCAGAAGAAAATCAACTGCTAATTGTTCGCCTTTTTTACCGAGTTCGTTGTGTTGTGCCATATTTTGATATGAAGCTTTTTGTCATTCAGAAGGAGGTACGACTGAAGAATCTTATTAGCTCTAATAATGTGAATTTAGTAAAATATTATTAAAAAAGATTCTTCGCTACCCTCTGAATGACATTGCTATTCAAAGAAAAGAAACCGTAATGTCATTCAGAAGGAGGAACGACTGAAGAATCTTGAAAAATTATATATTTTCATTTAAAAAGGACCACGAAGGATTAAAATCGAAAATTAAAGCGTCTTTTTTTGCTCTACTCTTACCTTTTATCTGTTTCTCTCTTTTAATTGCGTTTTCAATTTGAAAAAAATGCTCATAATAAACTAAATAATAACATTTATATTTCGATGTAAATGCTTTAGAAAATGGAAGTGGATTTTTATGAAAATAAAGACGATCTTTCAAATTATTAGTCACACCAGTATATAAAACCGTTTTACTTTTATTAGTAAGCATGTAAACGTAATAATTATGATTGCCAATTGTTTTCATACTGTTAATTTAATAAACTTTTTATAAAAGAGGTTCTTCGCTCCGCTCTGAATGACATTGTCATTCAAAGGAAAATAAATCGAATGTCATTCAGATGGAGGTACGACTAATGAATCTTAAAGTCTCATCATCAAAAAATATATACACTTATTGTTTTATACTTGCAATTTGATAAATTTTTGTAAAGTAGATTCTTCGTTATGCTCTGAATAACAATTACCCTCTAAATAAAAAGAAATCATCTTTTATGTGTTCAATTTTGCTGTCTTCATTAGTAATAATATAATCGATAGCTTGCGATGTGAAATCTTCGCCTTTTTCAGTTAAAGACACAATGTTTTTATCAATTTGAATCATGTTGTTTTTTAAAGCTAAATCTAAAACCGTTTTAGAACGTACTTTTTGCCAATTAATATGTTCGTTGAGGTGATTAACGTGACGTTCACTTTCTTCAGTATGGTTTTTTAAATGTAATAAAAAGGTTAGTAAAGAGACTTCTGTACGTTGTTGCTTTTCGCGATACATTACAGCTATAACACCTTTGCTTGGGGCAAATAAGTACACTGCTAAAAACAGTAACCCTAACATGGTGGTTATAGACCCGGCTATTGAAGCGTCTAACCAATGGGCTAGCCAATAGCCCGAAATTGCACTGAAAACGCCAAAACAAATGGCGTAAATAAGCATACGTTTTAATTGGTTAGTAAGTAAATAAGCTGTGGCTGCTGGTGATATCATTAAAGCGACAACTAAAATAGCTCCTACAGCGTCAAAAGCACCTACAGTAGTAACAGATGATACAGTCATGAGTCCGTAATGAATAACAGCAGGCGAAAACCCTAAAGAGGCTGCTAAACCAGCATCAAATGTGCTTATTTTTAATTCTTTGAAAAAAGCAAATAATAAACCAATAGTAATAATCAAGATGCTTCCAATAACCCATAGAGATTTTGGTCCGATATCAACTCCAGAAACGATAAGTCTATCAAACGGCGCAAAAGCTAATTCGCCTAATAAAACAGCATCCACATCTAAATGGACATCATTCGCGTTTTTGGCGATCATGATAACGCCAATACTAAACAAAATAGGGAATACTAAACCAATGGCGGTATCTTCTTTTACTAAGCCCGTTTTTTGAATATACTCAACCAAAACAACAGTAATAATTCCAGTTAGGGCTGCAAGTAGAATGAGCAATGGTGAGTTTAAATCTTGTGTAATAAAAAAACCAATAACAATACCTGGCAAAATAGAATGACTAATAGCGTCACTAATCATAGCCATTTTCCGGAGCACTAAAAACGTACCAGGAATAGCACAAGCAATTGCTACTATACTGGCAATGAGTTGTATTTCTATTTGGGCACTACTCATTATTTTCGTTTTGTTGGTTATACAAATTCGAAGCGGTTTTAAAACCTTCCTCAGTTAAACTCCAATTGTTACCATCTAATTTCACATAATTTTTCCGCACTAGCTTTTGAAGTGTGCTTTTAGTGTACCCTTGAAAATTATTTAATATTTTAATGGTATGTGGATGTGAAATATTTTCGTGTGTCTCAGCTATTCGAAACATGAATGCCAATGTTTTGTGTAATTCTAAATCACGACGATTTTTTATAAATCTGATTTGTTTAAAAAGCAGACCTCGACTTGGAGAGAATATAAACGATATTAATACAAAAACTCCCGCAACAATAACTATTACCGGTCCTGTAGATAGGTTATTTTGACTTGCACTAATGGCAGTCCCGAAAACCCCAGAAAAAGCTCCGAAAATGGCAGCTAAAAAGACCATAACACTTAGGCTATTGGTCCATTGTCTTGCAGCAGCAGCAGGAGCTAATAACATGGCGCTCATAAGCACAACACCAACGGTTTGTAACCCTAAAACAATGGCAAGGACAATAAAGGTGGTGATTAGAATATCTATAAATTTAGTATTGAAGCCTAAGGTTTTGGTGTAATCTGCATCGAATAATAGGATTTTAAACTCTTTCCAAAAAAGAAGTAAAACAAATAAACAAATGCCTGTTACTGTGGTCATCATCCAAACATCACGCTCTAATAAAGTTGCTGCTTGTCCGAATAAATATTTATCTAATCCCGCCTGATTTGCATTAGGTTGCTTTTGAATGAATGTGAGTAATAGCATTCCAAATCCAAAAAATAAAGACAATATTAAACCTAAGGCGGTATCTGATTTTAAATGTGTTTTACTGATGATACCTCTAATCCAAAATGTGCCAATGAGTCCACTAACTAATGCACCTAACAATAAAATATTACTATCTTTTGCACCAGTAATTAAAAAAGCAATGGCAATTCCGGGTAAGGCCGCATGTGAAATAGCATCGCCTAATAAACTTTGTTTACGCAAAACAGCGAAACTTCCTAACATACCAGTTACTGCACCTAAAATTGCAGTACCAAGTGTTATGGTTCTTAGGGTGTAGTCGCTGAAAACTAATGAAAAGTATTCGGTTATGTCCATTAATTATTTTTTCGTTTTTATGTGGTTGAGAAAAGATATGTTTATAAAATATCACCTTTCCGACTTTCAATTTCTTAAGAAATTGAAACCTACCTTTCCTAAAATAGAAAAGGAATTTTATAAATTATAAATTTAGTTTCTATTCATGTTTTTTTTTAAGAGTTCGAGTAAGCACTGTTTACTTTGACTACGACTGTAAACTCATTTTATTCCTGTACACTTACTTTATAGTTTATACCGTAGGTTTTTGTTAAGTTATCATCATTGAAGATATCTTTAACCGGTCCTGTAGCAATCTTTTTTACGTTTAGAAAGGTTACCCAATCAAAATACTCTGGAACAGTTTGTAAATCGTGATGTACTACAATGACTGTTTTTCCTGCTTTTCTGAGTTCTTTTAGAATGTTGATTATGGCTATTTCGGTTGTTGCGTCAACTCCTTGAAAAGGTTCATCCATAAAATAAATTGAGGCGTTTTGTACCAATGCTCGTGCTAGGAAAATACGCTGCTGTTGTCCGCCAGATAACTGACTTATTTGTCGGCCTTTAAAAGCAAGCATCCCTACTTTCTCTAAAGCTTCTAAGGCTGCTTTCTTTTCTTTTTGCCCAGGGCGTTTTATCCAGCCTAAGCTACCGTAAGTCCCCATCATTACAACATCTAATGCTGTTGTTGGGAAATCCCAGTCCACACTTCCTTTTTGTGGGACATAGGCGACCAATGAGCGTTGTTTTTCATAAGGTTTGTCATAGATCGTAACGCTACCTGCAATGGGTTTTAAAATACCTAAGATGGATTTTATAAGGGTTGATTTTCCAGCGCCATTTGGACCTACAATGGCCATAAGTACGCCTTCTGGAATTTCTAAATCGATATCCCAAAGTACTGGTTTATAGTTGTAGGCTACTGTTAAATCGTCTACTTTAACGGCGATTCTTCCTGTGGAGGCA
>Ga0316208_1003250_pt1 | contig 12003 bp, 4 predicted proteins | sample 3monopyrite_MG_FD_204944 | JGI IMG/M metagenome (GOLD analysis project Ga0316208, IMG submission 204944) | Microbial mat bacterial communities from mineral coupon in-situ incubated in ocean water Damariscotta River, Maine, United States -... | ecosystem: Environmental > Aquatic > Marine > Coastal... | reverse complement strand
ATCAGTACAAATCATCCTGTTGCCATCGCAAACGGCGATTTATTATTTATGGAGCTAATCGTAGAAGAAGCTCCTGATTTAGACATTTTTGGCACTAATACATATAGAGGAATATCTTTTACAGATTTATATGACCGAGTTGCTGCAGAATATGACAAACCCGTACTTCTTACTGAGTTTGGTTCTGATGCCTTTAATGCCAGAACACTTACAGAAGCTCAATCAGCGCAAGCTTTCTATCAAAAAGGAAACTGGAAAGAGATTTACGAAAATGCTGCCGGTTTTGGTAAAGCCAATAATTCCATAGGTGGTTTTACTTTTCAATTCAGTGATGGTTGGTGGAAATATGGTCAGGTTGATAATCTAGATATCCATGATATCAATGCATCGTGGGCAAATGGTGGATATCAGTATGATATGGCGGAAGGTGAGAATAACATGAATGAAGAGTGGTTTGGTATAACAGCAAAAGGGCCAACTGACCCCTTAGGGTATTACGAGTTATTCCCTCGTGCTGCGTATTATGTACTGCAAGAGGCACATGCGCTTGATGTGTATTCGGATGACATTACGCTGTTTGACTTGAATCAGTATTTCGATGCGATTAGTATTGAAGGTGCTGCACTTAAAGCTCGCGGAGATAAAGCGGCACTTTCTGGAGCGTCTGCTGATATTATTAAATTGAGCCAGTTTACGGCTGATTTTAGAACGTACAATACGGGGGGTAAACGAATTACAACACCGGCTGAAGCTGATGCTAATGCCAACGTCTATCCAAACGAACTTGGGTTTGATAATTTTGAGTCATTTTATATTGGTGTAGAAGCTAACCCGGCGCCAAATATCAGAGGTAACATCGTTGCAAACATATTGGGTTCTGTACCAAGTAATCCAATTGATGAAATCTTCTACGAGAATCGTGGCAGACCACTAGCTCTTGAAGGCCAAAACGAAGATGTGACTCTTAATTCTGCAAACAGAGTGGCTATCTATAGTGCGGAATACACTTGGACTAATAAATACTTCGTTTTAGAGGGTTTCTACCGAACCGGTCATTATCACTGGGGTTATGAAGGCGATTTTTTCGGTCTTTACCCGGAAGCAAATTACGGACCAAACATTAATATCTATAACGGTACTGCACCTTTTGGATTTGAAATTGCCGGACGGAAACAATTTAGTAATTGGACTGCAGCATTCGGACCTGAATTATGGTGGGGAGCAAATCCGGCTATTCTTCTAAAATATGATCGTACTATTAAGGGTTTTGATATTACCGGAATTTATCATGAAGATATTGACCAACAAGGTAATGCTCAGAGTTCATTTGCTATTCCACAGCCTAAAACCAGAAGAGTTAGTTTATATGCTGAAAAAGAATTTGGTAATCTTGGCGTTCAATTTGGAGGTCTATGGGCAGGTGAACCGCTAAATGGCAGAGAGTTTCAACTTGCAAGAGAAAATTCAGACGGTTCAACCTCTGTTTATGTTGATGAAATTAATGGAAGTGATAATTGGGGTGGCAAAATGAAATTAACGTATGCCTCCGGTTTGTTTAATTGGTATGCTCAGGGTGCTGCGATGGGATTAGTGGCTAATGGTGGTTATGATCAAACAATCACTTATACCGGTTGGAGACTGAAAGACAGTGGAAGTGGAAATCAATACAATTTCTTATCCGGCTTTACTTATACAATCGGCAACCTGCAAATTGCGCCTAATTTCTTATGGCAACAACCAATCGAAGGGCCAATACCATCTGGTTTAACGGGTGGTGCAAGACCACGTAACGTGATTGACGATCCATTTGCAGTAAGATCAAATCGTGAACAGATAGCAGGTGAATTGGTTTTAACATGGGATCCGACACCGGGCACATGGATGTACAATTGGGATAGCGACCGATCGGAAGATGCTCGTTTAGCCATTAGTTTAGGCGTTGTTTATCGCATTCTGCCAACTATTATGGATGCCTCAATTGGGATCTTCCCTGATGGAAGAACTACATTTGCATTCGATGGCTCGGTTCCTGCCGAAGACCTCTTGGAAGTTAACGCTCGTGTAGTATCAAAACTTAGCCGCGATTTTGGTTTTGTTGCCAACATTTATGGTGGTGATGCACAAGCGAATGGTAACGATGATCGAAAAATTTCCAGATTCGGAACTGATCTTCGATTGATTTACAAAAATGTAAAATTGAACTCATTTTTTAAAGTCAACGATTTTGGTCCATTCGATTACAACCGTGATTTTAATCAAACGTATCCTATTCAAATAATGGCTGATTTCTCCACAACATTAGGTAAGCCGGATTGGTTTGATTTGCCCACAACGCGATTGGGAATTCGTGGTACGTATCGAACTTTAAATAAATATTCACCTCGATATTCTCTAGCTACAACAGATCCGGCAACCGGTCAAATTACTGTGCTGCCAGAAGCAGCTGCCTTAGGTGATGGAACAGAGTGGGAAATAAGAACATATATCCAAATAGACATTAGAAATTAAAAGAGACAAGTAAATGAAAAAATATAATTTAAACATTATGAATCGGATTCTATCTGCCAGTTTGCTTTCACTTATTCTAGTGGCCGGATGTGAACGATCTGTGGACGGTTTAAGCGAACCAACTTTAACAAATAATCCACAAGTATTTGTTGATGGATTTAGTGTCGGTTTAGAATATTTCCCATACAATGACGGCTTTGCAAAACTTGATGCTTTTCAAGTGGATGAAGATGTAACTTTTGATGGTTCCGGGGCATCAATGAGAATTGATGTACCTAATCCCGAAGATCCATCCGGGGTATATGCCGGCGCTTCTTTTATCGACTTAAACGGTGGTCGAGATCTTAGTGAATACGATGCACTAACTTTCTACGCACGTGGCACTAAAGCAGGAACTATTAATCAACTTGGATTTGGCCAAGGTAAGGACAATTCCTATTTCGAGGTTCGCTTAGATAGCTTAAAATTATCAACATACTGGCAGAAATTTGTGATTCCAATACCAAATGCTTCGAAACTTACGGCAGAAAGCGGCTTATTTTGGTTCGCTGAAAATCCAGAAGATGGCGAAGGTTACAGTTTTTGGATTGATGAACTTCAATTCGAAACACTGGGTAATATTGCACAACCACGCCCAATCATTAACAATGGCATTGATCAGCAAATTCGTAGTTCTGTTAACCTAAGTACAACAATTACAGGTTTTTCTAATACACTAAATACTATTATAGAACTACCTGATGAAAGCTCAACGAGCCGAGATGTTACATTATCTATAGCTGCAAGCTATTTCGACTTTGTTTCATCAAATCCGGGTACTGCAACCGTAGATCAATTTGGTGTTGTAAAAATGGTTGGTGAAGGAATGGCTACAATTACTGCAACCCTCGATGGTATAACTGCTATGGGCTCACTAGAGGTAATTGTAGGTGCTGCTTTTGAAACAGCTCCTGTTCCTACCGTTAATCCTGATAGTGTTATTTCAATCTTTTCTGATGCATATACTAACGTTCCTGTGGATTATTACAACGGTTTCTTTACACCTGATGGTCAAACAACTCAAGGCGGTACCGGTTTTGAAGGTGGACCTGCCGGAGCGGATATTGTAGTTAACGGTGATGGTATCATCAATTACACAGACCTAAACTTCGTTGGCATTGGTACGTTCCTAAATGTATCACCTGTAAATGCTTCAGAAATGACTCATTTCCACGTTGATATTAATGTTCAAGAAGCTGTTGATGCCGGAGATTTTATCACTCTACAATTATTAAACTCAGTTGGAAATGGTGAGTCATCCGGTTCTGTTACCATCGATTCAAATACATTGAAAGAAAATGAATGGGTGAGTTTAGATATACCATTAGCTGATTTTGGATTAGTTGATCGATCAGCACTTGGACTAATCTTCTTTGTTTCTGATGAGACCATTTCTGACATCTATGTAGATAATATTTATTACTATACGGATGGTTCTGAAATTGTAGGAGGTCCACCAACAGTAAATATTACTCCTGCTCCTACTCCAGCATTTGATGCTGATAGTGTAATTTCAATTTTTAGTGATGCTTACACTAATGTTGATGTAGACTATTACAACGGTTTTTTTACACCCGATGGGCAAACTACCCAAGGCGGAACGGGTTTTGATGGCGGTCCTAGAGGAGCGGATTTCCTAATAGAAAGTAATACCAATGATGGTGTTATCAACTACACAGCACTTAATTTTGTAGGCATTGGTACATTCAATGAAGTTGCTTCTGTTGATGCTTCAACAATGTCGCATATCCATGTAGATATTTATGTGAATGAAGCAATTCAGGCAGGAGATTTCATCCGATTACAACTAATTAATGAAGTTGGAGGAAATGAAATTTCAGGTGCGGTTACATTTAGTTCAAACGACCTTCAAGAAGGACAGTGGGTTAGTTTTGATGTACCTTTATCTGATTTTGCTTTAACAGACCGTAGTAAACTAGGACTAATCTTCTTCATATCCGACGAGACCATATCCGATATTTATGTAGATAATATATACTATTACAATGATGGTTCAGATATTGTAGAATTAACAGCTCCGGTTCTCCCAATTACTTTTGATGACGCCACAGTTAGTTACTCAGCAACTACTTTTAATGGCACCGCTTACGATGTTATAACTAACCCGGAATTGTCCGGTTCTAATAACACGGCTTCTATGGTGGCATCTGTTATAAATTCAGGTACAAACTGGGAAGGTATTTATTTTGATCTTGCGACAAACCTAGATTTTAACGACGGTTCTACCATTACTTTGGATGTTTACTCAACATCCTCATTACCAGTTCTGTTAAAGGTAGAAATAGATGGTGGCGCATTTGTAGAAGTAACTCAAACACATGGTGGTTCGGGTTGGGAAGAACTTTCATTTACTTTTAGCTCAAGTGCTTCTTTCCCTAGAATTACCATTTTCATTGATGGTCCGGGCACAACAACCGGTACGTTTTATCTAGATAACATAGCTCAACAATAAAGATCAACGATTCTTTGTAAAAACATCGACAATGCCTACATACATTCTAAATTTTTGCTTACTAATTACGCTGCTGCTTTTAGCACCTGCATGCAAAGACAATTCAGTTACTGAACCGGAGAATACTTTCAAAAATATCATTTGGCAAGACGAATTCAATGTTGATGGCGCTGTTGATGGTTCTAAATGGAGCTATGATATTGGAACCGGAGCCGAAATTTTTGGGCAGCCCGGTTGGGGTAATAATGAACTTCAGTATTACACGGATCGTCCCGAAAACATAAAAGTTGAAAATGGAATGCTTGAAATAACCGCTCGCGCGGAATCTTTTGAAGGATCAAGTTATACTTCTTCAAAAATTTTAACACGAGGTATTTTTGAGCAAACTTTTGGCAGATTTGAGGCAAGAATTCAGCTACCATTTGGCCAGGGAATATGGCCGGCTTTTTGGTTACTGGGGAACGATGCAGACGGTACCGTAAATTGGCCGCAAATTGGTGAAATTGATATCATGGAGTATCGTGGACAAGAGCCCAACATTGTTCATGGCAGTATCCATGGTCCGGGGTATTCCGGTGGACAAGCGGTTACCGATAAATACGTACTCTCAGGCGGTAGATTTGATACTGAATTTCATGTATTTGCTGTAGAATGGGGACCCGACTTCATAGATTTTTATGTAGATGAAACACTTTACAACCGAGTTACTCCAAATGATGCAACTGGCGAATGGGTGTTTAACGACAATCAGTTTTATATAATTTTAAATGTAGCGACAGGAGGGTGGTTTGCCGGAAATCCTGATAACACCACTCCCTTTCCACAAACTATGTATGTGGATTATGTTAGAGTTTACAGTTTAGATTAGTAGATTAATTTACCGAAAAAATTTCGACCATTATCCGGGTTTTCGATTTAAAAGCTAATCAAAAGCTCGGTTGATTTATTCAACAATTACAAATGTTTATCTGTGCGTAACAATTCAAAACTTCAAGCCAACTTAAATCAAGAAATGGACGACAATCAATTGAAGTCTGTAAATATAAATGGCGAAACATTCTTTCAGATTTCTGATTTCGATTCGATCCGTCCTTTTTTTATGAGTGTAGTAAGCGACTCTAACCATTGGATGTTTATATCAAGTAACGGTGGAGTTTCAGCCGGGAGAAAAAATGCTGAATTCTCTCTTTTCCCTTATTACACCGACGACAAAATCAATGAACTAGCGCATACTACCGGAAGCAAAACAATTATCCAGGTATTAAATAGCTTATCAACAGAGGTTTGGGAACCATTTTGTAATCAGGATGCAGTAAAATACAACATCAAAAGAAATCTCTATAAAAATCTCTATGGAAATAAGATTTTATTCGAAGAGATAAATATTGATTTAGGTGTCACTTTTCAATATGAATGGAGTTCGAGTGATGTTTTTGGTTTTGTTAAACGTTCTCGTTTAATAAACAAGTCGGATACAGCCCTTAAACTTAGTGTTTTAGATGGTATCCAAAACATATTACCTGCCGGTGTAAACAGTGATTTGCAATCCAGATCAAGTAACTTGCTTGATGCCTATAAGCGAAGTGAAATTGTTAAAGAAACAGGACTTGGTATCTATGCACTAAGTGCTATTCCCGTTGATAAAGCCGAGCCGAGTGAAGCTTTAAAAGCAAATGTTGCTTGGTCATTTGGTCTGGATAACGCCACATATTTACTCTCATCATTACAGTTAGATCAATTTCGATCAGGTGAGAAAGTGAACGAAGAATTAGACGTGAAAGGCGAGAAAGGTGCATATTTTGCCACAACATATATTTATCTGACACCTGCTGCCACAGCTGAATGGGCGATTGTAGCAAATGTAAACTTGGATCATGCTCAAGTTATCAGCCTCAATAAATCAATAAAAGAAAATTCAAATCTACAATCTGAATTAGGAGCGGATGTAGAGTTAGGAACAGAAAAAATAAAGCAATTAATTGCTGCGTCTGATGGATTTCAACATACTGCTGATGAATTGAAAGACGCCCGCCATTACTCAAATGTTCTCTTTAATATTATGAGAGGTGGAATATTTGATGATGGTTATAAAATAGATTTTGCTGACTTTAGCACCTACTTAGAGACGGCTAACGCGGAAGTGTTCAAACGAAATCAAGACTTCTTGACTTCGTTGCCTGAAACGTTTTTAAAGCAAGATCTCGATTTAGGTATTTTAGAAATGGACGATCCGGATCTGATGAGATTGTCCACTGAGTATTTGCCATTGAAGTTTAGTCGCCGCCATGGTGACCCTAGCCGTCCCTGGAATAAATTTTCCATCAATACTAAAAATGAGCTTGATGGTTCAAAGGTTTTGGATTACGAAGGAAACTGGCGTGATATTTTTCAGAATTGGGAAGCTTTGGTGCATTCTTACCCGGCGTTTATTGAAGGTATGATTTTCAAATTCTTGAATGCATCTACTTTTGATGGCTATAATCCATACAGAGTAACCAAAGGTGGTTTTGATTGGGAAATAATTGAACCGGATGATCCATGGTCTTACATCGGATATTGGGGCGATCATCAGATTATCTATTTATTGAAATTCTTAGAGTTTCTTCAAAGCCATGAACCAAATTCGTTTTCCGATCTCTTTGATAAAGATGTGTTTGTCTATGCAAATGTGCCATACAAAATTAAGCCTTATGCTGATGTTGTTAAAAACCCAAAAGACACAATAGAATTCGATTCTCTTTCAGATGAAGCAATAAGGGAAAATGTTGAGGAACTTGGAGCCGATGGAGCTCTGCTTTCAAACCATTCGGGAAATATCCATCACGTTAATTTTATCGAGAAAATTTTAGCCACAGTTCTTTCAAAAGTATCTAATTTTGTACCCGAAGCCGGTATTTGGATGAACACGCAACGACCGGAATGGAATGATGCGAACAACGCTTTGGTAGGTAATGGCGTGTCTATGGTGACGCTGTATTATCTGCGCCGTTTCCTTCGTTTTTTTGAACCAATTTTATCAGGAAATGAAAGTACTGAAGTCTCCATTTCAAAAGAGATGGTTACTTTCTTAGAACAGGTTCAAGTAGTTTTATCTGCCAACAAATCTCACCTAACCTCGAGTTTTAGTGATCAGAAACGAAAAGAAATTACTGATGGATTAGGAAGTGCGGGAAGTAAATTTAGAACAAGAATTTATGAACATGGTTTTTCCGGCTATAAAGTAAACATCTCCCTTAAAGCGGTTGCAAATACTTTTGAAGTTGCTGCTCAATTTTTAGAGCACTCTATCAACGAGAATAAGCGTGAAGACGATTTGTATCATGCATATAACATCATGACATACTCTGATGATGGCATTGCAATTTCATATCTCGATGAGATGCTTGAAGGTCAGGTAGCGGTTCTTAGTTCAAGGTATTTAGATGCTGATTCTTCGGTGAAAGTGCTAAATGGATTGAGAGCAAGTACATTATATCGAGAAGACCAAAACAGTTATATCCTGTATCCTAATAAAGAGCTCAAAGGTTTTTTACAACGAAATTCTATTCCGGCAGAAGCAGTTTCGAAATCAAAATTGCTTACCAAATTAATTGAAACCGATAATCATAACATTATTTCTAAAGATGTTGATGGTGGTTATCACTTTAACGGAGATTTTAAAAACGCCGGATATTTATTGGATGCACTAGATAAACTTGCTCATTCTGATTTAGGAGAGTTAGTAGAGAAGGAAAAAGGGTTCATTCATCAAGTTTTTGAGGATGTTTTTAATCATAAAGCCTTTACTGGGCGATCCGGTACATTTTATGGTTACGAAGGATTAGGCTCAATTTATTGGCACATGGTTTCAAAATTGTATCTGGCAGCTTATGAAGTATGTTTAGATGCTAAAAAATCAGATACAAACATTTCCACGTTCAGTAAATTAGCTGATCATTTTTATGAAATTGGTAATGGTATAGGTATCCATAAATCTGCTGAATTATATGGGGCTTTCCCGACAGATCCTTATTCACATACTCCATATCACCGCGGCGCTCAACAACCGGGAATGACCGGGCAGGTAAAAGAAGATATTCTTGCTCGTTATGGTGAGTTAGGTCTTCAAGTTATTGATGGGGCGCTAACCTTCAATCCAATTTTACTTAGAAAATCTGAATTTAATACTAAGAAAAAAGCCATCGATTTCTTGGCTGCAAACAACGAGAATATCGTTTTAAAAACTTCAGAAAATAGTATTGGATTTACACTTTGTCAGGTTCCAATTCTTTATCAAATAGCTGACGAAAACGAAATTTATGTTGAGCATTCGGATGGAAAAACTCAATCAATAGTTGGTTTGGTATTAGATAAATCAATCTCAAATCAACTGTTTAACCGAACCGGTAAAATAAAGCAGATTGTTGTTTCAATAATGGATGAACAATTAAGGTAAAGAGATAATGAAAACCATATTAACATGAAGAAAAATTGGTTGTTACTATTAAGCATCATCTTACTTGCAACGCTAAGTAATTGTGTAAATCGATCAGAAAAAGCAATGAGTTCTAAAAGCAGTATCACCGCAAAGGAGATTTTAGGAAAGCAGGAATATCAAGCAATTTCTTATGGTGGTTATAGAGAAACATCGCGAGATGTACAGCCTACCATTGCACAGCTTAAAGAAGACATGAATATTCTACATGCTATGGGCATCAGATTATTGCGAACCTATAATGTGCATTTAGATCAAGCGGGTAATGTACTAGCCGCAATCCGAGAGTTAAAAGAGGAGAATCCGGAATTCGAAATGTATGTGATGTTAGGCGCATGGATTGATGCAAAAAATGCGTGGACAGACGAACCCGATAGAATCCGGGATCAAGATGGGATAAGAAATAAGTCCGAGATTGCCAAAGCAGTAGAACTAACGAATATGTATCCGGACATTGTTAAAGTTATAGCTGTTGGTAACGAAGCTATGGTTAATTGGGCCTGGGAATATTATGTAGCGCCTTCAATTATTTTAAAATGGGTAAATCATCTTCAGGATTTAAAGAAAGAGGGCGGTCTTCCGGCTGATTTGTGGATTACAAGTTCAGACAACTTCGCTTCTTGGGGCGGTGGCGATCCTTCTTATCACGTGGAAGATTTAGAACAATTGATTGCTGCAGTCGACTTCCTGTCAGTGCATACATACCCAATGCACGATACGCACTATAACCCACAATTCTGGGGTGTGCGCGATAATGAACTTGAATTATCTGACATTGAAAAAGTGGATAAAGCAATGCAACGGGCTCTGGAATACTCCATTTCTCAGTTCAATAGTGTGAAAGAATATATGATTAGCCTTGGCATTGAAAAACCAATACACATTGGTGAGACAGGTTGGGCTACGGTCTCAAACGAATTCTATGGCCCTGAAGGCGCTCGTGCAATAGACGAATATAAATCTAGTACATATTACAATTCTATTCGCGAATGGTCCGACAAAAACGGCGTTTCAGTCTTCTATTTTGAGGCATTCGATGAAAAATGGAAAGACAGTCAAAATCAACTTGGCTCTGAGAATCACTTTGGTCTTATAAATTTACAGGGGGAAGCTAAATACAGCATTTGGAATCTTGTTGATGCTGGGGTTTTTGAAGGGTTGACGAGAGACGGAAACCCAATCACAAAAACATTTAATGGTGATTTCGAAGCGATGATGGAAACTGTTTTAGTTCCACCAACCAATAAAGAAATAATGGAAAATTGATCCCGTAAAGGAAACAAAATGACATACAAAAAATCACATTTTATAAATCTGCTTTTAGTTATGGTAATGTTAGGCTGTACCCCGAATGAATCTTTGGAAATTGAAGTTTTCGAAACCTCAGCCGACGGAAATAAACTCACTAAAATCACCGAATTTCCAAGCTCCGATATTGTGGTTGATATCACCATAGATCCGGCAGAAAAATTTCAAAAGATAACCGGTATTGGCGGCTCTTTCACTGAGTCTTCAGCATATCTTTTAAATCAATTAAGCGATGATAATCGGAAAATGATTATTGAAGCATACTTCGGAGATTCCGGCGCAAAATATTCCCTAACAAGAACACACATAAATTCAAGTGATTTCTCTCTGGGTAATTATTCCTATGCACCCGTTGCCGGTGATGTGAATCTGGAAAATTTCTCTATTGAGGAAGATATGGACGACATCATCCCCATGATAAAAGATGCAATGGAAGTTTCTTCAGATGGATTCAAAATCATTTCTTCTCCATGGACTGCACCAATTTGGATGAAAGACAACAAAGCTTGGAAAGGTGGAAAACTACTAGCAGAATATTATGACACTTGGGCGTTATTCTTCTCAAAATATATAGACGCTTATGCCGAGCAAGGAATTGATATCTGGGGCATAACTGTTGAAAATGAGCCACTTGGTAATGGAGAAAATTGGGAGAGTATGCACTTCACTCCCGAAGAAATGAATGAGTTTGTAAAGAATAATTTAGGGCCACAACTCGAAAAAACGCATCCGGATATTGTGCTTCTTGGTTATGACCAAAACCGAGATCACTTGGAAGAATGGGTGGACGTTATGTTCGGTGACGAAGAAGCTGCAAAATATTTTGATGGTACGGCTATTCACTGGTATGCAAGTACGTATGATGTTTATGAAGATGCTCTGCAATACGCGCATAATGCAGCACCGAATAAGTATTTGATACAGTCTGAAGCAACCGCCGATGCTGAGGTTCCAAAATGGCAAGATGACGATTGGTACTGGGCAAAAGAAGCTACAGATTGGGGTTGGGATTGGGCTCCTGAAGACCAAAAATATTTGCATCCAAAATATGTACCTGTGTATCGCTATGCGCGCGATATGATTGGCACTTTAAATAACTGGGTAGACGGTTGGGTTGACTGGAATATGATTTTAGATCGTCAAGGCGGTCCAAATTGGGCAAATAATTGGTGCTTGGCACCGGTAATAGTTGACCCAGATG
>Ga0316208_1003249_pt1 | contig 12004 bp, 14 predicted proteins | sample 3monopyrite_MG_FD_204944 | JGI IMG/M metagenome (GOLD analysis project Ga0316208, IMG submission 204944) | Microbial mat bacterial communities from mineral coupon in-situ incubated in ocean water Damariscotta River, Maine, United States -... | ecosystem: Environmental > Aquatic > Marine >... | reverse complement strand
TTTTCAACCAGACCCTCAACCGTTTCACGGTATAATGCATTTCGATCGCGAATAATATCCATCTCAAGCGGAATACGTGTCGCAATACTATAAATAAGTGTTAATGAGATAATCATTAATAATGAAGCATAGACAATTATACGTGGCCGGAATAAATGTGTCGTTTTACCATCAATTCGATTTTGTGTGGTGTAACGGACTAATCCTTTTTCGTAACTCATTTTATCCATGACATCATCACAAACATCCACACAGGCAGCACAACCAATACACTGATATTGCAAGCCTTCACGAATATCTATACCTGTCGGACAAACCTGAACACATAAGGTGCAGTCGACACAGTCACCTAGTCCGGCTTCTTTGGGATCAACACTTTTCTTACGTGCGCCGCGCGATTCACCGCGTTTTTCATCATAAGAAATAATCAGTGTGTCTTTATCAAACATTGCGCTCTGGAAGCGCGCATAGGGACACATATAGATGCACACTTGTTCACGCATCCAGCCGGCATTACCGTATGTTGCAAAGCCATAAAAAATAATCCAGAACGTTTCCCATGGCCCGAGTGTAAATTGAGCGACAGCATGACCAAGTTCGATAATCGGCGTGAAGTAACCGACAAAAGTAAAACCAGTCCAGGCAGAGAGTGTGAGCCATAAAAAATGTTTGAGTCCTTTGAGATACAGTTTGTGTGAACTCATGGCGGCTTTATCAAGTTTAATTTGCTGGTTACGCGAACCTTCAACCTTGCGTTCAATCCACAAAAATAATTCGGTCCAGACAGTTTGCGGGCAGGCATAGCCGCACCATAAGCGACCCGCCAGTGCAGTAAAGAAAAACAGGGAAAGCGCAGCAATAATTAATAGTGCGGCAAGATAAAAGAAATCTTGCGGCCAGAAAGTTAAACCAAAGATATAAAATTTACGTGCTGGTAAGTCAAATAAAACTGCCTGATGGTTATCCCAGCGAAGCCAGGGCACTAAGTAATAGACGCCAAGCAAAAGAAAAACACCGCTAACACGTAAACGCGCAAACCAGCCGGATACTTGTCGGGGATATACTTTTTTATGTTTTGCGTAAAACTCGTCAGAATTTTCTACAGCACGGGTTGAGTCCGGGGAATTTTTTTTCATTGAGATATCTTTTTAGGTTAATAAAACAACTAATAAAATAGTCATGTATTTTATTAAATGTCTGATATAAAAAAGAAACCAGTTAGTACTAATCTATCAAGATAGCAGTACTAACTGGTTTATGGTTACTTTTACTTGTTACTTAAACTATATATATAAGCGGCAAGTAAGTGGGCCTTGTCTTCACCAAGAAAATCACGGTTAGCTGGCATAACACCAGTACGACCTTTAGCGATTGATTGCGCAATAACACCTGCAGAACCACCATATAACCAGATATTATCTGTTAGGTCTGGTGAACCGAGTGCTTTATTGCCTGTACCATCCGCGCTGTGACAGGCAATACACATGACATCAAATTGTTTTTTACCCGCTTTGGCCATTGCCGCGTCATGTTTGCGCCCGCCTAAGCTGATGACATATTGAGTTACATCTTTAACACCTTGTTTGCCAATAACGGCTTCCCATGGAGGCATTACACCCATACGACCATCAAGAATAGTGGTTTTTATATTGCTTGCTGCACCACCCCATAACCAGTCGTTATCTGCCAGGTTAGGAAAACCTCTGGCACCACCGGCATCTGATGCATGGCAGGTTGCACAGTAGTTTAAGAATAAACGCTGACCAATTTTTGTTGCATCACTGTCTTTTGCTAATGCAGGTATTTCCTGTTTTGCATATTTTGCAAAGATTGGGTTATAGGTTTTATTGGCCTCCGAGATTTCATCATCATACTGACCTGTTTGTGACCAGCCCAGTGAACCTTTGTAATTACCTAAGCCCGGATAAAGTGCAAGATATGCAAAACCAAAAACAATAGTGAAATAAAACAACCATAACCACCAGCGTGGTAACGGGTTGTTATACTCTTCTAAATCACCATCCCATTTATGTCCGGTTACTTCACCTTGTGCTGCTTCATTATTATGTGTCTTACTTGCCCATTTAATTAACCAGTAGCAGGCTAAAATATTTGCTACGGTAATTATGGCAATGTACCAACTCCAGAAATCACTCATTGTGGTCTCCTTTTTTATGCTCTTTTGTTGTGTCGAGCGGATGCTCTACTTCGTTAAAAGGAAGTTGAGAGGCTTCATTAAAACGGCTTTTACTTTTGCCGCTGTAAGCCCACCAAACAATTCCTATAAATACCGCAAATAAAACCACGGTATACCAACTTCTAAAATCATTTATATCTATCATGATCTCTGGTTACCTCCGGGTTTTGATTGCAGTACCGAGCTCTTGTAAATAAGCAACAAGGGCATCCATTTCAGTTTTACCTTTTACGTCATTTTCTGCATTGGCGATTTCTTTTTCACTGTAGGTTTCACACTTACTGCAAGTTGCAGAAATGAGCGTATTCATCACACGCATTTTTTTAGCCGTTTCACTACCATCCACTTTGTTCTCAGTTAACCACGGGAAACCGGGCATATTAGATTCAGGAACGACATCACGTGGATTAATTAAATGAACGCGTTGCCAGTCGTCAGAGTAGCGACCACCAACACGCGCCAGATCAGGCCCGGTACGTTTTGAACCCCACTGGAATGGATGATCATAAACAGATTCCCCCGCGACAGAGTAATGTCCATAACGTTCAGTTTCTGCACGGAAAGGACGAATCATTTGTGAATGGCAGTTGTAACAGCCTTCACGAATATAAACATCACGTCCCTCTAAACGCAGTGCGCTATAGGGTTTGGCATATTCTGTCGTACCATCTTTGTTAGTGATTAAAACGGGTTCGGTTGTGTCTTTAATAAAAAACAATGGAACAATCTCAACCAAACCACCAATGCTGATAACGATCACAATAAGTATCATCATCAACCCAATATTTTTTTCAACGACTTCATGACTCATGATTAATCTTCTCCTTTAAGCCGATGTAGAATCAAGCGTTGCAGGTTTGGCACCACGAATGGTTTTCCAAACATTGTAAGCCATGATGAACATGCCAATGAGGAACAATAGACCACCTAAGAAACGTACGGTGTAGTACGGGTAGGTTGCTTCTAATGATTCAACAAAGCTGTAAGTTAAAGTGCCATCAGCATTCACTGCACGCCACATCAAACCTTGCATTACACCGGCAATCCACATTGAGGTGATGTACAAAACGATACCAATGGTGGCAATCCAGAAATGCGTATCAATCAGTTTGATAGAGTACATTTGATCGCGGCCAAACACTTTTGGAATCAAGAAGTAGACAGCACCGATAGTGACGAGGGCAACCCAACCTAATGCACCTGAATGTACATGACCTATTGTCCAGTCAGTGTAATGGGAGAGCGCATTTACCGTTTTGATTGCCATCATTGGGCCTTCAAAGGTCGACATACCATAGAACGATAACGATACGATAAGGAATTTAAGAATCGGATCGGTACGTAACTTATGCCAGGCACCCGATAAGGTCATCATACCGTTGATCATGCCACCCCATGAAGGTGCGAGTAAGATCAGTGAAAATACCATGCCGAGTGATTGTGCCCAGTCAGGTAATGCGGTGTATTGCAGATGATGCGGGCCCGCCCACATATAAGTAGAAATTAATGCCCAGAAATGCACAACCGACAAACGATAAGAATAAATAGGACGACCGACTTGTTTAGGAATGAAATAATACATAATGCCTAAGAAGCCCGCGGTTAAGAAAAAGCCTACCGCATTATGTCCATACCACCACTGCACCATGGCATCGATGGCGCCAGGGTAGAATGAATATGATTTGGTTAAACTTACTGGCAACGCCATGCTGTTAACAATATGCAAAATAGCAACCGTTAATATAAACGCACCGAAGAACCAGTTGGCAACATAAATATGCTGTACCCTGCGTTTCATAATGGTGCCAAAGAAGACTACCGCATAAGAAACCCAGACAACCGCAATTAAAATATCAATCGGCCATTCAAGTTCGGCATATTCTTTACCACTGGTCATGCCGAGAGGCAGAGTGATTGCTGCGAGAAGAATAACCAACGTCCAGCCCCAGAAGGTGAAGGCAGCAAGCTTGTCAGAAAACAAGCGTGCCTGGCAGGTTCGTTGCACCACATAATAAGACGTGGCAAATAATGCAGAGCCACCAAATGCAAAAATAACCGCATTGGTGTGTAAAGGTCGTAGACGACTGTAAGTTAGCCAGGGTGTATCAAAATTGAGCTCTGGCCAGACCAGTTGCGCTGCAATAATGACCCCGACGGTCATACCGACTATCCCCCAGACGACCGTCATGACGGTAAACTGGCGTACAACGGTATAGTTGTAGGTATTTTCTGTTTCCATAGCCTTCCCTTATTGTTAGACGTGAGAATTATTAGTAAACATATATAGACTAATAGACGAGAGTTTGCCTTGGATTAAGTCCAGACTCGTTGATCTAGATCAATTATGGTCGACAGAAAATGGATATAGTGGGAATTTAGCTTGCTTGAGAAGAATCGGAAGAGCAGTTAGAAGCGCAATGGGTCGCCAGTTTCTTTAATTTATCCAGATTGAGAATGGTAATATGCTTGCGTTCAACCACGAGCAAGCCATCATCCTGAAAATGAGTTAATAAACGGCTGATAGTTTCAACCGCCATACCGAGTAAATTCGCAATATCGCCACGAGACATGCTGAGATTAAATTCATTGGCAGCATAACCACGTTTATTCAGGCGCTCAGACATGCCGAGTAAAAAGCTGGCAAGACGGGTTTCAGCAGGCATTTGAGCCAGCAAAAGCATGAGATTTTGATCTTGCTGAATTTCTTTACTCATCAAACGGAGTAACTGGCGTTGTAGATTTGGAATATCATGCGCTAGGGATTCCAGTCGTTCGAAAGGGATTTCACAAACATTAGACGTTTCAAGTGCTTTTGCTGAAACGGTGTGCTGATTATCACTAATCGCATCCATACCCAATAATTCACCGGGTAAGGAGAAACCGACGATTTGTTCTGTCCCATCAGGATTGCTTAAGTAGGTCTTAAAAGATCCACTACGAATTGCGTAAACAGATTTCAAGCTCTCACCCATTCGGTATAAAAGATTATTTTTATTAACCGACTGGCGACGTTTAATCACATTATCTAAACGATCCAGATCACCAGACTCCAATCCCATCGGCAAGCAAAGATCATAAAGACTGCAATTTTGACAATGACTTTTTAATTCAGACAGTTTGATTACTTGATGGTCAGTCATTATACGCCCTTGGTGAGAAGTAATGAGAGTGTAGTAATTGTATTGTCTTAAAGACTGTGTGGCAAAAGGTTTTTTAAGTAACCCCGTTTATCATGTGTAAATATTATGGCAGCAAAATAATCTTTTATCACGATTTGCTGGATCGATATTGATCCGTAGACTACACATAACCTAAAGTTTTTTTCCGGATACACGATAATAATAGAAGGATGAAACTAAAAGCGCTCATAATTGAAAGTACCGGTTATTACCGGAGCTTACTGGAAAAAATATTGTCTGATATTGGTGTGGCATGTGATGCCTTTGCGACAGGTAAAGAGGCACTTGAGTCAGAGAAAAATATTGAATATGCCTTTATATTAGTGTCACGCTATTTAGATGACATCAGTGGTGAGCTGTTTTTACATCGATATAGTGAAAAACATTCTTTAGGTGATGCGCTGACCATCATGATTACGGCTGACAATGTTTCTGAACTTATGATGGATGCAAATATGGCCGGTTTTAAGCTGGTTTTTAATAAGAAAGACATCGAATCTATTCAGACTTTTCTGATCAGTGTTTTAAACAACCGTACTTTAAATTTAAAAGGCCGGATACTTTATATCGAAGACCAAAAAAGCGTCGCTGCTACCACAATCGCCTTATTTGAAAATTATCAGGCAGACGTCGATCATGTAACAACGTTAGCTGAAGCAAAAGAAAAATTCAGTAGCCAAAATTACGATTTAGTGATCACCGATTATTACCTTAAAAACAATGAGACCGGTGATGATCTTATTTATTTTGTCCGTTCTTTTAATCATATAGACAAAGCGAGAATCCCTGTTCTTGTCGTTTCCGGAGAGTCTGATCCGACAAAACGGACTGCCTTTTTAAGAAAGGGGGCGAATGATTTTATTATTAAACCCTATGATGAAGATGAGCTGATCGTACGTTCATCTAATCTTATTGAAAATAAAAAAGTGTATGAACAGGCTAAAAAGCAGCAACAGGAACTGACTAAACTAGCTATGACTGATCAGCTTACCGGTTTATATAATCGACATAGTTTATTTGATATTGGCCCTAAATATTTAAGTGACGCCAGACGGCATAAATTCTCAGTTTCATTGTTAGTGATTGATCTTGATCATTTTAAAAGCATTAATGATACCCACGGGCATGGAGTGGGTGATTTCGTCTTAAAAGAAATAGGCCAGGTATTAAATCAAAATTGCCGTAATGAAGATTTTGTTGCCCGTTTTGGCGGTGAAGAATTTGTCATGGTCATTTCGCATTGCGATATCGACTTTGCCTTAACTAAAGCAGAAAGCATAAGAAGGTCCATTGAGGAATCACAGCCGAACGGTTTGACAATAACCGCAAGTATTGGTGCTGTTGCCTTGACTCAGGATGATCATTTTGAATCGTTGTTTGATAAAGCCGATAAAGCGCTCTATGAAGCAAAAGAAACAGGACGCAATAAAGTTGTGGCTCACTGAGACTCATTCGATAATGTGACATAGTTTTGCCTCGCTTAGCGACTTTACCAATCCGTTTTCCCTTCCTTTTAGATGCATCCCGCTAACCTATACCTTATAATAGGACTAAATTTTTCGTGCTTGGGAGCATTTCATGGCAGATCGTACCGCGACAGTCACTCGCGAAACACTAGAAACCCGGATTGAGGCAAAGATTAACCTCGACGGAACGGGAAAAGGCGAATTTAAGACCGGCGTGCCCTTTTTGGAGCATATGCTGGATCAGGTTGCGCGCCACGGAATGGTCGATCTCCGTATTAATGCAAAAGGTGACACCCACATTGATGATCACCACACCGTTGAAGATATTGGCATTACCTTAGGACAAGCTTTTGCTAAAGCATTAGCGGATAAAAAAGGCATCCGTCGTTATGGTCACGCCTATGTGCCGTTGGATGAGGCTTTGTCACGGGTGGTGATCGACTTTTCAGGTCGCCCGGGTCTGGAATATGACACAGAATATCCACGTTCAATGATTGGTGGGTTTGATGTTGATTTGCTGGGTGAATTTTTTCAGGGCTTTGTGAACCACGCTCAGGTGACATTACACATTGATAATATTCGTGGTAAAAATGCCCACCATATTGCTGAAACAATATTTAAGGCATTTGGTCGCGCCATTCGCATGGCAATCGAGCCTGATCCACGTATGGCAGGTGTCATGCCTTCGACGAAAGGAAGTCTATAAAAGCGGTCATTGCGACGAGCACATGGACGTGCGAAGGTAGGGCCACGCAGGAGCCGTTGCCGAGAGCTCAAAATGAGCGAAGCAATCTTAAATTGAGCAGCAATAAAAGATTGTCGCAGTCATTTTATTCCCTCGCCATGATAGCGTTTGTTAATATTTATTCTTATGAAAAAAATTAAGTTCTTATGAGTACTGTAGCAGTCATCGATTATGGAATGGGTAATTTACATTCCGTTGCCAAGGCTTTGGAAAAAGTGGGCGAGGGTGTGGAAATTAAAGTCACATCGGATGCTGAAACAATTTTATCTGCCGACCGTGTTGTACTACCCGGTGTCGGTGCCATGCGTGATTGCATGGGTGAAATAGTTCGTTTGGGTCTGGATAATGTTATCCACCAGTTTGTTGAAAGTGGTAAGCCGTTGTTCGGTGTCTGCGTGGGTATGCAGGTGTTATTAGAATCCAGCGCAGAAAATGATGGTGTTGAATGTTTAGGTATCTTACCCGGCAAGGTAGAATATTTTGGTGATGTTCTCAGTGAGATTAAATCGCCTGAAAAATTCAAAATTCCACACATGGGCTGGAATCAGGTTCATCAGGAGACAGAGCACCCCATGTGGAAAGGGATTGCTCAGGACGCACGTTTCTATTTTGTACACAGCTATTTTTCTCAACCGGGTAACCCCGATCTTATTGCCGCGACCACGAATTATGGTTTTACGTTTACATCGGCGGTAAGTAAAGATAATGTATTTGCAGTGCAATTCCACCCGGAAAAAAGTCAGCATGCAGGTTTGGATTTATATGCTAATTTTTTGAAGTGGGACGGGAAAGCGTAAGAGTAAGAGCTTAAGATTTATGCAAGAGAATAGTTGTTTTAAATCCGGACATGAAACGGGAAGAGTCAAATAAAGACCGACTCTTCCAGTTCCATATCCTCACATATACTGACTACGATTAAAAATTAACGAGATAAGAAAATGCTTTTAATACCTGCAATCGACCTTAAAGATGGAAAATGTGTCCGTTTACGCCAGGGTGATATGAATGATGAAACTATTTTTTCAGATGACCCTGTTGCCGTTGCCGGCAGATGGGTGGAAGCCGGGGCGCGTCGATTACACATTGTTGATTTAAACGGTGCGTTTGAAGGCAAGCCTATGAATGCCGGTGTAGTACATGACATTTGTGCTGCCTATCCTGATTTACCGGTGCAAATTGGCGGCGGTATTCGTGATGAAGATACCGTACAAACCTATCTTGATGCCGGCGTGCAGTACGTGATTATCGGCACAAAAGCAGTTAACGCACCGCACTTTGTTAAAGATTTATGTTTAGAATTTCCGGGACACATTATTGTTGGCTTAGATGCTAAAGATGGCAAAGTGGCAATTGATGGTTGGTCTAAACTGTCAAAACATGACGTAATCGACATGGCAAAACACTTTCAGGATGATGGTGTCGCTGCGATTATTTATACCGATATTAGCCGCGATGGCATGATGCAAGGTGTCAATGTCGAGGCGACAGTAAAACTCGCACAAGCCATTAATATTCCGGTGATTGCCTCGGGCGGCATTACAAATCTAGATGATATTCGTGCATTAAGTGCAGTTGCTGAAGAAGGGATTACCGGCGCGATCACCGGCCGTGCAATTTATGAAGGTACGTTAGATTTTGTTGTAGGACAAAAACTTTCGGATGAACTTAATTCAAAAATCTAACGCAGAGGCGCGAAGGCGCAAAGGTTAAAAATATTTTAGAATTTCAGAGTAAATTGAATATTCGTTACGTTGTAGCAAAAATAGAAAGACAAGAGGTTTTTCTGCGATCTTTGCGCCTTCGCGTCTTTGCGTTGAAAAGAGTAAATTTAAAATGGGTTTAGCCAAAAGAATTATTCCTTGTTTAGATGTCGATAACGGTCGCGTTGTTAAAGGCGTGCAGTTTGTTGATATTCGTGATGCCGGTGATCCGGTAGAAGTCGCGCGTCGGTATGATGAGCAAGGTGCAGATGAAATAACTTTTTTAGATATTAAAGCAACCGCTGATAATCGTGACACCATGGTACATTTAGTTGAAGAAGTGGCGAGTCAGGTTTTTATTCCATTAACGGTGGGTGGTGGCATTCGTAAAGTAGAAGATATTCGTACCATGTTAAATGCCGGTGCGGATAAAGTAGGTATTAATAGTGCTGCTGTGTTTAATCCGGAATTTGTTAAAGAAGCCGCAGAAAAATTTGGCTCACAATGTATCGTGGTTGCGATTGACGCTAAAAAAGTTAGTAGCCAAGGCGAAGACAATCGCTGGGAAATTTTTACTCACGGTGGTCGTAAAGAAACCGGTATTGATGCGGTTGAGTGGGCAATTAAAATGGTCGACTACGGTGCCGGTGAAATTTTATTAACCAGCATGGATCGTGACGGAACAAAAGTTGGTTTTGATCTTGAATTAACCCGCGCGATCAGTGAAGCGGTTAATGTCCCTGTCATCGCGTCTGGCGGTGTTGGTGAACTTCAGCATTTAGTGGATGGTGTAAAAGAAGGCAAAGCCGATGCGGTGCTTGCAGCCAGTATTTTCCACTTTGGCGAACACACCATTGGTGAAGCAAAAGTTAAAATGGCAACAGCTGGCATTGAGATGCGGCTGTAATACTTTAAAATCTAACGCAGAGGCGCGAAGACGCAAAGGGCGCAAAGTTTTTTAGTTTTAAGAAAGTAAAATTGAATTTTAGAGTTTAAGCGAAAGAGTAGAATATGAAGACAAATATTTATTGTTTTTCTCCGCGCACTTTGCGTCTTTGCGTCTTTGCGTTGAAGAAAAATCTATGAATTGGCTTGATGATGTTAAATGGGACAAAGAGGGTTTAGTCCCGGCGATTGCTCAGGAAACGGGTACAGGCAAAATTTTAATGATGGCGTGGATGAACCGCGAATCATTAGCATTAACGGTTAAAGAAGGCCGTGCTATCTACTGGTCACGTTCGCGTGGTAAATTGTGGCGTAAAGGCGAAGAGTCCGGCCATGTGCAAAGGTTAAAAGACATTCGTTTAGATTGCGATAATGACGTGCTGCTGTTAGAAGTTGAACAACTCGGTGGCATTGCCTGTCATACCGGTCGACATAATTGTTTTTATAAGCAGCTTAAAAATGATGAATGGGTTGAAGTTGAATCGATCATTAAAAACCCGGATGAAATATATAAAACACAAACCTAACGCAGAGGCGCAAAGAACGCAGAGGTTTGTTAATTAAAAGAATATTTATTTAAACCAGATAGTTAAATGTAAAGAGTAGAATATGGTGCCAATATCTTATTATTTTTCTTCGCGACCTTTGCGTCTTCGCGTCTTTGCGTTGAAAAATTATGTCTGACATATTAAAACAATTAGCAGAAGCGCTTGAGGAACGCAAAAATGCGGATCCGGAAAGTTCTTACGTGGCCAAATTACATGCTAAAGGCCTGGATAGCATATTAAAAAAAGTCGGTGAAGAAGCAACAGAAACTGTAATGGCAGCAAAAGACGGTGTGGCAGAAAAAATTGTTTATGAAACGGCCGATCTCTGGTTTCACACCATGGTGATGTTATCGAATCAGGGTATAAGCCATGAAGATGTGTTGAATGAATTAGGGCGTCGTTTTGGTATGTCTGGTTTGGAAGAAAAAGCTAGCAGGAAAGAATAATGAGTGATTGTCTCTTTTGTAAAATATTAGCAGGTAAAATTCCTTCGGATAAAATTTACGAAGATGACAAAATGTTTGTCTTTAAAGATATTAATCCAAAAGCTGACGTGCACTTATTAGCCATACCCCGTGTCCATATAGAAAGCTTAAACGAAGTGAGCGATGAACATGATGAGATCATGGCGCACATGCTTAAACAGTTACCAAAGTTAGCAAAAGAACAAGGTTTAAAAGATGGTTTCCGAACCATTATTAATACCGGTAAAGGTGGTGGGCAAGTTGTTTTTCATTTGCACATGCATTTATTGGGTGGCAATAATTTGCCAGGTTTTCAGTGAAATTTAGATATTGATAAAGTGGAGAATTAAGATGGGATTTGGTGTAACAGAGTTAATTATTATATTAGTGATTGTTTTAGTTTTATTTGGCGCCAAACGTTTAAAAAACGTCGGCAGTGATTTAGGTTCTGCTGTAAAAGGATTTAAAACTGCAATTAAAGATGAAGAAACTAAACCAAACGATAAAATAGAAAAAAGTGAAAGTAGTGTTATTGAAGGTGAAGCAACTAAAGTTAAAGAAGAAGACAAAGCTTAGACTTTATTCTGTTTCTTTATTGAGGTTGTTTATTCATGTTTGATATAGGTTTTTGGGAACTCACCATGATCGCAATTATCGCGTTGCTGGTGATTGGTCCTGATAAATTACCTGATGTTGCAAGGACAGCAGGTAAATGGGTTGGACGTGCTCGCCGTTTTGTTGGTGATGTAAAAACAGATAT
>Ga0316208_1003246_pt1 | contig 12010 bp, 13 predicted proteins | sample 3monopyrite_MG_FD_204944 | JGI IMG/M metagenome (GOLD analysis project Ga0316208, IMG submission 204944) | Microbial mat bacterial communities from mineral coupon in-situ incubated in ocean water Damariscotta River, Maine, United States -... | ecosystem: Environmental > Aquatic > Marine >... | reverse complement strand
TTTAAAAAAGCTGCATCAAATACATGAAGCAGCTTTTAAAAAATGGTTCTTCTTAATTAATAGCAAATGTTTCTTTTTAGTGATACGAATCTCACGTATTTAATTTATGTTTCATTCTAAATTAGTACAAACCAATTATTATAATACAAATCTCGTACCAATACTTTAATTTTCCAATCGGTTAATACATATATAACTGTTATTCATCGAAAAGTGGAACAATTTTAATAATACAACAGCTTAATTAAGCAAAAAAGGTTAAAGCAATAATTAGTAACTTAGCGATTAAACCAACAATTACTATGAAACTATTAAAGCTACTTTTTGTATTCCTAATATTAAATTCGTGTGAATCAAAACAATCTACATCACCAAGATTTAACCACGTAATGCTTAGTGTTACTGATTTAGACGCATCTATAAAATTTTACACTACTGGATTTGACTTACAAGTCACGAACAAATTAAAAAAAATTGAAGTTTTCAATGAAGATGGGACGACGCTTAGTAGAGATGTAAATATGGCTTTCTTAAAATTTCCTAATCAAAATTTTGTTTTAGAATTATCTGAAACGCCAACAATAAATTCAGAGAATCCCTCTCCATTTTATCAACATCTAGGAGTAGATGTTCAAGATATTGAAAAGGCTTTTAATCGTTTAAAAAATATTGGTGCCGAAGTGTTAGTTCCTATTAGATTGGTAAAGGCAGATGGTGTTGAAGCTAAACAAGCTTTTTTCAAAGGACCAAATGGAGAACCTATTGAACTCATGGAAATAATTTCAGGCGATTTTTAAATAATCTATCAACAATCACATAATATTTTAGGATGAGTTGGATACATGTTATTCCATTTGAGGAAGCCACAGGAAAATTAAAACAGATTTATAAAAAAATAAAGGGACCTAACAATCAAATTGACAATGTATTGAGCATACACAGTTTGCGTCCGCATACACTTGTTGGGCACATGAGTTTGTATAAAAACACCTTGCACCATAGCAATAACACGTTTCCAAATTGGCTGCTGGAATTGTTAGGCACTTACACAAGTTATATCAATAAATGTGAGTATTGTTACGAGCATCATTTTGCTGGGATGAAACGCTTTTTAAACAATAATGAAAAAGCGGCTAAATTAAGACACCATATAGAACATAACTCCTTAGCCAAATATCTTTCAGAAAAGGAATATGCGCTTATAGATTACGCACATAAACTAACTTTAAAAGCCAATTCTTTAACTAAAGCCAATATAAGTAATTTAAAGGATTTAGGTTATAATGATGGAGAGATTTTGGAGGTTAATCAAGTGGTTGCTTACTTTAACTATGCCAACCGGACGGTTATGGGTTTAGGTGTGAATACAAATGGTGAGGTATTAGGCTTATCACCAAGTAATAAGAATAACGAAAGTGCTTGGGAGCATCAATAGTAGTTATGAATTTTCAGGAATTTTACCCTTCACACCTTTAAAAAAGGAGCGCATGAATTTAAAGTCGGCTTCTTTGTCGTCGGTCGTATAATAGGGTTCAGATATTTTGCTTTGTTTGTTTTCAAAATCCAATGCAATCATCACAATTGGTACCTTGGCAGCTTTGGCTATATAATAGAACCCTGTTCGCCATTTATCAACTTTTTTTCGAGTGCCTTCTGGCGACATTGCCATCCTAAATACATCACGATCATGAAACAACTTAGCAATAGCTTCTACTTGGTTACTGTTTTCATGACGTTGTACTGGAGCACCACCCAAAGCTCTAAAAATCCAGCCGTAAGGAAATTTAAACAGACTGCTTTTACCAACAAAATTGGTTTTTACCCCTAATACAGATCTAAGCAATATGCCAATTGGGAAGTCTAACCAGTGGGTGTGTGGTGCAGCAATAATCACAGCTTTTTTAACACTATCAAAATCACTAAACCCTACTGCTCTCCAGCCCAATAGTTTATGATATATAAATTTTGACAACCAACGCATACTACATTTTTTGGTATAAAACTTTTAGCTTTTCTCGTGTAATTGTTTTTTTCCAGTCTTTACCCAAGGCGTTTTCCCAAAGAGGCTCCAAGTTTAGAGCGACATCTATCATCGTGTCATAATGATGATCGTCTAAATGCGAACAGATGCCTTGCGGAAGTTTAATATTATGCTTTTGTATCATTTTTTTAAATAAGGCAACACCTTCTGGATAAAACGCTTCTAAATGGTTAAATACAATACAATTACCAATGCCATGCTTTGTTCCTAATAAATAAGATAAACCATAGCTCATAGCGTGCGCAACACCTACTTGAGAGTAGGCAATACTCATACCTCCATGCCATGAAGCCATCATTAACTTATCTTGAGATTCTTTTATAGATAACTTAGTTTTAACAAAAACCTCATTACAAAGGTCATAAGCCTTTTCGCCATAACTTTGGCTAAAAGCGTTTAAATACGTGCCATTAAGAGATTCTATACAATGTATATAACAATCCATTCCTGTGTAAAACCATTGGCTTTTTGGAACGTCTTTGGTTAGCTCAGGATCCAAAACCACTTGATCAAAAGGTGTATAATCACTATTAATGCCTAATTTTTTATGTGGTCCTGTTAAGACGGTGGTTCGAGATACTTCGGCTCCTGTTCCAGAAATTGTGGGAATACCAACATGATAAACAGCAGGGTTTTTAACTAAGTCCCAACCTTGATAATCACTCGCGATTCCTTTGTTTGTTAGCATTATGGAAACAGCTTTTGCCAAATCGAGAATAGTGCCTCCACCAATCCCGATAATGCCAGAGGGTAGCTCTTTATGGGTTAAGATTAATTGCTCGACCAATTCGTCAACTTGTGAGGTTTTTGGTTCTTCATTTGCTGAAATAAATAAAACCTTGTCTTGATAAGACAACGGAATTCTTCTGGTTAACCAAATATTACCTTTAAATACATCGTCAACCAAAAAAATAAAAGGAGCACTACTGCTTAAACGCTTTGGGGCAATAATGTCGTTTAATTGATTAAAACTACCACGACCAAAAACAACTCTTGGTACCATTGGGAAATTTTTATAACTCATTCAATTTTCTTTTCTATTATTAAACGTAATATTATAATTATTAAAGGTTAAGATTTTTTTGAAATTCATCTACAAATAATCCAACATGGTAACCATCAACCAAAGCATGATTAACTGAAAAAGCAACATTCATTGTTAAACGGTCATCTTTTAGGTCTGTTTTACTAAAAGCAATTTTTGGAACCGAATCCTTTTGTCCAGATATTGGTTCTTTATGTCCAGAAAAATTTAACCAAGGTAATGCTGAACAATGTATGCAATCTAATCCATTAACTGGTGGATACAATTCAGCTGAATTTTCAATTCGGTGCTTTTCTTGTGCTATATTTTTTATAAATATATTTAAATCATCATCGTAATTGATAAATGAAAATCCAAATGTATTATCTAATCGCATTAAAGTAGCAGATGCATGAATTACTTTATATACAACTATGTCATTATCAACGATCCTATATTTTAAATTTTCAACCGCATTTATTGCTTTCATACAGTCATGTAAATACTTAGCAAAAAAGCTAATATTATGCGTTTTTGAAAATCTATATGCTTTTGTAACATCAAAAGGTATTGTTACCGCAAAATATGGATCTACTAAAGCGTCAAAATGTTTGAAATGGGATTTTCTATTCCAAGTATTTATATCTATTGTTCTCAATTTATTTTAAAAATTTTAATATGTCCCCTAAACTAGTTACAGTTTTATAGGCTTTACCATTTGTTTCTTCAACACTTACTTGTTCATGAGCCCAAGTAGTATGAAATGGTACATGAATGGCATGTGCTTTAATATTGACCAATGGTAAAATATCAGACTTTAATGAATTTCCAATCATTAAAAATTCTGAAGGATTAATGTCTAAATGGTTTAACAATTTAGAATAGTTAGCTTCCTTTTTGTCACTTAATACTTCAATATGGTGAAAATAATCGGTCAAGCCAGATTTTTCCAATTTACGTTCTTGATCCAGTAAATCACCTTTGGTTGCTAATATTAGCCGATACTTTTTTGCCAACGTTTTCAATACGTTTTCCACCTCATCCAACAATTTAACTGGTTGATTGATCATGGATTTTCCAATATCCAAGATTTTACCTAAGGTTTTATTTGATACCGAACCATTTGAAATTTCGATGGCAGATTCGACCATGGATAATACAAAGGCTTTTACGCCATAACCATACAACTCCAAATTGTCCATTTCTTTTTTAAATAGCTCTTGGTCTATTTTGTTTGCGGTTTCGTAAGGGCTTAACAAACGAGCAAACTCTAACTCTGCTTCCCTAAAAAACGTTTCGTTTACCCAAAGAGTATCATCGGCATCAAAGCCTATAACTTTTATGTTTTTATAATCTATTTCCACAGTTTTTTTGCTCTTACCAAATCTTCAGGTGTGTCTATTTCTACTCCTTCAACATTGGTTTCTACCATTTTAATTTTTTTCCCATACTCCAAATAACGAATGCATTCAATCTTCTCGGTAGCTTCAATAAATTGCATTGGTAAATTGCTAAAATCTATTAACGCTTGTTTTTTAAATGCATAAATACCTTTATGTTTAAAATATCTGGCTCCTGCTTTTTTATCTCTTGGAAAAGGAATTGGGCTTCTCGAAAAATACAGTGCAAAGTTTCGTTGGTCCACAATTACTTTTACCGTATTTGGGTTTGAAATTTCATCCCAATCTTTAATTTCTACCATTAAAGAAGCCAAATCAATCTCGTTATTTGGGTCGTCATAAAATACATTAAGTACTTTTTCTAGACTAGAACGCTCAGTAAATGGTTCGTCACCTTGAACATTCACAACAATATCACAATCTACTTCTTGTACAGCTTCGGCAATGCGATCGCTACCAGATTGATGTTCTTGTTTGCTCATAATGGCTTTCCCGCCATGAGATGTTATTTCGTTGAAAATAATGTCACTATCGGTCACTACGTAAACCTCTTCAAATAAATTAGTAGCCACAGTAGCTTCGTAAGTACGAAGTATAACCGTTTTTCCTTCTAGGTCTTGCATTAATTTACCAGGAAATCGAGACGCACTGTAACGTGCTGGAATCATAGAAATTATTTTCATGTGCTATGCTCTATTGCCTTTAATTGTGACATATAACATCCAATTCATCTTTCTTCAACTTGGTTAAATTATAACCATGGATGTTTCATTTGGTTGCGTTTTCTCTAATTTCAAAAATACAGTTTTTAAAAGATTTAAGTGCTTCTTCTTTTAATCTTTTTATAAATTTTAAAAATGATAAAGCCAATTATTAAAACCAAAATAAAGCCAACTACTGGCAAAAAAATTGATACAATTGAGGTTATAAAAGCGGTTCCGGTTTCTATGGTAGAGACAATTGGATTTCCAAATCCAGCAGTGGTTGCAGTTGATGCCAGTCGTGTTGCACCTGAAGCTCCAGAAATCGCAGCAGCAGTTCCGCCTCCAGCAATTATGGCTAATGCCCAAGTTATTTCCGGACTTAAATTTGCAACAGTAGAAACCATTACTGCTGTTCCTGCAACAGCAGCTAAAGGCACAGCTATAGTATCAAGAAAATTGTCGATATAAGGAATGTAGTAGGCGAAAATTTCTACTAGAGTTGCCACTCCTAAAATTATTAATGCTGTAATACTTCCAATCCATTGCCAACTCTGGTTAAGTTCCAAAATATTAAAATAGGATGCTAAACTTAAGGCAAATAGTGGCAAAAAAATTCTAAAACCTACTGATGCTGCAAGACCTATGCCTAAAAATACACTAATGAGGGTTTCTGTTGTCATAGCCTTTAAATCCAGAAAGGGGACATTTTCTTAATTTTAATGAATGTCTAAAGTTAACCAAATTCTTTTTCTTACTAAGCATGAAAAAAGTCTCTAATAAAAACTTTAAAATTATAAGCAATTGTCCTGCAACTAAAAACTGCGACTAATTTTTATGTCTCAAAAAAATCATCCTTAAAGCCAATTAGGTAGAGTTTTTCTTTAGCTCTTGTTAGTGCAGTGTACAACCACCTTAAATAATCTCTATTAACACCTTCTGGTAAATAGGGTTGCTCTACAAAAACCGTGTGCCATTGTCCACCTTGCGATTTATGGCAAGTAATAGCATACGAAAACTTTACTTGTAAGGCATTTAAATATTTATTGTTCTTAACTTTTAGAAATTTTTTATACGAAGAGGTTTCATCTTCATAATCTTTTAATACTTCTTGGTATAGTTTATTAGCTTTTTCGTAAGGTAATGATGGTGTTTCTAAGCTAATGGTATCTAACATTAAAACAGTTTCAAAAGGTCGCATTTTTGGATAATCTACCATGCGTACTTTAACTTCGGCAAACCTAAAATCATATAGCTCTTTAATACTAAAAACCTCTAGTACTTCAATGATATCACCATTAGCGATAAAACCTGCTTCGCTTGTAGGTTTTAGCCAGAAATAATTGTTTTTTACAATCATTAAATAATCACCAGCAGTTAACTCATGTTCATTAAATAAAATACGAGAGCGAATTTGCTGATTGTATAAGTTTGCACGTTTGTTAGACCTTACAATTATTGCTGTTTCTTCGTTGCCAAGACAACTGTAAGCGTCATTAATGGCATCCATGATTTCGTAGCCATCCACTAAACGCACAATATCGTTAAAACTATTTATATTAAATTGAAACGAGTCAAAATACGATCCAGCTAAAGCTTCCCTTAATAAAGTGGCGTTAAATAAAATACCCGAATCTTGTTCTTGTCGTACAACTTCGTCCAACTCCATTCTTATTACGTCTTTATTGTAACTTAATTCCAAAGCAGTTTCATTTAATGCAGGGCTTAAATCCAGTTTTATTGGAGGCAATTGTGCAGTATCGCCAATTAACAATAATTTACATTGGTGTCCAGAATACACGTATTGCATTAAATCGTCCAACAAAGAACCGCTTCCAAACAAACTGCTTTGATTAGGAATATCTGAAATCATTGAGGCTTCATCAACAATAAAAATAGTTTTCTTGTGTTTGTTTGGTGCTAATACAAATGATACTTTCCCACTATTTGAATATCTCGCAGCATATATTTTTTTATGAATGGTAAACGCCTCTTTTCCTGAGTAATTTGAAATCACTTTTGCAGCTCTACCAGTTGGTGCCATGAGTACAGCACTTTTTTTTGCCTTCCATAAATTTGTAACAATAGCTCCAACGATTGACGTTTTACCAGTACCAGCAAATCCTTTTAAAACATATAAGGAATTTGGATTTGTATCGAAAATATAATTTGCAAGTTGCTGTAAAACAATACTTTGCTTAAGCGTTGGCTCAAATGGGAAGTCGTTTTTAATAAGTGTGTGAAATTCTGAGGAATTCATTAAGTTTTAATACAAATTTTGAATTTATCAAAGATATAAATGATTTTTACTAACAATAACTTTCGTGAATAAAAAAAAATTGTAGATTTGCGTTAATCCATTAATTAATTTTTAATAAAATAACTATGTTAAATATTATTATTGCAGCTATTGTTGTAATCGCTCTTACAATTGGAATCGTTTGGGTAATCGATAAATATGTTCCAAAAAAGGTTAAGCCTTATATAATGATTGTACTTTGGGCACTCATTATATATTTAGGATATGCGACGTTCATGTCGGTCTATGGTGAAATTCAATTTAACAAACTAAAAAATAAACGCTATGCTCAAGTTATAGAAAGTTTAATCGATATTAGAGATGCCGAATTGGCACATAGAACAGTTACCGGAAGATTTGAAGGGGATTTTGATAACTTAATTAAGTTTATAGATACTGCACAATTTACAATAACACAGCGTAAAGACTCTACCGTTTTAGACGTTGAAGCTACAAGACGTTTTGGAGGTGTTGAGACTCTTAAAGAAATTATTATAATTGATACTTTAGGATATGTGTCGGTGAAAGATTCTTTATTTGGTGCAGACCCAAGATATAAAACAATGATGAACATACCGTCGGCCAAACCTGGAGCTAAATTTGAGCTTAAAGCTGGATTTTTAGAACAAAATGGATTAAAGATTCCTGTGTTTGAAGCAAAAGCACTGAAATCGGTTATATTATTTGATCAAGATAAAAACCTAATCTCAAAAGAAAATCAAGTAATCTCCGTTGATGGGGTAAATGGTGATGCTATTAAAGTAGGTTCTATGGAAGAAATTAACACCACTGGAAACTGGCCTAAAAACTTTTCAAACGAACAGTAAAATAGACATATTACAAAACAATACATTGTCCATTCAGGTTAGCTTGAGTGGACTTTCTTTTTGTGTCTTGAATTCAAGCACCCAATCTATTGTTTTTTATAAAAGTTTTTCATTTGATAAAAAACGCAACCCAAATGATGTTCTGGATAAATTAACGCATCAATTTAACAGTGAAAGCAGTTTAAAACAAGTTTTTAAATCTGTAACAGTCATTCATGAAAATGAACTATCTACATTGGTTCCAAAATCATTATTCAATGAAGACCATCTAGCCGATTATTTAAAATTCAATTCAAAAATCCTTCGTTCGGATTTTATAACCTTTGATGAAATAACCACAAATGAAAGTGTTAATGTGTATATCCCTTACGTAAACATTAACAATTATTTATATGATATTTTTGGCGAGTTTGAGTTTAAACACTTTTCTACAATTGTTTTAGAAACAATTTTAAGTCTAGAAAAAAATGCCCTAGCAACTAAAATGTATGCTCACATAACCAACACACATTTTGAAATTATAGTTACTAAAAAAGGGCAATTAAAATTATATAACACCTTTGATTATAGTACCAAAGAGGATTTTATCTATTATCTATTATTCACTGCGGAACAATTAGAACTTAACCCAGAAAAATTTGAACTTGTTTTATTGGGTAGCATTACCAATGAGGACGAACTTTATAAAATTGCTTACACTTATATTCGTAATGTGTCCATTTTAGAAGCCAAAACAAAAATTGCTGTTGGTGATGGTATTAGCAATAAATGTTTGTCAAATTTTGTGCTCATAAATAGCTTTTAAATGCGTATTATTTCTGGATTATATAAAGGACGACGAATAACAGCTCCAAAAAAACTACCTGTAAGACCAACAACAGACATGGCAAAAGAAGCATTGTTTAACATTTTAAACAACCGCTACTATTTTGATGAAATCTCGGTATTAGACCTTTTTGCAGGTACAGGCAATATAAGTTATGAATTTGCTTCTCGTGGTACAGAACATATTACTAGTGTAGATAAAGATTTTGGCTGTACAAAATTCATTGCTCAAACCTCTACTGAATTCGATTTTAATATTCAAGCTATAAAAGCCGATGTATTTAAATATCTAGAAACTAACAAACAAAAACATACCGTTATATTTGCCGATCCTCCTTACGATTTTGATATCGATGCTTTTTCCAAAATTCCAGAACTTGTATTTAATAATCAATTATTGAAAACAGGTGGTATCCTTATAGTTGAGCATTCTAAACATACCAATTTGTCAAACCTTACAAATTATTCATATTCCAAAAGCTATGGTGGTAATATGTTTAGTTTTTTTGAGCTTTAATTTAATAATTTTCATCTTTAATATTGTAAATTCTTTTATTTTCAGTAACTTAGACTCTTTATAAAAGCTCTAATCTCCTTGTTTTATTAATTCACTTTGGTTGCCTTAAATTCACTTACACATATATCCTATTAATGTTTTAGTACAAATATTTATCAACACTAAAACCAATTAAAATGAAAAAATTAATTTTATTAGGGCTGGCAGTTGTCCTTTTTACTGCATGTAAAGACCAAGAAGTAAAAGAAAATAGTGCTCCTGAAGAAGTAACAACAGAAGTCCAAACCACTTTAGAATTTGAAAATTCTGAAAACTCTTTGCAACTAGTTAAAAATTATACAGATGCCTTACAAGAAGGTAATGTTGACAACATGAATGCACAATTAAGTGAAAACGCTATGGTTTATGGCTTAGGTGGTGGTTTAGACTCGTTAAATGTAGAATAACATAAAGCCTATTTCACAACAAGCACAACCGATTACACACATACCTTAAGCCAAGATTTATATTTACCTGTAAAAGTAGAAAACAATTGGAATGAAGGAGAATGGGTACTTTCTTGGGGATTAAACTTAATTACAAATAAGGAAACAAACAATGCGTTTGCTGTACCATACCATACTGTTAGTAGAATAGAAAATGGAAAAATTGTAGAAATGCGTTATTTTTATGACATGCTAAATGTTATTAGAAACCAAGGTTATACCATTACACCTCCAGAGGCAACCGAATAATTTAAAAACAAAACCCTTTGCAATGCAAAGGGTTTGTTTATTTAAGTAAATCTATAAGCCGAATTCTGTACTCCAAAGAGCCCTTATCATTTATCTGAGTGTATTGTTACCAATACACTTTAGCTGCCTACCCTCCAATATCGAGCGTGCAACTCTCTCCCAATAGCTATCGGGACACTGGTTTACATGGCATTGCACCACATAGAGTTTACCTGATTTCACTACAGCATGACCTGTACATACTTTCTGTTGCACTTTTCCTAGCCTCACGACTGGTGGCTGTTAGCCACTATGTTGCACTATGGTGTTCGGACTTTCCTCAATAACATTAAACGTCACTGCGATAAGGCGATCTACTTGATTACAAAATTACAATAATTATACCATAAAAATATATGACAATTGTTAATAACTCATCTTAAATTCTGAATACAGAATTCTGAATTCAGAATTGAATTTTTAACTTTGTTAATCTTAAAGTTCAGTATTAAAAAATACTGAACTAAATTGAGCATACAATGGAACACTTTGTAGTATCAGCAAGAAAGTATAGGCCGCAAACCTTTAAGGATGTTGTTGGCCAGCAGGCTATTACAAACACTCTATTGAATGCTATTGAAAACAACCATTTAGCCCAAGCACTCTTATTTACAGGTCCTCGTGGTGTTGGCAAAACAACATGTGCACGAATTTTGGCCAAAATGATAAACAGTGATGGTAACGAAAGAGAGGATGAAGATTTTGCTTTTAACATTTTTGAACTGGATGCAGCTTCCAACAACTCGGTTGATGACATTAGAAGTTTAACCGATCAGGTTCGTATTCCACCACAAGTGGGCAAATACAAAGTGTATATTATTGACGAGGTTCACATGTTGTCGCAATCTGCCTTTAATGCCTTTTTAAAAACGCTTGAAGAACCACCAAAACATTGCATTTTTATTCTTGCAACAACCGAAAAGCATAAAATTATTCCAACCATTCTATCACGTTGTCAAATATTTGATTTTAAACGTATTACAGTTAGCGATGCAAAAAATTACTTGAAGTACATTGCTGAACAACAACATGTTGAAGCCGAGGATGATGCTTTGCATATTATTGCTCAAAAAGCCGATGGAGCCATGCGCGATGCATTATCTATTTTTGACCGTGTTGTAAGCTTCTCTGGTAAACATTTAACCAGACAAGCAGTTACAGAAAACCTAAACGTTTTAGATTACGAAACGTACTTTAAAAGTACCGATCTCATTTTGGACAATAATATCCCAGAACTATTATTACAATTCAATAATACCATATCAAAGGGTTTCGATGGGCATCATTATATTGCAGGTTTGGCATCACATTTTAGAGATCTTTTAGTTTGTAAAACACCTCAAACAATAGATTTACTAGAAGTTGGTGACCAAACAAAAGCAAAGTACCTAAAACAATCTAAAACAACATCTCAAGAATTTCTGTTAAAAGGTATAGCATTGGCAAATGATTGCGACCTTAAATACAAAACCAGTAGAAACCAGCGTTTACTGGTGGAATTATGCCTTATGCAACTTGCCTCTATCACTTTTGATGGAGAAAAAAAAAACAGCAGTAGCCACTTTATAATTCCTGCATCTTACTTTAAAAATAAAGGCATTAC
>Ga0316208_1003244_pt1 | contig 12015 bp, 8 predicted proteins | sample 3monopyrite_MG_FD_204944 | JGI IMG/M metagenome (GOLD analysis project Ga0316208, IMG submission 204944) | Microbial mat bacterial communities from mineral coupon in-situ incubated in ocean water Damariscotta River, Maine, United States -... | ecosystem: Environmental > Aquatic > Marine > Coastal... | reverse complement strand
CCCGCATCCGACCCATCCACCGAGATGTCCGAAGCACCCGACAGGGGATCGACGCACAAGCCACCGAATCCTTTGGCGGCGTCCGAGTCGTCCGAGGCTTCAACCGCACCCACGCAGAAACAGGCAGGTTCACCCGCGACAACCACCTCATGTTCCGCCAAGAACTCCTCGCATGGTGGTGGAGCCGGCTCCTCGAACTCGCCTGGCAGGTCATCATCCCCCTCGCTTCAGCAGGCGTTCTCATCTACGGCGGCTGGCGAGTCCTTCAAGGCGACCTAACCCTCGGCGATCTCATGGCGTTCAGTGCCTACGTCCTCATGCTCCTGGGCCCGCTCGAAGCACTCGTCGCCACCGCATCACAGATCCAATCCCAACTCGCCGGCTTCGACCGCACACTCGATCTCTTCGACGAACCCAAAGAATTCGAAGACGCTGCATGCACCAGTAGGACAGGCGTCCCGCCTGTCTCTTCAACCAACACCAGTAGGACAGACGTCCCGCCTGTCTCTTCCATACCACTCATAAACCTCTCTCCATCCGTTGTCCAAGGCCGAATCACGCTCAACAACATCTCCTTCCACTACCCCCTCAGCAAGCCCGCCGGCTCGGCCTCAAAGAACAAACCGCCACTGACCACCCTCCCCGATGTCCTTTCCAAAATCACCTTCGAGGCAAGCCCCGGCGAAACAATCGCCCTCGTCGGCCCGTCGGGCTCAGGCAAAACCACGCTCTGCAATCTCATCGCACGCTTCTACGATCCCTCGCAAGGCTCCATCACAATCGACGGCACCGACCTCCGAAAAATCAACATCGAGTCATACCGACAACTCCTGGGAATCGTCGAGCAAGACGTCTTCCTCTTCGACGGCTCAGTCGCCGAAAACATCGCATACGCCAAGCGCACCGCCACCGACGACGACATCATCCAAGCCGCAAAGATCGCAAACGCTCACGGCTTCATTTCCGAACTCGAACTCGGCTACGAAACCCTCATCGGTGAGCGCGGAGTCCGGCTCTCGGGCGGGCAACGCCAACGCCTCGCCATCGCAAGAGCAGTCCTAGCCGATCCCAAAATCCTCATCCTCGATGAGGCAACCAGCAGCCTCGACAGCGAATCAGAACGGCTCATCCAGGCAAGCCTCGACACCCTGATGCAAGGCCGAACCAGTTTCGTCATCGCCCACCGACTCAGCACCATCCGCCACGCCGACCGCATCATCGTCCTGGAACACGGCAAAATCGCCGAGATGGGCACCCACCCCCAACTCATGGCACATTCGGGCCGCTACGCCGAGCTCGTTCGGCTGCAAACCGAGGGGTCCCCACCGCCTCGCCGATAATTCACCGCCGGACGGGGCCCTGTGAACCTGATTTTTTCTAATCTCTCAGACAAAACCGTTTTACGCGGCAACCAATACCGATAAAGTACGGATAGCAACGCATCTTGTCCTCATTCGCAGGACATGCAAGGTCTCGTGCCCATTATCGGACGAACACATCCAACCGTTGCCCACACTCGCTGATCGTCAGCGTTGCCCATACGGCAGCAAAAAACGAGGGAGAATGCGAATGCTCGCATCAATTGCAGCCACCACTGTCTTGTTCACCGCCGCCGTCGCCGCGCCGCTCCAGAGCGCCGCCGATCAAACCCAGGCCGACCCCATCGAGTTGGGCCAAGCCAGCCCGATCCGCGTCGTCAGCGACACCGAAATCATCATTGATGGTGTGACATACACCTCGTGGGGCGAAGTCGCACAATCCGGCTACTACCAAAACGAAAACACCCGCTGCGGCACCTTGCCCTCGATGAACAACATCGACCTCCGCGGCGCCAGCAGCGATTGCGATTTCAACCGGACCAGGATCGAATCGCAGTACAACCCCTCCAACGGCACGCTCCGAATCCCCGTCGTTGTCCACGTCATCCAGCAGTCCAACGGCACAGGGTCCATGACCGATGCCCGCGTCCGCTCACAGATCGACATCCTCAACGAAGACCTAAACGCCTTGTTCGGCACCAACGGAGCCAACGGCAACGAAGCCGCCATCGAGTTCTATCTCGCCACCGAAGATCCCAACGGAAACCCCACCGACGGCATAACCAACTCCACAAATAACACTTGGTTCAACGACGGCGGATCCTACTGGAACTCCCTCGCGTGGGACACAAACCGCTACCTCAACATCTACACCAACTCCGCTTCCGGCGCCCTCGGCTACGTCCCCGATCTACCACAAGGCGGCATCGTCGGGTCCAATTCCGATCGCGTCGTCATACTCTACTCCACCTTCGGCCGAAACGCCCCGTTCAACCCATTCCACCTCGGACGCACCGTCACCCACGAAGTCGGGCACTACCTGGGCCTCCTCCACACATTCAGCGGCGGCTGCGGCAGCGTCGCGTCGTGCTCCACCAACGGCGACCTCATCTGCGATACCAACCCCGAATCGAGCCCCACCTTCGGCTGCCCGGGTTCCCGCACATCCTGCGGCCTCCCCGCACCCTTCGATAACTACATGGACTACTCAGACGACATCTGCATGGAGCAGTTCACCCCCAATCAGGTCAACCGCATGCGGTGCACCATCGAGCACTACCGCCCCAACCTCGCAACCGCCGGGGCCTCGCCCTGCAACAATGCCGATATGGCCGAGCCCTTCGGCACACTCGATCTCGCAGACGTCAACGCCTTCGTCGTCGCCTTCTCAGGCCAGAACGCCGCGGCCGACCTCGCCAGCCCTAATGGCGTCTTCGACCTCGCCGACATCCAGGCATTCGTCGCCGGCTTCAACACCGGCTGCCCGTAAGTCTCGCCGGCATCAACAACAACCAAAGAACCGGGCAACCCTGCCCGGTTTTTTTGTGCGCACATGAAAGGAAAAAAACAACACAAAAACAAACAACCCCATGCCATGCGCACGGGGTCAGTTCTCGCTCAATCTCAATAGGGCATCAGGGACTTGAACCCCGACTAACAGAATCAGAATCTGTCGTGCTACCGATTACACCAATGCCCCGGCCATACCGCCGCATCCAAAAACAAACACGACGGCTCAGGCAATGCTATCCACCCCAACCGTCGCGGCAACTCGTTTTGAATGAGATCGTCGTTCAACAGAGCCTAAAAACCAAGCCCGCTCAGCCCCCGCCGAGCCAGGCGCTGCCAGATCCGTTCTGACCGCCCCGGTTCAGGGGCTTCGCACGCCCATAAGGCGAACGCCGACGGATCACCTGCTCATCATTCTCTGCATCCAGCGGGGTTTCTTCGGTCGATGACGATTCGATCGCCGCAGAATCCGCCTTTCCGATCAGCGGTCCGCCATCGGCGGTCGGCCCATCGCTCGGCTCGGGGTCGATCCCCAGCCGGCGGCATCGGGCCGAATCGATCTTGCGATCGAGTTTGCCCAGAATCGAGCGGAGATCTTCGAATGATTTAGCTGGAGTGCTCATCGGCCGTCCCCCATCGGGTGCAAGGTCTGTGATACCCGAGGTATCGGCCCGTGCGCACACAGACTTCCCCGCCGCCACCCCGTTCTCACACCCATCGGGCCGATCGGTTCGTCTTTGCGGTTTCGCACGCCCACTCATGTGGTAACCTCTGGATGGTTTGCAACGGCACACAAGACATTTCACTCCGTTTTCTCAGGCTTCTCGGACCGAAAACGGCACGCTGCGCAGAGCATTAACCCTGCTCGCCGTGCTCACTCTTTTTCTGCCCACAACCCATGCCCGGGCATCAAAGCCCGAACACCGACACGCCGTTCTCAAACTCCGGGGCGATCTCGACTCCGAAAAAACCTACCAAGAGTTCGCCCAAGGATTCAAATCCCTCGCCGCCCGCTCCCCAAGGCTCATCGTCATCGAACTCTCCGGCAACCGAACACGCCCCGATCTCCTGTTCGAGATCATCCGACTCATCACCAACGCCGACATTCCCATCGCCGTCTGGCTCGCCGACCCGGCTGACCGACGCATCGGACCCGGGATGCTGGGAATCGCCTTAGCCGCACAGCACGCCGGCATACATCAATCAACAACTATTAAACGTAAACCCGACGATTCACTCACGCCCCTAAACCCTGATATCGGGGACTGGGCACTCGTCAATCTCGATCTAAGGTCAGCCGCACGCGATCTCGCCGAATCGACCGGGCTCGACCGCATACTCTTTGAATCCGCTCTCGCCCCGCGCACGCCGATCTGGATCACGCAAGACGAGTTCGGCTCAGACACGCTCACCAGCGATGAACCATCCGACCAATCCCGTGCGCACCAACTCGTCACAAAGACCGCCGACGGCTGGTCCTTCGATCTGAGCGCACAGCAAGCCCCCCGTTTGTATTCGGTCGCGATCCACCGCACACCCAGGGCGTTTACGAGTTCGCTCGGGCTCCGCGCTAGACCGCTCGAAACCATCGAGATCGACAGCGGACTCCGCGGCGAGCACGAGCGCTGCCTCTCGCTGATCCGCGATACCCGCATCGCTGTTTCGTTGGCAACCGCTTCACTTGATATCCGTGCGGGCCGGGCCGCGACCACTCGGATCATGGCCCACGAATACCACGACGCCGCAGAAAAAGCCGCGCCCCTCGTCGAGCAGAGCCGCGCCGCCATCGCCCAGATCGCGGCGTTGACCAAAGACTACCCCGAGATCCTTTGGCTGCCGCCCCCGCCAGACGCAGATTCCCCGACAGAAATCGGCGGCCCTGTGCGCACATCTCTCTCCGCCTGGCGGGACGCAGTGCGCGATGTCGAGTATGACCTGGGCCGTCTTCAAACCCGCATCGAAACATATAGCCGCAGGTGACTCCCTACCGTGGGGAATGGCAGACGACACCCAAACATCCCAATCCGCCAATCCCATGCTGCCCGATGGACGCGGCGCTCACTCTTCCCCCACCATGGCCGGGTCCACCGCCCAGACCGCGGGCAGGCGCGAGATCTTCTGGCAGAACGTCGTCCGAGAGATCCTCTCATCGCTCGCCGCGACCGCCGCCACTTTCAGCGGCAGGCTCTCGGCCACCGCCGCCGGAGCCGCGACATCGCCCACGCCGGATCATGAACTCTTCGATGGTCGAATGGCGGTCATCACCAAACTGGGCCAGCGCATCCCGATCGCCGATGTTTTTCCGGTCTTCGCCTGCGGCATTCCCACCTCGTGCGGCCCCCACAACCGGATGCTCGCCGCCGATGTGCAGTGCTCGGTCTTCCAGATCCGCACTCCCAGCGGCGAGGTCTACACACTGCCCATCCACGAGATCGCATCAATCCATGCGCTCAGTGAATCGCTCGTGAAAAAATTGGAAGCCGATGCCCGCGAGCAAGGCCAGCCGGATGGCGAGATGGTCGAACCCTTCGGCTTCGCGGCGTTCACCAGCCTCGCTAACAGCGAGAACGATCCCGGTGCCCAGGAAGCCGAATCAAAGAAAATAATCGACGACCGCGACCAATCGAGCCAACAGCCGTAAAACTTCACGGGTTTGCTTCTTCCTGACCGCTGACAGGGAACAAACACCTCAGTTGATGCGTTCGGTTCCACAATGGACGACATCGCAGTGGCCATCAGGAATCCGATTCGGGAGAGAGATAGCATGAAGACTCTGGTTGCAATCCCCGTTTTTAATGAAGAAAATACCGTTCAGGCGGTTCTTGAACGCGTGAGGAGCCATGCCGAGCATGTGCTGCTCATCGACGACGGCTCGACCGACGGAACCGCCGCCGAGATCGAGAAGGTCCGAAAACAATTCGGTATCGATCTAATCCGCCACGAGGGCAACGTCGGCTACGGCCGAAGCCTGCGATCCGCGTTCCGCCGGGCCCATGAACAGGGGTTCGATTGGATCGTCACGATGGACTGTGACGAGCAGCACGAGCCCGACGAACTCCCCGCCTTCTTCAACGAGATCGCGCGCACACAAGCCGACATCATCAGCGGCTCGCGCTATCTCGATCCGACCCTCGATCCCATCGGCGAGCCCCCAAGTTCTCGCCGGGCGATCAACCGGACAATCACCGCCGAGATCAACGAGCGCCTCGGCCTCGAACTCACCGACGGATTCTGCGGCTTCAAAGCCCACCGCGTGAGCACCATGCACTCGCTCGATCTGACCGAGGACGGCTACGCATTCCCGATGCAACTCTGGGTGCAACTAGTCGCGCGCGGGGCAACCATTTCCGAGCGCGCCATCCGGCGGATCTACAACGACCCCAACCGCTCGTTCGGGGGCGATCTTGATGACCCCGACCACCGCCTCAGCCACTACCGCGGGGTGATGAACCGCGAGATCTGTGCGCACGCCGAGAGCCTGCCCGCCGGCGCAGCCTGCTCGAGCATGACGCCATGCTGCGGTGACGTGTAACCTGAATCTGTGGATATCGCAAGATCCGAGATCGAAAATGCGCCCCCCGGCGTGCGCACACCCAGGCATTCTGATCTGGTGATCGATCCGATTCTTGTTGATTGGGCTCCGCCCGAGACGATCAACGCCGAGGCCGTCGCGTTCAGAGCCGAGCTCGGCTTGCCGACCGATCGGCCCATCGTCATGACGGGGCATCAGCCGATGTTCTGGCACGCAGGGATCCTCACCAAATACTTGGTAGCAGACGCGATCGCCAAGCGAAGTTCGATCGCCGGTCGAGAAATCAAAGTCGCGTGGTGCGTGCCCGATCATGTCACTTCGGAGCCGGGCGTTGCCGCGTTCCCGGAGCGGGCCGGGGCGGGCTCATCGGGCGAGTGGGCACGCAAACAGGTTGATTTATTTGAAGGTCCCGGCGGGCTGCCGGGCCCGCTCGAAGATGCGCTCGCTCGGCTGCTGGATTCGGATGGTTCCAGGGCCGAGCGGCAGATCCGTGCGCACGCGGGCGTGCTCGATGATCGCCTCGGCCTGCGCACATCCAGCCCGGTAATTCTGGCGACCGCGATCGGGCGCACACGCCGGTTTGCCGATGCGCTCGCCGAGATGGCCGCCGACCCGGCCCGATGCGCCGGGATCTACAACGCCGCGGCGGCTGCGCACCCGGACGCCGGCGTGCGCGCGCTGACGCTCGGGAGCGATGAATCCGAGATTGAACTGCCGATCTGGAGGCTCACCGGATCGGGCGCTCCCGAATCGATCCACGCGGGCGAGGTCGCCGATGCCGAGCCGGGATCGCTTGTACCAAGGGCGTTGCTGTTCACCGGGCTGCTGCGCGGGCTCGGGTGCGATCTGTTCATCCACGGCACCGGGGGCGGGATCTATGACCGGGTGACCGAGGGCTGGTTAGCCGAGTGGCTCGGCTGGACGCTCGCGCCGACGGGCGTGGCGACGGCGACGCTCACGCTCGATCTCGGGATTCCCGATGTCGATTCGGCGGATCTCAAGCGGGCGAAGTGGCGCGCGCACAACGCGGCACACAACCCGGCCGCGATCGGCCGATCTAAAGAGCTGATCGCTGCGGATGAACAAAAACGTGCGCTGCTTGCCCGGATCGGGCTGGCCGAGCGGGGGACTCGGGCACCGTTTTATTTTGAGATGCACCGGCTGCTTACGGACGTTCGCCGTGCGCATGCCGAGGAACTTGAATTGATCAAAGCCGAGGTAAGCCGGGTTGAGGCCGGGCTTGCGGACCGCGCGATCTCGGCCGATCGGACCTGGCCCTGGATATTACATTCGGACTCGGATCTGCGCGCGCTGCGCGAGGCCGTGGATCGCGCGATCGGTAGTACGAAATGACACGGGCGCACTGGCCGATCGTTGCGTTGTTCGTGCTTGTAGTGTGTGCGTTGTGCGCATGCGGCAAGCAGGCTTCGAGCGGTGCGCAGGGTTCTGGTTCTTCGGGCGGGCCAGCGGATGAACCGGCGGCGCGGATCGTTGCGCTCAGCCCGGCGGCGGCGGTGATTCTGCGCGACCTCGGGCTCGCCGACCGGATCGTGGGCAAGCACGATTATGATATGGTCCTCGGCGAAGGTGTCCCGGCGGTCGGGCATCAAGAGGCGATCGATTACGAACGGCTGATCGGTGTTGAGCCGACGCACATCGTTATCGAATGGGGATCTCGGCCTTTGCCGCCCAGGCTGATCGAGCTCGCCGACCGCCACGGCTGGTCGCTGATCAGGATCCATCTTCTGACGCTGGACGATATTGCGCGCACGGTTGATGATCTTGCGATCATGTTCGGCGCGGTTTTGCTTGATACTTCGAGCCACGATCCACCCGGCGGGATCCCCGAAGACATCGGATCACTCGCGGGCTCGTTGCGGTTTTCGGACCCGGCTAAGCGGTTCGATATCGAGTTTCCCAGCGCGGCGCTCGCGCGGGCTTGGTCTGTGCGCGGGGACGGGTTCGGCTCGGTCGGGCCGGTGCTTTTGCTTGGCTCAACGGTGCCCGCCGGGGCGCTGGGGCCGGGGTCGTTTCATCATCAGATTTTGAAACGGATCGGCGGGGAATCGGTCTTTGCGGTGGGTGCGGGCTCGCCCTGGATGGAACTCGATGCTGAGGATATTTTACGGCTCGACCCTGCCGCGATCGTGCTGATCGCGCCTCGGGGGGAGGGCGATGAAATCGAAATGCTCGGTATCGAGCAGATCCGGGGCCGGCTGGGGCGGATCGGATCGCTGGATATCCGGGCAGTTCGAGCGGGCCGGCTTGCGGTTATTGATGAACCGTTATCGCTGCTTCCGAGCACTTCGATGGCGGGGTTCGCCGATCGGCTGGCGGAGATCCTGGGCATCTGGTCGATGCAGAATGCCCCCGCGAGCCCTTGAGCAGATGATAATGCCCGAGAATTGGGTTTCATTGGCGGGGCGTATTCGGTATTCTTTGAGGTTCGTGGGGCACACGATCATCCGGGCGTTCGCGCCCGGGTGTTCGATTCTGGATCCGTTCGTGCGCATCTCGCGTATGGACTGATCATGGCTTGGCGGCTGGGTAACAGCCGCCAAGCGAGGTCTTTGGCTCGGCGTTCGCCGGGTTTTCACATTGGATGGCTGGGCCGGTTTGATTGAATCTGATCGGCTTTAAAATATTGAGGGGATGAGACTGTGCGCACGAAATTGATCGGATATCTGACCGCTGCCGGGGTGCTTGCGGGGGTGAGCGGGCTGGCTTCATCGCAGGTTGCGCCGCTCCGGTTTGAGCATGATTCGATTCTGGTTGATTCGGGCCCGCTTGGTGCGCCGGCGGATGGGGCCTCGATCGTGTTTGGCGAGGTTGTTGAATCGCCCGGTGCGGATTGGGTCCGGCTGTGGTTCGGCGAGACGGTTCTGCCCGAGGGAGCGGAACTTGTTATTACGAGTGCTGCTACGGGTGATATTCATCGGCTGACGGCCGAGACGCTTGCGCAATGGTCGAACAGTTCGGCGTACATGGCGGGCGATGCGGTGTTTGTGGATCTGATCATGCCATCGGCGCAGGCCGGGACAATTCAGGAGCAAGCCCGGGTCAGGATTACCGGTCTCGATGCGGGTCTGCCGCCCATCGTGACTAGGACGCTGTGCGGGACTGACGATCGGCTGCTGTCCAGCGATCCGCGTGCGAGCCGGCTTGCGCCGCAAGGGTGCACGGCTTGGCTGTTCAACAACCGGCCCAACTCGGCGATCACCGCGAACCATTGCGGGGTCGCGGGTGGAGACGCGCTCTGGTTCAACGTGCCGCTTCGGACGTCGGGCGGCTCGGTTGTGCCCCCGGCGCCCGAGCATCAGTACCCCGTCGAGAACGCATCGGTGCAGGATTCCGGGGGTTCTTCGATCGGGGATGATTGGGCGGTCTTCGGCGTCTTTGATAATTCGAACACGGGACTGAGCCCGGTCGATGCGCAGTTGGATTCGTACATTCTTGCGACTGCGATGCCGCCCAGTGATGGCAGGCCGATCAACGTGACGGGGTACGGGACGACTTCATCGCCGATCCCCCAGGCTTGGTTCGCGGTTCAGAAATCGCATACCGGGCCGTTGTTTTCGGTGAGCGGCACGTCGGTGCGGTACCGCCCCGACACTACGGGCGGCAATTCTGGTTCGTCGGTGTATGACGAGCAGGATGCGCGGGCGATCGGGATACACACCAACGGCGGGTGTAACAGCAGCCCGACTTCATCGAATGTCGGGACTTCGATCGCAAACGGTGGCTTCCGGTCTGCGGTTATGCGGTCGCAGAGCATCGCGGGGGGCCCGACGCCGGGCGTTATTCGGCTGCTCGATGATGCGCCGACTCGGATCGAACCCGCGGGCGGGACCAGCGTTGGTGTCGAGTTGCTGGCCGACTTCGCGGGCCCGGAACCTCAGCAAGGTGTGACGCTGCACAGCAACGACGGCTCGGGCTGGGTGCAGACCGCATTGAACCCGGGCTTTGCGGGCGACTGGTTCGGCGCTTTCCCGGCGATGACGTGCGGGGCGGATGTTTCGTATTACTTCTCGGCGGTGGGTGCGAATGGGGAACTCTTTACGTTCCCGCCGGCTGCACCGGCGGTCGTGTTCGAGGCGATCGCGACCGAGGAGTGGGCCGTGCTCGCCTCGGCGGATGGTCAATCTGATGCGGGGTGGAGCATCGAGAATACGGGAGTATCTGCGGGCGCGTGGCAGCGCGGGGTTCCGTCTCCGACGGATATTTCCGGCGGGCCGCGCAGCGATGCCGACGGCTCGGGCGCGTGCTGGACGACGGGGCTTGGAAATAGTGTGAATCTTAACGGCGGGCCGACGCGGCTTGTCAGCCCCGAGTTCGATCTTTCCGGGGCGGCCGATCCGTTTGTTGATGTCTCACTCTGGTACAACTCGGACGGTTCGAGCGAGCGGATGGATGTTGAGTTTTCTGTGAACGGCGGGATGTCTTGGGCGGTGCTCGAGACTCTGGGATCGACCTCGGGCTGGCGGCCACGGACTTACCGTGTCGCTGATTTTGCCCCGGGAGCGGCCGCGTTACGGATGCGGTTCTCTGCTTCTGACACGGCGTTTTTCGATGTCATCGAGGCCGGGATGGACGGGTTTGTGCTGCGGGATACATCGTGCGGCCCGGCGGGGTGCAATACAGCGGACTTTGCCGAGCCTTTCGGGATTCTCGATCTTTTGGATATTCAGGAGTTCATTGAGGCGTTTTTGAATACTGAGCCCGAGGCCGATCTTGCTGAGCCCTTTGGGAATTGGGATCTGGCCGATCTCACGGCGTTTGTTGTTTCGTTCACGGCGGGATGCCCCTGATCTATTTGCGGGCTGGCTGTCACGGAGTGGCTCTTTATAGAGTCGTGAGGATCTGAGATTGGGCGCTGAATATTGTGCACTGCCGATAAGCCGGCGTTGACCGGGTTTTCATTGGTTTTTAGTTGGATTTTGGCCATCGGATTTATTTATGAATTTCGGCTGTTTTTCATGGACCGGCTTGTGTCTTTGTGCACCTTCGGATATCTTACTTTTCTCGGAGGGGCGTGTTGCAGCCAAAGCCCGATTGTTACGGGTATCTCGTTGGTTGTGAATAGGCCACACACTGTACAGCAGAAAAGGGAGATTACTTTTGAAGAATGCCATTATTACGTGCCTCATCGCGGGCGCGGCTTGCGGGATCGCGAACGCCGGAACTGTCGGGCCTGATGTCATCGTCGGCGATATGCCCAACGTTCAGTATTACGGCCAGGTGGGCAACATACGCGCCTACTCGGTCGCGACGACCTCGTGCAACATCGGCGACGAAACCCTCGATTGGATCGACAACTCCAACCGTCACCCCGTTATCGCGCAGACCATCTACCGCGTGGCAGCCGACGGCAGCCGCATTGAGCAGCTCGGTCAGTCTTGGCTGAAGCACGGGTTCCTTGCGCTGGCCGGCAGTGTGTGCGACTCGTGCCAGAACCCCGGTACCTTCAGCCAGCTCGGGATCGGGTGCTCGGACCCCTACTCGGCGAGCCTGAACGGTTCGCAATCCAACCTGGGCACCAAGACCGAGATCAACGCGTTCAATGGCTTTTACAACTGGCCCTTTGGTGGCCGGGGCCAGACCGGCAACCAGATCTTCAAGCGGATCCAGGTCAGCGTCGATGACATGACTGCGGGC
>Ga0316208_1003243_pt1 | contig 12017 bp, 12 predicted proteins | sample 3monopyrite_MG_FD_204944 | JGI IMG/M metagenome (GOLD analysis project Ga0316208, IMG submission 204944) | Microbial mat bacterial communities from mineral coupon in-situ incubated in ocean water Damariscotta River, Maine, United States -... | ecosystem: Environmental > Aquatic > Marine >... | reverse complement strand
TTACCAGACTTTGCAAAAGACTTATTAAAAGACCATCACGATTGTATTCAAGAGTTAAATACACTGGCTGAAAATATTGCTGATGAAAAAAACTTACCAGTAACTTGGCATGGTAAACAACCAGGTATTGGTTTGAGTCAGTCTGCAAAATTATCTCAAATACCATATAGTTTTGACAATTCTTTACAAGCTGATGAAGTTTTTCCAGAAGGTGAATTGGATGTTGATTTACAGCAAGTAGATTTGAGACAAACAAATAGTTGGCGATTAAAATTAGGTGAAATAGAAACGTTAGAAATGATGGAAGTTCAACTTGTAAATTCTATTGCACCATTTGTGTTGTGTAACCGACTTTCAGTTTTAATGCGAAAAGAAAAAACAGGTCAAAAACACATTATTAACGTAACCGCTATGGAAGGTAAATTTCATAGGTTTCATAAAATTTCTCGCCATCCTCACACCAATATGGCAAAAGCAGCTTTAAATATGTTAACGCATACTGCGTCAGGAGAATTTGAAAAAGACGGGTTATTTATTAATGCTGTAGATACCGGTTGGGTAACAGATGAAGACCCTGTTCAATTGGCAAAAGAAAAAATTGAAACCCATGATTTTCAACCCCCAATAGATATTGTTGATGGGGCCGCAAGAGTTTTAGACCCATTAATTGATGGCATAAATTCTGGTAAACATTGGAGTGGTCAATTTTTAAAAGACTATAGGCCAATTGATTGGTGATGTTATGAATAAACAAAAAGTCATATCTCAAACTCAATCAATTATTATGCTTAAGTGTCCTAAGTGTAGAAAGGGAAATCTTTTTATTAAAAGAGGTCTGTTTAGTTTTAATAAAGTTTTAAATATGCAAAAAAAATGTCCTGTTTGTGGTCAGGTTTATGAAATAGAACCCGGTTTTTGGATTGGTGCGTTGTGGACTTCCTACCCCTTAGTTATATGCATAGAAATCCCATTTTTAATGTTGGCATTATTTTCAAAATCTATTAGCCCTTGGTTTTGGTTTGGTTGTATGCTATTGGCTTTTTTTATTTTTTACCCTGTCATGCTCCGATTAGGTCGTTCAATATGGATTCATATAGCGATCCGGTATGACCCTAAAACTAAAAACTTGAACTAAACCCAATGTGAATTTTTGTATTTGCAAAATCTAAAGTAGCATTATTAATACTTCCATTTGCTATAATGATTTCTAAAACACTATTTTCATTTAATAATCCAAACCCAAACCCAAAGCTATTGGTGTAAAATTGATTACCATTTTTAAAACTTGAATAATCATAAATAAGTTTAAACGATAAAGATGAAATGGGTTGATATTCTATTTCATTCAAAGCCGTAAAAATAGAGTTTCCTACTAATTCCAATTCATAAAAGCCCCTTACAGATTTTAAACCTCCAAAATACACCAATTCATTACGGGACAAATTGTAGGATGAATTTAACCCTTGGAAACCACTTGTGTTTGTAAACGAGAAGTAATTTAAAAATTTAAATTTTTGTTCAATTTGAATTTTGTATTTAAAATTAGAAACATTTGAAGCCGAATTTACAGAGTCTGATTTATAACTAAAAAAACCATTTTTAAGCTCAATTTTTGGTCTGTAAAAATTAAATTTACCAACAAATTGAGGTTTTAAAAGAACTTTTAATCCAATTGTATTTTTTGAATACGTTAAAATATTGTAAATAGAATTTTTAACAAGAACGTTTGATTTTTCAATTTGATTATAAATTCCAATTTCGTAAAAAGCTTGCTGATAATTGATGCCAAAATTAGCTAATGATTTAACGAAACTGCTGTCTTGTTTATGTAAGTTTAAATCTGTTTCAACGCCAAAAGGTGTATTAAAAATAAAAGGATAAGCAAAATTAAATTTTAAATTTTGAGTTTTATCAGGATTACTTTTCCAATTCAAATTAATCAATTCGCCTCTATTTAGCGCGTTTTTTAAATGTAAATTCACGTAACCATTTAATGTTACTTTTTGAGTCGTTTTATCTTGTAATAATCCAACATATCCATCTGCGCTAGATGATTTTGATTTTTTAAAATAGATGAAAATTTCAGCTTTTCCTTTTTTAAATAAAACTTCAGGTTCTCTTATTGTACCGTACAATCCTGACGCTAATAAAAGTTGAGTGATTTTTTTTAATTTATTTTCGTTATATGCCTCACCGGCTCTTAAGTCTATTAAATTTAAAATGGTTTTTTCATTAAATTTATCTTGACTTTTTAAATGAATTTTATCTACAATAACATATTGACCCGAATCAATTTTATAATTAATAATGAGTGATTTTTTTTTTTCGATTTGATCTGAGACTATAATTTTAGTAAAAGGATAGCCATTGTTTTCAAGCGTTGTAATTTTTTTATTGATTTGTGCATAAGCATTTTTAAAATCTGTGGAATATTTTTGATTTCCATTGGTTAAAATCACTCTTTTATATTTTTTCTCAAAAGTCATCCAAAAATGATATTCATTTTTATTTTGAGTAGAATCGGTTATTGTTATACCAACATAGCCTTCAATTTTAAAACGGATTAAAGCTTTTTGTTGGTATGTTTTAAAGTCAATAGAATCAGAAGTTGTTTTGTATTTTATGGCATTTTTATCCAAATGAAAAAAGAGTGTAGACGTTTTTTGAGAGAAGCCAAAGCAGCTTATAAGAGTAAATATGGCAATTAAAATTCTCTGCATCTATATTGTAACGTCAATTTTTGCAGAAAATTAGACAAAAAACATCAAAAAATTAGTTTTCTGGGATAGAATCTGAACTTGAAAACTCTTTTTTATAGGTTAAACAAAGTTCTGACAGCACAAAATCTTTTAATTGTTTAGGAGTATGTTCATTTTTGACCAATGTTTTATGTCGAATAACGTAGGTAGATTTTGCATATTCTAGTACTGTTTCGGGGCTAAATTTTGTTTTTAAATGAGCAGTAATTTTAAATAAAACAGCCGATAATATTAAACCAATTAATCCACTTAAATAAACCCATCCACTGTAATCTTTTGCGGTAATTAAATAAGTACTTATTAGTAAACTACCTATTATTGCTATACTTGGGAATAAAAAAACGATTTGTTTAATGGTTTTTGGTCTTGAAAATTCAATGGGTTTTATGTCATTTTTTTTAAGCGCATTAATAAACTCTTTTTGTTGACTTTTGTTTAAGCATGCATTCAAATTAGTGTTTGCCTGAATGGTTTGATTAGTTATGTTTTCAATTGTATTTATAAATAAATAAAAGACATTTAAAAAATGTAAAGGTTTCCAAATTGATTCATTATTTTTAGCTTGAAACATGTCGCACAAATCATCAACCGAATTAAAATCAGAAGGTTTAAGGTCATCAATTCTTAATCCAATTTTATATTGTATATTATTTGTGAAATTTTCTTTTTTAGAAAACATTTTATTTTTTTTACAAAAATGCCTCTTTTTTTCAGAAGAGGCAGTGATTTTGGTTACAAACTAAATCTTTACACTCTACCAGGGTAAACTTTTAAGGCTTCTTCAATACATTTTACAGCTTTACGTAATGAATCTTTATTTAAAACATAGGCAATGCGGACTTCATTTTTGCCAAGTCCTTTAGTTGCATAAAAACCACTTGCAGGAGCCATCATTACTGTTTGTTTACCATATTCAAAGTTTTCTAAAAGCCATTGGCAAAATTTATCAGAATTGTCTATTGGTAATTTTGCAATACAGTAAAAAGCGCCTTTTGGTTTTGGGCAAACTACACCATCAATTTTGTTTAAGCCATCAACTAAAATGTTGCGTCTTTCAACATATTCTTCAATTACATCAGTAAAATATGAATCTGGTGTGTCAAGAGCAGCTTCACTTGCAATTTGAGCTAAAGTTGGAGGTGAAAGTCGTGCTTGGGCAAATTTTAATACAGTTCTTAATACTTCTTTATTATGTGTAATAAATGCACCGATTCTTGCACCGCACATTGAATACCGTTTAGAAACAGAATCAATTAAAATGGTGTTTTGTTCTATCCCTTTTAAATTCATTGTAGAGTAGGGATGTGCGCCATCATAACAAAATTCTCTATACACTTCATCAGCAAATAAAAACAAATCATGTTTTTTTACAATTTCTGCTAATTGTTCTAACTCTTCTTTTGAATACAAATATCCGGTTGGATTACCGGGATTACAAATAACTATACCTTTAGTTTTAGGTGTAATCGCTTTTTCAAAATCTTCAATTGGAGGTAATGCAAATCCATTGTCTATTTTTGCCGTTACAGGAATAATATTGATTCCTGCAGATTGAGCAAATCCATTATAATTTGCATAAAATGGTTCTGGAATAATTACATCATCACCTGGATTAAAACAAGTCATAAAACCAAAAGTCAATGCCTCAGAACCACCTGTGGTCACAATAATTTCATCACTGTTTACGTCAATTCCTATACCTTGATAATAGTACGCTAATTTATCTCTATAGGTCTGATATCCAGCAGAATGACTATATTCTATAACTTTTCTATCAATATTTTTAAGGGCGTCTAAAGCAATTTGTGGAGTTGCAATATCTGGTTGACCAATATTAAGGTGATAAACTGTTTTTCCATCTTTTTTAGCTTGTTCCGAAAAAGGAACTAATTTACGTATTGGCGATTCGGGCATGTTAATCCCTTTAACAGAAATAATTGGCATAATCTTTAATTTTAATTGAGGGCAAAGATAAATGTTTAATGAAAATTATCTTATTTTAATTCAGGAAATGTGAAAAAATATTTAAAACCAATTTCAGTGTTTAAATCTAATTCTCCGTCTAATTGTTCACATAAAGAATTTATGAGTTCCATGCCAAGTGAGTCTTCACTTAATTCTTCATAAGTTAAATCAGCACCAATTCCATCATCAGAAATTATTAAAACTGTTTTGTCTTCTAGACATTCACTACAAAATTTAATATAAATATCGCCTTTTTCTTTACCTTGAAATGCATATTTCATGGCATTCGAAATGATTTCATTTAAAATTAATCCTATTGGAATTAGGGTATCAATACTATATTTCATATCACCTATTTCAAAAGTAAAATAGATTGGAATATCTATTTCGTAAGAGTCCTTTATATTACTACATAACTCTTGGATATAGTTTTTAGCATTTAATTTTGAAATATTTTCGCTTTGATAAAGTTTTTCATGCACCAAAGCCATACTTCCAATTCTGTTTTCAGTTTCAATCAATTTTTGAGCGTAATTTTTTTCGGTCATATAATGAGACTGTAATCGAATTAAACTATTAATAATTTGTAAATTATTTTTTACTCTGTGATGAATCTCTTTTAGCAGTGTTTCTTTTTCTTCTTTACTAATTAACGTTCTTTTTAATTCAACGTTTTGCAGCTCTAACTGTATTTTATGGCTATTTGTTCCCCTCAGCCTTTTTTTAAACGAAATATAAAGTAAACTACCTAAAAGTATTAAAATGGTTAAAATGACTAGTAAATAGGTTGTGTTATTTTTGTTGATTTTTGAATTTAAAGCAATATTATTTTGCTCAATTTCATTGATTTCTTTTTGCAAAAGTAATTGTTGATTGTTTAAATTATCTTTTAAAAGCTCATAATTAACCAGCTCAATCTCCAAGTCAGATTCACCAATAATTTTATTAATAGAGTCATTTAAGTCTATAAAATTATGATAGGCTATACTTGCTTTTTTAAATTGATACTCATGATAGTACGAATCGGCTAAAAGTTTATTAAGTTCAGTAATGGTTTCAATATCACTTTTAATATTATCTGATAAAAGTGCTTGCTCATAATAATAGATTGAGTTTTTATAGTCTCCCATTGAGTTGTATATTTCACCAAGTGTTAAATAATCTGAGTAAATTTCAATTTCATTTTTGACCTTATATTTAATCTGCAAAGATTTGTTAATGTAAAATAGTGCGCTGTCATAATTGCCTACATTTTGATGGAGGTTGGATATATTATGATATGCATAAGATAAGGGTTTAATTTTATTTGTTTTCTTTCTTATTGCAATAGTCTTGTAGAGATAGAAGAAAGCAGAATCGTAATTTTGAATCTGCCTGTATAAATTACCAATATTATTGTAACTACTAGCAACTTTTTGCTCTAGATTCAACTTTTTATAAGTAGAAATGGCTTCATTATAATTTTTTAAGGAAGCATCATATCTCTTTAAACTTTTTAATACATTTCCAATGTTTAGTTTAATTGTTCCTATTTTAAGGGTGTCGTTAATGTCATTATAAAGGACTAATGCTCTGTTAAAATTTTTTAATGCCAAGGCATAATTTCTTTTACTTTTATATACTCTTCCTTTTTCAAGTAAAATATGGGCGTAATTTTTTTTTTCGTAAGCAGAAAAAATAAGTTCTTGTTCAGCAAAATTATAATATTGAAGTGCACTATCAACAAGTCCTTGATGTTTAAATATTTTTCCTTTTTGAGAAAATTCAGCACTATAACTGGAATTTTTAAAATTATGTTTTTTATATTGTATTGACTGATTTACAAATTGTAATGCTTGGTTATAATTGAAACTAGCAAGTTCTTTATTTGATTGATTTAAGAAATATTCTAGTGAATCAGAAGATTTAGCAACATTGGTAAATGATGTGCATAGTATGAATACTATATAGGCTAAATAATTTTTAATCACTTAACAAATATATAAAATTGAAAGCAATGTATAGAAAGATTATAAAGATATATTTTACCTTTGTGATAATGCAAAAAAAATACAAATCAGATATTAAATTATTTAAGCGTCTTTTTAAATATGTAAAACCATATTGGATTTGGTTAGCTATTGGTTTAACCTTTACTATTATTATTGCATTTATTGGCGCTATTAGACCCATGTTAATCATGAAAATGGTTAATCTGTTTATTTCGGATTCTCTTGTAAATTTAGACGGTGTTGAACAAATTATTGATAGTTTGATTTTATCAATTTCGCCAGGTGCAACTCCTGATTTTAAATTGTTAATGTGGACTTTAATTATTCTTATTTTACTAGTGTTAGAATCCGTTTTTCAATTTTTCATAACTTATTTTGGTGCTTTAATGGGGCAGTCTGTGATTAGAGATGTGCGAATAAAACTATTTAAACACATTCAAACCTTTAAATTAAAATATTTTGACACGACTCCAAACGGCACTGTAGTTACTAGGTTAATATCTGATATTGAAGCTATTGCTGATGTGTTTTCAATGGGATTAATATCTATTTTAGGTGATTTGATTAAGATAATATTAATTATTGGATTTATGTTTTATGTGAATTGGGTAGTTACAATATTGATTTTAATTCCCATTCCACTATTAATTTTTGCAACTAAAATTTTTGCAAAAACCATGAAAAAATCTTTTGAAAAAGAAAGATTACAAGTTAATAAATTAAACACATTTGTACAAGAACACATTTCAGGAATGAGTATTGTTCAATTATTTAATAAGCAAAATACTGAGTTTGATAAATTTTCTGAATTAAACAAAGGGCATAGAAGTGCAATGTTGCAAGCAGTTTGGGCAACTTCTTTGTTTTTTCCAATTGTTGAAATATTAAGCTCACTTTCTATTGCTTTTTTATTGTTGTGGTCATTTTTACAACTCAATTATCATCCCGAGATTGTGACTGAATTGTCGGGGATGATTTTTGGTTTTATTTTATGGGTTAATATGTTATTTAGGCCAATCAGACAAATGGCAGATAGATTTAATGTTTTGCAAAGAGGAATGGTGAGGGCAGAGCGGGTTTTTGAAATTTTGGATAGGGAAGAAACGATTATTCAAAATGGGAAAATTAAGGATGTTGATTTTAATCAAAAATTAAGTTTTAAAAACGTTTGGTTTGCATATAATGATGAAGATTGGATTTTAAAAGATGTTTCAATTACAGTTGAAAAATCTCAATCTATTGCTTTAGCAGGAACAACAGGAGCAGGAAAGTCAACTATTATTAATTTGCTGACACGATTTTACGAATTTCAAAAGGGTGATATTAAAATAGGAGATACCTCAATTAGAGACATTGATATTGAAATTTTAAGAAAAAATATAGCAGTTGTTTTACAAGATGTTTTTTTATTCTCCGATTCCATTTTAAATAATATCACAATGGGTGACACTTCAATAACAAAAGAACAAGTGATTATAGCAGCCAAAAAAGTTGGAGCTCATGAATTTATTTCTAAATTACCCGGAGAATATGATTATAATGTGCGTGAAAGAGGTGGTGTTTTATCAGTTGGACAAAAACAATTAATCTCATTTATTCGAGCGTATGTTTATAATCCTAAAATTTTAATATTAGATGAAGCTACTGCAAGTGTTGATTCTGAATCTGAAGAAATGATTCAAAAAGCGACTTTGGAGTTACAAAAAGGCCGGACATCTATTGTTATTGCCCATAGACTTTCAACCATTGTAAATTCGGATAAAATATTAGTGATTGATGCCGGAGAAGTTATAGAATCTGGAAATCATCAAGAATTATTGAAAATTGAAAATGGTCAATACCGTAAACTATATGAGCTTAATTTTGTTTAGTTTGCGTTAGGGATTGAAACGGCATCCTTTTTTGAAAAAAAAGATACAGTGTAAAGCCTGGTTATTCCCGTTTTTACGGGATTAAAACGCCCAAATAAATCAGCTCTTTTTGACTAGAAATGTGTTCAATAATACACCAGCTAAAATAAGAGAAATACCAATTGATACAATTAAACTTAGGGTTTCATCAAAAATAAATAGCCCAATGCAAACGGCATAAATTGCGCCTATGTATTTGATTGGTGTAACTTTTGAAGCATCTTCAGCATGAAAAGATTTAGTCATAAAAATTTGAGCAAATTGCGTAAAAATACCAATCCCTAATAAAATTAACCATTCAATTCCTTTAGGGTAGATATACCCATTAAAAAGCATGATTATCAACATGATTGGAGCCGCAATTAAAGGGAAATACATGACAACTGTTATGGGTTTGTCGGTGGTTCGACACTTCATAATAGCATTATAAGCAATCCCTGACAAAACTGCTGAACCTACGCCAGTCATTACCCATATTACATTGATTGACTCTACACCATTACTTGATTTCCCAATTCCGATTAATGCTACCCCAATTATGGCGATCAAAAAAAACAGCCATTGAATTGGTTTAACTTTTTGTTTAAGTAAAAATATGGCAAAAATAATGGTTGAAATAGGGGATAGGTATTGAATGGTTGTGGCAACAGCTATGGGTAAATTTTTAAGTGTATAAAAAAACAATGTTAATGATGTAGCTCCAAATACCCCTCTAATAATTAGCCATTTTTTATTGATTCCAAAAAAAGGTATTTTTTGCTGTTTAATAATAAAAATACAAATGGTTAAAGAGATTATTGACCGAAAAAAAACAATTTCGTAGGGTGGGTAATCTTGTATAAATTGAAATTGACCTTTTGAGTTAGTTAAAATTTTAACCATTAAATTCACCACAGAAAAACTCAATGATGATAACAGCATGTATAAAATGCCTTTATTCAATTTATTTATTTTCTTTGATGATGTCAAGGGCGTGATAACTTAAGCCACTTGAATGCCAAAATGTAATGGTTTCTCCATTTGAATTCACATAATAAACAGCCGGAAAAGCATAATCTGCAGTTTTTTTGAAGTAATCTTCATCACTTATCATGTGGTAGGTAAAGTTTTGACCATTTTGATTGGTCATAAAAGTAAGTGCATCTTCTTCTGTCCCGCCAAAAAGTGCAATAACTTGTGGTATGTGTCCTAGTTTTTGATATTTTCCAATATCTTTCGACATTTCTTTACAACCATTACAGTCGGTATGAAAAAATGCAATTAATGCAGGTTTGTTATTTGTGCTAAGGCTATAATTTGTTTGTTTATTTAATGCTTCAAGGTCTAATTTTAAATTTGAGTTTTCATAATGTCCATAATCTAAATCATAAATTGGACGGGCAATAAATGAAATACCAAAACCAAGTGTTAAGCCGATTAAAAAAGTTAATATTCCTTTAATTTTTGATTCAAACGCTTTAAAGACCAACTGTAATCCTCTAGCAAATGCTAAACAAATCATTAATCTTAAAACAATTGAGCCGTAAAACCAACTTATTCCAGATTTGAACACTAAATTACTTAATGCCTTGTCAAAAGTGAAAGCTAAGTAAATAGCTATACCCAAAAAGAGGATAGATTTAATTAAAAATATTTTTTTTAAATTCATGTCACAAATTTACAAATAAAAAAGGGAGCTAAAAGCTCCCTTTACAATAATATTATTGTTTGTATTACTTAACAGTAACAGACCAAGTGCAAATTCCACCCGTTTCACATGAAGCTTTTAATGTTTCGGCATCATCTTTATTGATGTCATTATAATCTTGTGAAATAATTCCACAGTCACAAGTGTAATCTTTTTTACAAGAAGCAACTGCTCCTAATACAATCATTTTTTTCATTTGTTGTAATTTTAAAGATATGTGAATAAAATTATTTTAATTCACAAGTTGTTGTCCATGATACTCCTAGAACATCTCCTGAAGATTCTAATCCATCACATGCCGTTTTAGCGTCCCCTTTAGTCATGTCAACTAAAGTAGTATCTGTAGTAATTGTAGAAGTTACACCAAGTACATCCGAATCAGTTGTACAAGAACATGTTCTGTCTTTTGAACATGAAACAACAGCTAATAATCCTAAAGCTGCAATAATTGTTATTCCTTTTTTCATAATTTTTATTTTTATTTTAATTCACATTCAATAGTTGTGTTTTCTGTTCCGTCATTATAAGAAGCGTCACCAGTATCACAGGCTGCTTCTGCATCTTTCTTTTTCATGTCAGTGTAAATTGTATCAGCAGTAATTGTAATATCACCAAATAAGCTACCTGTAGATGTAATGGTACAACTACAAGTATGATCTTTTTTACAAGATACAATAGCTAATAAACCTAATACTGTAACAATAATAATTCCTTTTTTCATTTTATTTTTTTTTAGATTTAGCAATAATACGTAAAATTATTTTAAATTTTACTAATTAATCTCACAATTTGTTGTTGTTGTGTTATTACCTTCATTTACAAACATATCCTTTGCATTACAAGAGTCAATCGCTTCTTGTTTTTTCATGTCACTTAATGAATAGTTTTGTTTAGGTTGTTCGCTGGTTAAACCTCCAGAAGTAACTTGAATGTTACAGCTACATACATAGTTTTTTGTGCAAGAAGTCAAAGCAACTAGACTCAAAAAAACAACAATTAATATACTATTTTTCATAATGTTTTGAATTATGTTATAAAGATACGTATTTTTAATTAAAATGTTTTATTCGTTATAAACTATTGTTAACAATGTTTCCATTCCAATTTTTATGGCATTTTCATCAATATTAAATTTTGAATGATGAACAGGATAAATAATTCCTTTATTTTCATTTCTTACACCAACTCTAATAAATGTAGCGGGTATTTTTTGAGCAAAAAAGGCAAAATCTTCTCCGGTCATTCTAATGGGTAAATCAATGAGGTTTTCTTGACCAAAATGAGATTTTAATTTAGTTTTGGAAGCGTTTGTTAATGGAATGTCGTTTTCTAAAAAAGGATATCCTTTAATGATGTTTACATCAACTGTAGCTCCTAAACCTTGTGCTATAAATGTGGCTTGTTTTTTTATTAAATGATGTGCTTTTTCACGCCATTCCTCATTCATGGTTCTAAATGTTCCTTCTAGTTTAACTTCATTAGGAATAATGTTGGTTGCGCCTAGGCCTTCAATCTTACCAAAAGACAACACAGATGGAATGATTGGTGAACAATTTCGGCTAACAATTTGTTGTAAACTTGTGATGATATGAGCTGATGTAAGGATGGGGTCTATATTTTGATGAGGCATTGCGCCATGCCCTCCTTTTCCGGTAATTGTCATATAAATTTCATCACAAGACGCCATATACATACCCGGTTTTAA
>Ga0316208_1003242_pt1 | contig 12021 bp, 2 predicted proteins | sample 3monopyrite_MG_FD_204944 | JGI IMG/M metagenome (GOLD analysis project Ga0316208, IMG submission 204944) | Microbial mat bacterial communities from mineral coupon in-situ incubated in ocean water Damariscotta River, Maine, United States -... | ecosystem: Environmental > Aquatic > Marine > Coastal... | reverse complement strand
AGACGTGGAACCGTCGGGTGGCTGGCCAACGCTTGGTTCGTGCGTCTCGCACATTCTTGGTCCAGGCTCGACCGGAATGATCCCGTACGTCGATGCCGCTCCGAAGATGAGCTACCGACCGTACAACAATCAGGGAATTCATGATCCGTCCGGCAAGAGTTCGTGGCCGGGCTTCACCGGGCAGGCTCACGTTCCATTCACACTGGCCGGCGACGTGAAATCGGACCTCGTGCTGAACGGAATCAACCTCGACAGACTGGGGGACCGCAAGACGCTGCTCAGCTCGCTGGCACGTGTCGAGCAACAAGCGTCAGAGGACGGCCTCGACAGTTTTCAAAAGCAGGCCTTCGGGTTGCTTGGTTCCAGTCGTCTTGCCGAGGCGCTCGACCTTGACGCTGAGGATCCGAAAGTTCGCGAGCGTTACGGCAAAGCTCAAAAGACAGACCCAAGCTTCGGCGGAGCGCCGCAGAGTCCCGAGCATCTGCTGATGGCACGACGTCTCGTCGAAGCTGGAGTGCGTTGCGTGACCGTCGCCTTTGGAGCGTGGGACTGGCACGCCAACCGCGAAGGCCCAATCGATCAACTCTCGCGAAAATATCTTCCGGTCTTCGATCACGCGCTGGCGACGTTCCTCACGGACCTCGATGAGCGAGGCCTGCTTGAAACAACGTCCGTCGTCGTCTGGGGAGAATTTGGCCGAACACCTCGTATCAACGCCAAAGGCGGTCGTGATCACTGGCCGTCGACTCAGTCCGTCCTGCTCGCAGGCGGAGGACTTCGCAGCGGCCAGATTCTCGGAGAAACCGATCGCACGGGAGGCGTCCCCATCTCGCGCCCGATTCACGTTCAGGAAGTCTTCGCCACGCTGTACCAAACGCTCGGCATCGACGTTAACGCGATCAAAATTCCAGACTTCAACGGTCGCCCAAGATACCTCGTCGACGAAAACCGACAGCCGATCCCTGAACTTATCTAAGCATCGAGTGGAGTCGACCGCCAAGCCTGTCCATGAATAACTCGGCACTCGCAATGTGTTGAAATTCCGAATCTTCGAAGGAACTTGACCTTCTCCAAGCCGAAGAACCGTTGCACGTTAGTTAGTTCTGACTGAGTCCCAGGATTGCGTCCAGGAAATCGTCAGTCGATGTCACCCGAACCGCATCCGGATCGATCTGAGTCAGTCGAGTCAAATTGGCTCCAGCACCAACACCGAACGCACGAAGATTTACGTTTCGATCACGAAGCGTCTGAACCTGCGACGTAATGCTGCTTGAACTGTCTCCGTCAGAGAGGAAGATCACATTGCCCTCGCCATCCGGAGTCCCCAACTGATCGAACACACTGATCACGGCATTTAAGGCGTCGTCAAAGTCAGTCGAACCACCCGCTCGCAAACTGCTCAAGACTTGTTCGACATCACGAACAGCGTTTCCGTCGGCGTCAGCGTTCGGCGTTGTCGTCAACTGGGTGCCTGGTGTGACTGGATCCATATCCCGTGGAGCTGCGGATCCGCTGAATGGGATCACGCTGATATTGGCCACGTCACCGAACCCAAGACTCACCAACTCCTGATTCAGCACCAGCAGGCTGGCGATCTCTCCATCGAGAATCGTGTTCTGTCGCCCATCTGAATTGACGTCTCCAATGGGAGTGCCGCCAAACCCATCGTTGGCACTGCCGGAGACATCGACAACGAATACGACATCGGGATTCGCCCCCTGAAAGATCGGCTGAACTTCGACGACTTCGAAGGCACTGGAAAGCGTTCCTTGTCCCAGAGGATTTCCCGCGCGATCGATCACGTTGTCCTGGACGATCCGCAATTCAAACAGGCCAGGCGTGAGACCCTGCGCGGCAATCTGAATCAGCTGATTGTCGTCGCGCAGCTCTGATGAGGTGATGATGTTGAGATCGTCCGTCGTGTCGAACAATCCGTCCAGCCCTGCTCCAACAACGGAAAATGTTCCTCCGTCTGTGCTCGATCCATCAAGCGACTCGTTGACACGGACTCGAATTGTGCGATCACCTTCGACGATCTGCCCGCCGTCAGCAGGACTCACCGATTCAATAACCGGGGCAATCGTATCAGGAATGACGTTGACCAGGATCGTGTTCGATAGTGTTGAGTTCCCGCCGGTGTCGGTCGCTCGAACCTGGACCTGAAGTTGCGTTGCTCCCGCCGCCAGAAGCGGCGCGGTCGTTGAAAGGTCAAACGGGAAGGAAACATCGCGACCCACAACCTGACCATCAACAAGCAGCTCGACGTCGCGAGCCTGGACATCGTCGATGACGTCAGCAACAACGGTAATGGTCGTTCCCTCAAACACCTGAAGGTCGGCTGCGTCCTGGTCAACATCCGCTACTGGACTGGTGATCGACACTGTGGGTGCCTGACCAAGTGCATCAAAGGGCCGGTAGTTGACAACTTCAAGTCGGTTACCGGCAGCGACGTATCCAATGCCTCGGCTGATCTTCACATCCTGAGCGTTCCCCGACAGATTGAACTGAGTGACCAGGCTGGCAACGTTGTTCGGGTCCGACGTGTCGTAAACCTGGACGAAGTTCCCACCATCAGGAACCAGCAGCCCGAGTCCCGACCCGTTCAGCGCGACTCTGCTGGCGGTAAAGAACTCGTTCCCGGAAGGCGTCTGAAGAATCTGCATATTCGCCGGATCAGAAATGTCGACCGACCGCAATCCGCTGCCCGCCAGCCAAAGCACATCGTTGCCCGCAAAGACTCCGACATCACTGGAGGCGACGCTGACCGTGAGCTGATCGGCCACGACCGGAGCTTCCGGATTCTGCACATCGATCGAGACCAGCGTGTCGCTGCCACTAACGAACGCAAACAGGTCATCCCCACGCCGAGCCATCTGTGTCACATTTCCGCTACCCGGCAAATTGAACTGCCCGACAACTTCTCCAGACTCGATATCAAGAGTCGTGAATCGAGTTCCTGAAGCGACGTATGCAAAACCATTGAACAGCTCGACCTGGTCAGCAAACGCCGACACCGTTTGCTGAAGCACCGGCATCATTGGAACAGAAACATCAACAATCTGAACGGCAAGCCCCGTCGTGACAATCGCCAGATCACGTTCGCTATCAACGGCAACATCTCGTACTGAACTCGAAAACTGAATCTGCCCTTGAACAATTGGACTGTCGAATTGTGTTGTATCCACGATGACTAGCGAATTACCCGTGGCAACGATTGCGCCAGCGTCCGCAACGTCTATCGCGGTGACACTAGTTCCGAGGTCAAGACTAGCCACAACTCCCGTTGCAGTGGCAACACCATTTAGCGGATTCAGTCCTTGTCTCAATTCAGCACCATCATCGATCCCATCGCCGTCTGAGTCAGCATTCTGGAGATCGAGGCCGATTACGTATTCACCGACATCCGGAATACCATCGCCATCAGTGTCGAAACCGCCGAAATCAGAGAAGACTAAGTTGCGTTGTTGCGTCGCTCCGCTAGGCCCCGTGATGGCAGTCACGACTGCTGAACGATTTGTAAATGGAGAATACGTGTACAGAGTAAATGACGTATTCGGAGGGAGAATCTGTGAGATATTCTGACCGTCAGGTACGACCCCGAACGACGTAAACCCGGATTCAGTTTCAATTCTGAAGTAGACTGACGGGTCATCGGTCAGGCTATCAATATCGGCAATGATGGGTTCAGAGTTTGCTGACGATACAGTCGGTTCGGCTGTCGGTGACTCCCCAGCCGACGCTTGTCTGGGAGCGACGCTACTTGGTCTGGCAGCAGTGGAATTTTCGACTGGAACTCGTGTTTTTTGTATGGAGACAGATGGTGAAATCTTGAGACTGCTTGAAGCACTTGCTCCGAGACCGACAAAGAACGGATCGTTAAAGTCGATGAGTGATGTGAACGGAAGTGGCAATGATACTTCCGGAAGTGGAATACTCGGCAGCCCAGCGAGCGTACGCGGGCCGATGGTGTATTCCGAACAGATTTTCTCTCCGATATCGAACGGGATATTGCAGAGATATGAATCCGTGATCTGAAACGTTCCAACGAGTTCCACGTTACCCGGACGGACAGTCAGATCATCGAGTTCGACTTCCGCTTCGCCACCAGTGACGTCAAGCAATCCCTCCAAGCCAAATGCAGCCGAAAGGCTTACGCCAAAATCGACGCCAAATAGATTAAGCGGGCCGACCTCGGGAATGAACTTGGCAAAGAACTCACTAACTCGAAATGAGAAGGATGTGCCAAACGAATCAGCGATCGGATTCTGAGGTAGCTTGAATTCACCCGAATAATTGAACGGTTGCGCTCCCTTGTCTCCAAAAAGCGTTTCTGGAAGCACAAGACCGGCCGTGAAATCAAGTGTCAAGGGCTGGAATGAGACGTTGGCGCCGAGACCAACGGTAATCTCAAATTCAAAATCCTCATCCTCTTCTTCGTCCTCTTCCTCAGGGTCAGGATCAGGATCAGTACTGTCTTCTGTCCCGTCGCTCGTAAAATGCCAGCCGGGTGCGCGGATTACTCCGCCGTCGGACTCGATCATAAGGCCGTCGGCGCTGACTGTTCCGGTGCCGACGACGACAAATTCTCCGGCGTCATGGTCGAAGGAGAAGATCAGGGCCTGTTCGCCGGGAGCGAGTCCTTCGAGGTTGGGGAAGGCGATTTCGGCAGGGACGTCGAAGGTGGACGCTCCGCCCGCTCCGTTGAAGCCGTTTGCTCCGCCGGCCTGGATGGAGATGACCAGTTCCGGGTTCAGGAACTCCGGAAGTGGCGCCGGGATACGATTCGGAGCGACGGGGATGATGACTGCCTCTGTCGCCGCGTTGCCATTGGCATCCTGTGCTGATCCCGGAGCAAACGTCACGGTCGTTCGGGCGAACATGGATGGATCGGCATCGGGGAACAGATTCGCCAACGTTTGAGTCCCGCCAGCTCCGAAGCCGACAGTAGTCGGAGCGTTCGGATCGAGTGCGACAATGTCGCCCTCATTCATCAGCGGCAGGAAGATGTCGAATGCCTGACCATCGGGTGCAGTGAGAGGCGATGTTTGTCCGGCCACGCTGTGGAATGGTTTGCCAAGTGTCGGGTACATGAATCCGTCAGGCACGTTCGTGGCTGTTGAGCCGTCGATGACGACGAAGAACTCCGGAGCGGGCAGGCCGTCAGGGCTGGTCAGCGTGAAGTCCCCATTTGCGTCAGTGACTGCACTGATATCGCGACGGCCTTCGAGGAAGATGGTGACCCCTTCGATTGGCACGTCGATCGGAGTTGCTGAACCGTCCACGGCGTTTGACTGGAAGACTCGTCCCGTGACAGCGGTGTTTGGAATCAGCGTCAACGGCAGCGTGCTGAAATCGGCAGTGCCCATTCCGCCGAATTCGCCGTCACCGTTGGCATCGACGGGGTTCCCGTTCGAGTCCATCAGCATGTCGCCGTTGACGCTGACTCGAACTTCCGTGCTCGCTGGCAGCGGACTGTCCGGGTAGAACGTCACGAATTCATTGGTCGAGCTGGTGACCAGACGACCGGCGACAGGTTGACTAAGGGCCATGACCTGAATCGATTCATCGCTGACTGTCGAGGGATCGATTTCGCCAGCGAAGTTGACCACCACAGGTCGCGCCACGTTGACCATCTCCTCGCCGTTGCCAGGCGAAATGCCTCGAAGAGCAGTCACACCGGGTGCCCTCCGCGTCACCTGGATTCCGGCAATGGCGGGATTCTGGACGACGTGCAGCAGGTCGATGTCCAGGTTGCCGTCGCCGGTGATTTCGAATGTTTTGACGAGGCCGGTGTCGGCTCCGGCCTCGGCGAAGATGTCGAGATTGTCGAGGACCAGTTGCCCGTCGATCACGACGTCAAACTGACGTGCGCCGGGCTCGAATGCTCCCGGCCAGATTTCGGCGAAAAACAGATCCACCTGAAACTGACCGCCGTCCTCGACGGGGATATCGAACTGCAGCTCGGGATCTCCAGGAGCGTCCCACAGAACCGTCTGAAACAGCGACTGGGGAATGTTCTCCGGTACGTTGCTGAGATCGATCGGCGCGAATCGGCTGTAGTCAATCCCGACTCCGTTTCGAAACGGATCTTCGGGAATGAAAGGGATGACGCCAGGCAATGCCGGTCCGGCGGCGTTGAGGTGGCTGCCAACGTCGATTCGGAATGTTGTGTCTGCCGAGTCGCTGCCGTCGTCAACGGTCAGTGTCACATTGCTCGAACCAATCGTATTGCCGGCCTGCACGGCAACCGTACGGTCCGATCCGGTGCCGCCGATGGCGATCGAGCTGACGACTTCCGGATTGTCGGCCGATGGCGTCACCGTCAGCGTATCGCCTTCGGCGTCGTCCACCGTAAATGGTAAAAGCGGTGTCGAGCCGCCAACGTTAACCGCCTGGTCGGGGATGCCGCTGATCGTCGGCGCCACATTCGCCACGACGTTGACCTGGAACGTTGTTTCGGTCTGATTTCGACCATCGTCGACCGTCAGCGTGACGTTCGCCGGACCGGTCGTCGTTCCCGCATCAACAGTTGCGAGGCGATCAGCGCCGGTGCCGGTAATCGTGACGTTGTCGATAATGCTTCCGTTGTCGACCGAAAACGTCACCGTCAGCAGATCACTTTCTGGGTCGGACACTGAGAACGCCAGGTCCGAAACCGTTCCACCGGCGGTGACAGTCTGGTTGCCGATACTGGAAATGGTCGGAGCGAAATTGTCGGCGACGTTGACATCGACAACCGCTGGAAGAGACGTGCCGCCGAGGTCGTCATCCACGGTATACTCGAACGTAACGGGGCCGATGATTCCGTTGCCGGGCGTGAACGTGATCGTTCCGTCCGGATTCGGGACTGCCATTCCACTTGCCGGCGCGGTTGTAATCGCAACGCTGGTCGGTACGAGAGAACCGTCGATGTCCGAATCGTTATCGAGAACGGAAATAGTGACGGGAGTGTCAACGAGCGTCGTTGCCGAATTCGGATCCGCTAAGGGTAGATCGTTGACCGGATCGACAGTCAATGTGAACGTCTCGGTGGTCGTGGCGAATCCATCGCTGGCGTTGACGCTGATGACGGTTGATCCCGACTGATTGGCCAGAGGCGTCGCCGTCAGTGTGTAGTCCGAACCGTTGGCCAATACGATTCCGTTGTCCGGTAGCAGTGCCGGATTGCTCGACGTTGCAGTGACCGTAACCGGGTCGCCGTCGCCGTCACCGACCGAGAACGTAATCCCGGGCGTTGACGTGTCTTCGTCAATGGTCAAGTCATCGATCGTCGTGATTGTGGGAGCGGCGTTGTCGACCAGCGTCGTCACCTGGATACCAGCAATCGCCGGATTCTGCACGACGTGAAACAAATCGATATCGATGTTGCCATCACTGCGAACGTCGAAGGTTTTGACAAGACCAGCATTGGCTCCCGCTTCTGCAAAGATGTCCAGGTTGTCGAGCACCAACTGGCCATCAATCGAAACGTCGAACTGACGGGCTCCCTCCGAAAAGGCACCCGGCCAGATTTCCGCGAAGAACAATTCAACACGAAACTGGCCGCCAGATGCCGCTGGGATGTCAAACTGCAATTCCTGCCCACCGGGGGCATCCCAGAGGACGGACTGAAAGAGTGCCTCTGGAGTGCCCGTAGGAACGCCTGCGAGATCGATGGCTGTCGTCTGCCGATAGTCGATGCCCGAACCGTTTTGAAATGCATCGTCAGTATCGAATGCCGGATTACCGACGATCTCTGGTCCGCCAGCGTTGATGCCGCTGAGCAGAGTTCGGCTTTCAAGAAGTTCCACCAGACGTGCCCCGGTATTCCTGTTGGAGCGATGCCTCCTGCTTTGACGGTGAGCAGAGTTACGAAATTGTCGCCGGGATGAACGAAGCCAGTCGAATCGTTTCATGATGAGGCCCTCTTCGGCTAAGACGTCGATGTGACATTTTACGTCAGTCACAGATCTAACGATTTGGTCGGAGTTATTATGTATACACATGAAAAATTACGCTAACAAGGGTTACGGTTCAAATTAACACTGATCCTTGGAATATGTCTGGCCGTTCCAGCCAACAGATTCGGGCGACGGCCAATCGGCTTCGCCGAGCGTGAACATGCGAAAGAGCCTTCTGTTGTCCACACTGAGGATTGCCGTAAAGTTTGTTAGAGCTCAAACGGTCTGGGGTTCAGCTCTAGGGCTGGCATTGTTCTCTTCCGATGAACAGGTAGGCTGGTTGCCCGACACTTGGCTTCTCTCTGAATTTTCTGACGGTGCATCGCATGCTTCGCGTTCTTGGTTCGAATCGAAAACTCTGTAACGGCTTTGGGCGGCGGGACTTTCTGCAGGCGGGGAGTCTGGGGCTCGCCGGGCTGGGGTTGTCTGATCTGTTGAAGGCGGATGCTCGGGCGGCATCGTCAACCGCAGCATCCACAGATGGCTCGTTTGGGAAAGCGAAACGCTGCATCCTGCTTTTTCTGTATGGATCGCCGAGTCAGCTTGAAACGTTCGATATGAAACCGGAAGCTCCGGCCGAAATCCGCGGGACGATGGAGCCGATTGCTTCGTCGGTGCCGGGGCTGGATGTTTGCGAGCTGCTGCCGGAGACTTCCAGGATCATGGACCGGACGACGGTTGTTCGATCCATGACGCATCCGTACCCGATTCACGGTGTGGCTTATGCCATGACCGGAATTCCGACGATCGATGTCGCGATGGAACTGGCGCCGCACGACCCTCGGCATCATCCGTGGTTTGGATCGGTCGTCGAGTACATCGATCGGCAGCGCCGTGGCACAGCCAGCGAGTTCGTTCAGAACGTCGCGCTGCCGTTTCACTTCAGCAGCCAGCGCACCGACCAGCCGTTTCGTTCGGGTCCGTACGGCGCGTTTCTTGGCTCTGGTTTCAATCCGACGTGGACTGAGTTCAACGGCAAAGGCACGGTCCACATCGAGAAGGACCGAGGTGGCGGGTTCGCCTACAGCGGCCCCGAGCCGTACCTTGGCTGCTCGCGCGATACTCATTTTCAAATCTCGTCGACCAAACCGTTGCCCGGCGTGACGATGGACCGGCTTGATCGCCGCAAGAGTCTGCTTGAACAGTTTGACGATTCGCGAAGACATTTTGACCAGACCGAGGTCGGCGTGTCGCTCGACAAGTTTCAGCAGCAGGCGTTCTCGCTGGTGAGTTCGCCGAGCGTGTCTCAAGCATTGGACACTCGGCAGGAATCAGCCGCGACGCGCGACCGATATGGGATGACGCTGTTCGGGCAGGGTTGTCTGGCTGCTCGCCGGCTGGTTGAATCCGGCACTCGGCTGGCGACGGTTTTCTGGGATGAGTACGGCCTGGCGGGCGATGCCTGGGACACTCACTTCAAGCATTATCCCCGGATGAAGGATCAACTGATGCCGGGCTTTGACAAAGCCTACTCGGGTTTGATCCTGGATCTTGAACAGCGAGGGATGCTCGACGACACGCTGGTCGTTTGCCTGAGCGAGCACGGTCGAACTCCGAAGATCAACTCGGCCGTCGGCGGCGGGCGCGATCACTGGTCGAAAGCGTACTCGGCGATTTTTGCTGGCGGCGGAATCGCCAAAGGCAACGTCATCGGCGCCACGGATCGTCACGCGGGCGAGGTGCTGTCACGCCCGGTCTCTCCGAAAGACGCCCTGGCGACGATGTACCACCTGTTGGGAATTCATCCTCACACGCTGCTGCACGACCGCGGCAACCGACCGGTTCCGCTCGTTCCTGAGAACAACGGCGTCGTCGAAGAAATGCTCGCCTGACCCGGTTATTCCGCAGCGGATTCCGGAGCAAAGCCTCGGCGGAGCGTGTTTTCGGTGACGTTCACCGGGAGGATGAACTGAGCGAGGTAGTCTGGACCGCCGGCTTTGGTTCCGATGCCTGACATGCGGAAGCCGCCGAACGGCTGGCGGTTGACCAGTGCTCCGGTGGTGCCTCGATTGAGGTAGAGGTTGCCGACTTCGAGTTCCTGGACGCAGCGTTTCAGATTGGCGGGCGATCGGCTGAAGACTCCAGCAGTCAGTGCGTAGTCGGTGTCGTTGACGATTTCGATGGCTTCTGAAAGATCATCAACCGGCAACACGGCCAGCACCGGTCCGAAAATTTCTTCCTGAGCGAGTCGGCTGCTCGGATCGACATCGGCGAAGACCTGCGGGCCGATAAAGTAACCTTCGTCGGCGAGGCCCTCCGGCAGCGGATATTCCAGGACCAGTCGGTTTTCTTCTTTGCCGATTTTGATGTGCTTCTGAATCCGCTCCAGAGACTTTTCGTCGATGACTGGTCCGACGGTCGTTCCGGCGGCTTCGGCAAGCCCGACTTTCAGGCTGCGAGTGGCCGCGACCAGACGTTTCACAAACGCCGGATAGATACTTCGCAGGACGACGACTCGCGAACAGGCCGAACACTTTTGACCGGCATAGTTGAACGCGCTGTCGATGACTCCCTGCACGGCTTCGTCGAGGTCCGCGTCGTCGTCGACGATGATGGCATTCTTGCCGCCCATCTCGGCGATGACTTTTTTGACGTGCGTTTGTCGTGGATCGGTTTCGGCAGCGGATCGATTAATCTGAAGGCCCACGTCTCGTGAACCGGTGAAGGCGATGATGTCGACTTCGGGGCTGCCGACGAGGACTGGACCAACTTCTTCGCCGACGCCGGGGAGGAAGTTGACGACTCCGTCAGGCAGGTCGATCTCCTGCAGAATTTCCATCAGCTTGGCAGCGATGACCGAAGACTGCTCGGCCGGCTTCATGATCACCGTATTGCCGGTGACCATCGCGGCCGCGGTCATGCCGGTCAGAATGGCGAGAGGGAAATTCCACGGAGCGATGACGGCAGCGACACCTCGCGGACGGTAATAGTAAGTGTTTTCTTCGCCGGCGATGTTCACTTCGCGAGGAGCCAGAAGTTCGATGGCCTGCTGCGAGTAGTAAACGCAGAAGTCGATCGCTTCGGCGACGTCGGCATCGGCTTCCTGCCAGGTCTTGCCGCATTCGTGGACCTGCCATGCGGCGAGTTCGTAGCGGCGTTCGCGCAGAGCGTTGGCCAGAAGGTTCAAATATTCGGCGCGGTAATTGACGTCAAACTTCGACCAGGTTTTGAAGGCCTTTTCTGCCGCGTCGATCGCTTCCTGAGCGTCGTCAGGCGATGCCGCTCCGACGGTGCCAACGATCTGGGTTTTGTGCGACGGATTTCGGCTGACGAGCTGCCCGCGAGTTTCGACTCGTTTGCCGCCGATCACCAGGTAGTAGTCTCGGCCGAATTCTTCGCGGACGGAATCGACGGCTTCCTGAAACTCCTGCCGCACCTCTTCTTTGCTGAAATCAAGCGGCGGCTCGTTGGTGAAAACCGGGGCTGCTTCGGCAGACGGTTCGGCAGATGTATCTCCGCTGGCCTGGTCACTGCTGAGGGTGGCGGTTGGTTGGGCCATAAGTTTCTCCAGAGGAATATCCTCAGCGAGGCTGTGCCTCAGGAATGAGTCGTTCGATGTGTTTTCGAGCAGCCGGCGGACGAGATACGCCATGCCGGGGATCAGTTCGCCAAACGGCGTGTAAATGCGGACGCGGTGCCCAAGCTCGCGGAACAGTTGAGCCTGATCTTCCGCCATGCCGTACAGCATCTGGATTTCGTAGGCACTCTTCGGAACGTTCAGCTGGCGGCCCCAGGCGATCGCGTGCGAGAGGCTTCGCAGGTTGTGGCTGGCAAACGCCGGGCGCAGTGCCTGGTAATTCTCCATCAGAAACCGGCTGAGCTTTTCGAAGTTCGCGTCCGATTGCCACTTCTCCCGAAAGACGGGAGCCGGCCAGCCTTTCTGCTCAGCGATGACCGTTTCATAATCCCAGTACGCTCCTTTAACGAGTCGCACGGTAATCGGCGTGCCGCGTTCAGCGACCCACTGACGCAGCTTCAGTAGATCGCTTTCCGCGTCCTGAAGGTAAGCCTGGATGACGATGCCGACGTCCGCGAAGTCGCAGAATTCGTCTTCCATCAGGATGTCTTGGAAGATGTGCAG
>Ga0316208_1003241_pt1 | contig 12022 bp, 5 predicted proteins | sample 3monopyrite_MG_FD_204944 | JGI IMG/M metagenome (GOLD analysis project Ga0316208, IMG submission 204944) | Microbial mat bacterial communities from mineral coupon in-situ incubated in ocean water Damariscotta River, Maine, United States -... | ecosystem: Environmental > Aquatic > Marine > Coastal... | reverse complement strand
CCACTGCAAACAGCAGGCTTTCGGCAAACATACCGATCAGCGTTTCGCGCGAGATTCGCCACTGATACTCGCCCCAGCGATGCCACGCCAGCAGCACTCCGACAACCAGAACCGGCAGAACCACGGCGTCGACACCCGCTCCCTGCAGCCAGGTTCGCATCCAGAAGTCGGCACCGTTGCGGATACTGCCTTCGCTCGAACCGTGCCACAGAACGCCGAACTCGTAAATGGCCAGCAGCGGGGCGAGGAAGATTAAACACGCCAGCGGTTCGCGAGCCTGTTTCCAGTACGGGAGCACCGGCTCGACGTCGTCGTCGAACTCGTCCGCGATGTCGTGCAGAGCGACGTCGGACATGGTGCAGTCTCAAGGCGAAAAACAGTGAGATGGGTTCACCGGAGATAACCGGAAGAGTCCCCCTGAATCGTTGTTATCGGCCTTCGAGACGGACTGCTTTGAGTATTTCGCACACGTCGCTGCGATGCGTTGCAGCCGCAGAATCGTTCCACTACGGTCGCGCCGCTTCAGTGAGATTTCGTCAGTTCCGACAGAATCCTCGTTTTCGTTGAACTCGGCCCGCCCTTCGACACCGTCAGTTTTCAGTAGGCTGGAACAAGCGCAGCGCAGTTCCGGCAATCGCGAGTTGAAACTGAGAGCACTGCCGGAACTGCGCGGAGCTTGTTCCAGCCTACGACACCTGCCGATTCAAACACTCTCAGCCTTCAGTGGGTCAGACCCGACGACCATGGAACCCACCAAAAAGAACGCTGAGCAGCAATTTCTGGAACTGATCGCCGAGCCGCCCAGGTCACTCACCGACCGCTTGCTGCGCGGGCTGCTGCGAGTTGCTTCCTGGAGTTACCGATGCGGCGTCGCTTTCCGAAATTCGCTGTTTGATTTTGGAGTCAAACCGTCACACGCGGCTCCCGTTCCTGTGATCAGCGTCGGTAATCTGACGACCGGCGGAACGGGCAAGACTCCAGTTGTCGCCATGCTGGTCCGAATGTTGAAAGAAGCTGGTCATCGACCGGGCATCATCAGCCGCGGGTATCGAGAACTGGCTGACGGTGGGAACGACGAGGCTCGCGTTCTTGGGCTGCTTTGCCCCGGCACGCCGCACGTTCAGAACCGGGACCGAGTCCTCGCCGCCCGTCAGGTTGTGCAGTGTCACGACGCTCCCAGCGACGGCTGCACGGTGATCATTGCTGACGACGCGTTTCAACATCGACGGCTGAAACGGGACCTCGACATCGTCCTTATCGACGCGTTGAATCCGTGGGGGCATGACGCTTTGCTGCCGCGAGGACTGTTGCGAGAACCTGTCTCCGGACTTCGCCGAGCAGACATCGTCATTCTCACACGTGCCGACCTGGTCGACGAATCGGCCCGAGCCGGCATCTGGAACGTTGTCGAAGCGAACAATCAGGTTGCAGCAAGAGTCGAGCTGTCATTCGCCCCTGCCGGACTGGTCGACAAGGCGGGACACCAACACGCCGTCGACAATTCAGGCGTGCTTGCGTTCTGCGGAATCGGTAACCCGGAAGGATTTCGGAAGACACTGGCTTCCGCGGGGATCCCAATTCGAAAGTTCGTCGCGTTCCCGGATCATCACCACTACGACCAGAGCGACGTTCAGCACTTGGCTGAAGCTGCTGAAAAGTTGGGAGCAACAGCGTTGGTGACGACGCTCAAAGATCTCGTCAAAATCCAGTCGGACTGGATTGGCTCGGCGATGCTTCTGGCGTTGAACATCGAAGCGCAGGTGAGGTCCGGCAAGGACTCGCTGGCCGAAGCGATTTCCAAAGTTACGCCGCCACCGAATCACTGAGCGCCGCGCTGGCCATCCACGCAACTTCGACCATCGCTTCCTCATCGCAATTGCCAGACCGGCTGACCTCGATGCGAACTCCGTATGCATGCACGGCGGTTGTTCGGAAGCGAAGATCAGAATCGTCCGCCGGTTCACATTCGAATTCCGGAGTGTCAGCCAGCGGCGGTGAAAAAGGCAGATGGACTGGAGCCAGTCGCTGGCCGGCCACGAAACGGACTCGGAACGACCCTTCAGCGACATCCAACCCTTCGACACGCGAGCGACTCATCCATTGCGTCGTGTCCGGGTTGCTGGCCGGGTGTTGCATCGGCTCGTTCAGCTCGAACGGCAACGCCGTTGCTTCATTGTCTGCGGTAAACTCTTCAGCTGATTCTCGAACAGCGTCGGTGACGGAAAGGTTCGTCGCATGATTCAGCGATTGTTCGTCGAACGTGCGAGATTCTGGAGTGCCTTCGCTCGTCGATGTGGACAGGTCTACCGGCTCGGAAGACGCAGACACGGACTGACAACTTGCAGACGAACGCTCGGGCCGTGAACCGCCGACGTCTTCAGTCAGCGAGTTGGCCCCGTCAGATTCAATTGCGGACACCGTCAACACAGCAGCCACATAAAGACCGAGCAGGCATGCCAATCCCGTCGTACTTCCCGCCGGCATGACCGCCAGGCCAAGCATCACGCCGGGCAGGCCGCACCCTGAAATCAGCAGCGTTCTTTGCGGACGCGACAGACGATCGCTGATCAGGTCGGGCATTGATGCCGCCAGAACGGCGATCAAACTCGCCGCGACACCTGTCAGGCAGGCGACCAGTTCGGAAGCGAATGCCGACGCGTCGCCCGAGATTCTTCGTGACAGCACAACGACCGTGACCAGGAACACGCCGCTCAACAGGCCGCAGGCTGTCGACCTTCGTTGGGATTGCCAGAGTGTTCCCATCATTCGCTCCTTCGCAAACTCTTCCGGTTAGTCGTCGGCCGGAACGGGAGGAAGGAACTCAAGTGGCTCGACCGGAGGCAGCGGAGCGACCTCGATGAATTCAGAATCGTCGACGATTTCCGACGAGGTGGGTGCCTCGAATTCGACCGTTTCGAAAGTCTCATCAGCACCAGCCGAGTCAACGTCGTCGACGATGAACTCGGGGAATTCATCACGCGATACCACAGGTCGCGATGTTTCGCCGCTGAGATTCTGCAGAAAACTCAGGTCAGACAGCTCTTCCGCCGGGGCTGCCTGAACGCCGACATCTTTCGCCGCCTTTAAAGCTTCCAGGGGTTGCAGTTTGTTGGTTTCGTCGAACAGGGCCGCCGAATCGTTGGCTGGTTCGAGCGGCTGCGGTTCAACGGGTCCCGGTTCAGCAGTCGGTCCCGGTTCAGCAGTCGGTCCCGGTTCAGCAGTCGGTTCCGGGGTGTACGGCTCGGCCGTGAACGATCCGTTTTCCCATTCCGGAGCGTCGCCCGGCATCATGTTCTGGTTGTACGGTCCGGCACTGAGCGGCTTGGGCCGATTGATCACGCCGTTCAACCCGTCCAGCGGAATCTGGTTTTTGTGCCGACGCATTCCGTCCGAATAAGCTTGCATTGGCCACAGGTCTTCGGTCAGGAAGACTTCGTTGTAGTCGAGCAGCGAACCCTTTTCGAAGTGCACGTTTCGAACCGCGATCGTGTATTCGACCAGCGATCGATGGTAGTTCGTTTCGGCGTCCAGGAACCGTCGCTGAGCGTCCAGCAGGACGTCGAAGTTAACCTTGTCGGCATCGAATGCTGCCTGCACGGCGTTGAGTTGTTCCGAGGCGGCGATGCGTCGGTCGTCGGAAGTTTCCAGCAATGACCACGTTCGACTGAGTTCCGCGACGACTTCGCTAAGAGCCATCACGACTTCGCGTTCCTGTTCCGACAGGATGGCTCGTTCGCGACTGAGCAACAGCTCGGCGTATTCGACGGCTGCGTGTGCTCGACGGTTTCCGATCGGCATGCTGAATTCGAATCCAAGCTGCCATTCCTGGAAGTTTCCGCCGAACAGATTTTCTGCGGCATTGTTAAACGCGATGGTATCGAGGTCGCCTGCCGTGGCAACTGCGGGTCCCGAAGGATCATGCTGTTTCAGCAGGTCACGACCGAGGCCTCGCCAGCGGTAACGACCGACCAGATCGAGACTGGGCAACAGGAAGTTTTTCGACGCGATCAACTCCTGCTCCCGCTGTTTGATGACCCACTTCTGACGTCGCAATTCTCCACGACGAGTCAGTGCTTCCACCAGAATGGAATCCCAGTCGAAGTTGACCTGCGCGAGAATCGGCTCGTCCTGAGGTCGCAGCAGCTTGCCATCGTTAATCGGCAGGCCCATCAGCAAACGCAGACGGCGTTCGGAGGAAAGGACGCCGCCGTTTCCTCGGAAGGCACCGCCAGCGGTACCGTTGTTCGTTCTTGTGCCGCCGTCGAGCTTGCCACTCAAAGCATTCTGAACCTGCTCCTGAAAGCGGAAGTACTGTTCGCGAGCCTGGGCTTCTTTCTCAGCTTCACCGCCCACGCGACCGCTTTGATAAAGGGCGTTGATCCGGTTCCACGTTGCCAGTGCGTTATCACGAGCCATGATCCGGGCATCGAGATCTCGATAGGCGAAGTACAGATCCCAGTAGGCGTTTTCGACATTGCTGACAAAGTCGCGGACCGACATTTCGAAGTCGGCCAGCGAGGTGTCGGTTCTCAAACGAGCGATCACGACACCGTTAATGCTGGTCGGCGAGTCGCTGGGTCCGGCAATTCGGTTGAACTCGTTCCCGCCGCCCTGCAGCAACGGATGCCGAGCTTCCATGTCGAGCCACGTGGTCCAGGCTCCGCCGAAGAAGTTACCCGGAGCGTTGTTCTGGTCGTATTCGGTATTGTTGGCAAAAGTCAGTTCCGTACCGGTGCCGGCTCGCTTCGTCAGTTGCGACTTGATCGTGGCCGTGTCCTGTTTAAGACGCCTGGTACCACCACCGAAGAACTGGTTATTCAACACTCGGTCGTTCTTGTCGTAGAACGCCGACGTTGCAAACGAAGCGTCGAACTCGCTCAACGCGGCAGCGACGCCGAACCGTGGGTCGAGTTCCTGCAGCGCGACATCGAACGTGGTGTCCATGTCGGTGGGGCTTCGCAGAATCGCTCCACCAAGATCACGCAGGATGCGAGAATTCATCAGCGCGGTGTGAACTGCTTCCTGCAAAGGCACATATTTGAATTCGATATCGGATTCATCAGTCACGGTGAGCGGCGGAGCGGTCGCCAGCACGTCGTTGTTGATGGGGTCCATGATGTTCGGAAATTCGATCGACGCCGACGAAATCTGGTAGTAGTTGGCGTCGGCATTCGAATCGACGGAATCATCCGGTCGACTGAACCCGCAACCCGCCACCAGCCCCAGCGCACCGGTCAACACCCAGGACCCGATCACCGTGGATCTGATCCACGCCAGACCGCGCCGCGGCGAAGCGTTCAGACGGTGAGCCCCGCACGTCATGCCTGAGCCGTTACCGTTGTTGCCTCTGACTCCATTCATCGTGCTTTGTCCTGATCCACAAAAGAGGACTCGGCGGATTTCACTCGTCCATGAGCGAATCACCTGACTCAGTCGCTGCCTGAGAGGAATCTGCCCTCTCAAACCACGAGCCACCCACACGGATGCGCGAACTCTTCCGCGTACCTCGCAAGGGAGGCGTGTCTCCTCTTTCATCGGTCAGGCCGGACGACCGGCACAACCGTTTTATTGATCAGAACCGAAATTATCCGCACAGATTGCCAGCTGGGCGATAATGTGGGGAATATGCGGCAGCCGGGAAGCTGAATTACGCCGTGAATCCGACTCGCGCCTCGATCCCGTCGGACAATCCACTAACTCGGTGGATGCACCGATCGATTGCCCCTCGCACGACGGATTCGCTACCGGCGATGCAAAGAAATCCCGGCAATGTCTGACCGTTCGTCGGATCGGCAGACTCTTTCACTCGCGTGACGGCGGTGTAAAGAAGTTCGCGGGAAAGTACCGGCGAATCATGCTCAGGCAGTACGAGCAGCACCTGCCGAAACTCCGATCCCTGGCTGCGGTGGATCGTCATCGCGAAGCAATCCTGAACGCCGGGAATCAGCGAAGCCGGAACGCGACGAACTCCCGACTCGTCGCTGCCGTCTTCAAAGAGGATGACCCGGCCTCGACCACCAGCCGCCGACAAAGAATTCGATTCTCCCTCCGCCTTCGCAACGACCCCGACGTCTCCGTTGAACAGGTCGAGCCGGTAGTCATTCCGCGAAACCATCACCAGGCGACCGAGCGAATCTCCGGCGTAGGGACTCAGCAATCCATCTGCCGTCAGTCGATCGTTGATCCGCTGATTGAGCATCGTCTCGCCGCGCAGGCCAGAACGATGCGCACACAGAACTCTGATCTGCGCCGCCGCCTGAAGAACCTCGACCGCCCCATTCGGTTCGCGTTTGAGCCGCTCAAGATATTCGCGGTAACCATCTGCAGCTTGATCAATGGCGGAGTCAACCGGCGATGACTCCGTGCCGTTTCCATCGAGCCACCGAATCTCGTCCGGATTCGCCGCTCGCAAGAGTGAGATTGCATCCTCCGCCCGGCCCTCGCGAATCGCCGCCGCCAACTGACCGAGCGAACTCTCAGCGGAAAATCGATGGCTGTAGTTAAGCGTGGCAACGCTCTCGGTCAGCACATTTGTCTGCGCCGTTGAACAGGCCCGCGCCGCGTTTCCTCGGTCAGTAGTCGCGACGGGCGGCGTTGAGTCAGCACCAGAATCCTCTTCGGCACCAAACGACAGCGTCATTTGCTTCGGATCTTCCTTCTTCTTCCGCAGTGCCGCCTTCTTCTTCTGAATCGACTGTTGACCCAGCGCCGGCGCCAATGAGACATCCGAAATTCCGGTCGAGGATTCCAACCCGGTCCGACGAGCGACGACGGTTCGCCGTGCCTCGTTGAGTCGTTCGAACGTGTCGCCGACGAGGTTGCCGCACAAGTCGCTCAACACACCGCCGGCTTCGACAGAAGCAAGCTGATCACGATCACCGATCAGAATGACCTGCGCGGCCTTCGGAATGGCATCAAACAGCCGGCACATCAGCGCGAGGTCGACCATCGACGCCTCATCGACCAACACGATGTCTGCCTCAAGCGGTACTTCAGCGCGATGCCGAAACGGCCCGCCTCGCTCCGGCGGCAAAGGCGTCCAGCCAAGCAGCCGATGAATCGTTCCTGCTGAAACCTCCTTAAGCGCATCGTGAATTCGCTGATCGATTTGCAATTGCTGCGTCGCACGGCTGAGCGACTCGTTCAAACGCTGAGCCGCTTTGCCGGTCGGAGCCATCAGCAGAATTCGCAACTCGGTCGGATCATTCCCCGCCGTCAGATGCTGCAGCAACCTGAGAGCCAGCAGCCTGGCGACCGTCGTCGTCTTCCCCGTTCCCGGCCCGCCGGTAATGACCGAAAACCATCGATCGACGGAATTCGCAACCGCCAGACACTGATCACGGCTGCCGGCGTTTTCCCGGTCAGGAAATAGCTCGGCGATCTCACGCTTAAGACCAGCCTCGTCGAATGGTAGCGAATTCTGATTCAGTCGGTTCGCGATATTGCCCGCCAACCGTTGCTCGAAGTACCAGTACCGGGCGAGGTAAAGCCGCCGCCGCTCAACGTCCAGCACCAGTGGCGTCGAGGCTGCTTCCCAATCAGCATTTCGCTCGACGACTGTCACCAGCGGGCTGTGCTGCAGACTTTCGATCCACTCCGTTTCGTGTGGCCAGTTGTTGTACTGCCGAATTCGCGAATCCGCGTCCGACGTCGGGAACACGATGGTGTGCGCCGCTGGCAGGTCGAGGCAAACGTGCCCTCGTGACAGTTGCTCGCTGCACAGCACCGCTGCCAGCAGAACATCCGGACTGACGGCGGCATCGACTCGCTGCAGTGTGTCTCCAAATGCCTGATGGATCGGCGAGAGAACTCCGTCGACAACCAACTGCTGAAAGGTCAGAGAAGTGGCGAGAGCACTCATTCTGCAGGCCCTCCATCAAGGGCGTCAGAAAGGGCCTTCACAAACTTTGCTTCCGGTCGAAGATGCCAGACTCCGGCTTCAGGTGTCCCGTCCGTCGGGAAGCCTCTCAGAAATAGATAGACGCAGCCGCCAAAGTCTGTTTGCAAGTTGAAGTCCGGCAACCGCTGTTCGAGCAATCGACCAACCGCCACCGAGTACAGCCCCGCTTGCAGAAGATAGTCGTGCTCGAACATGGCCGCAGAAAGTCGCTCGTTTGAGTAGTCCGAAACGCTCGGCCCGAGAAAATTCGTTTTATAGTCAGCAACGAACCACTTCCCGTTTGCCTCAAAGACGAGGTCGACAAAGCCCGCCAGGAAACCCTGCAGCCCGGCAACGGACATCGCTCCAACCCGTCTTCCGTAGTCGTGCAGCAGCGAGTCCGTTGACGACTCGAACGCCTCGGCGAGTTTCCGTGTCGAGAATTCCGCCGCCCCGCCCAGCCTCAGCAGGAACGGTACTTCCGTCGCCAGACTGCGAGATTCGATTTCTGAGAGGCAACACTCGTCGTCACCAAGCGTCAACGTTTCGACGAGGCAAGTTGTCAGCGTGGCAGCCAAAGGCTGCAGCCAGCGAGTTTCCAACTGCATCCGCTCCATCGCTGGCTCAAGCAAACCAGTTACCTGCTGAGAAATCGCATCGCGGGACGCTTCAAAGACGCCGCCCGCTTTCAGTGCGTGCTCAAGCACGGAATGCACCACGTCGCCGACCTGTCGCCCGCCCGGCATGGTCGCCAGCGGAACTTCACCCGCCGTGTTCGAAGTTAGTGATTCCGCTTCGCTCTGAGGTGGCACGGTCAATGAGTCGCGATCCACTACGTCGTCAACAATCCGGCCGTGCGACGACGAGGCCAGCGCCGTGAAACTTGTCTGCGACACCGCTGAAACCATTTCGCGCCGCACGGGTCGTGAAGCCAGCTCTTGCTCGGAGTGCTGCTGCTTTTCGTAGCGGACGCTCGGTCGAGGTCGCGACAACTCCACCCCGCTGCGAACCGCCGCTCTTTCGATGCCGAAACTATTGACCCATTCGCGAAGGCGACGATCCAGTTCAGTGTCTGATGAATTCTCCGGAAGATCGCCGAGCAGAATCTGACCGAGTGCCGAATTACCCGAGTTCACCGCGGCCGTCCAGTAAATGTGGCACTGATGCTTTGCCCTTGTCAAAGCGACATAAAGCAGTCGACGTTCTTCCGCTTCGCTCTCCTTCTGATCCTGTCCCTGGCGAACGGACAGTAGCTCCGAACCAACATCGATTTGCGGCGCAGGCAACATCTCGCCGTCGGCTCCGCTGCGCGACATCACGACGGACGGGTCTTCCCATTTACGAACCGACCATAAAGCCGGGCAGTAAACGATCGAGTATTCCAGCCCTTTCGATTTATGAATCGTGCAAAGCTGGACGGCAGCACTGTCGGTTTCCAGGCGGAGCAATGCTTCCTCGTCGCCGGTCGATCCTCGGCTGAGCGTCTGCTCCAACCAGCGCAACAATTCATCGGGACCAGAATGGGCTGTCGCGGCTTGTCGATGGAGCAACTCTCCCAGGTGAAGGTAATTGGTGATCTGCCGCTCGCCGGAAATCTGTCCGGCCAGCCGCGCGATCGTGCCTTCGTCACCCAGCAACCGCCGCCACATCACAATGAATCCGTCGCGTTGCCAGAGCGTGTGCCATTCCAGAAGCCGCTCGACGAAGTGCGACAATCGATCGCTGTCATCGCGGAGTGAATCAAGTTGCTGAGCATTCAGCCCGAAGACCGGCGTCTGCAGCGCGTTGAACAGCCGCGTCAAACTGGTCGTGTTCTGCACGGCTCGAAGAACATGAAGCATGGCTTCCGCTTCGGCAGACTCGAAAACGGACTCGTCAGTTTGCAGAACTGAAGCGACACCACGATCCGCCAGCGCCTGCTGAATGTTCCGTAACTCTCGGCCCGTCTTACAAAGCACGGCGATGTCTGACGGCCTCAGCCTCCGCCACTCGTCTTCGCCCGAGCAGATTTCGCCGTCTGATTGAAGCTGCGAGACGATGTCTTCAACCAGCCGCTCGACGGTAACGTCCAACGCAGCTTTGCGCGACATCGCTTTGTCAGACTCCTGATACTCAGGCCTGGGAATCAATGAGACGGACATCGCCGGCCCCGGCCGAAACCGGTCATCGTACTGGGCGTGGACTTTCGGCAACGGAATGTGATCATTGAGAAACGGATTCGACACGCTGTCAAAGACCGCCTGCACCGAATTCACCAGCGACCGGTCCGACCGCCAGTTGGTGCCCATGTTGTGTCGGTGCTCGGCTGGAGTCTGCCGCTCGGCTTCCAGGTAGGCGGCGAGGTCCGCTCCGCGAAACCGATAGATCGACTGCTTCGGATCGCCGATCATGATGAAGGCCCGGTCGACCTCCGCATCGGGGATCGCCGCCGCTTCGCGAAACACTCGGCTGAATATGCGATACTGAACCGGGTCCGTGTCCTGAAACTCGTCGACCAGCGCGACTCGATATTTCTCTCGCAGCCCTTCCAGCAGTAAATCCTTCTGCCGCCCGTCCAGTGCCTCGTCAACTTTGTGCAGCAGATCGCCGAAGCTCATGATGCCACGCTCGCCGCGACGCTTCGCCACGTGCTCCCGGACAAACTGCCCGGCACGAGCGAGCAACCGCGTTTCAACCTCCTGCTGCCTCTTTGAAAACTCGCGAGACAGATCGGCGATCTCCTGGAGCAACGTGAAAGCCGGATGCTGTGGCGTGCTACCGACGAATTTCTTCATCGTGCCGGATTCCAGCCCGCCCTGAGTGAGACGATTCTGGTCACCGTCCAGCTTCTCTTTCTTCCAAATGAACTCGGCCAGCGATCGCGAATCGACGACCGAATCAACAAACGCCATCGACCGGTCGATCTGCTCAGTTTTTCCGTAACTGGTTTTCTTGAGAACTCCATCACGAATCGCCGTGTCGACCAGCTCGCGAACGCCGTCCCGCTGCTCGACCCAGACTTTCGCGAGCTGATCCAACAGACGATCCGCCGACGTCAGAAATTCCGAATGCAGGAGCTCGTCGAGGTCACCGCCGTCCGGGACAATCTCCAGCGACGGGTTGTCCATCACCGTGTCGGCGACCTTTTCGATCTTCGCGTACAGCGAACCAGTCAACGGCAGCCACCGTTCGATCAGCGAGTCCTCCGCCGTCCACGACTGCGCGACGAAATCGTCGACACCTTCCCGAATCTGCTCATCAAGCGACGCCACCAGCTCGACGTTAAACCGCGTTCCGGATTCGAAGACCAGTTCCTGCAGGACTCTGCTGCAAAACCCGTGAATCGTGAAGACTGGAGCTTGATCAAAACTCAGCAGCGCGTCTTCAATTCGCTCGATCACGCGTGCCGCTGAATCGTCATCCCACGCCCCGCCCTGCTCCAGCAGCTTCACAAGCTGAGGATCGGCTTCTTCGTTTACGCTGGCCAGTTCATCGATATCAGCAAGGGTGTCATTCCCGCGCAGAGCCCAGGACTCTGCGCGGGAATGACGTGGGGAGAGAGTATCGCCGTCGTCGGCTTTTCCGACGGATTCTGCCCGAAGTAGTTGCAACGCCTCATTCAACCGTCCTCGCAGTCGGTCTCGCAGCTCGGACGTCGCCGCTTCCGTAAACGTCGTGACCAGAATCTGATCCGTCGAGCAACCGCCTTCCAGCAGCAGCCTCAGATAAAGCGTGGTAATGGTGAACGTCTTCCCGGTTCCGGCACTGGCCGCAATGCTGTGCACCCCGGAAAGAGGCATCTGCAACGGATCAAACATTCCAATTCCCAAGTCGAAGCGTAACACGACGCAAGCTACTCGACGGGCCTGGCGAGTGCATTCCTCGGCGTGAATGGGAAGTGGATTCTTCCAACGATAGGATTCGGCGACGAGGCTGATTCAGTTTTGAAAAACAATCCGACAAGGAACTGCCATGCACAGATTCTGGTTGCTTTTTGCGTTGCTGTTCCTGCCTGGGTGTTCAAAGGAAGCCGAACTGCCGGTCACTCATGAACGGTCACCGAGACCCGTGAGCGTGATCACTTTGAAACGGTCTGACCCGGCACGATCGCTGGCGGTGACTGGTGTCGTTGGGTCGTGGAAAACGGAAGACCTCGGCTTTGAG